>ERZ779888.1702-NODE-1702-length-20671-cov-14.062330_pt1 | contig 20671 bp, 18 predicted proteins | sample MGYA00511245_ERZ779888 | MGnify/ENA primary metagenome ERZ779888 (study PRJEB29588, sample SAMEA2155255) | human gut metagenome | biome: human gut; feature: human-associated habitat; material: faeces | place: Denmark | collected 2008/2010 ...
TAGAAAATATATTATAATTAACGAAAAAAATAATTGTATTAAATTTTCTAAAACAAAAATTAAAGACCTAAAAACAGTTGATTATGATATTTCGGAAGCAATTAAATATTTAAAAGAAAAATCTAAACTAATTCCTAATGATTTAAAAAATAATATTAGAATTAATGAAGCGTTATTAAACTTAGTAAAAATAGTAAATGATGAAGTGATTGAATATAATAAAAAAATCGAAGAACATAATTTTGATAATATAATTAAAAGAAAATGTGTAAATTATCTCGAGGAAAAAGATTCAGTAGTGAAAGATAAAAATGAACAAGAAGAATTATTTTTAAAACATTTTTTCTACGAATGTAATAAATATGAGGAACGTTCGAATATAGTAAATGCTTTCATACAATTAAAGAATTCTCATATTCCTGAAATATCTTTATCTGATATGAAAATCGGAATTGATAATAGTGTTTTTAAATTTGAAAAGAAATTAATAATAGAAGACCCAATGGATTATTTTAGAAAAATTTGTGAAAAACATATTGGTTCAAAGGTAAATAAATTAAGTATTGATAAATTAATTCATTTGTTTATATATGATCTAGAAAATGAAATAAAAGAAAAGAAATCAATAGATGGTTTTATAACAGAATTAAAGTCTTTGGATTTGTATAATATTAACTATGAATGTAATATATTATATGGAAATACTAAAGAAAAATTGGAAATAATTAACAAAATGTCACCTGGTACTCAAACTAATATATTGATGGAATATATTGTATCTAAGGATACTACAATTCCGTTGTTAATTGATCAACCAGAAGATAATATAGATAATGAAACAATATATACTAAATTAACTAATTGGTTTAGAAAATTGAAATCTAAAAGACAAGTTATAGTGGTAACACACGATGCAAATATCGTTATAAATGCAGATGCTGAAAATGTTATAATTGCAAATAAAGAAGATAATGATTTATTTAATTATAGTTATGGTGCACTGGAATATGGAAAAATATTAGACAGAATATCAATAATTTTAGATGGTGGTGTAGAAGCTGTTGAAAGGAGATTAAAAAAATATGGAAGAGAAAAAAATCAAGGTAGTAATAAATAGTGAAACAATAGAATTAGAATCAAACAATCCTGATTTAAAGTCTTTAATTAATTTAATATTAAGCCAAGAGGAAAATTTTAATTTTGATACTATAGAAATTAAAACTGATGATGATAAATTTGATAAAGATAGCTTTAAAGAAATACTAATAGAATCAATAAATGAATTCAAAAACAAAATCAAATTATTAGAAATAAAAAAAGTTGCTGATAGAAAAATAATAAAGGAACTAGTAGAAAAATTAGAAAAAAAAGATGAGTAAATGATAAGTAAATTCTACCCATCAGCTACCCATCAAATTAACATAAATTTATCAATTTTTGATTAAATTTTATTAAACTCTATATGGGTTATATGTCGATATTTTGGGGATTTTAAACAATCCTCTTTTTTAATATAATAGCCCCCTGAAGATAGCATTTAACCGTGCTCTTATTTTTGTAGTAAATATAAGGATTTTATTATTTTGATAGATTCTTAAAAATAGCATTAGGTACCAATTATAATTGAAATGTATTATTTTATAAAGTAAGTTAAGAAGAAAGCAAAAAAACATTTGACAATCCCATCAAGAAGTACTATACTAATAAAGGTTCAAAATTGAACTAAGAAAGGTGAGCGCTATGACAAACGATGCAATGAGTCTACACAGACATCATTTTGAAAAAACATTTAAAGACTTTTGTGCCAATATCATGAAAAAATATAATCTAACTAACAATGAAGTAATTATATTAATCTACTTAAGTGAAAATACTAAAAATACAGCAAAAGATATTGTGGACGAATTTCTTTTCTCAAAATCACACGTATCACTATCAACAGAACAATTAACATCCAAAGGATACATAAAAAAAATACCAGATGGTAAAGCAACAAGACTATTAGTAACCAAAAAAGGACAAGAAGTAGTAAACAAACTTAAAAAACAAAAAGAACAATTTAACAAAATAATTTTCAAAAACTTTACAAAAGAAGAAAAAGAAACACTAGACAAACTATATCATAAAATACTTAGTAATATAAAAAACATAGAACATAAGGAGGAATAAAATGCTAAAAATATTAAAAAATATGAAGAAAAAAGACATTATATCAATAATCCTAATAATAGGACTAATCTCATCACAAGTATACCTAGATCTTAAAATACCAGACTATATGTCAACAATCACCAGCCTAGTCCAAACCGAAGGAAGCAAAATGCATGATATCATACTAAATGGATCATACATGCTCCTATGTGCATTCGGTAGTTTAGCATCAGCCGTAGTAACAGGATACATAATATCTAAACTATCATCAAACTTTTCACTAAACATAAGAGAAAAACTATTCGATAAAGTTCAAAACCTATCAATGAACGAAATAAAAAAATTCCAAACAAGCAGTCTAATAACTAGAACAACAAACGACGTAACACAAGTAGAAATGATCATAGCAATGGGACTACACATGCTAATAAAATCCCCAATCACAGCAATCTGGGCAATAACCAAAATACTAAATAAAAGTTGGCAATGGAGCACCATAACAGCATCAGCAGTCCTAATACTATTAATCATGATTACAATCCTAGTAACAATAGTCATGCCAAAATTCAAAAAAGTCCAAAAACTAACAGACCAAATAAATAACAAAACACGTGAAAACATAAAAGGAATCCGTGTAATAAGAGCATTCAACGCTGAAAAATACCAAGAAAACAAATTTGAAGAAACAAACAACGAACTCACAAACAACCAACTATTTACTCAAAAAGCAATGTCATTCATGTCTCCAATAATGTACTTAATAATGTATGGATTAACCCTTGCCATTTACTTTGTCGGGGCCTACATTATAAAAGATGCACAAATAATAGACAAACTTCCATTATTCACTGACATGGTTGTATTCTCAAGCTACGCCATGCAAATAGTAATGTCATTCTTAATGCTATCAATGATCTTCATGATTTACCCAAGAGCAAGCGTTTCAATAAAACGTATAAACGAAGTACTAGAAACAGAAAACACCGTAAAAGAAGGAACAAAAAATGTAAAAGAAACACAAATAAAAGGAGAAGTAGAATTCAAAAATGTAAGCTTCAAATATCCTGGAGCAGATGAATACGTCCTAGAAAACATTTCATTCGTTGCTAAAAACGGAGAAACAGTAGCCTTCATCGGTTCAACAGGAAGCGGTAAATCAACCCTAATCAACCTAGTCCCTAGATTCTACGATGCAACCGAAGGAGAAATCCTAATCGATGGAATAAACGTCAAAGAATACACTGAAGAATCACTATACAATAAACTAGGATACATTCCACAAAAAGCAGTAATGTTCAGTGGCACCGTATCAGAAAACATAGCGTATGGAAAAAATAAACACGGAAAAATATCAAAAGAACAAGTACAAGAAGCTATAAAAATAGCTCAAGCAGAAGAATTCGTTCTAAAAATGGATAAACAGTATGAATCAGACATTGCACAAGGAGGAACAAACATATCTGGTGGACAAAAACAAAGACTAGCAATAGCACGAGCAATAGCAAGAAAACCAGAAATATACATTTTCGATGACTCATTTTCAGCATTAGACTACAACACAGAAAAAACACTAAGACACGAACTAAAAAAATACACAAAAAATGCAACCAATCTAATTGTAGCACAAAGAATAGGAACAATTATGAACGCTGATAAAATACTAGTACTAGATCAAGGCAAATGCGTAGGAATAGGAACTCACAAACAACTCCTAAAAACATGCAAAGTCTACAAAGAAATAGCGCTATCACAACTTTCTAAGGAGGAATTAGAACATGAGTAAAAACAACAAAAACACATCAAAACACAACAATGAAATGCAATATGAAAAAGCAAAAGACTTCAAAAAATCAATAAAAAGAACTCTAAAAGAACTAAAACCATTCAAAATCTTAGTAATAATCTCACTTATCCTCTCAGCACTAAGTTCAATTCTATCACTATTCGCACCAGACAAACTAAAAGAACTAACAGACACCATAACCGAAGGATTAGTAGTCAACCAAGAAAACATTAAAGAATTAAATGAACAAATCGCTAAAAACTTTCAAAACGGTATACCACAAGAAATAACAATTGATAACACAACTATTTCAATAATCGACCAACAACAATATATAGAAAAGACAAAGAACCTAACAAAAGATACAAACGTAAGTGAACTATACAAAAAAATGGACGAACTACCAGAATCAATAAAAACAGTAATAAGTCCTAAAATGAACATAGAAAAAATAAAAACAATAACAATATTTTTAGTAATTCTATACGTAATAAGCGCAATATTCAATCTATTCGAAGGACTAGTAATGTCAATTGTATCAAACAAGTTTGCCAAAGATTTAAGAGCAAAAATAACTAAAAAAATAAACAAACTTCCACTTAAATACTTTGATAAACACCAAACCGGAGACATCCTATCAAGAGTAACAAACGATGTAGATACAATAGGACAAACAATGAACCAATCACTAGGAACACTAGTAAGCGCAATAACACTATTCATTGGTACAATAATAATGATGTTCATAACCAACTGGATCATGGCAATAACAGCAATAGTATCTAGCATACTTGGTTTTGCATTAATGATGATTGTTATGACAAAATCACAAAAATACTTCAATGAAAAACAAAAAAAACTAGGTCAACTAAATGCACACATCGAAGAAATATATACCGGTATAAACGTTGTAAGAATAAGCAATGCTAGAGAATACACAAAAAAAGAATTTGACAAGCTAAACAAACAACTAAAAACATCAAATCAAAAAAGTCAATTCCTATCAGGCTTAATGCCTCCTATGATGTCCTTCATTGGAAACTTTGGATACGTAGCAGTATGCATAGTCGGAGCATTATTAACAATAAACAATAAAATAACATTCGGTGTAATAGTAGCATTCATGACATACGTTAGAATGTTCACATCTCCACTTACACAAATTGCTCAAGCAATGACCAGTCTCCAATCAACAGCTGCCGCCGGAGAAAGAGTATTCGAATTCATTGATGAACAAGAAATGCAAAAAGAAAATCCAAAACATAAATTAGACAAAAAAGAAGTAAAAGGAAACATTGAATTCCAAGACGTTGTCTTCACATACGATGGAAATGACAAACCAACAATAAACAACTTCAGTGCTAAAATAAAACCTGGTCAAAAAGTCGCAATAGTCGGACCAACAGGCGCAGGAAAAACAACTATCGTCAACCTTCTTATGAGATTCTATGAAATAAATAGTGGAACTATAAAAATTGATAATATAGATACAAAAGAACTATCAAGACAAAACGTTCACGAACTATTCACTATGGTACTTCAAGACACATGGCTATTCGAAGGAACCATTAAAGAAAATATTATCTACAATAGAAAAAACATCAAAGATAAACAAATAAAAGAAGTCTGTGAAGAAGTAGGAATAGACCACTTCATAAAAACACTACCAGAAGGATACAACTCAAAAGTAACAGACAACGACGACATATCATCGGGACAAAAACAATTAATTACAATAGCAAGAGCCATGATAGAAAACTCCCCATTCTTAATACTAGACGAAGCAACAAGTAACGTTGATACGAGAACAGAAGAATTAGTACAAACAGCAATGGACAAATTAACAAAAGGAAAAACATCATTCATAATCGCCCATCGTCTATCAACCATAAAAAATGCAGACTTAATCCTAGTTATGAAAGATGGAAACATAATAGAAACAGGAAACCATGAACAACTAATAAACAAAAAAGGTTTCTATGAAAAACTATATAATTCACAATTTGAACTATAAAAGATGATAAAACTATAACAAAATAGTTTGAAAATCATCTTTTTTTATAAAAAAAATCAAAAAAAAGTATTATACTATATATATAACTGAAAAAATAAAAAAACAAAATACCATTCACTAAAACCAAAGGAATTGATATTAATATGAAAAAAGAACAAACCATAAAACATAAAAACAATTATAAATGGATCCTATTTTTTATTTGTTTAATACTATTTATAATACTCACTAAAAACATACTAAAACACCAAATACTACAACAAGACATCATAATTTACAATACATTAAAAACATACTTATTAACACCAGCATTAACCCCATACATAAAAGCAATAACAAACCTTGGGGGAGCAACATGCCTAATCATAATAACAGCAGTTATATTTATTACAATAAAAAATAAAAAAATAGGATTCTTAACACTAATCAACCTAGTAACAATAACAATCCTAAATCAAATTATAAAACACATTATACAAAGACCTAGACCAATATATCATACATTAATAAAAGAAACAGGATATAGTTATCCATCAGGACATTCAATGATAAGCATGGCATTCTACGGTTTTTTAATCTATTTAATTTATAAAAACCTAAAAAACAAAGCGCTTAAAATAACCCTAATAACCTTTTTATCATTACTAATCTTAGCAATAGGACTAAGTAGAATATATTTAGGAGTACACTACATAAGTGACGTAATCGGAGGGCTACTAATATCAACATCATATTTAATACTATATATAAACATAATAAATAAAAAAATCAAATAAACATAAAAAGATTATTGAAAAACAATAATTTTTTTATTTTTTATGAAAAAAACTTAGGAACTTTATAAAAATATGCGTTCTATATATATGAAAGGAGAAATAATATGATAAATAAAGGTATAAAAAATGAACTTATCTACATAAATTATTTAAACAAAAAACAAGTAAAACAGTTAAATCCGTTGATGCAAGAATTAATACATGTGTTATACGACAACATTGATGAAAATGACATAGTATATGCAACTAAAAACAAAGAAAAAGATAAAACAGATATAACAATTATAATAAACAGCATAGAAAAAAATCTAAGCCTAAAAGTTGGAGACAAAAACTCATTCCATTTAGAACCAATTTCCGAATTCATCCACTTTTTAATAATAAATAACTTTAAAAAAGATGTCATAGAAAAATACTTATACTTTCATTATGCAGATAAAACAAAAAATGGAACAGGAAAGACACGAATTAGCGTTAAAGAGTATAAAGAAACAAACCAAAAAGATATAGACTATTTAAATCAAAAGTTTAATAACAAAGAATTTATAGAAAAATGCATTGAAAGATTTATCTTGCAAGGAAGAAATAAAAAAAGCAAAAGAGTAGATGCTATAATAATAGGTAAGACAAATGATTTTTTCTATCTAACAACAAAAGAAATAAAAGAAATAATATACGAATACATAAACATAGAAACAACAGGATTACATATCGGTCCATTATTTATACAACCGCAAACAAGAAATCTAAATTATAATAAAAAATATGAAAAATGCAGATATAATGTTCAAATCAAATGGTATAATTTAACAGATCAAATTCTATGGTATAGAAACGATCAAATTATAAAAAAATCATCTTTTTAGTTTTAATCAAAGATTAAAAATGTAGTTTAATGGTCTTGTAAAACAAGGTAAGAACCTGTTTTTCAAGCTGCTAAGTGGGCATAAGAAAAGACTCAGCAAATTACTGAATCCTGTATTTTAAAAATGGAACGATTGGTTAAGTTATTTACAACTTTTCAATCACAATTAGGAATTAATACATATTTGTATCAATTTCTATATACATATTACTATAAATTGTTAATAATTTCAATACAAATACTAAAATTTGTAAAATTAATGATTATCTAAGTTTTGTCAAATTACAAAATTTATGATATTATAATCACGACAAAAAGAACTGAGTTTCCTCAATTTTTAAAAATTTTGGTAAATTAGTCTATTTGTTTTTGTATAGACAATCGGAAGAACATAATTTATAAATGGTTTTACATAATTTTGTTTCGCAAGCAATTATGCATTTATAATGGCGTTTACCTTCGGATTGTTTTTTTCTAAAAAACAAATAAATAGGATTAGTTTTATCAGAATGTGCACTTATTTGAATTAATGTTGTAACAACATTAAATAAAATAGTTCTGCCAAATTTACAACCGGTTTTAGAAATTGGCCCATGATATGCAGAAATACCAGATTGTGATGTTACTGAATCTATACCAATAAATGATATAAATTGGTATTTGTTATCAAATCTTGTTATATCTCCAACTTCAGCTAAAAATAAAGCAGTATAAAATTCACCAAAACCAGGAATAGAATTAATAATTTTAAATAGTTTCTTATATTTCATTTCATTGATTAATTGATTTTTAATTTTATTAATTTCAGATTTATGATATTGAATCATTTCTATTATTTGAACTAAATTTTGAACTTGTAAAGAATCAAAGGAAACAAAACATAATGAATTAGAAGCAAGTTCTTTCATTTTTAAAACTTTATTTTTAAATCTAAAAGCTTGAGTGGTTGCATTTTTTTCTTTTAAATAATTCATTAAATAATCAATTCTTCTATTAGCAAATAAAACAGGATGAGGAAAATCATGTATAAAATTTAAAGCCAAATCATCATATAAGTTATTAAAAATAAGGCTAAATTCAGGAAAAACAATTTCAATTAATTGTTTATATCTATTCTTTAATCTAGTTTGTCCTTCAATTAAAGACCAATATTGACGAGCTAGTGGATTATAAATAAAATATTCATCATTTTTATAATAAAAATTATCAATAGTTCCTAAATAACATCTAGCAATTTTAAAACAATCTAATTTATCAGTTTTAGATTTATTTAAAGTATCTTTAAATTGTTTAACAAGTTTAGGATTAATAACAATAGTATCTATACCTTTAGATCTAAAATAATTTTCAACAGGCAAGTGATAAACAGACGTGGATTCCATAATTACAATTAGGTTAGGATAATTTTTAACTAATTTAAATAAATTATCAAATTCATTTTTATTATGTTCAATTAAAGTAGCATCAATAATAGTATTTCTTAATTCATCAATAAAACAATAAACACTTTTACCTTTAGCAATATCAAAACTTAAAATATGTTTCATCATTAAACTCCTTTCTTAAATATTTCGGCTAACACCATATTGAATTACCTATATTCCTACACGCTTAATCATCCGAACTCTTTCGTTCCATTAACTACAATCGAATTAATAAATAATTATATGGCAGACATTCATTTTTACGCACTCGAAGTGCCTGTTATAATCCGTCTTTACCGATTACTATTTATAATAGCAAAAAACATAAAGAAATCAAATTTTTGAATTTAAATTCTTTATGTTCAACATTATACGTGATATAATTACAATAGTGGAGGAATTGATATGAATAACGAATTTGATGATTTTAGTAATGCAATTGATAATATTCAAGTTGATAGAAAAAAGAATACATTTGAAATTAATCAATTAAAAATTGAACATTTTCATTGGAATTTTGGCGATATAGATGTTGGTATGCCTATAACTACAAGTATTGAGTTAATTAGCAATTATAATTTTGAAAAAGAAAAATTAGATTGGAAAAAAATTGTTTCTCACACATACTTAAGCTTAGAAAATGATAGAGAGCAAACTACTGATACTTATGAAGAAGAATTAGAAAATTCATATGATTTAATCAAGAATCTTGAAAGTTGTGATTTGAGAGATTTAAAAAACAATTATTTTACTGAAGAAAGCCCTGAAAGATTTACTCATTGGGAATTAACTTATAATAATTATTTTAAAATTGTAGGAACATATGACCAAAATATTGAAGAGTTTGAAAAAATAAGTGATATTTTGAATTTTAAGAAAATTATTGCTGATGAAGATAAAAAAATTCAAGATAAACTTGGAAAACAAGATAATATTGAAAGTATAGAAAATGTTTGATAATAGTCGGAGGTAAATATGGAATTAATGGAATTATATAATCAAATTCATAACCCTATTGACGATATAAGTGTAATAGAAAAACTAATAAACGCTTATGCAAATAGTTCAAAAGGTTTTGGAGGTTATTATGGCCAATTAACTAAAACAGTCCAAAAAGAACACAATAAAGGACAATACTATCGTGAAGATGCAGATAGATTTTATGCAATGTTATTTAATAAATGGAAAAATAGTATTGTTGCCATGACCAGAGATGAATTCGTTAAATTATATAAACAAGGAAGTTATGGGCAAGATTTTATAAAAATGAGAAACTACTTAAAAAATATTCCTGATGTATCTGCGATGAAAGAAGCAGATGAGATTTTTTATGGTAGTAAGGGCGATAAAGAATTAGAGGATGCTTTAGAAAAATATAGTTGGAAATCTTTTGGAGGCGGTAGTGGATGGATTCATGTCTGTTCTAGATACTTAACTGCAAAAAAAGATCAATACCCTAATGTAGAACATAGGCTATACTTGAATACCGAATCACTAGATACATATAAAATGACTACATATTTGGTTGAAAAATGTGATGAACATCATTTGCCATATTATTTTAAATTCGATCAATATGCAGATAGAGATGACACTATTGTAATATATTCATCTACCGAGAATCTAACTAAATATGTAGAAATATTACAAGAAATAAAAAGAGAACATCCAGAATTAGTTTCAAGAGCTAAAGAACCTCCTGTTCTTACTGGAAAAATTGATGATTGGATTGGTTATGGTTCAGAACCTGCAAAAACGCCTGATGGACAAAGGCATTCTTTCAATGAAATTAGAGCAAAAGTACTTGAGAATTCAATTGGAAAAGTAACAAAACAATGGATTATGAATCATCGTAATCAGCAAATAACTTATCAAGGACAAAAAATGTTTTTTCAAGAATATATCACAATGAAATCAACTGAAAAACTAATTGCTGATTTAGAAAGAAGATATTTATTATATGAAGAAAATGATAAAAAAGTTGCTCAAAGAAATGGAACAAAATATAATCCAACAACCGTAAATGATAGATTAGGTTATACTTTACAAGATGTGAGATCCTCACAGTTTAAACAAAATATATATAGAGTTTTAAAAGATAAAATGATAAGTTCTTTACCCCAAGTATGCAATGGTAGTTATAAAGATATGGATACAATAAATATGAACGTTATAAATGGTAAACAAATAACATTTAGTGGCTATGATTTAGAAACTATTATTCAACAATTATCAGTAAATATTTCAAAAAATGATCCAAACTTTATAAGTTCTGTTCAAGCAGAAATAAAAAATAATGCTAAACAATATGGGATTGATAGCGAGAAATTTTGCTTTGATACTAAAGCACGAGAAACAATGAGAACTATGACAGCACAACGAGAAGCACAAAAACAACAGCAAGCACGACAAGTAGAAACAAAAATTAAACAGCCACAAAACGATAAAACCGTATCAACAAAATCTATTGATATGAATTCTCTAAATGTTCAAACATTACCAGAAATAATTAATCCATCTTTAATGGAAAGAAAAATGAAATTGCCAAATGGTGCCGAAATATCAGCAAGACAATATATTCAAGAAATAGTTTACCCACAATTACCTAAAAATGGGATCGTTATTTTAGATAATGGGGCAGTTTTGCCAGTAAAGCAATTTATTGAAGAAGGTGTAATGTTCGAGTGTCAAGAAAAATATAATGGAGATTTCCCGAGATATATGGCAGAACGAACTAGAAATAATTTGGGTGTTGTTTCAATTGAAAATGGTGATGAAAAATATGAAATAAATCCTGTTGAAATAACTGAATTTATAAATCCTGCTTTACTTGAAAAAAAAGTAAAACTTCCTAATGGAGTTGAAATATCAGCACGACAATATGTTCAAGAAGTATATGCACCACATATACCTGCAAATGGTAGAGTTACATTAAGTAATGGTGTAGATATTTCAGTTAAACAGTATATTGAAGAAGAATTATTGTGGGAAGGTCAGGAAAAATATAATGGTGATATTAGTCAAATACTATATAATGCAACAAGAAATAACACTGGAACAATTAATGCTGATCCACAACAAATGCAACAACTTTTAATAGAGATGAGAAATCAAACTGATTTTTTAAATAATCAACATAGTAATAGTCAAAGACGATAGATAAATCATCTTTTTAGTTTTAATCAAAGATTAAAAATGTAGTTTAATGGTCTTGTAAAACAAGGTAAGAACCTGTTTTCCAAGCTGTCTACGTGGGCATAAGAAAAGATTCAGCAAATTACTGAATCCTGTATTTTAAAAATGGAGCAGATGATGGGAATCGAACCCACGTAGTCAGCTTGGAAGGCTGAGGTTCTACCATTAAACTACATCTGCACTAACAACTACAAGAAATGTAGGCATATATAATTATACCAAAACAAAACGATTTGTCAATAACTTTTGCAAAAAAAATAAAAAAATGTTATCATAATACATGGTGATTTATATGTTATATTTTGATTACAGTGCTACAACACCGGTAAACGAAGCCATTCTAAAAGAGTTCTCTAAATATGGTGAAACAAAATATACCGATCTACTAGGAGCACAAGAAAAAGAAAAACTAAAAACATTATTAAAAACAAATATGGAAGTAAACTATACATCAGGTTCAACAGAATCAAACAACACTGCAATATGTGGAATTCTAAATAAATATAAAGAAAAAGGATATCACATTATTACAACTAAACTAGAACACTCATCAATAAATGAATGTCTATCATACTATGAAAAGAAAGGCTTCATCATTGACTATGTTAACCTAATCGATGGAGTAGTAGACATCAATCACTTAAAAGAACTAATAACAAAAAAAACCATATTAGTAACAATCGCTTCAGTAAACAGCGAAACAGGACTTTTACAGCCAATACAAGAAATAGGCAAAGTCCTAAACAAAAAAAATATAACCTTTCACAGCGACATGACCCAAAGCATCGGAAAAGTTAATATTGATTTTTCAACATGTGACATGATAAGCTTCACATCACACAAATTCTTTGGACTAAAAGGAATCGGAGTACTTTTAACAAAAAAAGATTTAGAATTAATTCCAATTTTATATGGAACAAGAACATACAACTATGCACTCATAAAATCATTTACCAAAGCATTAGAACTACAATTTGAAAACAAAACCCAGTATGAATACATAAAAAAACTAAACACATATTTAAAAGAAAAAATAAAAAGTCTAAAAAACGCAAACATTACGATAAATAGCAATGACAACTGTATACCACATATCCTAAATATAAGCATCAAAAACTACAAACCAGAAACATTCTTACATAGACTAGAAATGGACGATATCCTAATATCTACAAAAAGCGCCTGTTCCAGCACCAATGACTATTCAAAAGCAGTATATGCACTAACAAGTGATTTAAAAAGAGCAAAAACAAGCGTCAGAATAAGCCTATCGTACTTAACCACAAAACAAGACATCGACAAACTAATCTCATCAATCGAGGTGATCACAAATGAATAAAGAAATATTAGAAACATTTATAAAAGTATCCCAAGAATTCATTGGAAACAGTAATTCTCTCCATAAACTAGGAACAAAATCAAAACAACTTGAAAATGCATCGACTAAGCAAATATTAGACACACTAAACCTAAAAGACAAAGAAGTTATATACACAAGTGGAGAATGCGAATCCAACAACTTAACAATCTTTGGATTAGACGCCCTTCATAAAAACAAAAATGTAATCATAAGTACAAACGAAGATGACACAATTTTACTTCCACTAAAACACTCATCATTTGAAATTAGAACAATTGATATCACAAACAATAAAGTAGATATAAATAAATTAAACAATCTAATAGACAACAACACAATCCTAGTAAGCATTTCAAATATTGAAAATACAAATGAAATAAGCAACTTCCTAAAAGACAAAAAATGCTACTATCACACAGACATATCAAACAACTACAAAAAAATTAATTATAACAACATTGACCTAATAACAATCGAAGACAACTCACTCGAAGGATTTGGATGCTTAATAAAAAATAAAAACATCGTTTTAGAACCAATATTCCATGGAGGCAAATCAACTACAACCTACAGAAGTGGAACACCAGCACTTTCTTTCATTGCAAGTTTTTCTAAATTAATACGATTAAAGTATAAAAAATAAAAAAGTGCCAATAATAAAAAGGGTGATATTAATGAAGAAAAAACAAACAATAAAATGCGATGTTCATACATGCGAACATTGCAACTGCGATTGTAACATGTGTAATCTTGAAGAAATAGAAGTTAAAACTCAAAAAAAAGAAGCAACAGACAAAGATGAAACAATATGTTCAAACTACAAACTAGACAAAACAAAAAAATAAAAGGAAATCATAAACAACTAAAACAAAAAAAACAAGAAAAAAATAAGGCAATGCTTTATTTTTTTCTTTAATTAGTATATACTTTAACCATAGGAGGTAAAAAAATATGAATAGAAAAGAAATTAAAGAAGAAGCAAAAGCAAAATATAAAAACAATAAACTAAACATCTGGCTACCACTATTAATATGGGGAGTAATAACAAGCATAATATCATTAATTACAAAAGCAGCAGGAGTTGAAATAGTAACATCAACAGGAGCCATCGCATTAGCGGGCAACATCTACTCACTAATAATCGCAATGCTTCAGTCACTATTTATAGTATGCTATTACAAGTATATACTTAACTTTGTAAGAACAGGAAAGTTCGAATCATTCAAAGAAACACTACCAAGCCTAAAAGAAAAATGGCCAACAATAATCTTAGGATACATCCTTATAAATATCTTCACATCAATTGGATACGTTCTATTAATAGTGCCAGGAATCATTTTAACCCTAGGATTTTCAATGTTTTACTACATAATCGCAGACAGCAAAGAAGAAGATGCAATGGATGGGTTAAAGAAAAGTTGGCAACTAATGAAAGGATACAAATGGGACTATTTTGTATTCAACCTTAGTTTCCTAGGATACTACATTCTTTGTGTATTAACACTAGGTATCCTATGCATATGGGTAGTTCCATATTGCAACACAGCATTTGCAATCTACTACGAAAAACTACAACAAACAAAAACAATATCTGAAGAATAATTTATATAAAAGTGGCATAACTCTATAATCAATATAGACACTTGCTGCTTTTAAAATACTTCAAAAAGCAAATTATACATTAATTTATGCATATTTATTGCGACAATAAATTGCTTTTACTTTACTTAACCATCAAATAATGATAAAATTATATCAGGAGGTAACAATATGAAAAAGTTTATAGAAAAAAATAAAAACACTGTCATATTCGTGGGAATCATCACAATTATACTTGTAGGACTAATTATTATATCAACATGTCTAACTAAAAAACCACTACAAGAAATAACATATGATGAATACACTAAATTAGTCGAAGGAGGAAAAGACTTTGTAGTATACTTTGGAGAAGAAAATCAAGCATACAATAACATCAAAGAAACAATATCAACCAGCAACGCAACCTCATACTTTGTAAACACAAAAGATCTAACAGATGAGCAAAAAACAAAAGTATTAGGAAAAGAAAAAACATCATTCCAAGAATATACTAACAAAGAAAAAACATACTCTTATAGCGATGGCAATTACAAAAACTACAAGTTTACACAAGAACTTATGAACAATGACATTATTGAAAGAAAATACATTGAAGTATCAATTACTGAATATCTAGACATCATAAAAACAAAAGGATACAACTTCATGTTCGTAGGAAGCAGTCAATGCAGTTATTGTACAATGTTTAAAGAATCAATAAACAAAGCTTTAAAAAATAAAAAATTCAACGTTTACTACGTTGACCTAGCCCGCGAAGATGTAACCGAAGAACAAAGAGAAAAACTACTAGCAAGTGATAAATACTTCACTGAAGAAGAATGGGGTACCCCACTTAACTTTCTTTACAAAGATGGCAAAAGAATAGACGTATTAAATGGATACGTTGATGAAAACGAACTTATTTCATTCTTACAAAAAAATAAGGTGATCGAATAATGAATAATAGTAATAATATTTATAGATGGGCAACATCATTCAAAAAAAGATACCCATCAACAGTTGCATGGAGATTAAAAAATCATTGTCAAATAGCACAAAAACACTTAAACGACGATGAAACAGTCCTATACGTTTTTACAGGTCAAAGAAACGATAACTGGTATGATGTTATCTCGACATCAGTATTTGTAATAACAGATAAAAGACTAATAATTGCACAAGATAGATTACTATTCGGATACTTTCTATATTCCATAACACCAGATATGTTCAATGACCTAACAGTAATATCAGGACTAATCTGGGGAAAAATAAAAATTGACACAATAAAAGAACTTGTCACAATATCAAATCTAAGCAAAACAGCACTAGACGAAATTGAAACAAACATTACAAAATATATGATGGAAGAAAAGAAAGAATACTCATTAAGAAATAAAGAAAACGAATAAGATATTAACAAAAATGTTAATATCTTATTTTTTTACCCTAATAAGAGGCAAATGCTCCTTCACAAACTCATCACCACAAAAAACATCAATAGTATGACCAATCACAGTCTTAGCATCAACACCATTACTTCGATCAACATATCTTGCAGAAACACCAATCGTAAGCAAAATATTAAAACTCATCAAAAAACAAGCAACAAACGACAACCTTTTAAACCAATCAAATCCACACAAATAATTATAAACCCTTTTAATATAAGGAATAGCCAAATAATAAAACAAAATAATAAGTCCCCAAATAAAACAATATGGCAAATAAACACGTCTATTAATCACAAGAGGACCATCAGAATAAAGCCAAGAATTATAACCAAAAACATTCTCTTCAAAAAGACTAACACCATATTCATATAAAGTTCCTACAAAAATGCCAGAAAAAATAACAAATAAATATCTTTTTCCACTAACATTTCTATAAATGAGATACATAATAACAGCGCCAAGACCATATAATGGTTTAAAAGGACCATAAACCATTCCTTGCATATTTGAAAACTCTCCATGACTATAAATATGAAACAAAGTCTCACCAATAAATCCTAAAAAAGCACCAATTATGTAAAGCCACATAATCTGATAAAAACTTAATTTATTATTTGAATACATAGTAAATACCTCACACCATAATTATAACACAACAAATTTAAATAACAAAGAAAAAGAATAATACAATTAAGCATTATTCATCTTCATAAGAAGTATTATCATGAGTAGTAAGCATTTTATAATTATCATCAGATATATATATTTTAACTTTTACATCAAAAGCATCATTATAATTTCTAATCTTCTTATTCTTAATATCATTGCTTATAACTTCAAAAAAAGAAGCAGGACTTACATTCTTGTAAAAATAATAAGATCCATCACCATAAACATCATAATCATAACCAGTACTTTTTAAATGAGTAATTTCAACCTTAATATCTTTTCTACCATTATCAATAACAACATCATCAACATTATAAATATTCATATTCTTAGTCATTTCAATATTCATATAATCAGCAACATACTTTAAATCACTATTATCATTAACATACTTGAAATCAAGCATACTATCTAAACTAACAGCACTACCAATTCCTACAAGAACAAGACTAGTTACAAACATAATAAATCCTCTTTTATAATGATGAACTCGATTAAACACAAAATTATAAATAAACTCAATTAACAAATATGCTATAAACGAACACCCCAAGAATGCAAGAAGAAGTCCAAAGAAAATCACACCATATTTCAAGTACATAATAAGAAACGCATCACAAATGATAAACAAAACAAACCCAAAACACAAACAAACTCCAAAGAAAACCGTAAACACCTTTATCCAAAAAACAATAAATCTAGAAAGCCCCTCAAAAAAACTAAATGAAGAATGTTTTGGGTCTCTAATAATTATTCTATCTTGTTCCTTCTTTGAAAAAACCGAAGACTTACTATCCTTTTCAATAGGCTTCTCAATAACTTGTTCCTTTACATTTCTATCCTCAATAGTCACATAGTAATCCAAATACCTGATCTTAAAAAGATGTAAGAAAACAAAAATACCAAAAACTGCCAATATTAAAGTAGTAATACCCTCAAAAATAGAATCTATAACATAACCAATTTTTGGAATATTAACAAATAAATCAATCAAAAAAATATTAACAAGAGAATATATAATTTTACACATAAAATAAATAACAACAAATATAAAAGCCATTTCTAATAAACACTTAATCTTATCCTTAAAAACCATATTACAAAACATATTATAACTATTAGTAATATACTTTAAAAAATCATTAAACCAGTTATTCAAATTAAACTTACTATTACCCTTATCCGAAGTCTTAATAACACCATCATCCATTAATTCCTCTAAAGTACAATTCAAAATATTACAAAGAAGCAACATTTTCTCCATATCAGGATACGTACTACCACTTTCCCACTTAGACACAGCTTGTCTTGAAACATTCAACTTCTCAGCAAGAGTTTCCTGAGAAAAATTATTTTTTTTTCTAAGATTTACCAACTTATCACAAAATCTCATTTTTTCCACCTCCACCAAAATTATAGTATAAATAATATCAGTTGCACTACCAAAAATCGTTATCATTTTGTATAAAATAGGTAGCAATTAACTAAAATTAAAACTATTATACCTCAAAAATCATCATTAAATAACATAAAATAACAAAATAAGAAAAAAATTGTTCAAATATGATATAATATATAAGAAAGGAGGAATATCATGACAGATTACGAAATATCAAAAAACTTCAAACTAAAAAAAATAGACAAAATAGCAAAAGAACTAGGTCTAAAAGAAAACGAAGTAGAACTATATGGAAACCATAAAGCAAAAATAAATAAAACACCAAGTTACAAAAAATCAAAACTGATATTAGTGACATCCACAAATCCAACCCCATTCGGTGAAGGAAAAACAACATTCTCAATTGGACTATGCGATGCAATGAACTACAATAAAGAAAAAGCAATCTTAGCACTTAGAGAACCATCACTTGGCCCAGTATTTGGCATAAAAGGGGGAGCAACCGGGGGAGGACTATCACAAGTAATGCCATCAAATGATATAAACCTACACTTTAACGGAGACTTCCATGCTATAACAAGCGCTAATAACTTAATTGCATCAATCATAGATAATCATATTTACTTTGGTAACGAACTACAAATACAAGAAGTACTGTTTCAAAGATGTCTAGATCTAAATGACAGAGCACTAAGAAACATAACACTAGAAAATAGAAAAGAACACTTCACCATAACCGCAGCATCAGAACTTATGATTACACTATGTTTGGCAAAAGATGAAAACGACTTAAGAGAAAAAATAAAAAATATTATAATAGGTATAAATAAGGACAAAAAATACGTTTATCTAAAAGACTTAAAATGTGAAGGAGCAGTCCTAGCACTCTTAAAAGATGCATTAAAACCTAATCTAGTTCAAACATTATATAATAATCCTGCAATCATACATGGAGGACCATTCGCCAACATTGCCCATGGTTGTAACACCGTTATTGCAACAAAACTAGCCATGTCATTAAGCGACTACACCATAACAGAAGCAGGTTTCGGAAGTGATATGGGAGCTTTAAAGTTCTTGGATATTAAATGCCGTGATAATAATATCTATCCAGACTTAATAATAATAACATCAACAATAAGAAGCCTAAAACACAATGGCGAAGGATCGCTAGAAAAAGGAATAGAAAACTTAAGATTCCACATTGAAAAAATGCACCAAGCAAATGACAATGTGTTGGTAGTTCTAAATAGATTCAAAGACGACAAAGAAGAAGAAATAGGCTATGTAAAACAGTTCTGTGAAAAACTAAATACACCATTTGAAATAAGCAACATATACAATGATGGACCAAAAAACACAAAAAACCTAGTAAAAAAAGTAACAACATTAGCAAATAATAAAAATACAAAACACCTAGAACTATACAAAGACGAAGACGACATAATAACAAAAATAGAAAACGTATGCAAAAACTTTCTTACTGCTAAAGAAGTAAAATATAAAAAAGGCCTGAAAAAAGAATTAGAAAATCTAAATAAAGACTTTAAGGACTATAAAATATGTATATCAAAAACACAATACAGCATCACAGACAATCCAAAACTACTAGGATACCCTAAAGACTTTACCATAACAATCAACGATTATAAAATTAACAATGGTACAAAAATAATAACACTTTTAACAGGTAACATACAAACAATGCCAGGACTTGCTAAAAATTCAAATTATTTAAATATAGATGTAAAAAATAATGAAATAATAGGAATATTTTAAAAAAGAGGCGATTTTAATGAGACTAAAAATTGGAAAAACAGTTACACTAACAAATGGAAAAAAATACACCCTAGAAAAAATAATTGAAACAGAAGATAGAGACTATCTATTACTTTCAAAATCTAAAAAAGACTTCACATTTGGACAAAATACAATGAAAGGCATCGAAGAAGTAACAGATATTGAAGAATTAGAATATATTAAACAAATACTCAATAATA
>ERZ779888.1703-NODE-1703-length-20659-cov-4.646525_pt1 | contig 20659 bp, 7 predicted proteins | sample MGYA00511245_ERZ779888 | MGnify/ENA primary metagenome ERZ779888 (study PRJEB29588, sample SAMEA2155255) | human gut metagenome | biome: human gut; feature: human-associated habitat; material: faeces | place: Denmark | collected 2008/2010 ...
CGGGTGGGGTTTTCGGCGGAAACACTCGTCGATACGGACGAAACCGTGACGCCGTTCTTTTTCAGATAATCGAGTTGCGCTTCGAGATCTCTTATTCTCCCTACCATTCCGTCGGCGGAAGTTTCCGTAATAAGTTCGCAACTTTTTATAATATTCGCTTCCATCAAAATTCTCGGTTGCGACGCAAAACGAAGTTGGTTTTCCATTCCTGCCATTATTTCCATAACGCGGCTTATACGGTAGGTAGAATATTTGTCCGCTCGGTTTTTCAAGACTTCGAACTCTTCTTTCGTCATCGTTTTCGGCTTATAATTCGGCACGTTTTTGACGGTGATAAGTTCGTTATAGTAGTTTGCCAAATCTCTACCCAAAGTAACTCTGCCCATTCTGAGCAGTCTGTCAGACTCGTCGAGCGACTTGCCTACGTTTCCGTCGAGAATGGCTCCGGCGAGAGAATCAAGCGTGGAAAAGTCCGTCGCGCAAAGCACTTCGAGCGCGTCTTCGTACCCGATATAATCGCCGCAATACGACATACACATATCCGCTATGCTGAGCGTATCTCTAACGCTTCCTTCTCCGCAAACCGCGATTTTTACCAAAGCGCGTTCGTCGTAACCTACTCCGAGTTCGCCGTAAATGCGTTTTAACAGTTTTATCAGTTCTTCGGTTTCTATCAGTCGGAAATCGAACCGTATACAACGCGACAAAATGGTTTGCGGAAGTTTCTGCACTTCGGTAGTCGCAAGGATAAACACGATATGTTCGGGCGGTTCTTCAAGCGTTTTTAACAAGGCGTTAAACGCCGACGCGGAAAGCATATGCACTTCGTCGATGATATAAACTTTGTATTTGCCTATCGACGGGCGGTACATAACGTTTTCTTTAAGGGTACGGATTTCGTCTACGCCGTTGTTGCTGGCGGCGTCGATTTCGATCACGTCTACGCCGGAGGACTCGGCGAGTTTTTTACAAACTTCACATTCTCCGCAGGGAGAACCGTTTTTCGGCGAAAGGCAGTTCACCGCGCGCGCGAAAATTTTGGCGCAGGAAGTTTTACCCGTTCCTCTCGTGCCGGTAAAAAGGTACGCGTGGCCGATTTTGCCCGACTTAATAATGTTCGTTAAAGTACGAACGATGTGGTTTTGTCCGATAACGTCGTCAAACGTCGTCGGTCTGAATCTTCGATAAATAGACGTATATTCCATAACAATAAGTATAAACCAAAAAGTTGCGCTTTGCAACGCATAAAAACTTTTTAACAAGGCAATTATCAATAAAAAGATTATCGATAAAGGAGCAAAAAATGGATACGAACAAACAAACCGTAACTATCGACAAGAAAAAATGCGAACGACCGTCGGTGTACCGCTGTGCTTCCTGCGGCGTGACCCTTCAGGCAAACGGAACTCCGAAAGTTTGTCCTAAGTGCGACAACGATAAATTCTATCTCGTAAAAAAATAAGGCTAAACCGCTTCCTTAAACACGACTACGAACTCGGTATAACTGCCCTCTTCGCTGTCTACACCTATCGTGGCGTTGTTGGCGTCCGCTATGGCTTTTGCGATGGAAAGTCCTAATCCGAAACTTCCGCTTTCGGTGTGGGACTCGTCGCAGCGATAAAACCTGTCGAAGAGTTTCGGCATTCTGTCCTTAGGTATGCCTTCGCCCGTGTTGCGCACTTTCAACACGGCTTTATGTTTCTCGGAAACAAGACTTACGGTTATCTTACCGTCGGGTTCGGTATACTTTAATGCGTTTTCCACTAAAATAAAGACGAGTTTTTCTATGTCTTGTTTTATAGCGGTGACAAACACGGACTGTGCGATTTCGCTTAACATTTCGATATGTTTTTCAAACGCAAGCGCCTCGGTTTCGAGCACTACGGTTTCGGCGACGGTGGTCAAATCGACCTTTTCGAAGTCCTTTCCTCTGCCTGCTTCAAGTCTTGCGAGTTCTAACATTTCGTTTATCATAGCGCTCATTCTTGCGACCTGAGTACCTATTCCGGACAGCCATTTACGCTGTTCTTCCGTCATTTCGTCCGCAGTGGAATTGAGAATGGCGAGATCGGTATTTATAATCGTGAGAGGCGTTTTTAACTCGTGAGAGGCGTTGGCGATCAGTTCTTTTTGTTTATTGAGCGCGCCTTCTATAGGTTCGAGATTGCGAGTGGTAAAACGGAAAACGAAAAACGCGACTACTATCATAACGGCGAGACCGGTCAGCAGCGTGGTGAGCAAATTTACCAAAAAGCCCTGAAATTCGCCCGTGTAATCGTACACGTAAATGGTATAGAACGCGTCGCCGCCGTTTTGTTTAGTCGAATACGCTATATAATTGCCGTTGACGTTGATTTTGTCTGCGTCCTCGGTTGCGACGGATATAAGTTTTTTGACGTTTTCTTCGTCGTAAAACAAGTTGTCGGAAAGTTTATATTTTCTATCGCTGTACACTCTTACCACGAGAGCGTTGCGCTGTCCGTCGAAGCCGAGTTCGTTTTTTTGTATATCGGGGAAAAACGTCCCTACTTTTTCAAGGGCCGCTAATCTTTTGTCTGCTTCGCTCAGCATACGTTCGTAATTATACACGCAACTGAACGCAAAAACGACGAGCAGTACGGCGGCAATGACGGCGAGTTGATACAACGCAGTCTTCCGCCGAATTTTGGCAAACATCAGCCCTCCAACTTATAGCCTACTCCGCGAACGGTGCTTATTACGACTTTCGAGCATAAAAACGCGAGTTTTTTACGCAAAAACGAGATATAAACTTCGATATTGTTATATTCCACGTCGGAGTCATATCCCCAAAGTTTGATGATCAGTTCGTCCTTGGTGACTACGAAATTCGGTCTTGACAGAAAATACTGCATAATTTCGCTTTCTTTAAGCGATACTTTGATTTTCTTGTCGCCGCAACTCATTTCGAAGTTGGACACGTTGAGCGTAAGGTCCAAAAACGTTTTTTCGTTGGTTATTATCGTATCGGTTTTTCTTCTCAGCAGGGCGCGTATACGCGCAAGAAGTTCTCCGGTGGAAAACGGTTTTGCAAGGTAATCGTCCGCGCCGAGGTCAAGACCTTTGACTTTGTCGCTCGTTTGGTTTCTTGCAGTGAGCAAAAGCACGGGGGTGGCGATTTTTTCTTCGCGAAGTTTCGACAAAACGTCGTAACCGTTCATTTTCGGCAACATTATATCGAGAAGAATAACGTCGTAACGACCCGTCATTCCGTATTCGAGTCCGCTTTGTCCGTCATAGACGGCGTCCACGCTGTATTTTTCCTTTTTCAGAATATGCACTAATGCGTCGGATAAGTTTTTTTCGTCTTCTACAAGCAGTATGTTCATAACCCACCTCGATTAAAGTATGTTTTTTCCGTCGATATATATAAATATCTACCTCATTTACTATTAACTTACTCTACGAAACTTAACGTAACTTTAATTTTCGCCTTATTTCGATATTTAATCTCTCATTTTTTAATTAAAAAAGCGGAATACCTTCGTTCCGCTTTTTTAGTCGGAATTGACTGCGTTTTCCGCCCGAAGTTCGTTTTACCGTTTCGGGTGGAATTACGCTTTTCGTTTTTTAACCGACAAACGTCAGTCCGCAGAAGTTTTCCGTCTTCGGATTGCCTTCTTCGTCGAATTTTTCTATTTCCGTACCGTCTATCGTTACGGTATAGGTATATTCAACGGACGCGTTTTCGCCGAGTTGCCAGTTGCATACTCCGTGCGACAAGCCTACGAGAAGTCCTGCGTACGTCGTTTTCGCGCCGTTTACGGTGATCGACCCCGTCGCTATGCCGTAACTGAACTTAGGCGATCCGTTGGTTACGATTGCCGCATAACCGCCGGTATAAACCGTTCCGCCGCCGTTTATCTTAATATTGAGCGCGCTGATGGAGTTTTGCAGTTTACTGAACTCGCCTTCTACTCCGCCGCCTCTGCTTTCCGCAACAAAGCCGGATACGTAAAGCGTGGTGTCTTGCGTCTTCGACGTGATTTCCACGTTACCCGCGACGGTTACGTTCTTGATTTCGCCTTCGCTTATTACCGCTATCGCGCCGTATCTGAACGTTTCTCCCTTGCCGACTTCCGCTTTGTATTCGACGTTTACGCTAAGGTCGTTTATCTTACCGACGTTGTTGTACACGAGCGGAGCGGTTACATTCTTAAGGCTGATTATCTTGCCGCCTTCGACGCTTATATCGTCGCCGGTGTTGCCTTTAAGCACGCCGCTGAACACGAGTCCCGTGCCGATCGTCTTGAAGTCTACGAACTCGATATCCTTTTCTATGCTGTATTCGGCGTAAAGCATAAGGTCGATATAACCGAAGTCTTTTTCGCTGTTTATTACGAACGGTTTCAGACTGCTGCCGTCGCCGCTTATCGGGTAAACGTTGTTGAACACGTAGTTGAACACGCTGCCTCTTATCGACGCGAATTCCGCCGAACGCAGACTGTCGCTCGAGAAGGATTCCGTAATCATTCCGTAAGCGTCGTTGGTCGAGCCGACGGGTTTGGCGGTAAGAACGTTTCCGTCGACGTAGACGTTGTCTTTAATCGCGTAAACTTTGTTGCCGCCGGTTACGCTGCCGAGCACTCTGCCTATTCCCGATCCAACGGTAAGTCTTGTTCCGTACGCTTCCGTTCTTCCGAGTACGAACACGCTTCCGCTCGTACCGGGCAGAACTATGCCGTTCGTTTCCGCCGCTATGCCGCCGACGACCGCTTCGTACGCATTAACCGCGATATTGTTGACGTCGAATATATCGGTAATCGTCGCGCCTTCGACGTAACTTGCCACCGTGGCTACTTTGACGGTCTTATTCGTAGCGGTAATCTTTTCGCCACCGATGAACATAAGGTTGCGGATTTCCGCTCCCGACAGAGCCTTAGCCGCCACCAAACCTGCGCTAAGTACGCCCGATCCGGTGTATTCGAAGTTAATATTCGTTTCGTCGAAGATTACGTCGCTTACTTTACCGTTGAGTTGTCCGAACAAGCCGAACGTATTCTTCGAGTAAGTAACTATATTGCCGGCGAAGTTGCTTAGGCGCGTATAAACGGTTTCTTCTCCGTCGCCTTTTTGCGTGGACAGGCTGCCGTTAAACACTTTGGTAATCGCTACCGAGCAATCGTACTCGCTCATATCGATACTTCCTACGTTTCTGCCGAATACGAAGTTCAGATTCATATAGCCGTTAATCGCTCTGATATGGTCGATCGTGGATATCACGAGCGGCGAATCCGTCGTGCCTTTGCCGTACGCTACGGTTTCGTCGTATTCATAACCGAAGTCGCGGTAAAGTCTTGCGAGTATGGCTTCGTCCATCGCTACGCCGCCGATTACGGTAGATCTCGTGCCTTTTGCGACGAATTCGTCGTATTCGGTCGCTACACATTCTCCGGTCACGGTTACGTTGGCTTTTTCCGTGCTTGCTCCGACTACGGTATTGCCGTTTATAAACACGTTGTTGTCGAAGTACTTAACCACGGTAGCGCGGTAAGATCCGATTTCCGCGTCGCCGTAGAGTATGCCTGCTTTGACGTCGGTAACGTTGTAAAGTTCGATTTCGCCGAATGCATAAACTCCGCTGAGTACGGTGTTTGCTTTCATCTTACCGATTACCGAAGAAACGGTGACGTTGCTCAGTGCGTTGCCTTCGTTGGTTATTCTTACGTCGGTAAGTACGGACTGTTCGTATCCTACCGAGCCGAAGTCGCTTACCGCAACCAGTCCCGCGAAGGTACTGCCTTCTGCCATTCTTCTTATAAGGACGTCCGCTATTACCGTAACGTCGTCGATCTTACCGCCGGAAACGAGTTCTTTCGCAACGAAACCTACGGTAACGACTTTGTCGGTATCGATTATTACTCTTTCTTCGGGCGTTACGTTAAAAGACTTAACCGTTCCGCTTACTTTTTCGAACAAGCCGTAGTCGTCGGTAACCGTCGGATCGGGCAATATTTCGATATTGCGGTTGTTTCCGTCGAACGTACCTTTGTACGTGCCTTTAAGTCCGCTTACGGCGGTTATATCCGCGTTAAGGATATAATCGTGGTCGAGATACGTTCTTACCGTTTCGTCGACGGTGCCGTCGGCGTTAAGGTTGTAGTAATTCTTATCGATAAATCCGAAGTCTTTGCCGTTGTTGACGTTGTAGACGGTTTCGTGATTTTCGTCGGTAGCGAAGTATTTAAGCACGAAGTCTTTTCTTTCGGTATTCTTCGTAACTCTGAACGCTCCGGTGTTTGCGGTGACGGAACTTACCGTAAAGTACGCGCCGAGCGAAACGGGTTCTTTCGTGCCTGCGGCTACGCCTGCGAAGTACTCGTAGTACTTATAGTCGAGAGAAACGTTTACTTTAAGGTCGGTCGAACCGTCTTTGTAGTTATAAACCGAAGTACCCGTCGTCTTGTACTCGCCTTGCTCGGTCTGCAGGAAGAATTCGTCCTTGCCGTACGTTACGTCGACTTCCGCTATGAAGTACGATTCGATAAGCAGGTCGTCGTGTTCGAACTGAACTTTGATTTTGCCCGTTTTTTCGAGGCGTTTAACCGGATCGGTTTCGTCAAGCAATCCGAACATATCGTTGACCGCGTTGTGCGTGATAACTCTTTCGCCCGCGGTGCTTACGGTGTAGTTCTGGAAGTAGTTGTGTTTCGCTCCGCTGTTTACTCCGTCGAATTTTGCCACGTACTCGATTTCCAACACGTCGCCGCGTCTGAACTGCGTGGAAGTGGTGACGTCGAATACGTTGTCTGAGTCCGCTTTCCTTACGACGTAGGTCATAAATTCGCCGGTACGGGTATCGAACGAACCGTTGCCTAAATCGACTTTGCCGAAGTAATCGTAGTAATAGTTGTTGCTGTCTACGCTGAACGTGTACACGTACGAACCGTCGTCCGCGTCGCCTTGTCCGTTCTTAACGGCGTGAGCGGTGATAGCGTCTATGCCGGTAACGGTCTTTATTTTGTCGTTAAGGACGTCTTTGTAATTAAGTCCGCTTGCGCTTTCGGTGAGCGTTTCGCCCTTGTTGTTCACAACTTCCTTGCCGAGTTCGTAGGTGATCAGTTTGTTGTTCGTACTGCCGGAAGTAATTCTGAACCGGTAAGAACTCTTTTCCACTACGGTAATACCGTCGATGACTATTCTGTCTTCGGCAAGCGGCCTCCATTCTCCGCCGTCGCGGCTGTATTCGAGAACGTAACCGCTGTAAGGCGCTTCGCCGACGAACGAGCCTTTTTCTATTCTGCCTATACCGAAAGTTACGCCGAGTTCGCTTACGTACCAGTATTCCGCCGCGTCGGTGTAAAGGTTTTTACCTTCGCCCGTCCAACCCCAGTTGGTCGCTTTGGTACCGTTGATTTCCGATACGAAAATTATCGGCGTGGTGTTGTCGATACGGATAAACACGTTTACGTCGTCCGAGCGTGTGCCGGCTATGGATTCTACTCTTATCGTTTGTCTTGTTTCGCCGTTTCTCGTTATGCGGTAGTATCTGTAAACCTGACCGCCGTCGTTTCTTTCGGCTACGAACTCGTCGTAAGTAATGGTATCGAGCGTTCTGTCCGTTCCGTTTTCGTTTATTATTACTCTCGCTCCGCTATAACCGATCTTCTGAATCTGAATTCTTACCACTACGGTGTCGCGTTGCGTGTATGCGGCGGTTTCGCTGAGCATATATCCGTCGGTCAGGAACTTGTCGTTGTACTCTTTGGCAAGCGCAGCCTGAGTAGCCTGCTCGTCGGTGTAAGTAACGAACGTGGATATAGCGTTGGTGCTTACTTCCGCTTTGTTGGTGTCGATCTTGATACCTTGCGTGACTCCTGCGTTTACCGTACCGAACCTGTACGTTTTACTGCATAAGCCCGCGCCGCTTTCGGCGTAGAACTCGTACATCACGTTGTTCTGACTTTCTTTAATAAGGTACGCAAGAGAAGTGGAGTACCAGGATACTCTTTCGCTTTCTTTGCCGATTTCAACGTTTCTTACGCTGTTATTTATCGTTACGTTACGGTTGCTGCCGCCCTTGTCCGCCCAGACTCCCGACGCGCCGAGCGAATAAAGTTTGCCGTTCTCCGAATATACGAGCGTCCACTCGTTCCAGGTGTTTCCGCCGTCCGAAGAAGAACGGTAGTAAATTACGTTACCGCTGGCGAAGTTCGAATCGGAGAATACCGACATCGACATCTTGACTTGCTCTTTGCTCCATTCTCCGGTAGGCACGGTAATCTCGTTGTTTACCGTTTGATCGCCGATCTTCACGTAATCGCCGTATTTAACGAAGTTTTCCACGCCGCCGGTCTTGTATCCGTCTTGTTTGTACAGATAAATTTCCATATCGGGCGCGTTTTTGTCGATCGCTACGCAACCGGTAGCAAAGTTTTCGCCGAGTTTTACGAGCGCTCTTCCGTTTTCGTAAGTTGCGTTCGAATTCGCGTTCTCGTATTCCTTTTCTTTCGCTTCGAGTTCTATCGTAACGTTTCCCTTGCCGTCTTCCGTCGCTCTGTTTGCTTCGGAATTGAGGTAACTCTTATAAACTTCGAGTTCGGTCCGTTGCGCTTTGGATATCGCGCGGAACTTGTAGTAAGCAAACGAATAATCTTCGCCGTCCGCTATAGCGTAGCGGATTACGTCGCGTTTGGTACCGTTGCCGAGATCTGTCGTTTCTATTACCGTATATTTGCTTTCGTCCACGGTCGTCCAGGCCCCGTACGCCGCCGCGGCGTTGAGCGTAGCGTTTTTAACCGCGCTTCTGTATTGCAGAGAGTATCCGCTAAGACCGTACAGAACTTGTATTTCCGCATAAATTCCCTTGTCAGACCAGTTGAATTTGTATTGCGCTACGTCCTTAACCCAACTTACGCCGATATCGCTTTCTTTGTATTCGTTTCCGTCTTCGTCGAACAAACCGATCGATTCGATCGTCGTTTTCACCGTATCTATATAAGGTGTAACGTTTACGCTCGTTTCGTTGCCGGCTTCGTCAACTACGCTGATAGTGTATTGGGTGTAGTAATTAAGGTACATCAAAGACGTTATTTTTTGGTAGTAACCGTCTTTTTCGGTTTCGTACGCGCGGTACAAACCGAAATCGTCTTCCGTTGCGTCTTTAATGAAGTAAACTTCTCTTGTGCCGCCGTCCGGACTTCTGAACGTGATCTTTACGTTTTCGATAAACGTATTCTCGTCGAGTTGTCGACCGGTCAGTCCTATACCGCTAAGGTCGTCTTTGGCGTAAATTCTTATGGATTTTGCGAGCGCGTGCCATTCGCCTTTCGCCATTCCGTCGAGAAGTTCGGGCAAGTTGCCGCGGCTCATATCGATTTCCGGTCTGACTATATCGATTTTTACCGAGAACGTTTCTTCTTCCGTGGACGGAACAACTCTGCCTACGGCGTAATCGGCGGTAATCGAATTCTTTGCGGTTGCCGTATAAATTTCGTATCTGTTGTACGACGCGGTTCTGTCGAGATACATATAAACGGACTGTTCGTTTATGCTCCATCTCGTCGCAATCAGATCGTTAAGGTCGCCGTAAACCGTTTCGTTTACCGGTACGTTCGTGTTGAGAGAGCCGACCATCCAGTTTCTGCCGGAAACGGTAACTTCGAATCCGTCTTTCCAGTTAAGGGACAATTCTCTCGATATTCTCTTTCCTGTGGCGTCGTAGTAGGTCATAACGATGCGACCGCTCGTTTTGCTCTTGTTAAACTGCGGAATGTTGACGAACTTCTCCGCGCCTTGCGTTTCGAGAAGTTTATCGTAAACTTTGTAGGTAAATCCGCCGAAACCGCTGAAACCGTATCTTGCGTACCAGCGCATTTCCACGTCGCGGTTGGTAAATTTTTCTCCGCTGTAATCGTAGTTTTCCGTTTCGTCTGTTTTCGCCTCAATCGACATACTTATGCCGGTCTTGTCGATGTTTATATAATACTTCGGCGCGTTGCTAACTACGTTGCGCGCGTTGTCGACGGCGGTAATCGTGCACTCTTTCGCGCTTACGACTTTTATACGGTAGAAAGTAAGGTCAACGGTGGCTTCGCCGATCGTTTCGCCGCCTTTATACATAATCTTTTCCGCTTTCGAGTTAAGGGTAAACGCCTCGTAACCGTTTATCGTAAGTATTCCTTTATCGTCCGCGCCAATCGCAGCGGGGGCGTCGGTAATTCTTCTTACGCTTACCGGCACGCCGTCTACCGTATAAACGGGAACGCCTTCAACGGTAATCTTTTCCATTCTCGTACCGCCGTCGGCTCTGATAACGTCGTTTTCTCCTATGGAAATCGCGCCGTCGCTAAGAACGAACTCGTCGATAATACCGCTCGACGGGTCGGTGACGCAGTAGTAAACGTAAACGTCGCCGTTGGTATATTCGTAACCTACTTCGGTAGTCCAGATTTTTTGCAGTGCGTCGTATTTTATTTCGTCGCCTTCGTCGGCGGCGGAAGAAACGCTGAACGTCGTCATACCCGCGTGCACGTCGGGCGCGCGCATATCTATATACATTTGTCCGAGTTCTATTACGTAGTACTTACCCGTACCCGAAACGAACAACAGTTCTATCCGTTCTTTTGCGGATTCCATTCCGAACGTAACGTCCTTTCTGCCGCTTTTCAGTCCGGTAAGGTACTCTCCGCCTTGTATCGCGTAACTAACCCTGTACTCGTAGTTGTCTTTGATAAGGTCGGCGGTGATCCAGTTGCTGCCGCTGTAATATCCCCAACCGTTGGTTTTCAAATCGTAACCTTGGGGCAGGTAGTTGCCGCAGACGAAGTAGTTAAGGTCGCTCAGTCTGTCGCCGGTTTCGTAATCGGTACGACGGAAGTAAATGTCGAATCCGCTTATACCTATTTCGAAGTCGAACGTTGCGGTGAGTTGGCTCTTGATCGCTTTGCCGTCGAACACGTCGATAGTGTACGCTCTGCCCGATCTGTCGCTACCCGTTTCGGTAGATCTCTTAACGTAACTTCCCGTTCCGAAAATCGCCTTGTTAAGTTTGATAAACGGGTCGATTTCGTCAAGTACGGGAAGCATACGGTATCCGTCGCCGTTTTCCGTGCTGTGTCCGTACTTCGGATTTATTTCGTTGCCTTGTTTGTCCGCAACGTGTATATAGAACTCTTTAAGTCCGCTCGTACCGGTATAATCGTACGCATACGCTTCCGCACTTACGTAATACCGCGACTCGCCTATGGATCTCACCAAAGTGCACGCTTTGTTGTCGAAAGTGACGGTTTCTATGCCCGAACCTTCGAGTTCGTTCGATTTATCGTTGGCTACGATAAACAGGTAGGTCTTTCGTGCAGAATAAATAAACTTCAAGCCGTTGTCTTTATACGCCGGGCTTTCGGGAATATTCAGCACGAACTCGTAATTGTCTTTATCGTCCTTTTTCGTGTCGAACGTAAGTAAAACGTTGTCGATAGCGGACGCGTAGGTGTTATATGCAGAAAGGAAGATCTTTTCTATATTCGGATTCGTTACGTCCTGTCTGACGTAGAAATCGAGATTGTTCATTCTTGAAACCGCGTCCGTACCCTTGTTGCCTTCGAGCGTCACCGCATTGTTGCTTACGCCCAAAGCGACTTGTACGTCTTTGGTAGCGGAATTCGAGAAAACGATCCATATTCTGTTACCGTTGTAAAGCACGACGCCGCCTGCCGCCGAGTTCTTGTCTTCGCTAAGGTCGCTGTACGCAAGTCCCGGGACTTTCGGATTGCCGTCGTCTTTGTACTCGCCTACCATATTGCGGTAGCGATAATCCGCGTTTATGCCGCTCAGTCCCACGTTGCAGACGAGTTCCGCAAAAACGTTGTTATGCGCCCAGCCGTCGTTACGGTTGGCGGTCATCTTATAAGGCTCGCCGATTTCCGCGGCGGTTTTACCGAGTTTGGTGAAGTTTTCGTCGCTCCAGGAGTTGGATTTCGCTTCGTAAAAATCTATGCTGCGGATACTTACCGGGAACGGATCGACGTACAGACGAATAATATTGTCGCCCCACTCGTTCTTTTCGGATACGCCTTCGGCTTTGTCCGCAGGACGGGTTGCGTCGGTAAAGGACGCGTAGCCGATATTGCCCGCGTAGTCGGTTACCGCAAGTTTATATCTAAGGTACGTATTCGGCGTGACGTCGTAATTTTTCGTCTTGGAATCGTAGAAACCCGACAATTTTTGCATTTTGGTCTTGTCGTACATCGTGATTTCCAGTCCGTCGCCGACGTATTCTTCCGTAACTCCGCTTGAATTCTTGTAGGTGAAACTTATTTGCTCGATATAACCGGTTTCGGTATATCCGTAACTGTGTCCGTTGCTTTCGTTGGTGTACTTGAATTCGAACCTATACCCTGCCGTGGGCAGATTTTCCGTGGAATTGTTGATTTTTTCGTACTTTTTCTCTATGTCTTTTGCGTTTTTCAAACTAACGCCGCTAGTCGCCTGCGCCGCCGAACCGTCGTAAACGTATCTGCCGTTCTGCGCCTTTTTCTTTACGTAAACGCGCGTATTGCCGTTGTATCCGTAGATACTGAAAGGCGTAACGTCGGTATCCGTATATTCGGGTACTCTGCCGTACGTTCCGTACGCGGTGACGGCGTTGGTTATCGTATCGGCGTAGTAAAGTACGGTCGTTTCGTTCTTTCCCGTTATACCTTCGAGCAATCCCGATCCGCCGACGTCTTCCGTAACTTTGAATATCGCCTTGAAACCCGTACTGCTTAACGCGTAAAGCCACGAGTTGTTGCTGTAACCGAGCAACGTATCCTTATTTATAAGAATACCGTTATTATCTTTAACGCCCACGAATTCGACTATCGGCTTGGTTACGTCCATTTGCGTAACTACGGTAATCGAGTTTCTGATAGGCGTAGTGAAGTCGGCAAGTCGTTTTACGCCGTTTACTTCTTCTATTCTTTGCGGATTGTTGCCGTATTCGTCCTTAACGTAGGAATACGCGTCGCCGCTCGTATCGTCGGTGCTTACTCCGGCGTTGTTTTGGAACCGTATCGTGTAGTAAGTCTTGCCGGTATATTTTAGTTGAAGTTTCGTCGAATAACGCATACCGTAAGAATACGAAGTATACGAAGGATTTCTTACGTAAGTCGTGGACGATTCTTCCCAGCCGCCTTTCGCGTTGCTCTGCGTGGGAGAGTTGTTGCCCTTAGCAAAAGTATAATTGCCTAAAGCGGTCTTCTTACCGCCGTTGCCGTCGCTTACCGAACCGGGATTAGCGTCGACTACGATTTCGGGGTAAGAAGATTTATCTTCTTGTCCGTTTACGAGAACGTTCATTTTACCGCCGCTCGAACCGTAGTAAACGTCTATATAAATTTCTTCGTAAAGGTCGGCTCCTGCCTCTCCGCTGTGTTTTTGCCACGGGAAAAGGTAGTTTCTGCTGACTTTCTTTACCGAAGACACGTTAAATTCCGCCGTGCCGTTTTCGTCCGCTATCGTGGACGCCAGAATATTGCCGTTTTTGTCTTTAATTACGATTTGCGGCTTAAACGAATCTCTGCCTAAGTTGGATACGCCCTTAACTCCCTGATAAACGTAAACGCCGTTCGCGCCTTTATACGTCGAGTCGTCGGCTTTACCAAGCGCGTTTTGTCCGTCCCAGTTTACCGTACTCGTTCCGCCGGCTTTGTCGGACTCGTTGCCGACGACGTCTCTCGTTTTTATGTAAACCGTACCGTTAAAATCGGTATTCTTCGTATCGAAATAGATATCCGCTATCGCTTTTTGTTCGATGTTGATACCGGCTCCGCCGATCGAGTACTTATTCGCTTCGCCGCCGGTTTGTCCGTTTATCGGAAGGGGCTTGGTGCAATTTGCGTCGGTGTAGAAATAAACCGCGCTTACGCCCGAACCGTTGTTGACTTTCTTTGTAGAGCCGCTCGTGCCGGAATAGTACGCTTTGTCCTGGCTACCGAAATCGGTAACGCCGATTTCCAGTCTGAGCCTGCCGAATGCGTATATCTTGCTCGTAGTCATTCCTGTATCGATTACTTTCTTGTTAATCTTCTTTTCTACGAATACTTGACTGCTGTTCTGATCCTGTGCGTCGAACGTAAGAACCTTTACGCTCGTAATACCGGGCGATATCGTGTCTAGTCTGCCTTGTATCGAACAGCCGTTCTGCGCCGCGCCGTTGTTTATTATTTTCGTTTCGGCTTTGTTTCCTGCCCCGTCTTTGACGATAAGCGTCATCGAAGTGATTGCGCCGGGGTCGAACCGTAAATCGCCGAATCTGAGCGTTGCGGAATATGCCTCGCCGTAGCCGTTGTTGGATACGTTCGACTTCGTGAAACTGCCGGTAGTCACGCTGAACGATTTTCCGTTTATCGTATAGACCATCTGTACTTCGTTTATGCGAGCGCGGTCTATTCTCGTGCCGTACGCATAGTCCGAAGCCTTAAAGTTCACGTTAAGGCTCTGTCGCGTCCACGTCTGATTGTTAATGCTTGCGGTGACGCCGTCCGACGGCGCGTTGTGCGTTATGGATACATTCGAGATAGTCGGTTTTACCACGTCGCAATAATCGAACGAGAACGTTCTCGTCGCTCTTTGGCTGTCTTTGTTGGTTTTGTCGTAAACGTAGATTGACCACGTTCCGTTAATTTCTTCCTTTTTCGGATAAAGATTGAATTCTACGGTAACCGACGAACCGCCTGCGCCTTGGTTTACGCTACCGTTTTCTTTAATGTTCGACGTATCGCGATCGTTGATCGCTTTTACTCTGATTATACCCGACGCATAGCCCGTTCCTGCTCTGTCGTGACAAACGACAACGAGTTTTGCTCCAGATTCAAGGTTCTTAACGGAAGAGACCCTGTTCCCCGACGAGTCTTTGATATACACGTCGTCTATGACGGGCGCGCCCGAGTCTAGACCTAGTTGCGCCGCCGAGAACGACCCCCACGATTGCGTGGACGTGTAGGCCGTCGCGCTTGCGCTTACTCCCGTTTTCGTCTGATTGTTTCTGTCGCCGTTGTTTGCGCCGGTTTCCGCATAAAGCGTCGTAGAGAAGTTACTGCCGTTAGTCGTTCTGCTTGCCGCGTTGCCGTTGCCGTTGGTGAAAGATATCGTAAAGTTATAAACGCCGGCTTTATTAGCCTGCGCGTAAAATTTTGCGTATTTAGAATAAGCCCAGGTCGCGTTCGATCCCTGATTTATGCCGAAAGTAACCTGATCGTTGTTTCCTTGGTACATATTCAACCAGCAATTGCTTAATTGCGAATACACTTGCGCCGAGTCGTTTTTGCCGCCGCCTGCGGTTTTGTAGTGTTTACAATAAAAAACGAAGTATCTGCCGTTTGAGAAACTGCCGGAAACGTTGGTCGTTCTTTCCGCGCCTGCCCAACCGTATGCTCCGCCGTTCCAGTTGCCGTTACTGCCGGTGCTCCAACCTGCGTTATAATTGAGCGTAGAAAGATTAGCCGTGACGAATTTGTACCAGGTACCGTCTTGAAGATAGAACGCAAAATACGTTTCGGAGTAACTCGTTTGGTTCTTACCGACTTTACCTCCCCACGTGGTGCTGCCGCCGCCGCTGCCGATTGTGTACCAGGTTTTGTTTTTCATGCCGTAATCGCCGCCGACGCCGGTTGCAGCGTAGGCTAAATTGCTTGCGGCTTTTTCCGTCGCTTTATTAACAAGATCGTCTGCGGATGCAGGGACTGTCCCCAACATTTCGTCGAGATTGATGGGTTGAATTTTTAAGGTAGCCGTGCCTTTTTCGTGGACGACTTTTCTTCCGTCGTTATAATCGAGAGTAACTCTGCCTTCTTCGTCTTCGTAGATTGCCCCGAGCCCTTTGAACATTTGGGGTCTGTCGTCGCCTTCGTCGCCTTCGAAGAAAGTTTCCACGGCTTCGCCGTTTTCGTCGAAGTATCCGGATACTCTGAAAGAGCGAACGTCCGTTCCTTTGTCCGTTCTGTTTACCGAAACGGTTTCCCCTTTGTTTGACGGCGTAAGACCGAGTTGCTCGCGTTTAACCGTAAGTCCGATCAACGCGAACGCCACGAAAAAGACGATTAAAATCAAAACGAAAACGTCGTTGCGTTTACGCTTTTTTACGACGCATACTTCGGACTGAGTTTCGTTTACGTTCTTTCTTTCGGTTTCGTTGTTCATACCGTCACTCCTTAACAACCTGATTTCGGTCTTCCCTTTCGCGTATTATGCGTACACGCGCGCGAACGGGCATAATTTCCTTATATAATATTCTAGTATTATATTAACGCAAGAGTGTCGCACTTGTCAATACCTAAAATTTTTTTAAGAAAATGTGCGGGTGGGTGGGCGGGCAGGGAAAACTATGCTTTTTGTTTGATCAAATCCGCTATTTTATCCGACAAAGCGACGAATTCTTCGCACGACAATTCTTCGCCGCGGACGGTTTTTTCGTATCCGGAACAAACCACTATATTTTCGGCGTTTTCTCTAGAAATCGAGAATGCGGAAATCAGATTGTTTACCAACGTTTTTCTACGCATTGCAAACGCCGCTTTTACGGTTTTTTTGAAAATTTTGTAATCTGAAAAATTATATTTATTGCGATTAAAAGTTATTTTTACGAGCGCACTGTCCACGTTTGGCACAGGGTAAAACATTCTTCTGTCCACTATGCGCATTATCTCGGTATCCGCTACCGCGTCTATCGCCGCGGTAATCGCTCCGTACTCGCTCGTTTTCGGTTTGGCTATAAGCCTTTCCGCTACTTCTTTTTGCATAAGTAAGGTCATACTTTTTACGTCGAGCGTTCCGTCGACGAATTTCATTATCATCGGCGTTGTCACATAATACGGCAAGTTGGCTACCACAATGAACGTTTCGGATACCCTTTCTTTGATTTGTTCGTCGCTCAGTTTCAGCACGTCTTCAAAGCGGATTTCTATCGACGGATATTCTTCTTTTACTTTATTAAGTACGGGCGTAAGTTCTTCGTCTATCTCGAACGCGACTACTCTTTTGGCTTTCTGCGCCAGCGCGCGAGTGAGCGTTCCTGCTCCTGCGCCTATTTCCACCACGGTATCTTCGTTCGTAACACCTGCATCCTTAACGAACGCGCGCAACAGGTTACTGTCCGTAAGAAAGTTCTGCCCTAAGTTCTTTTTGAAACGGAAACCGCTGTTTTTCAGTTCTTTAATATCCATATTTTTCCTTTTATATTCCGCTTTCTTCGTGTTATACTAATGTCGTACGAATGAAAAAACGCTTACAAAACAAAAGATAAAATGCGTTTTCGCTTTATTTTATAAGTTCTCTTACTCTGAGTTTTATCCCTGCGTTTTTAGCAAATTCTTCCGCTTTTTCCACGTCAAATCCAGGTGTTTTTACCACGCTGAACACGGTATTTATGCCTTCGTTTTTACATTCTTTAGCGAATTTAACAAGACTGTCGAACCCTTTTTCGCCGAAAGCGCACCGACAAATTTCGTTGTATTCTTTTGCGTTCGGAGCGTTAAGCGAGATGCTCACGGTATCTATCAGACCTTTAATTTTCTTTGCTACGCCTTCGCCGACGATTAAATCCGCCTGACCGTTTGTGTTAAGCCTTGTTCTTTTTCCGCGTTTTTTTAGTTCTTCCGCAACTTTAATCAGCGTATCAAAAGCGTAGAGCGGTTCTCCGTAGCCGCAAAAAACGTATTCTTCCGCGTCGGGAAAACGCTCGTCGATTTCCTTAATCACTTCTTCCGCCGTGGGTTCTTTTTTCAGCCACAGGTCGTATTCGTCGTATCTTGCGCTCGTACTGCGCACGCAAAAAGAGCAGTTGTTACTGCATTTGTTGGTCAGGTTAATATAAACGCCGTTGTCTATTTTATATACAATCATATTTTAATTCTCGTAAACAACCTTACGGCGTTTGCCGTGGTTATTATCTCCGTTTCTTTTCTCGTTTTGTCGATAAATTCCGCTACTTTGTCCGCCGTATGCTCGATATAGTACGGATAATTCGTCCTTCCCCGTAGCGGTTCGGGGGTCATATACGGACAGTCGGTTTCCAACAAAATTTTATCTATAGGCGTATTTTTGACGACTAACGGTCTTTCTTTCGCGTTTTTGAACGTTACCGCGCCGCCGTAAGAAAAATATGCGCCGAGTTTTTCGTACCGCGCGAGCAATTCTGTGCTTCCGCTGTAACAATGCAGTAAAAAGCCGTTTTTCAGCAAACTTTTGTTGTTTTCGAGCAGTTCTATTGCGTCGCCGTGAGCGTCTCTTATATGCAAAACCGCGGGTGCGCCGAGTTCTGCGGCGAGTTTAAGTTGCTTGATTAACGCTTTTTTCTGCGTTTCTCTGTCCGGGTTGGTTTCGTAGTGGTAATCAAGTCCGATTTCCCCTATCGCGACGGTTTTTTCACTTTTATACGTTTCCGCAAAGCGGTTCAGGTCGTCGTCGGTAAGTTTGTCCGCGTATTCCGGGTGGACGCCGACCGAGCAATAGACGTTGCTTAATCTCAAACTCCGTTCGTAGCAGTTTTCGCTGCTTGCTCTGTCCGCTCCGCTGTCGATTATAATTTTCGGTTCGTTTTTAGCGCAAAAGGCGGCTATTTCGTCGCCTTTCCCTTCGTATTTCGTATCGGATAGGTGCGCGTGTACGTCGATCAGCATACGGTTGCGCCGCCACCGACGGGTTTCGACGGTTCTACGCTGACTATGCCGTCCGCGCTGTCGGCAAACAGTATCATTCCTTCGCTGAGTACTCCGCCGAGCGTAGCGGGTTTCAGGTTCGTCACGACGACGACTTCCTTGCCGACCATTTCTTCTGGGGTGAAGTATTTTGCCACGCCGCTTGCGATACTTCTTACTCTGTCACCGGTATCTACGGTGAAGTGAAGAAGTTTTCTGCTGCCTTCGACTTTTTCCGCCGTTAAAATTTTGCCTACTTTAAGTTCTACTTTGTCAAAATCGTCAATGGTAATTTCGGGTTTCATATTATTTTCCTTATGCTCTTCTTTTTTCGCTTTTTCTTTCTTTTCTTCTTTTTTCTCTTCTTTCTTCGGTTGTTCTTTGCCGACGGAAGCGAGTTTTTCCATTTCTACGCATTCTTTTTCGACGTCTATTCTCTTATACAGCGCGTCGCCTTTTTTTACGGGGGTGCCTTCTTTTAACACGCCGTAACGGATCGAATCGCCGAATTCGGTCGGGATTTCCGTAGAAAGGTCGCTAAGGATACGTTCAGCGGTTTCGGGCAGGAAAGGCAGCAACGCGACGCCGCTTACTCTGAGCGCTTCGGCAAGGTGGTACATTACCGATTTAAGTTCTTCCCTTCTCGTTTCATCCTTGTCGAGTATCCAGGGCGTGGTTTCGTCGACGTATTTGTTCGCTCTGTTCACGAGTTCGAAAATATCTTCGAGCGCTTCCGGCACGAGCAGTCCGTCGATATGTTTCGTCATTTTTTCGTTAAGACCGTTCATCAAATCTTCGAGTTCTGCGTCGAAAGCGGTTTTTACGTCGGTTTTCGGCAATAAGCCGCCGAAATAACGGTTTATCATTGCGGTGGTACGGCTGAGCAAGTTGCCTAAAGCGTTGCACAGATCCGAGTTAATTCTGCTTAAAAACGCGCGGTTGGAGTACATTCCGTCCGAGCCGAACGGCACTTCGCGCAGCAAATAGTATCTTACCGCGTCCACGCCGTAACGGTTGCTCAGCACTTCGGGGTCTACGACGTTGCCTTTGGACTTGCTTATTTTGTCGCTTCCCAAAAGCAGCCAGCCGTGTCCGTAAACTTTTTTCGGTATCGGCAGATCAAGCGCCATAAGTATTGCCGGCCAGATTATCGAGTGGAAACGAACGATTTCCTTGCCCATCATATGAACGTCTGCGGGCCAGTATTTTTTGAACAACGTTTCGTCGTCCGAGCCGTAACCGAGCGCGGTGATATAGTTCGTAAGCGCGTCGAGCCAGACGTAAACTACGTGGTCGGGGTCGAAAGGTACGGGGATACCCCACTTGAACGACGTTCTCGAAACCGCAAGGTCCTGAAGTCCGGCTTTAAGGAAGTTGTTTAACATCTCGTTTCTTCTCGACTTCGGTTCGAGAAAATCGGTGTTTTCGATAAGGTCGATGAGTTTATCTTTGTACTTGCTCATACGGAAGAAATAACTGCTCTCTTTCGTCAGTTCCACTTCCCTTCCGCAGTCCGGGCATTTGCCGTCGACGAGTTGCGTTTTCGTCCAGAAACTTTCGCACGGAGTGCAGTACCAACCTTCGTATTCGCTCTTATATATATCGCCTTGTTCGTAAAGTCTGGTAAAGATCTTCTGAACCGCTTTTTCGTGATAATCGTCGGTCGTACGGATAAACTTATCGTAACTTATGTCGAGTTTTTTCCACAACGCTTTGAGCGTGTCGACCTGTTTGTCTACGAACTCTTTCGGCGTAACGCCGTTTTGCGTAGCGACTTTTTCGATTTTTTGTCCGTGTTCGTCCGTACCGGTAAGGTAGAAAACGTCAAACCCCGACATTCTCTTGTATCTTGCGATAGCGTCGCACACGACCGTGGTATAACAAGTCCCGATATGCCACTTTCCGCTTGGATAATATATCGGCGTAGTGATGTAAAACTTTTCCTTCACTTTATGCTCCTTCCTTCGCCTGCGTATACGCACGAGCGTTGTTATTATTTTTCATTAAATTATATACTAAAAAAA
>ERZ779888.1707-NODE-1707-length-20610-cov-4.139917_pt1 | contig 20610 bp, 17 predicted proteins | sample MGYA00511245_ERZ779888 | MGnify/ENA primary metagenome ERZ779888 (study PRJEB29588, sample SAMEA2155255) | human gut metagenome | biome: human gut; feature: human-associated habitat; material: faeces | place: Denmark | collected 2008/2010 ...
CTGGCCCTGGTACTGGCCCAGCAGCTCCTGCAGCACGTCAAAGCGCACCCGCTCCTTGATGCCGCAGGCAGCCTTGGGATCAAAGTCCACATAGCGGCTCATGTCGCACATGCGGTTGGTAAAGATGCGGACGGTGGCGCCGTCATCGGCCAGAACGGACACCTCGCCCACGCCGATGGCATCCAGCTCCCGGCACTCCTTGCCGGTGAGGACGTGGCCCTCATCAAAGAGGATCTCTCCGGTGGTGGGGTCAGCCACAGGCAGAGCCAGCTTGCGATCCCGGGCAATGGACCAAAGGGTCAGCTTCTTATTGAACTTATAGCGGCCCACGATGCTCAGGTCATAGCGCCGGGGATCGAAGAACAGATTGTTCAGCAGAGTCTCAGCGGAATCCAGCGTGGGGGGCTCGCCGGGACGCAGCTTGCGGTAGATTTCCAGCATGGCCTCCTCATAGGACTTGCAGCCGTCCTTTTCCAGTGTGGCCACAATGCGCTGGTCATCGCCGAAGCGGTCGAGAATCTCGGCATCTGTCTTGAGCCCCAGGGCGCGGATCAGGCAGGTGATGGGCAGCTTGCGGTTTTTATCAATACGAACCCAGAACACCTCGCTGGTGTCGGTCTCATACTCCAGCCAGGCACCCCGATAGGGGATAACCGTAGACGTCAGCAGGGGCAGGTCGGTCTTTAGGTCCGTTTCCTTGCCGTAGTAGATGCCGGGAGAGCGGACGATCTGGCTGACCACCACACGCTCGGCGCCATTGATGACGAAGGTTCCGGAGTGGGTCATCAGGGGGAAGTCCCCCATGAATATCTCCTGCTCCTTGATTTCGCCCGTCTCCTTATTGTGCAGGCGCACACTCACCTTCATGGGAGCCGCATAGGTGGCATCCCGGGCCTTGCACTCCTCCACATCGTACTTGGGCTGCTCATTCATGCTGAAGTCGATGAAGCTCAGCTCCAGGTTGCCGGCATAGTCGCTGATGGAGGCCACATCCGCAAATACCTCCCGCAGACCGGTATCCAGGAACCACTGATAGCTCTTCTTCTGGATCTCCAGCAGGTTGGGCATCGCCATGACCTCTTCGTGCCTGGCAAAATTCTTACGCAGGGTTTTGCCGTAATACTTATCCTTGGCCATCTTCAATACTCACGCCTTTCTTGCTTTTATCTCAACTTAATTTGCTTACTGTTTTCAGGGCTTTTGCGGGGTGCGCGCCGGATCGCTTGTGACACGCACGGGCTTGTTGGTTCATTTTGACCACAACCCCTTGTGCTTTGCCGGCGGAGATGGTATACTGCACATAGATAAAAGTGGGGCTATGCCGCCACTTTCCCAATATAAAGCAAGTCATTATACCAATTTTTTTCCATATTGTCAATGGGTTTTCCACCGGTTTTTCCGGTGGATCTTTGTATTATAACGAAAAAACCGCCCGCGGGAGCACTCCTACGGGCGGTTTTCTTTTGTTATACACAGCGTTCCAGCCGCGCGACCGTCTCGATATGTGCATTGTTGTCCAAACTCAAGCTCATATCCTCCGCGATATTCGTGAGCAGCATCATCCCGACTCCATGACTGCGGATGAAGTCTCCTTTGCAGAAAATATGCAGAACCCGTTGCAGGATGCGATGAACTTTGAGGGAAGCTCCGAGGAAAAGAAAGCGAAAGCATTGCTTTCCACATTGGGGATTGATTACGATGCCATCACAATGGAACAATTTGTCAACTTGATCGAGGTACTGAAGCTGTCCAAACACCTGAAAACTCCCATCAGCCAGCGCGGGAAAACGACTATGACCCACGGCAAGGGAAAACGGAAGAAACGTTGAAACAAAGGCAGCGCTGTGGTGGGACGAAGGCTTTTATATACCTCTGCTTCCTTTTCCGGACAGGCGGATTTTGTTTCTCAAAAATCCTGCGTTTGTGCTGTAGCTCACATCACAAAATCCGCCTGTCCTACTGCCGCGAAAAAGCGTTTGCCGCCACCCTCTGCCGCACCGCAGAGTACACCGTCACCCCCTTTCCCGCGTCAGACGGAAGCAAAGGTATAACACACTAGACTTTCCGAGGGAAAGTCGTGTGCCAAGGAAGGCACTGCCCTCCTTTGGAAACCTCCCGCCAAGGGGAACGCTGTTCCCCTCTAGACTCCCTTTGCCAATAGGGATGCTACTCGCCCCTATTGGATGACCCAGAGCCAAAGGGGCTTTGCCCCTCTGGACACCTCGCCCGTCCGTGCAGTGGCTATCACAATGGTGCCCCCATACCCGAACAGAAAAGACCAGGCACGAAAATCCACCCAGAATAAGGGTGAATTTCCGTGCCTGGTTCATTGTTTATGACGCTGTAATTTGAACCGCGTTTTCTCGAACCTGATTGATAGTCTCCATCAAAGCGGTTCTGGTTTTTGCATCAAACAATTTGATAAAACTGATTGGCTTGTCAAACGGTGGCTTGGTCAGCTCTGCGACATTTTCCATATATCCGTTCAACTCAATATGATTGATGATTTTGTTTACAAAAGCAATCTGCTTTTGATTCAGAGATTGGTCATTGATAAAAGCGGAAAACGCCTGCATAGCCGCTTCATGATCTAGCTTAGCGATCTTGCGAATGAGCAAGCCAAAGGGTGTGTTGCCAAACTCTCGGGCATAATCTTCTTTGCTGCCCAATTCGCTAGTTAGCACCCGCTCCAGTTCCTGATAATCGCCCATAGCCAGCGGAATATTATGGGTCAGCTTATATATGGCCAGCGTATTTCCATGCTCGTTCACATAGCGATTGACCTTGGCACGGTAGTCTTCAAAGTCATAGGCAGCTTCCAGCTGGACGCCCTCCTGACTGTCAATAATCGGGTCAGTCAGCTTGGTGACAATCTGCCTCTGTGCTACGCCACCTTCATCTAAAAATCGAATCAGCTCCCGCAGCTCCTTCCGAACCTGCTCAAACAGCAAAATATCATTCGCGTCCCAAAATGCATCGGTGTGAATCTCCTGAAGCATGGGCAACTTTGCCTTGATCTGCGGAATGCTGGCCTTACGCTCCAGTAGGGAAGCGGTGTCGCACAGTTGCTTTTTTGCATACTGGAAAGCGGGCATCTGCTCGATGTGTGCCAGAATTAGGCCATACATGAAATTATCAAACCGCTTTGCAAACTCGTCAGCCTCGTCTGAGCGTACCAGAGGTGCAATCTGTGTGAGCAACTCGCCCTTGTCACCTTCGCTTATGGACACGAAGGCTTCCGGCTTTTTATATTTCTCCACATACTGCATCCGCAATTTTACGGCAATCAGGTCTGAGTTGAGCGCCATCACCTGCTTGTGACAGGTGTTGACAATCTCCTTGCGCCATGCCTGATAATCCTCACCGGCAAAGGTGTTTTCCTGCAGCGCCATGGCGATTTTGATTTGTTTGCCGAAGATGTTTTCCGACAGCGTTTTGGTTTCTCTGGTTTCGTAGCCTTCTTTGTGCTGCCGGAAGTATTCGAAGTTGCCGCAGTAGTCAAAAATCAGAAAGCGCCGCTTGTCGGTATAGGTTCCGTCAATCTGGTCCACGCAGGCCAGCCCTTTGCATAGCCGGGTGCCGCGGCCAATCATCTGCCAGAACTTTGCCTTTGACCGAACCTTTTTGAAAAACACCAGATTGACGCATTCCGGCACGTCGATGCCGGTGTCCATCATGTCCACCGATACGGCAATGTGCGGTTCTTTTTCCGGCTGCTTGAAATCATCAATGATGGTCTGGGCATAGGCGTCGTCGCAAATGACCCGCTGGGCGAAGCTGCCCCGGTACTGGGGATACAGCTTATTGAACCGCTCCAGAATAAACTCCGCGTGGCGTTTGTTCTGGGCAAACAGGATGGTTTTCCCCAGACGGTCGCCGCCCGCCACCTTGATACCCCGGTCCATCAGGTCTTGCAGTACGATGTCCACGGTGGTTTCGTTGAACACAAATTTATTGAGGGCAGCAGAGGGGATAAAGTCTGGCAACTGACCGTCTTCGATGAAATCATCCTCATATCGCTCTTTGTCCTCTTCGGACAAATCATCATAGGAGATGCCTTCTTCCAGAAAACGGGTCTTGACCTCGTAGTTGTAATAGGGAACCAGCACATGGTCCTGTTGCACCGCCGTTTCATAATCATAGGCATAGGTGGGCACGCCGTGTTCCATCTCGAAAAAGTCGTAGGTGTTCCGATCCACATCGGTCTTCGGCGTGGCGGTCAGACCCACCATGAAGGCGTCAAAATATTCAAAGATGGCCCGGTACTTTTTGAAGATGCTCCGGTGGCTTTCGTCAATGATAATCAGGTCGAAGTGCGCCGGAGTAAACAGCTGCCGCCCGTCCTTGGACTTGGTGTCATCAATGGCGTTGAGAATGGTCGGATAGGTGGAGAACACAATGCGGGCGTTCCGGTCGTCCTTGTTGGAGCAGAGGTTGCACAGGGACATATCCGGCAGATAGTTCTTGAAATCGTCCTTTGCCTGCTTCACCAGCGCGGTGCGGTCGGCCAGAAACAGAATGTTGGTCACCCATTTGCCTCGGCTGAGCACATCGGTCAGGCTGGACGCGGTTCTGGTTTTGCCGGTGCCGGTGGCCATCACCAGCAGATGCTTGCGGAACCCCTGCGTAATCTGTTCGCACACCGCTCGGATGGCTTCCTTCTGGTAATACCGGTCAGTGATTTTGTCATCAATGGAAACGCCCATCAAATCCATCCGCTCGGTGCGCCGGTTCATCAGCTTTTGCAGGTCATCCTTGCTGAAAATGCCACTGACCTTCCGTTGCGGGGCGGTCTGGTCATCCCAGAAGTAGGTTTCAAAGCCATTGGTGGTGAACATCATGGGGCGGCGGCCAAATTTCCGTTCCAGACAATCCGCATACAAAACCGCTTGTTTGCGTCCAATGTTTGGGTCCTTGCTGGTGCGCTTGGCTTCCACCACCGCCAGGGGCAGGCCGTCCTTTCCAAACAGCACATAGTCGCAGAAGCCAGGCTGATCTGGCATCCCGGCCATATCCTCCACACGATACTCCTCCTGTACATCAGCATCTGGGCCGGTGAACTTCCAGCCCATCAGTTTGAGGTCCACGTCGATGTAGATTTTGCGGGTCTTGAATTCCGAGAGGTCCTCCGGCTGGAAGGTGCGTTCCTTCTGATGCTGCTCCTTTTCGGCGGTGTATCGGGTGGACATCTGCTCGATTTGCTTGCGCAGCGCCTCGATCTCGGCATCTTTCTGGTCCAGTAGACTTTCCTGTTCCTTGATTTTCCGGGTGTCCACCGCCACCTTTCCGGTGGGGACAAGATTCTCGTCGAAAGTGCGCTCCTGATAGTCCGCGCCATAGCAATAGTCGATCCACTGCACAAACTCAAACAGACCGCGCAGAGAAGCAAGCGCATCACTTGGCTGAACGCTGCGCTCGGTATGTACCGCCAGATTGCCCAACTTGATGATAAAAGGCATCTTGCCCCAAGTGTCGGAGTCCACAGCGAAGCGGAAAGTTGGCTCGTGAATGAGGGATTGCAGATTGTCTTTGTAGGGCATTTTCATGGACTTGTCCGCTGCATATACCCATTTTACTGCCAGCTCCAATGCCTTACGGCAGCCTACTGCACACATGGCAGGAGCAGAAACATAAATTTTCTCAGCTTCCATGCAGGCGGGGGCGAAGAGGGCATATTCAGTTTTGGCTTTGAGAAAGGAGAAGTTAGTCATCACATCATCTCCAGTATTTTATTTCTTTTGAACTCATCATGTCCTCATATTGTTTCAACGCGGTTTCCTTATCTGTATGAAGTAGTTGGTAAACCTGTTCATCATCTTCTTTTTCGGCATCTATTGAAAAATCAATATACGATAATAAGTCTATACGGTTAGAAATTAACAGATCTTTATTTATCTGCTTGCTGTTCATGCGCTTTACACTGTTGTCATCAATTATGATTATTCTGGGAACGCGCTGAACAGTATCGACAAACGCCAAAAATAATTCTGGCGTAATTGGCATACCAAGCAAGTCATATTCTATACCATCTTTTTCACCGTAAATATTGACTACCGGCATATCGCTTGTAACAAATACGGAACCTTTGGCTTTAAAAATACACAGTTGCGATTCCTTCATTGTCTCAGCCAAAGCCCGAGGAAACAAGCCAACATCCGGAGCAATGTTCATCTTCAAAAACTCGTTTGCCAGCATGGACAGGCAAACATTTTGCGGTACATCAGGAAAAATGTCCTTTACATGTTTAATATGCTGCGGATCGTTTTTGTATTGTGTATCAATAATATAATTTGACAGATGTACAAAAACAGGGTTTCTAAACAGTAGTGATGACATAAATTGCCTTAGTTTATCAATTTCCACCCGCGCCAACTCAAATTCATCTGAATCTCGTAAAGCATTTTTTATCTTTGAGATAATTGTTGCGTATTCGCCTTCCAGTTCGATAAAACTGTTCTCGATCTCATTTGGTGCTGCAAAAACATGAGTTTTGCTATCTGGATCAATTGCAATTTGATCATATAGGTAAGAACGACAGCAAATATTGTCGATTGAAACCATTTTTGCATTTTCATCATTAGCAAAAACAACATAAACTTGTTCTGATTTTTGATTACTCACAGAAAAGTTTTTTAAGTAAGCCTTGGGGACATAATGTTGTTTTCTCGTGATTTGCTTGTCTAAAACCTCTGTATATTCCATGACAATGTTGCTCCCACCAATATTTCCTATATTCAAATCTTCTCAGCACTAAAATCGATCAAAAAATCATCATTTTATCTAGCCCTAATTCTGCAAGCTTTGTATTAGCCTCGAAAAATTCTGCATTATTGGAAAATGGTTATCTAGTACATAGAACTGCCGATCTTGCCCATCTTTCAAGAAGAATACTTGTTTATCCCGTGCTGAGCTAGTTAGGCTCTCTCTATGTAAGCATACAAAATAGTCTAATGTCTTTTCTTCTGGAAGCCGTTCCTGGATATATCCTTTTGTACTTCTGTCATATTTATAACCGAACTCTTTATACAATCGTTGTTTTCCAATACGAGTTTTAAAAGCAAACATCGCTAATTTTATATGTTTTGTTTCATCATGCAATTGGAAAAATTTATTTTTTTCAATCGTTTCTGTTAAATCATCCAAGGTCGCATTTCCTTTGACTTCTATAACCATTATGCAATCATTTGGTTCAACCAGGAAAATGTCTCCAGCTAGTTGACGTCTATAAAAATTTTTCCTACATACGATGATGTCACATTGTGGGCTTTGATGATTAGCCCAAGCAATAAAGCCGGTAACAAATTCTAGCATTTGAAACCGTTCCTGGAGACATTTTTTGAGAATGTTTTCTCCACATCTACCCATCTCAGCATGATGTTTTAACTTTTCAGCTATAAAATATTTGCAAAACAGAAGTTCCTCCGAATATTCCTCATATATCTTTGTAACATCTTCTTCCATAATAGACCTCTCACTTGCTTAAAACTTTTGTTTAGAAGTCTTTTTGAGCATTTGATAGCCTTCTGTTCCGCTAATTTCAAGCATCGAATATTTCTTTAGCATTTTCTCTAAACTTATACGAATTTGGACAGGGGTATAAGAAGTTAATGCCCCTTGGTTAATGATAGACTTCGTCCAGATTCTTTGCTGATTATAGAGGCTCCAAAAACGATTCATATCAAAATTGGGATTCTGTGCCGCTATTTGTTGCACCATTGCGTTAAGCGTATTTCGATCTGCTTCCGAAACGCCTTGCGGAATCATATTTCCCATAGCAGAAGTGATATTTTGCGCTGTAACTCCGGTACAAGCATTATTAAGATCGGCCACAATAAACTGCGATTCTATATTTGCCAAAACATTTTGTGTTATCTGAAAGGAATTCTTTTGGAAAGCCTTCATGAGCATCTGCTGTTCCTGAATCTCTGACACATACTCATATAGTTGATTCAGTGCTGTATAGCTGGTCGCGTCCATTTTTCGGACAAAGTAATGTTTGTACTTGTTCCAATAATCCGTATCCATCAGTGGTAGTGATTCATAGAACGCCGTTTCGTTTAATTGTCCGTCAACAATGAACGTAGAGATTTCCCTTAATCGCTCCTGGAATTCATCGATTTGAAGGACGATAAGAGAAGCTGCATCAATCTTTTTCTTCCGTTCCTGCAATATGTAAGTTGCAAGGGCAAAGCTACCTACGATAATAAGCAAAATGTTTGCCCAGTTTTCTGAAATGAATTTTACCATCTATCAAGACTCCTCACTGCAAATCAAGCACCCGTTCAATTTTTTTCTTCTTTTTATCAATTAGTGCAGCAATAAATTGTTCGTAAGATTCTTCAGGATACAAAGGATTTTTCTCTGTTTCATACTCGTATCCGCCTGTAATTCCTCGTGCCAACTCTGCTAATGTTTTTAATGCTTGTGCAAATGGAATGGCTTCGGGATTTTTTATCTTGGAAATTGTTGGTTCTATATGATTATATAAGATTTTAAGTTGTTCAAGATGTTCTTCCAAAATTAATGGTTTCCCAGTTACAGGAAAAATATGTTTCATTCGGCGTTCAAGAATACGAGATAATTCTTCTTCTGTAACTTGCTCATCGGATGTTCCACGTCGTATATAAATAGTAGCAGGCTTAATATTAGAACCTTCTTTTCGAGAGATGAACGGCAAAAATTGAGGAGTATCTTCAACAAAAAGCATTTGGAATTGTTTTCCCTTCAATGCCTCGTACTCAGATGTTTGATAGCTAAAATCATATACATCATACTTCAGGCTGGAAGAAAGATACGGCTTTATCCATGCCCCTATCTGCTCTTTTGCTTGTAACTCTTTCAACCCATCACATGAAAATGTCTTATCACCGTTTTCATGTACACCAAAAACGACAATTCCACCGCCGTAATTTGCTAAAGCGAGCATTAATTTGGCCAGCTTATCTTTCTCAATCCACTCTTGTTTAAAATCGATGGCATTGTGTTCGCCAGTTTGATCCTGTAAAAACTCACGAAAGTGATCCAATGTTGGTTCTTGAAGAAGTCTATATACAGTATCTTTTATTTGTTTAGGGAATTCCATATGTTTTACCTCATCCAAAGTATTCCTGCATCAAAGCCTTTTTCAACGTTTCCAGTTTTTCGAGGCTGTGGCTGATGATAATCTTTGTTTTTTCTGTTTGCTCCACAAAGGCGGCAAACTGTTCCTGTAATTCTATCGGTGGCATAGGGACCCGCAGTGTGAGGATGTCTTTATTAGAAATATTCGCCTGTCGAATACCTCTACTAATTCCTGTCAATCGCTTTTTGATTCTGGGAAATTTTAGCAACTCTGAGAAGTAACACTTGTTAAGAGATCTCTCAATGGACAGTTTGGCATTCCGTTGGTTTAAATAGTATTCGTCATAATCAGCCCCAAGAATGCAAACATTTCCATAATCATCTTTGCCGACCGTTCCAGTGAGTGACATAACCAAATCTCCAGGGAATACCTTGTAACGTGCAAGCGCTAAATCATCTGGCCAATAAACCATATTAACCGGGAGAAAATGCCCCGAATTGATGTTTCCAATTCGTAAGACAGGAATGCCTTCGTCAGTAAATCCATCACTCTTAAAAGCGTATCCTCCTATAACTTTAAGATGATGACTCAATTCATCTTCTTGCCAATGCTTTGGATTTTCATCCGGTTCCCCAAATATCTCCACAAACCTTGCCTTGACCATCTCATCCAGCTTGTCCAACTGCTGGCGGCGTTTGGCAATCAGGTCGCTCACTTTGTCCAGAATCGCCGCGATTTTGCGCTGTTCGTCAATGGGAGGAACAGTTATAGAGACGGCGCCAAGAGTTGCTTTATTTAAAGTTGTACCCATAACTGCACGGTTCGTACCTTTTGTCCAATCCTTTGCAGAAAACAAATAGTAAAAATAGTCGGGTAACACCGCGTATTTTTCAGTCGGAATAAATGCCATTATTGCTTCATTGGTATATACAGGCTCTTGGGTAATAGCTGTTTTTCCTAATGAAAGCTTGAAACTCATAATCACGGTGTTGGCCGGAACACTTTTTATTCCACTTTCTTGGACAGCTAATGCAGAAATCCTTTCTTTTGTATCCTCTACATATTTTTGGTAGCTACCTAAATCAGCAATAGATACCCAATCATACTGACCATCAGTCCAGTAATCAGCGTTATTTCGAGACGGCGTTTTTCCCATCTGCAAATCAAATATTTCGTCCAGTCTCGCCATCACAGCATCCCCTCCAATTCTGCCAGCCCTGCGGTGATCTCCAGTTCCAGTTCGTGTAGGTCTGCCATCAGTTCCGTGGTCGAGGGGTACTCCACCGGCACATACTCCACCTTTTTGTACTTGTTGATGGACAGGTCATAGTCGTTGTCTGCGATTTCCTGTTTCGGCACAAGAAAGCTCTGCTCTGTGCGCTGGCGGTCAGCTTCCTGGTCCAGATGGTGGAACCGCTCGATGATGTCGGGAATGTCATTTTCCGCAATTTCGCTGCGCTTGTCGTCCAAGGAAAAGCCATCGGACTTCATATCATAGAACCAGACATTTTCGGTGCCGCCTGCGCCTGTCTTGGTGAACACCAACACTGCCGTGGAAACTCCCGCATAGGGTTTGAACACACCGGAGGGCATAGAGATCACTGCGCGCAGCTGATGGTTATCTACCAGTTCTTTGCGAATAGCTTTGTGCGCCTTGGAGGAGCCGAACAGCACGCCGTCCGGCACGATGCAGGCGCACTGACCACCCTTTCTCAGCATCCGCAGGAACAGCGCCAGAAACAACAGCTCGGTCTTTTTGGTGTTGGTCACGGCTTTCAGGTTGTCGTTGATGCTTTCCGCGTCCACGGTGCCCTTGAAAGGCGGATTTGCCAGACACATGGTAAACTTGTCGCTGATCTGATTCTGCTTGGAAACACTGTCCTTGTAGTCGATCTCCGGGTGGCTGATGGAGTGCAGCATCAGGTTCATCGCAGAAATGCGCAGCATGGTGCGGTCTGTGTCAAAGCCGGTGAAGGCGTCCCCAGCAAAGTGCTCCCACTGCTCGGAAGTCATGGTATCCTCGTAGTGGTTGCGAATGTACTCCGCGGCGGAGACCAGAAAGCCTGCCGTGCCGCAGGCCGGGTCGCAGATGGTGTCGTTCGGGGTGGGTTGCAACAACTCCACCATCATTTCCCGGATGTGCTTGGGAGTGCGAAACTGGCCGTTCTGCCCAGCGGTGGCCAGTTTGCCCAGCATGTACTCGTACAAGTCGCCCTGCATATCCAGATCGGCAATGTCATGCTCATACAGGTCATCCAACCCTGTGATGATTTTTTGCAACACCTGCGGCGTAGGAATCAGGAACATCGCATCGCTCATGTACCGGGCAAAGGCCGTCTCATTCTGCACATCACGGCTGGAATCGTCGGCGATTTCCACCAGTTCCCCCTGCTCGGTGAAGTCCGGCAGGCGGCCATGTTTCATGTTTTTGATAGCAGGGAAGACCCGCTGGGAAATTACATTGAAAATATCGCGGGGATCGTTGTTCTTGAATTTACTCCAGCGCATGGACTGTCCAACGGCGGACTGGGGAAAAATCTTCTCCATCTTCTCGCCGGTCATATGCTCAAATTCTTCCGTTTCCAGCTCTTTTTCGTCCAGAGAGCGGATAAACATAAGATAGGTCAGCTGTTCGATGACGGTTAGAGGATTGGTAACGCCGCCCGCCCAGATGTCCGTCCAGATTTTATCTACTTTATTTTTAATCACACCTGTAATCATGCATCTATTCCTCCGTTTTCTGTATCAGGGATAAATTCCATCACGTCTCCGATATTGCATCCCAGCATGGTGCAGATTTTTTCCATGCTGTCCATGGAGACAGGCTCACCTTTACTTAATCGTGCTAAAACATTGGTGCTGATTTTTGCACGGTGCATCATGTCGGTTTTGCTCAAACCATAATCGATCAACTGTTTCCACAGCCGATTGTAACTGATTGCCATCCCGCACCTCCTGATTTTTTCCTATTTACTAGTATAACGGATATTGTGCTAAAAGACAAATAAAATTCACGAAATCGTGAGCTGTTGATTGGCAAAAACGTGGTCTGGATATTGGAATCCCAGACCACGTTTTGCTTTGAGCAAGACAGGCTTGCCATCAAATCATTTGAAAATGCTTTAGTGCATCCATAATTGCAGCTTCCTTTTCCGGCGGGCACTGTGGCACTTTCGCGTCTTCTTTCTTTGACAGATTATAATTCTGCCCCACATCTAGCCCGCACTTCCGCTTGACTTGGGAGATATACAGGCTGGACACCTTCAAACCGTACTTCTCCAGCACGTAGGCTTTGATCTCGTCATAGGTTGCCTTGCTTTCAGCCGAAGTCAAATCCAGCTCGTCCATCTTCACTTCGATCTCGATATGTTCCTTACTTTGAAGTTTGGACAATAAACATACTGTCTCGACTATTGTTTCATTTTCCAAGGGCAATTCTTTCACTTCTGTTCCATTCACCGGGACAGGGAAGTTGAAGATAATCTTCCTAATCCAGTTGCCATCCGGCTGCTTTTCCGGGAATAACTCAATCCGCTCAATAAACGCCCGCATGAACTCCTTCCGCTCCACTTCGGAGGCTGCTTCATAGACCTGATCGAATGCCAGCAACAGGCGGTAGATATTATCACCCGAAATCTTCTCCTGCCGGATACTCCGTATCTGGCTTTGCACATCGTCAATCTGGACTTCAATCTCATCTATTGCGCCATATTGCTCGTCATATCGACGCTGCAAATCAGAAATTTTCCGGTCATAATACGGGTCATTCACATCTAAACCGTCCATCTGCCGTTCCAGTCGGGCCTTTGTGCCTAATGTCTGCCGAAGCTGCGCCTGTAATGCTTCCAGCTGCTTCTCCAAATCGTTCGTATCGACAGCGGAGCCGATTTTCGCCTTGATTGCATCCGCAAACCGTGGGTCACTGACCATAGCAGAGATGATTGACGCTACCATGCGGTTCATTTCCATCTGCTCAATATTCAGCCGGAAGGTACACTCGTGGCCTGTTGGCGTCACCGTATTCTTGCAGTAATAGTAATAGCGGGTCTTTTTGTCCTTGCTGTGGGCTTTCGCAATATTCCCGTACAGGCTTTTGCCGCAGCAGGGGCATTTCAGAATACCGGACAAGATATGTGCGTGGGTAGGGTCATTGACTTTCTCACGCCGGTAAGCATTGATTTTCCGTTTTTCCTGCGCGAGGTTCCAATCTTCTTCTGAAATGATAGCCTCATGCTTCCCCTCGTACACAGGGAACTCCGATTGCTCAACTACGTGCATCTCATTCCGTGTGCCGATCTTCTTCTCTGTCCGGCGTCTGCCATAGGCGATTTTTCCCATATATACCGGATTATCAATGATACTCTTCACAAAGCTGGCAGAAAAACCGGGAATGGTGCCGTTCTGCCTTAACTTCTTCACAAAGCCCTGCCGGTTCAGATATTTTGCCACGCCACTGACACCATCGTTGGTGTGAATATAGCGGTCAAAGATGGTGCGGATCACGTCCACTTCATCCTCAGCAATCAACAGTTCGCCTTTTTCAAGGCGGTATCCATAAGGGGCAAAGCCACCGTTCCATTTTCCTTCACGGGCTTTCTGCTCCCGTCCGGCCATCGTCTGTGTCCGAATATTTTCACGCTCTATCTCTGCCACCGCAGAAAGGACAGAAATCATCAGCTTGCCGGAATCTTTGGAACTGTCAATGCCGTCTTCCACACAAATCAGATTGACACCGAAATCCTGCATCAGCTGCAAGGAATTCAGAACGTCAGCGGCATTCCTGCCAAACCGGGACAGCTTGAACACCAGCACATATTCCACACCGTCTTTGCAGTCCTGAATGTCTTGCAGCATCCGCTGAAATTCGTGCCTGCCCTGAATATTCTTGCCGGAAAAGCCTTCATCAGAATATTCACCAGCCACTACCATATCTTCGTATTCAGCGTATTTCCGCAGTTTGTCTCGCTGAGCATCCAGACTATATCCGTCCACCTGCATGGATGTAGATACCCGTGTGTAGAGATAACATTTTGTTTTAGTTTTCTTCATGCAGGCCGCCCCTTTCTTCCAGCTCTAAACATTCATCCGTTACTTTCTTCTTCGCCAGACCTTCATTCTGAATGTAGTACTCCAACAAACGGAGTACATATTCCGGCGCATGGCGGTTATCCAGTTCCCATTCTGTCACAGTCCGATAGGGAATCTGAAAATATTTACAAAATTCCTTGCGATTCATGCCAGTGCTTTCCCGCAATTCTTTTATTTTGGTTTTGCAGTCCATTTCATTTACCCCATAAAGCAAAAATACACGTTGCGTATTTATTATAGCATACGCCAAACAAATACGCAACGTGTAAATTTAATTTATATCAAGCGGCTTTGTCAAATTCCTGATACACAGGAACGGGTTGCTTTCCTGATGCCGCAGACTGTGTACGGCCATCCTTCTCAGTCTCCTGCATCTGCCCCAACAGCTGTGGCCCGTACTTCTGCAACAGCCGCGCCATCACATCAACACAGCGGTCAAATGCCGCATTATATTTCGGATCATCATAAACTTTGCTCAATAGGCCGCTCCTTTCCTCTATGGCTGCTCTGCGCATAGATGTTCAAAACTTCTGCCGGTATCTGTTCCAAAATCGCCACGGCACTGTCATAGTCGCGCCGCAGCTTGAGGTCTTCGATCTGCTTTAGGGTGCTGACCTTCTGCGCCGATGCAAGAGATTCTTCCAGTTCGGCATTTTTCGTTTTCAACTTTTTGTTTTCGGATGCTGTTTTCGTGAAGGCTACGCCATATTTCCGCAGCAGTGTGTCCATCTTCTCCACGCTGGGAATATAGGTATCCAGAATCTTGCAGATTTCCTCCGCCCGGCTTTTGGCGTTAAAGGGATTGATTCCAGTGAGCAGATCCTCCAGTTTGCTTTTCTGTTTGGTCAGTCTGGTCATCTCCTTAAATACGCGGGGCGGGATATGGTCGCGCCCGGTCAGGCTGGCGCTCTCGCCACGCTCCAAATCTGGAAACTTCTTGACCATGTGTTTCCAAAACTCATCCTGCCACCAGGTCAGCTTCTTTTTATTGCCCATGATGTCTTTGGCGCTGAGCCTGCCATCCTCCGTCAAAGGGACAAAACAAAGGTGCATATGGGGCGTTTTCTCGTCCATATGCACCACGGCGGATATAATTGTCTCTTTGGACTGATGCTGTTCCAAAAAGTGCAGAGCTTCCTCGAAAAATACCCGAATTTCCGCCCGTTTCTTTCCCTTAAAGAACTCCGGGCTGGCTGTGAACAGCGTCTCGATCATACGGATACTGTCTTTCCGGGTACGGCATCCGGCAGCGGCAATTTGCCTCTCTGACTCGGCCCGGTACTTGCCGGGCGGTTTGACCAGATGGAAGTTGTACTTGCTTCGGCTGGTATCCACATCGGGATTACTGGCGTACTTTTCCTTTGTGCGCTCGTTATGGGCCTCGATATTGCCGATTTCAGGCCCCTTATATTTGGCAAATCGCATAATCGCGTATTGTGCTTTTTCCATACTCAATCCCTCCGTTTCTGCCAGACAATGTCATATCCCAGCACGTCAGCCAACTCCACGGCCTCCCGATACCGCAGCGATTCCCGCTGCAATTTTCCGGAAAGATTGGATACGCTGTCGCTCCACCCATACTCATCGTGCAGCTGGTCAACGACTTCCTGCATGGTGTAACCGGCGCGGATGATCTGCGCCTTGATTTCGTTTCGGATACTTGACTTCATAAAATATATTCCTCCATTTTCGCAAGTGAAGCCCTTTGTCACTTGATAGATAAAACATGATTTTCGGTTGCGTCATAAAAAGAACCGGCTACGCTGGGGAGCGCACCGGCTTTGGTCAATGGTGAAATTTGTGCAAATGCTGTTTTGCGATAGAAATAATTCCCTGCGTATCGTTGGTCAACGGCGGAATATTCGACTTCACAGAAATGCGGGACTTTTCACTGTTCGGGCTGTATTGTCACAAAATGCTGCAATCTGTACGTCGTTCCGTGAGCCGCCATCCGGCGAACTGTATACGGATAAAAGAGAAACATTTCGCTGTTTTGAGATTGCTCTAAAATATGCCTGCAAAATCACCGCTTTTACTGACCGCTTCAGGTGTGGTCAAAATGACCACACCTACTTCACAGCACAAAAGCGCGAAGAATTTCACGGTTCTGGTGGTGGACAAAATATCCATAACCACTTTTACACATCAAAATAGGTGTACCCAAAATGGGCACGACCACTTTATCCAAATGAAGCGCCTCTACAATATATGAGGTAACAGGGTCAATCGCTGCGTACATACGTACCGGCGACCAGAGCGGAAATCAATCCCGCCAGTCTTCCGGTACGTACGTACACTGTGAAGCGTCCGTAAACTCGTTTATATGCGGCCTTGCCACTGCCTCGATCCCCATAAAGCCCCATACCCGGCGTCCTGCCGAATTGGTAATCGTGTTGCAGTGTTCCAGATTGTACTTACCGCAGGCTGCCACCAGCGCATCGCTGAAGCTGCGGCGTTTGAGTGCAGTCAGGCTATTTTCCTCGCACCACATCCGGTAAATGTCGTAGCAATCCTTTGAACTGATGGACGCATCCGCTTTCAGCCGGATATAGCCCTCGGATTCCAGAAAATCAAACACGTTATTGTTGTCCCGCTTGACGGCCTCCCGGTTCTCTTTGGTGCGCTGGCTCTCGGTGAACTTGAAGTTGTTCGCTACCAACCGCTGCAATCCCGCAAAAGCCCACAGCAGAATGCCCTCCACCTCGGCCTTCATCTTCTCTGCCAGGTCGGGATCATCCACACGGTCGGCAGGTTTCTCTTTGGCGGTCAGCACCAACTGCCGCCGATAAAAGCCATCACTGCGGTCAAAGAGAGCCTGCAAGTCGCCATTGCTGAATGCCAGCAGCCGGGCGCACATCCATCCCTGATAGCTCTGCTTGCCTTTACGCTCCAAATCCATTTTACCCTGTGCGGTGACGATGGATTTGACATAGTTGGTCTGCCGCAGGGCCTCCATCCGCATATCATCATCGACACACAGCAGAATGTGTTCCAGATCAGCGCGGGCAAAACGGTTCTCGGAAATTTTGCCGATGCTGCCGTCCTTCATGTTGCTGCCGAACAGGGCGGACAGCACCGCGCCGATCTGGCTCTTACCCTCGCCGCCATTGCCCTTAATGACCATCATGCGCTGTCCCTTGTTGCTGGGGATCAGGCAGTAGCCGATATATTCCTGCAAAGTGGGAATGTCCTCCGGGTAAAGAAGCCCATCCAGAAAAGCCAGCCAGCGGGTCGGCGTGGGCGCATCGGGATTATAGGCCACCGGCAGGCGGCAACGCACGATGTCCGGTTTTCCCTCCGTAAAGGAGCCATCCAGAAACAACGTGCCGTTTGCCAGATGAATGCGGTCAGCCTCCGGCGGGAAATCCTCTACCAGCGCCGCCAGCTTCATCAGCTCCACGATATTGCTGATTTTGCGGGGGATATTGCTGACCGCACAGCATTTCAGTTCCTCAAAAATTTCTCCACGCAGTGGCAGCTCATCGGTCACGCGGCCATCAGGCGTGAAAAAAGCCCCGTTTGTGTAGATGATTTTGTGTCTGCCGAGAAAATCATCACAAAACAGGGCTTCATTGATACTCTTGCCGTCAAACCAGATGGGCTGGTTGGCCTCACGCGATTGCTCGTTCTTCGCCACGGTGCTGCACCTCCTTTTCCAGACGTCTGAGCCGCTGCTCCAGCGCGGTGATAGTGCCGTCCTTCAGCAGCATATCCACCGCTTTCACACGCTGCTTCAGTTCCGCAAACATGAGAACGTCCAACAAATCATTTACATACTCGATCATATGACAGGCTTCCACAAAGCGGTCATCCAGTTCATCCTCCGGCGATTGCGGGGCATATTCGACCTTCCAGCGTTCCAGCAGATGCAGATAATCGCAGAGCACCCGCTGGCAGTGTATCTCATCGTTGCGGAAAGCCCGCGCCAGCGGATAGGGCTTTTTCAAAGCCATCGCTGCCGGGGGCTTGTCCGGGTCGATGCCAAAGTCATAGGCCAGCTTCTTTGCGGCCTCGTAGCTGCTCAGGCCGAACAGCCGCGCCACAAAATCAATCACATCCCCGGTAGCCCCGCAGCCAAAGCAATAGAAATAATCCCTGTTCAGCTTCATGCTGGGATGCCGGTCATCGTGGAAGGGGCAGCAGATCATATCGCCCCGGTTGACCTTACAGCCGTAGTATTCGGCGGCCTGCTTCACGGTGACAGCGGATTTTACAGTTTCAAATAAATTCATAGGCTTTGTCCTCCATTATTTATTGACGGTATCTGCCCGTCTGCCTGAATATACGGGGAAAAAGCCTATAAACCGAAAAATCCGCTAAAAGTGCAAGAAATGAAAAAACGCCGCCCTGAAATCTTGCAAAAATGCAAGACCTCAGAGCGGCGAAGCCAGCGGAAAGCATTTGCCCGCGCTGGTTTTATCAGGTATAATGGATAAAGAGAGTTTTCAGAAGAGAGGTGCGTCACATGGAGGGAGCCTATCTGCCCGGCAATATCCGGCAGCGGATGCAGGAGCTTATGAAGGAACATAAAATTACCCAGGCACAGCTGGCGACCCGCATCGGCAGCACCGAGAGCGCCATCAGCCGGTTTGTCAGCGGTAAGACTGATAAGATCAGCACAGAACATTTGCTCCGCATTGCGAAAGTGTTTGAAGTCTCCACAGATTTCCTGCTGGGGGAAGTCAACACGCCCGACCGGACAAATTTTGATATTGAAGAACTGGGCCTGTCGGTGCAGGCGGCGCGGAATCTGTACACCGGAAAAGCCAATGCAGAGATCGTCAACCGCCTTTTGGAAAGCCCTCGCTTTGCAGAAGTCACCTATATGATTGAGCAATATTTTGACGATACGCTGGCCGCCGGTTTCGCCGGACAGAACCAGATGCTTACTACCCTTAGCGCAATGCTGCGCCGGAATGTGAAGACGGATGCCGCTGTGCAGGCTGCCAGAACTGTCAACCGGCAGAAAGTTCCCGTATATCAGGCAGACCTGACGATGATACAGAACACATTTATGGCGGCGCTGCGGGAAGTGAAGAAAGAGATCGGCAACGATTTCACAGCAGCGCAGTCCTTGACCAAGGGCATCACTCAGCAGATGTTTACCGAACTCACCAAAGGGGCGGATGTTCATACTCCGACCATCACGCCCGAAATGATTTCCGCCGCCGTCACCCAGAGCGCAGCGGGGATGGACGGTGTGCAAAAGGAAGCATTAGACAAGTTCGGTCAGGCGCTGACGGAATTTCTCCAATCCACCTTAGACCACGCGCAGGAGAAGCAAAATGCCGACCCGGAGCAATGAGCAGCTGTGCAGACTGGCACAGAAAGGGGATACGGCTGCCCGTGACATTCTGCTGGAAAAGAATCTGGGATTCATCCGAAAAATTGCGCTGGAGCAATACCGAAACATGGGGCTGGATGAAAATGATATTGGAATTGATTTGGATGATTTGATGCAGGAGGGAAGTATCGGCCTGCTGAACGCGATCCCTTTGTTTGATGCCGGACGGGGCATGAAATTTCTGACCTATGCAGCACCGGCGCTCCGCAACGACATGACGGACTGCATCCGCGCCGCCCTCGGTTTATTTGAGCAACGGATGGTGGATAAGAAAGACGGCCCCGGCTTCCAGAGAGTATATCTGGATGACGTTCTCTCAGAGGATGAACGGATGCTGCGGATCGAAGCCATAGCCGACCCTCACACCCAAACGCCGGAGCAAATCTATATCCAAAAAGAGCAGCTGATAGAATTGTATGCGGCGCTGGACAAGCTGACAGCCAGAGAGCAGACCTATCTGCTGTACCGCTATGGCTTTACCGATGGAATCGAGCACCCGCTGATCGGCGCGGCGCTCCATTTCCATCTCAGCGAGAGCTGGACAAAGAAGGTGGAGGGCGAGGCGATGGACAGCCTGCGCGGAAAGCTGCCGTGGTGGTTCTGATACGATGGGAAGCAGCGGCTGACGGGGGCTTTGATATACCTTTGTTCCGCAAATGACACGGCTGACAGACAGTGCTTGCCCGCACCGCCTGCCAGCCTTTTTCTGTCGCTTATGCTGCCCCGCAAGGGGCAACCTTTCCCGCCAGAACGCCGCAACTGTGGCCACACTTTTCAGGGTGTGCTACAATTCCGGCTGCCATCTGCTCCACAAAGGTATAACACACTAGACTTTCCTACGGAAAATCGTGTGCCACGAAACCGCCGGTTTCTTTGGATTCTTCCGGTCAAAGGGGAACACTATCCCCTCTGAACACCCCAGACAAAGGAGAACGCTGTTCCCTTTTGGAATCCCCTTGCCAATAGGGATGCTACCGCCCTATTGAATGATTTAGATAAAAAACAAAATAAAGCATAGTTCGCCAGCACACCGCTATTCTGTCATTACCTTACACAGACATCTTGTAACTTTTTCGTTAAGCCTATTGACTCTGATACTTCGGAAGAGATATAATAT
>ERZ779888.1710-NODE-1710-length-20569-cov-2.888905_pt1 | contig 20569 bp, 23 predicted proteins | sample MGYA00511245_ERZ779888 | MGnify/ENA primary metagenome ERZ779888 (study PRJEB29588, sample SAMEA2155255) | human gut metagenome | biome: human gut; feature: human-associated habitat; material: faeces | place: Denmark | collected 2008/2010 ...
GGGGTCCCCCGTACCCCCGCGCACGCCAGGCGCGCGCTCAGGCCTGCTCGAAGCGGTTGTAGCTGTCGTAGAGCCTGAACGCTCGGCGCGAGGGCAGCATGAACTTGGTGCCCACCTTGTCACCGAGGCCGTAATAGCAGTCCACGGCGGCGAACAGCCGACCGCCGAAGGGAAGCGAGAGGAGAAAGCCCTTAAGACCCATATTACCTATCTGGCGGTGCTTCACCTCGATTTCCACTAGGGCGCGTATCTGGCGGTCTATCATGCGGTCATGCTGGGCTATGAAGACGATGCGATAGCCATAGTGCCGGTGCTGGCTGAAGAACTCTATCCAGTCCATGCGCGAGGCACCTGCGGTGGCCTCGTTCCAGCTTCGCGAGTTAAATAGGAGCTGCGCCTCGTCGAGCACAAGCAGGATACCGTCCTCGCGAACCCTGCCGCCCTTCCAGTGGTCACGGGCGAAGTCATAGAGGAAATCGGGGGTCAGGTGGCCATTGGGCTTGTAGGTAAATAGCTCGTCCTTGCGCCTCGTGGCCGGGTTTATGTCGAAGTTGGCTATAACGGGGCGCCTCCTGCCCAAGTAGTCGAGCACAAGGCGGGCGGCGTGCATGGACTTGCCGGAGCCGGGGGTGCCGGAGTACAGGTAAATCACGGGAAGACCTCCAATCTCTGCGCGTCGCGTGCGCCTCGGCGTTCGCCCTGGGCAAAAGACCGAGCCTAGGGCTTCACGCCTCAGATCACGCGACGCTACCTGAAAGAGTTAACGAGGTTGGCGACCGCAAGGGCGACGTTGACGGCGAGGACGAGGCCTATCCAGACGGTGAGGATGGCCAGAAGGTCGCCTACGGGCACGAACATGTTAAGCATACCGAGGACGGCCACCACCTCGGAGGGCGGAGCTATGGGAAGGGCGGTAACGTCCACGGTGGGCAGCAGGCCGAGCAGCAAGAGAGCGAGCTGCAGGCCGGCACCGGTGACAAAGTCGAGGAGGGTACCGAGCATCTACGACCCCCTGCCGGGAAGCGCGAATACGAAGCGGGGAGTGCTGACTATGAGGACAAGGGCAAAGAGGATACGGCACAGCCAGCTCGTCACCGTGGCGATGCCAGAGGCGAAACCACCGGCGGAGAGGTCAAGCGTGCAGGTCGCGCCCAGTATGTCGAACTCGACGGAGGCAGCAGAGGGGTCTACCTCCATCAGGCCGAGCACCTGCTTCAGGATAGCGGGGATGCAGAAGGGGAAGGCGCTCTGCATGGCGGCCTGAACCTGCGCGGAGAGCGCGGAGGAGACCGGCATAGTGAAATCGCCCAAGAAGGAATCGAGAAGCGAGGACTGGCCGGAGGGGGAGAGCAGGCGGGCTATCTCGTCTAGGCGATCGGTGACGGGGGTCAAATCGGCGTCGAGGCTGGCCGAGTAGTCCTTGTCAGCTATGCGGGTGAGCAAGTCCATTACGGTACCTAAGCGCTTATATATGCCCTCGGAGTATGCGGCCTCGGTGGTGCCGTTCTGGTAGAGGGCGTCCATAATCGTACCGAGGCGCTTATATATCCCCTCGGAATAAGCCGCCTCAGTGAGGCCGTTGCTGTGCAGGGCGTCCATTATCGTACCGAGGCGGTCATAGGCTCCCTTTGAGTAGTCCTTGATGTTAGAGACGTAGCCGAGCTGGGAGCCTAGCCGTTCGTTCATCTGGGCTGTGGTGTCGTTGATGCCGCCCAAGCGCTTATAATTGCCCTCGGAGTAATCGCGAATAGAAGAAAGGTAGGAGATAACGGAGCCGAGGCGTTCATAGATGTTATAGAGATGATTTTTTGAGGTCGTACCATCATTACGGATAGTTAGCAACAAACCGGCAATACCGACATTAGATAGATAATTGAATGGTGCAGCATCGCCCCAATGGTCGGGTGAGCCATAAAGAGAATAAATAATTGTATAAGCTATATCTTCTCTAGAGAAATCGCCAACGCCAGTAATGCCAGAAATAATATTGCCTAGTAGCCCAGACTGAGAAACAGCATCGTCAGGCGAACCATAACCGAGAAAATACCAAGCGAACAAAGCAAGAGTAGCTTGCTCGTTCTCTTCATCGGTTAGCTCTCTTTGATCAGAGAGCTGCACAAAGCCGTCTAGAGCTTGCGATAAATCATTACGAGAATAACCAAGATAGATATTAACAGCAGGGTCAGAATACCAAGCGGGATAATCTGCAGGATTAAATCCGTTATCTGAGCTTGTGGGAGAATCGAGTGTATCCCCTGACCCATCATTAGAACCCTCTCCACTATCTAGCGTTTCTTGAACAGCAGCAGTATCAGGACTACCAGAATCGCCGCCAGAAGCAGCACCATCAGAAGCGGTAGTAGAATTTCCGTCCAATCGCTCCCCAGAAACGGAATCCTCATTCACGGCCTCCACTCCATCGCCAGCAGCCCAAGCATAGCACGGCAGGCAACAGGAGAGGACGAGGGTGAGGCACAGGACGGCCGATATGGGACGAGCGAGGCGCAAGGGGCGAACCTTTCGGGCAAGCGCCCCGCAGGGGCTTCGCGCCTACGGCGCTCAGATCCTGCGGGGCGAGCTATCGGTAACCAGCCGGGGGCTGACGGGAAATGCCGCATTGACTGACCGACCTGCGGCGGGGTCGGCACCAGCTAGCCGCGCGTCATGCGCTTAACCAGATTCCAGACCGCCGGAATGGCGATGAAGATTGCGGCAACCGCGAGAATGGCGGGAAGGTTCGCGCCGATGACGGACTGCAGCGACGTGCCGAGGCTCGTAATGGCGGTGGTAAGTGCGGTGGTGATGGTCTCCAAGTCCTGACCTCCTTTCGTCTAAATAAGGGAGCGTACGAGGATCACGGCACGAAAGACCGCGAACGCGACCAGCCCGGAAAGCATACCGAGCAGGAAGCCGACGGGAACCAACGCGAAGAAGCCCATGAGGAAGTCGAGGAAACCCTCCTGCACGTTGGTATCGAGAAGCGGGGCAGCATCCATCACAGGAACACCGCCAGAAAGCACATGAAGGCCACGAGGCCATAGAGCCTAGGGGTGAGCTTGACCAGCCAGGACTTGGTGGCCTCGTCGGGCAGGTAGGTCTGGCAGGCGGGGCGCAGCATCCTCACGGCAACGTAGACCACGACACCGAGAAACAGGCAACCGAGCAGCTTGCCGAGGGTGAGAACAAGAAGAACAACATCCATAGCGTTACCTCAATTCGTGAAGAAGCCTGCGGAGAAGACGGCGCAGAGAACGGCGAAGGAGACGGCGCATACCAACATCTAAGCCCTCCACTTGTCGCTAAACGCGTTCCAGAGCTGCACGCCGAGCGAGAGCATGAGGACGGCGGCTATCACTATGCCGGTGACGGAGAGCTGCCACATGTAGCCCAGCGACTGCTGCTCATACTCGGTCATGGCAGGAACCTCGGCAAGCGCGGAAGCCTCGGCCTCGGGGTGCGTGGAGGGAAGAACCGGCTCGACTTCCGGGGTGTGGTCTAGACGGGCGAACTCTGCAAGCTCCGCAACGTCCTCGGAGATGTTCTTGAGCTGCGCGTATGCGTCGGCGATGAGAGCGGAATAGTCCTGTTCGGACATCAGGCCACCTCCAAATCAACGAGGACGAGAAAGCGGAACTCTGCGAGGGCATCGCAGCCCTCGCAGAGGAAGCGGTACAGGCCAAGGTTGTTTCGCCTCTCGACCAGCAGACCGTCATTCTCGGCAGCAAAGCCCTTGGCCTCGTAGTAGTTGGCGAAACCGCAGACGGAGGCCGTGACGGTCACGTTGGCCTGGGCGATGACGGACACCATGCCTAGCCCTCGAAGCTCTCGTAACGGAGCCTGCAATAGCGCTCACCGGCAAGGACGGAAAAGACGAGCACGCACTGCTGCTGGGGTTCGGGCAAGGTGGCCTTGGGATTGACAGATGCCTTGAAGATGGTCTTGTCATCGGTGTCGTAGAAACGCGCGTTGTGGTACTTCACATCGCGCCCGTCATCCGATTTGAACTCGCCGGACGATTCATCGAGCAAAAAGCCGTTAACTTCGATAAAGTGTGCCATGGTGATACATCCTTTCGTTTTTGACGCGCCACTTCGCGCGTCCCGAATCGGATATATCATAAAAATGTCTGATAACGTATCTTATGGGAACTTAACTATATCATGGACATTGCGCCGTTCCTCAATCAAGTAGACGCCTTCGTCTGGGGTCCTGTCATGATATGCCTCCTCCTCGGGACGCATGTCTTTCTCACGATTCGTACGGGGTTCATACAACGCAAGCTGCCGCTCGCCATCAAGCTCTCCGTGCAAAGGGATGACGAAGGCGAAGGTGACGTCTCGCAGTTCGGTGCGTTGGTCACGGCTCTTGCCGGCACCATAGGCACCGGATCGATCGTTGGTGTCGCAACCGCCATCATTGCCGGCGGTCCCGGTGCTGTCTTCTGGATGTGGCTCACGGGCGTCTTCGGAATCGCGACCAAGTACACCGAGGTCTACGCGGCCATCAAGTACCGTGTCAAGGACCATCGCGGGCAGATGCTCGGCGGAGCCATGTACGCCTGGGAGCGCGCGTTCAAGCGTCCTGACGGCTCCGTCCCCTTCTGGGCCAAGCTCGGCGCCGTCCTTTTTGCGGCCTTTGCCGTCGTCGCGACGCTGGGTACGGGTTCCGCCGTCCAGTCATCGGCGATGACGGGCATCATATGCGGAAACTTCCCCATGATTCCAAAGTGGGCCGTATCGCTCGTCATCGCAGTGTTCGTCGCCGTGGTCATATTCGGTGGTGTCAAGTCCATCACGAGCGTCTGCGAGAGGCTCGTTCCCTTCATGGCTGCGGCCTACACGATAGGCTGCCTCATCATCCTCGTCTCGAACGCCCCGTACCTGGGCCAGACGCTTTCGCTCATACTCGAATGCGCGTTCACGAGCAAGGCGGCGTTCGGTGGCGCGGTGGGCAGCGGCATCATGATCGCCTTGCAATACGGATGTGCCCGCGGGCTGTTTTCCAACGAATCCGGCCTCGGTACGGCCCCCATCGTTGCGGCGGCCGCGAGCACCCGTAACCCCGCACGCCAGGCACTCATCGCCTCGACCGGTACCTTCTGGTCGACAGTTGTGATATGCCTTATCACGGGACTCGTCCTCGTCTCGACGATGCTCGCCCATCCCGACATCGTCATGGACGGTTCCCTGCAAGCTGGCGCCGATCTGGCGAATGCCGCCTTTGCCACCATTCCCTACGTCGGCACACCGGTGCTCGTCATCGGCATGGTGAGCTTTGCCTATTCGACGATTCTGGGATGGAGCTACTACGGGAACCGCTGCGCCACCTATCTCTTCGGCAAGCGAGCGATCGTCCCCTATCAGATCATCTACGTCGTCGTGGGAATCCTCGGCGGATTGGGTGTCGGCGATATCGTCTGGACCGTTTCCGATATCGGAAACGCGCTCATGGCCCTACCCAACATCATCATGATCCTCTTGCTCTCGGGCATGATAGCACGAGAAACTAGATATTATGTCTATCAAAATCATCTAGATGAACCTGCGGATGAAAACATACCAGTCATAATGTCTAAATAAAGGAATCAGATATGCTATCAACTGGATTTTGATTAGTTCGATATAATCTGAAAAGAGACATCGTGCACGAGAGATCATTTTATGCCTGATAATTTTCTTCCGAACCTTCTTTTGAATATTCCCCCAGATGGCGGCGCACTTCCGCATGTCACTCCTGCCATGCTATTAGATGCATTCGACAAGGAAGACGTGTTGCTTGTCGAGAATGCATCCGATGACAGAGTGTTGCGTTGGTTCATCTCCTCTTCCCAGCTTGGCGTCTTTGATGAGGAGAGCTCCCCTGTTCCTCTTTCGCAGTTGCTCGTCATGGCTCCCGTTGAGGAGGTCGTCGAGCTTGCGGAACGATATCCCCAGGCGTTTTTCATGAGCTTTGACCGAGATGGGAAGAGCATGGAGTTGCTGTGTCCCTACGGGCAGCGAATGCTCGTCGTGCGCAAAGACGGTTCGAGCCTCTCGTTGCTCATGAAGGTGCAGGATATCTTTGTCCGCATGCTCCTATGGGAAAGTAATCTCGCCCGTATCGTCCAGCGCGACGGAGCACTTGAAGACCTCCTTGACGCAAGCGTTCCCATGATGGGCAACTTCATCTTCGTCTCCGATAACGATTTCAATGTCATTGCGCGGACCTCGCTCGTCGATCCGCCGGATGACCTGCATCGTGGCATCATCGAAAAGGGATGTCTGACGCAGCACACCATCGACGAGAAACGCTTCAGGCTTCCCGAGGAGACGTTCTACACGCGCAAAGCCTCGGAGCTCACGCCTTATGATCGCGTATCCTATCCCGTACATCTCCAGCACTCGTATTTCGGGTCGATTTCCATGTCATGCTGTGGCACATCCGACACTGTAGGGTTGCGCGACCTCTTTCATATCCTCGTGGAACACATGCTCCCGCTGTGCGAACGCATCTGGACACGCCAGACAGCCTACGATGCGCCATCGTATTTCATCATCTCGAAACTCTTGCATCATGAGCCGCTATCGGACGAATATCTCTTCGGCCAACTCAAATCGAACAGGTTACCGAGCACGGGGCATTTCAAGGTCATCGTCTTCGATGTTGATCCGGGCGTGAATCCTGACTTGGCATATGGCGTGATGAGGCAAACCCAGAGTTTAAACGGAAGACGCGTAAAGTGTTTTCCGCATGAGCATTGCATATTGGCCCTTTTGTATGACGATGGTCGTGATGGCACGCTGTCTCACAGAAGAACAGTTCGGGAAGTGAACGAAATTGCCTGGAGCGAGCAGCGTGTTGACTGTGGCATCTCATCGGTATTCGGGAATATCAGGGATATCGATCTTGCGTATCAGCAGGCACGCATCGCACTGGGGTTTCGCGGGGCAATTGATAGCGAGAGGATGACGAGCGATGACCAATTGCCACAAGGAATCTATCTCTTCGAAGATGCCCTGCTCTACTATTTAGTCGACTCGGGATCACATGACGAACGGTTCATGGAGTTCACCTTCTCGAACTCCTTCATAACCGTGCTTTGGAGCGAAGATTTAGATAACGGGACCAATTATCTGTCTTTACTCTGGTTCTATTTGCAGAGCGAGCGAAACGCAACGGATACCGCAGCAAAGCTTCATATGCATCGCAATACGGTCCTTTACCACATCGATAAAATCCAGAAGCGCTTTGACTTCGATATGGACAAGAAATCGGCGCGTGACTGGCTGTTGCTCAACTTCAAGTCCTTTTTCGCGCATCAAAGCCGCGAATCGTTGGACGCCATCATCGATCCTGCGGAGATACAGCTCGATGACGGCCGTTAACGACGTTTGGGCTTTCTGTAAATCCTGCTTGGATCCATCTTCAGGGATTCGCCGCACTTGGCGCACGCATGTGCGCCGCTCTCGTTTCTGAAGCCACATGCGGGGCAACGATGAACGTATACTGGTGGCGGCATTTCTCCCCTGCAGCGTCCGCAGTTCATGCAGTAATGGCAGTTTCCCATGAAAACTTCCCTCCCCTCTTATGCAAAACGAAGACTGGCTGCCAAACGTGCGCGTATGAAGAAAACTCCCGAGCGTACGGAGAGGGATCTCCGATTTACAGGAAATCCCTCTCTTGCACGAATCTGGTACGAATCGGGGCGATACACCCCTTTATTCGTAATTGCCTACCAATCCTTACTCGTCTTTGGCCATTGCCTGATCGTCGGCAATCTTGCCTGCGACACTTGAACGCACGTTGGGGAACAAGAAGAGCGATATGATCGATACGATGCAGACACATGCCGCTCCAACATATATTCCTTGATAGTACTGTAGGCCGTCGACTGCCCCTGTCGCCAGGATCGCAAGAGGTGAAACGATGTAGGAGGCGATGAGGAACATGCCGAAATTCTGGAATGTCGCCTGGATGCCACCGATGATGCCGTAATGCTCCGGCTTCACACCCGGAAGCAATGTGGGAAGCATCTTCGTAAAGGGCATGACGCATGCCATCAGAATTGGCTGCAAGCAGAACAGCACCCAAGTGATTGGTCCATATGGCAGAAAGAAAACGAGTGCGAAACATATCGCCGTGCCCAGTAAGCAGATTATAAAGGGCGCGCGCATATTCTTGAACGCCTTGGCGAACACAACGGGAAGTATCATCGACGCAATGCAGGCGATGACGGTGTTGAGAGTCGACATGTCGCCGGCAACTCCGGCCATAGCGGGATCGCCCATCAATGTGGTGACCGCGGGAACCATGTACGATCCATTGATGTTTGTCATGCCAAACACGAGAAACGCCGTAATGCCAATGGCCCAGACACGCCAATCCCTGAGGACTTCCTTGGCGTATTGCCCGACCGGTTCGGTCGAACGGTGCTCATTGGGATGCTTGCGATAGACGGCAAACCATGCGATAAGGCCAACGACAATCAGACCGAAGCTAATCCACCAGGCTTGATGGATTTCGGGCAAATGCGAGCCGACGTAGATGGCAAGTGCTGCTCCAGCCGACATACCTGCGGTATATACGCCCATGGCAAAGGAATTGGCCGTGCCAGGAAACCAGAGGCGCAGCAGCTTCGCAGAATTCGCATTCAAGGCCGCGACACCCGTTCCCATGAAGAAGCTGGCGATGAACAGTCCCCAGTAATCGACGACGAAGCAGCGGGCCAAAGCTCCGGCAGCTGCGATGCCAAAGGCTGCCAGGAAGACCTTGCCGAGACCGATTCGATCAGCAAGAACGCCGCCAGCGATACACAGCAACACGCCCGAGAAATAAGGAATGGACATGATCATCGAAAAGGCCATGGGCTCGCACTGGTATTCTTGCATGACCAGCAGAGCTGCTCCACCCGGTATGATGAACGAGAACTGTAGAGCGATGAGCAGGATGGTCATACCAATCAAGATGGCCCATCGCCATGGAAGCAATTTTTCCTCTTGCATCTTTCCCTCCTAGATATGGTGTCGAGGGATCCGCCTCACCCAGTGCGACGCCCTCTTGGCTTCTTCTCTCGTGGGTTTAGCCGGCCATCTTTCAGGCCAGCCAAACCCTTGAGAAATCGTGCGGTAGTACCCAGACATGCTCTCTTCACGCTTCGATTCGGAAGCTGGTCGCAAGCTCGCGATGCAAAGAGGCATTACCACCGCTAGCGCGGGAATATCACCATCTGAGCTTTCGTCTCAGCCTCTGCCTTCTTTGCCTTGGCCGTCAGTTCCTCGACAGGACCGTAGACCATGACACCTGCCTGGCAATGGTGAACGCATGTCGGCAATTTGCCCATCTTGACGCGATCGGCACACAGGTCGCACAGATGCGTTGGAATCGGAAGGTAATTGAACTCCCACTTGCCGTCCGATGTCTGATGTGGGCCACTTTGGAGCACGCGGATGCCGAAATCACCCTTGGGCATGTCGTGTTCCTTCTTGCAGGCAACCTCGCATGCATGGCATCCCGAGCAGTACTCGTAGTCGATCATCAGACCGTATTCGCCTCTGGTCATTGCATTTCCTTTCTCTTCGCCACGTCGCTACTTGATGCCGTCATAGAAGCTCGGCGTATCGGTCTTGTGAGATGGACCATGGCTGTATCCACTTCCCCGAGTGCCCTGGTAGGTCGGCTGGTTCTCGGTAGCCATGTTCTCGACTGTGGCGGGATAGACCTTTGCGATGGAGCACTTGATCGGTGCGCCGTAACCGCTCTGGCCGTTCTCGCACATGGGGATGAGGTTGTTCGGATTGCAGTCGAAAACGCCGAACAGTTCGGGCTCCTCGGCCTTCTTTTCCGGGAACCACCAGCCATGCTCGGTTGAGATGACACGTGGATCGAGCGTTGAGTTGTAACGCGCTACCTGACGGCACTTGCCCATCTGGTTCTCGATCCAAGCCCACTGACCCTCGGCAATACCGTACTTTGCCGCAGTGTCGGGATGAATGTCGAAATATGGGACAGGATGCAGCTCGCGGCTCGTCGTGTCAGGCTGACGCCACTCGGAGTGGAAGAACTCGAACGAGCGTTTGCCGGTCGTAAGCACGAGCGGGTACTCCTCAGCCAGACCCGGCGTGCTATAGGGACTCGAAGGCGGCTCCTCGTAGAAGGGCAGCGGATCCATATCCCACGCGTCGAAGAGAACGGGAGCCAGCTCGTACAGACCCGTCACCGTGGCAAACCCGGGCTGGCCGTCGGGACGCAGCAGGCCTTCCTTGTACTTGTAGTAACGGAACGGGTGATAATGCCATCCGCCGGCTTCCTCGAGTTCCTCCATGGAGTCGTAACGACAATCGGGGGCAGTCTGCATGCGCCAGTTCATGTAATCACGTGGCGTCTGGACCCAATCAGGCCATAGCTCAGGTGACAGACGATGACCGAGGTCGATCATGATTTGTTCGTCTTCCTTTGCCTCGTAGAAAGACGAGCACTTTGTCAGCGAACGGATCGGATCGAACCAGACGCGGATGCAGTCACGCTCGTTTGACATCGCGCACGGAAGCAGCAGGTCAGCACAAGCACTTGCAAACGGGGTCATGAACATGTCAATGTCAACGATGAAGTCCACCTTCTTCATCGCGCGGTAGATACGAGGGGCGTCTTGTCCCATATTCGCAATGGGATTCGAGGATTCGATCCACAGCATACGAACGGGGCGAGGATTCCCGTTCTCGTCCTTGCTGGTCTCGATGGCCTCGAGGATGGAGTCAGATTGCGAACTCGCCGTGAAGCCCTCCTTCTTCAGGGGATACTTGCTGTTGCCAAGGCGCTTCTGGACCATGCCCTCCTTGAGGTACTCAATGCCGGAGTTGTAACCGAACTCCAGACCACCGGCCTGGTCAATGAGGATGTTCCCGCCAGGGTTATCGATATTGCCCGTGATACCAGCGAGATCTGCGATTGCCAGCGCCGTTTGCGTGCCGATCTTGGACATGTCGACAGCAAGACCCCACTGGATCGTGGAAGGATGAGCCTTGGCGTAGAAACGCGCCGCTTCGATGATGGTCTCCTCGTCGACCCAGCAAATCTCAGCGACCTTGCTCGGCGGGTACTCCTGTACACGCTCCTTGAGGTCATCGAAGCCATAGCACCAGTTCTCCACGAAGTCATGGTCGTAGAGATCCTCGTTGATGATGACGTTCATCATGCCCAGGGCCAAAGCGGCGTCAGTACCGGGACGCAGACGCAACCAGTATTTGGCTCGCGCTCCAATCCAGGTAAGCTGAGGGTCGACGCTGATGAGCTCGCTACCGCGCTTCATGGCCTCGACGATCCAGTGACCGAGAAATGCGTCGGAATTGCAGACAACGGGGTTGGTACCCCATAGCACAATGCACTCGGGTCCCTGCCAGTCTTCATCCTCCTCGTAGCGCTTTTCGCGGAACTGGCTCATGTCAGCGACCCATTGATTGCCCATGACCGCATAGCACAATGCCGTGCGAGGCAGCATGCAACTATCGCCGGACAGGAAGCATAGGGTCAGATCCGGGCCCCCGAAGTTGGCATATTGGTTATGAGCAATAACCTGCGAGACGTTTCGGCCAGTGCCGATCATGGAGATGATGGATTCGGGTCCGCTCTCCTTCTGGAACTTGCGGACGTTCTCCTCAATGATGTCATACGCCTCGTCCCAGGAGACACGTTCCCAGGTGTCCTGTCCACGCTCGTCACGTGAGCGCTTCATCGGGTACTTTAGACGTGACTCGTGATTGACGAGCTCGGGTAGCTCGAGACAGCGCATGCACAGACGACCTTGGCTGAACGGGCTGTTCGGATCGCCCTCGACCTTGACCAGCTTGTCATTCTCATCGGTATAGAAAATGACCTGGCAACCTTCGTGACAGCCCGGACCTGACCACATCGTGGTCCTGGTCGCCGTCAGATCCCCCTCCTTCCAATGAAGCTTCTTCGGGTACAGATCCAGGTTGTACTCGTTGTTGTACTCCATTTCCTCTCCTTTCCCACTCGTTGGCTTTGATTCGACACGTATGCGAGCCGTACGAACAGCCCGCATACGTGTCCCAATCATGGCTACATCCTAGGAACTGGGAGCATGTCGGCGATACGGAGGAATCTCCAAAAATGCAGGCGAATGTTAGGAGGCTTCTCCATAGGAGCATCTGAGGAGTGCTCTCTATAATCCGCCATGTTTATGCAGAAGCAGGTGCCAGATACGAGTAGTGAGCGGGCACGCCAATAAATAGGGAGGACACTATGAAGGGCGAGTATCTCAAGACAGCCATTGCGGCTTGTCTCGTCATGAGCGCAATGATTGCAGGGACAGTCAGCTTCGGCTTCTTCATGGACCCCGTGACGAGTGACCTCGGGTTCGACCGGAGTACTTTCTCGCTGTACTTCAGTCTCATTACCATTGTGGGAACCATCACATTGCCGATCTACGGAAAGCTCATCATGAAATACGGAACGCGTCGTTTCGTCATATGCGGTGGAATCTGGACGGGGCTGGTCATGGCCGCCTTCTCGCTCTGCGATTCGCTTGTGACGTTCTACATCGTCGGTTGCCTCGTGGGGCTGGGCTTCTTCGGATGCAGCTACGCTGTAGTTCCGGTCATCGTGAATGCATGGTTCGTGGAGAAGAATGGCTCCGTCATGGGTGCGACGGCGGCTTGCGGCGGTATCGTCGCAATGGTGCTGAGCATGGTCTTTCCAATGCTCATCGAGTCCATGGGATGGAGAACAGGGTACATCTTCCTGGGTGTCGTCGTATTTCTGCTCACTGTCCCGGCGGGAGCGCTATTGCTGCACTCCGCCCCCGAAGACGTAGGACTCGAACCCTACGGAGCCGAGCTGCCGAGACGCACGAGGAGAGCGGCATGTCCTACGGGCAAGCACTCAAAAGCCCGAAGCTGTGGGCAACCGTCGCTTCCTTCCTTCTTCTCGCCGTCACCGTAACGGTCACGCAGCACCTGGCGGCGTATTTCGTGAGCGTCGGATTCAGCGCTATCATGGCCGGCATCTTCATGTCGGTGATATCCGCGGGCATCATCGTCACGAATCCGCTCGCAGGCGTGCTCGCCGACAAGATGGGGCTCATGAAGGCGTTTCTGCTTTGTTCGGCGCTCTATCTCGTATCGTTCATCTTGCTGCCATCGACCGGTTCGATTGCGCTCGTTTGCATCGCGCTGCTGCTGATGTCGATAGGCAATGCGAACACCTCCGTATTCGCGCCCATGGTGACAGGTTCCATTTTCGGACAGAGGGACTACGCGGCCATCTGGGGTCTCGTCAGCATGGCGTGCGTGCTCGGCCAGGCCATCGGCGCCCCGCTCTGGGGTTTAGCCTATGATCTTACGGAAAGCTACTCGATCGGCATGTACATCTCCGCCGTCGTCGTTGCCATCGCGTTCGTCATCCTCGCCGTGGCGCAACAGGCGGGCACGCGCACGACAGTCGAAAGCGAAGTCTAGACAACGGCGATCGATATGCTCCATCGTGCTCTTTCCGGATAGTTTGAAGACAGGTTGTCAGTGGCGTCTCATGCGGTTGGCCATGAATCGCCATATGAGCAGACACGTCAGCAGGCAGCCGATTGCCGCGCCCGAGGCATCGACGAGCACGTCGGCGACTTGTCCCGCTCGCCCGTCGATGAAGAGCTGGTGAATCTCGTCGCTGCACGCATAGAGCACTGCGAGGGCGAACGCCGTCACACCCACGAAGGGAATGCGTTGTAGGCAAAGCCCCGTTCCTCCCCTTGCCTCGCTTCGCCACGCTGCGATCTGCCAACACGTGATGACGAGCGATATGGCGAGGCAGGCGTACTCGGACGCATGCGCGGTCTTGCGTATGGGCCAGGACATTTGGGCGATGAGTTGCGCTTGCTGTTCGGACGGCATGGCGTCGAATCCCCCGACGAAGGCGGAAGCGAGCATGCGGGCGAGCGCATCGCTCAACGAACCCGATTCTCCCCCACTCTGCGCAGAGAAGGAGAAGATGGCAGCCATGATCGCGAGCGTCAGAATCGTGCTCGAAGCGACTTTGAGAGCGCGCATGTCCACCTTCCTCGTATCAAGCGCCCGTTTCATGCCATCCATCATATCCCCCGAGCGCGAATATGCAAAAAAATCGAATAATTTACTACTACAGCGTGCAAAAGTGGTCTATAGTGTTCGCATTCTGATTTGGAGGACCATTGCACGATCGAGCGAACATAGCGAAGCATCATGGCGCGGCCGTGCATGCCAGTGCGCTCTCGTTTGCCTCCACCTTTTCCTATTATCGATACCTCTAGCACACGGCGGGATGCACGTGCCGACGCCCCATGTCTACGCGTGCGTTTGATGTCCTTGTCGTGTGCGCCTCCGCCTGTTCGTTGTACTACCGTGAGAAGGAAAGAGCATGTTCGTCAAAATACTACTCATCATCATATTCATAGCCATCGCGGTCGGCGTCGGCATCTACACGCGCCGTGCGGCCTCGCGCGATGTCGACGGCTTCATTCTCGGTGGTCGTAACGTCGGTCCCTGGCTTTCGGCCTTCGCCTACGGCACCGCCTACTTCAGCGCCGTCGTGTTCATCGGCTACGCTGGCCAGTTTGGCTGGAAGTACGGCATGGCCGCAACCTGGGCGGGCATTGGCAACGCCGTGATCGGCAGCTTGCTTGCCTGGTGGGTGCTCGGCCCGCGCACGCGCGAGGTCACGCAGCGACTCAAGGCCTCGACCATGCCCGAGTTCTTCGGCAAGCGCTACAAGAGCAAGGGGCTGCGCATTGCCTCCGCTGCCATCATCTTCGTCTTCCTCATCCCCTATACCGCCTCGGTCTACAATGGCCTGTCACGTCTGTTCACGATGGCGTTTGGCGTGCCCTACGAGTGGTGCGTCATCGGCATGGCCATCGTAACCTGCATATACGTCGTGCTGGGCGGTTACATGGCCACGGTCGTCAATGACTTTCTGCAGGGCATCGTCATGCTCGTCGGCATCACGGCCATCATCATCGCGGTCCTGCAAACGCAGGGAGGACTGTCTGAAGCCGTCGTCCAGCTCTCGCAGATCCAGGCACCGGGCACCGATCAGCTTGGCGCCTTCACGAGCTTCCTCGGCCCCGACTTCCTCAACTTGATGGGCGTCGTCATCCTGACTTCGCTTGGCACCTGGGGACTGCCGCAGATGGTGCAGAAGTTCTATGCCATCAAGTCGGGTCCGGCCATCAAACAAGGCGCCATCATCTCCACCGTCTTCGCCTTCGTCATCGCTGGTGGCAGCTACTTCCTCGGTGGCTTCGGCCAGCTCTTCGGTGATCAGATCGCCTATGCCGCCAACGGCACGCCCGTCTACGACTCGATCATCCCGACCATGCTCTCGAACCTGCCCGATGTTCTCATCGGTCTCGTCATCGTGCTCGTGCTGTCCGCCTCGATGAGCACGCTGTCCTCGCTCGTGCTCACCTCGAGCTCCGTGCTCACGCTCGACTTGATCAAGGGCAACATCGTCAAGGAAATGAACGAGAAGAAGCAGATCGTCTGGATTCGAGCGCTGCTCGTCGTCTTCGTCGCCATCTCGGCGCTCATCGCCGTGTTCCAGTACCAGAGCTCCGTGACCTGGATCGCTCAGCTCATGGGCATCTCCTGGGGCGCTCTTGCCGGCGCCTTCCTCGGTCCGATGCTGTGGGGCCTGTACAGCAAGCGCATCAGCAAGGCCGCCGTGTGGGCGAGCTTCATCGTCGGCGTTGGCCTGACGACCGTGAACATGATCATGGGCTTTGTCGGTACGCCGCTCATCGCCTCTCCCATCAACGCCGGTGCCATCGCGATGATTCTCTCGATCGTAATCGTGCCGGTCGTGAGCTTATTCACCAAGGCGGTTCCCTTCGAGGTCAATCCACCGAGTCCCGAATCCGGTACCGATCGCGAGCTCTACGCCGAGCTCGAGGCGATGCCCGATGCAAAGGCAAGTACGCGTCGCGAGATCGTCGCGGGTGCCAACGTCGAGGAGATCGAGCTTCTCGACCAGGAACAAGGCGAGGAAAAGCGCGAATAGCCTTGTACGACATGCACCACATGAGCAGAGGGGTCCGGACTTATCCGGACCCCTTCTAGTATCCGGCAAAGTGCCTGAGGGCGAACTTCACGGCGCGTTCGGCACCGTAGGGCGTGGCATCGGCCAACTTGATGCCACAGCGCATGAAGCGCGTATCGAAGAAGAGGGCGCGTAGCTTGTACTGATGCCGTATCTCGGTGACGACGGGCTGCATGAGCGCACGGTAGCTCGCCTTGTTGACGAGTGCGCGTGCGAGCATGCGTGCGGAATGCAGCGCATGGTAGATGCCCTCCCCAGAAGGAGGCGCGATGAGGCTCGCCGCGTCGCCCAGGAAGTAGACGCCATCCCTTTCGAGCAGAACGTCGCTTCCCGTGGGAATGAAGGCACCTCGGCGACGGTCGTAGTCGACTCCCATTTGCCCGGCAAATGCTCGAAGGCGAGCGTCAAGGTCGGAATCGCCTGCATAGGCGCAGCAACCGAGCTTGGCGACATCGCCACAGGGCGCATACCAGGAATACCCGATGAAACCGTCCTCGTAGCACATGGTGAGCGGCGCACCCGTGTTCGAGACGGTTGCCTCGAGCGAGAGGATCGCATCGGGTGGCCTTCCCGTGAGCGCCTTTCGCACGTACGAAAGCGCCCCATCGGCGGCGATGAGCGTACTGTAGGCAAATGGCTCCTGGGGTTCGCCGTCACGTGTTCCCTCAAGGCGATGTTGGTCGAAGTCGATTGCACGCACGTGAAAACGGTCGACGAGCTCTCCCCCGCAGTCACGAAAGGCGCCAAGTACATACGCATCGAGCTCGCGACGCTCGACGCTGCACATTTGAATCTCATGCAAGTCGACACTGATGTCCGCTGCAAGACAATGCATATCGCTGAACTGGGATTTACATAAATTATTAGGTATAGTGTCGAATATATTATTCAATTCGCGCATGGCACGTGGCGTGACAAGACCGGCGCAGAGCTTGGACTTGGTTTCAGCGTCGAGACGTTCGACGAGCATGACGTCGCAACCAGCTTGCTTCAAGAGGTATGCGCAGGTTGACCCCGCGAGGCCACCTCCGACGATGAGATAGTCAGCGTGTCGCATGGGCTACACTCCCTCGTAATCGAAGGAGGGGATGAAGGATTCGTCAGCCGTATCGCCTTCCTGCATGAAACTATTCACAATGCCTAAATCAAGGACATATTCGATGAGCTCGTCATATTCGTCTTCGCTCACGCGAAAGCCGAGTTCCGGAAAGGCGTCGGCGAGATCGGCGGAAGGCGTGAACTGATTCATGATGCTCACGATGATGTCATCACGATAGGGCTTTGCGGCCAGTGCCTCCATGACCCGCTTGGAATCAGCGACCTGTCCCGGCAGCAGGAGATGGCGTACGATCACTCCGCGCGTCAGACATTTCTCCCCCTTCTCGTTTCTCGCGTAGCGCAGCGGGCCCACGAGCTCGAACATGGCGTCAAGCGCGCGGGAGGCGACGTCGGGGTAGTCGGGAGCGGAGGAGTAGCGCCCTGCGAGATCGGCACTCGCGTACTTGAAGTCGGTGAGAAAGACGTCGACGTAACCGTCAAGCGCGGCAATGGCCTCGGGCAGCTCGTAGCCGCTCGTGTTGTAGACGATGGGAAGCACGAACGGCGTGTCGGAGAACGCATCCGACCGGGCGAGGTCGAGTGCCGCCTTGATTTGCGTCGCGAAGTGGGTCGGCGTCACGAGGTTGATGTTGAGGGCCCCGCGTTCCTGCTGTTCGAGAAAGATGCGCGCGAGCCTCTCGATGGAGACTCCGCGACCGACTTCGCCGCGTGCGATGGACTTGTTCTGGCAATAGACGCAACGCAGCGGGCAACCCGAGAAGAACACCGTGCCACTTCCGGATTCGCCGCTGATGGGCGGTTCCTCCCAGAAATGCAATGCGGCGCGTGCGAGGCGCACCTCATTGCCCTCGCCGCACACGCCACGTGCCCGCTTTCTGTCGATGGCGCAGCGACGTGGGCATAGCGTGCAGGTGGACGCGCTCTCCACCGGAGCTTAACCCTCGAGCTTCTCGGTCACGATTGCCGAGATGACCTTGGGGTTACCTTGACCGCCGAGCTGCTTCATGACCTGTCCCATGAAAAATCCCTGCAAACCCGTCTTGCCACCACGGTAGGCCTCGACCTTGTCGGGATTGGCCGCCATGAGCTCATCGACGATGGTCTCGATGGCGCCGGTGTCGGTCGTCTGCTCCATGCCGTGTGACTTCACGTATTCCTCGGGGTCGACACCCTCCCCTATGAGCGCGGCGAGGACCTCCTTGCCCTGCTTGGAGCTAATCGTGTCATCTGCCAGCATCTTGGCAAGTGCGGCAAGCGCTGCCGGGGTAATCTTGGATGCGGAAATGCTCGTCGCGTTTTCGTTTGCCCAAGCGCTCACGTCGTTGATGATGAGGTTGGCGATCTTCTTCGCCACGATGGCATCCGCGTCCTGGGCCGCCTCCTCGAAGAATTGCGCGATCTCGACGTCACCTGCGAGCTCACCGGCATCGTAGGCGGGCAAGCCGTAGCTCTCCATGAAACGTGCCTTCTTTGCATCGGGCAGCTCGGGAAGCTTGGCGCGCACGTTCTCGATGAATTCATCCGAGAGGTCGAAGGGCGCGAGGTCGGGATCCGGGAACATGCGGTAGTCGTCGGCCGTCTCCTTAACGCGCATGACGATGGTACGCTTGGCGCCCGGCTCCCAATGACGGGTCTCCTGGCGGATGACTCCCCCACTCTCGAGCACCTCGGCCTGACGACAGATCTCGTAAGCAAGGCCATCGTGGAGGTTCTTGAAGGAGTTGATGTTCTTGAGCTCGGTCTTCGTGCCAAGCTCCGTCGAGCCACGGCGGCGCAGCGAGACGTTGCCGTCGGCACGTAGCGAGCCCTCCTCCATCGAACAGTCAGAAATACCGAGTGTGAGGTAGATCTGACGCAGCTTCTGCATGAAGGCGCGTGCTTCCTCGGGCGTGCGCAGGTCAGGCTCGGTGACGAGCTCGATGAGCGGCGTGCCGGCGCGGTTGTAATCGACGAGCGAGCGCTCCGCCCCGTCGATGCGACCCTCCGAACCGCCCAGGTGCGTCATCTTACCCGCATCTTCCTCCATATGGATGCGCGTGATGCCGATGCGCGTCGTGTAGCCGCCGTCATCGTCCTTGGGAACGTCGACGCGTTCGGTCGCCCCTTTGGCGGAAAGTTCCAGGTCAAGATGACCACGCATGCAAAACGCGAGCGGACCTTGCGTCGTCTGGAAGTTCTTTGCCATGTCCGGATAGAAGTAGCCCTTGCGGTAGAACATCGTGTGCTTCTCGATGTCACAATTAGTCGCCAAGCCGGCGAGCACGATGCTCTCGATGGCCGCCTTGTTGGGAACGGGCAGTGCGCCGGGCATGCCCAGACACACGGGACAGGTGTGCGTGTTGGGATCGGCACCGAACTCGATGGGACACGAGCAGAACATCTTGGTCTTGAGCGTGGTGAGCTCGGCGTGGACCTCGAGGCCGATGACGGCCTCCCAGTCTTCGAGGACCTCGGTCAGTTCCTTCATGAGCGGTCCCCCTTCTCGAGCGGTGCGATGCGTGGGATGTCGGTGAGCGTCTCGAGAGCCGCGCCGACGCGCAGGACGACCTCGTCATGGAATTGCGGGCCGACGATCTGCAGGCCGATGGGGAGCTTGGAGTCCTCGCCCAGCGCGACGGGCAGGCTCATGCCGCCATTGCCCGCGATGTTGATGCTGATGGTGTAGATGTCGGAAAGGTACATGGAGGCGGGATCGCTCACCTCGCCGAACTTGAACGCGGTACGCGGGCTCGTGGGCAGAACGATTGCGTCAACTTTCTCAAACGCCTTCGTGTAATCGGCCGTGATGAGCGTACGTACCTTCTGCGCGGGAATGTAATACTCGTCGTAGACGCCACTTGCGAGCAACCAGGCACCGAGCATGATGCGGCGCTTGGCTTCCGCGCCGAAACCCTGGGCGCGGCTGTCCTCGTAGCGCTGCTCGAGGTTCTTGCCGTGCGCATGATGGCCATAGCGCACCGAGTCGAAGCGCGAGAGGTTCGAGAACGCCTCGCAGGGGCCGAGCACGTAGTAGGCGCTGATGGCGGCCGCCGCATTGGGGAACCCGACCCCGACGATTTGGGCACCGAGTCCCTCGAGCTTCGCGACGCTTTGCTCGAAGGCACGCTTGACCTCGGTCGTGAGACCGTCAAGCTCGAGCAGGGAGGGCACGACGCCAATGCGCATGCCGCTGATGCCCATGTCGAGGTTTGCGGTGTAGTCGATGTCGCAGGGCTGGCTCGTGCAATCGAGCGGGTCGCGTCCCGAGATGGCGTTGAGGGCGAAGGCGGCATCCTCGACGCTGCGGGCGAAGGGCCCGACCTGGTCAAGCGAGCTTCCGAAGGCGACGACGCCGTAGCGGCTCACGACGCCGTAGCTCGGTTTGAGGGCGACCGTACCGGTAAAGCTGCCCGGCTGGCGGATGGAACCGCCCGTATCGCTTCCGAGCGAAAGCGTCGCCATGCCAGCGGCG
>ERZ779888.1711-NODE-1711-length-20557-cov-10.404009_pt1 | contig 20557 bp, 19 predicted proteins | sample MGYA00511245_ERZ779888 | MGnify/ENA primary metagenome ERZ779888 (study PRJEB29588, sample SAMEA2155255) | human gut metagenome | biome: human gut; feature: human-associated habitat; material: faeces | place: Denmark | collected 2008/2010 ...
CGTCCACCCGGTGGCCCTCCAGCAGCCAGGCCTTGACGATCTTCTTCTGGAACTTATAGGTGATCTCATCCAGATACTTGTCCATCTCGGGATAGTCCTCCAGGAACAGCTCATGCCACTTTTCGATGAGCTGGTTCCAGCGGGCCTCGCGAACGTTCTTGTCGTCGGTGTCCATGGCGGCCTTGGCCTGGTCCATGGTGGCATCCACGATCTTCTCAAACAGCTCTTCGTCGAAGTCCGCGTGGGGATAGTCGAACTTGGGCTTGCCGATCTCGGCCACCATCTGGCCGATCAGGGCGATCTGCTTCTGGTTCTCCTCGTGGGCCATGCGGATGGCCTCGAACATCACGTCGTTGGGCACCTGGTTGGCGCCGGCCTCGATCATGACCACCTTCTTGCCGGTGGACACAACGGTCACGTCCAGATCGCTGACCTTGCGCTGCTCGCTGGTGGGATTGAACACCAGCTTGCCGTCCACCAGGCCCACCTTCAGGGCGCCCACGGGGCCGTTCCAGGGGATGTCGGAAATGGCCAGGGCGGCGGAGGTGCCGATCAGGCCGCAGATCTCCGGGGAGCAGTCGTGGTCCACGCTCATGACGGTGCACATAACGGACACATCGTTGCGGAAGTCGTGGGGGAACAGGGGGCGGATGGGCCGGTCAATGACCCGGCTGGTGAGGATGCCCTTCTCGCCGGGGCGGCCCTCGCGGCGGTTGAAGCTGCCGGGAATGCGGCCCACGGCATACAGCTTCTCCTCAAAGTCCACGCTCAGGGGGAAGAAGTCAATGCCGTCCCGGGGACGGGGCGCGGCGGTGACGCAGCACAGCACGCTGGTCTCGCCATAGGTGACCATAACGGCGGCGTTGGCAAGCTCGGCCAGCTTGCCCACCTCCAGGGTCAGGGGGCGGCCCGCCAGGTCCATGGTGTACTTGTGGTAGTGGGGGAACTGCCGGTGGGTGATGATGGTAGACATGGTTTGGCTCCTTTTCATTTGGATTTTTCCGCATGGGAGCCGGGGCCGTTTAGCACTTGAAAAAATGCCGGAAAATCCGGAAATTCCGGCGTTTTTTCAACTGCTAAAGGCTTTGATCGGCTCCGCACACGGGCAGGGATGGTGTGAAAGAAGGGTGGTGCGCACGGGGCACACCACCCTGTCTTCAGCTTACTTACGCAGACCCAGCTTGGCGATCAGGGCACGATAACGCTCGATGTCCTTCTTGGCCAGATAGTCCAGCAGGCGGCGGCGCTTACCGATCATCATCTGCATGCCGCGGCGGCTGTGAAAGTCATGGGGATGAACCTTCAGGTGCGCGGTGAGCTGGTTGATGCGCTCGGTGAGGATAGCGACCTGGACCTCGGGGGAACCGGTGTCGGTCTCGTGGGTGCGGTTGGCCTCGATGATGGAGGTCTTCTGATCTTTCAGCATCATAGTTGTGTTTCCACCTTTCTTTTATTGCGCCCGCATCCTGAGTGCCGGGACAGGCAGAGCATCCACGGGACTAAGGCAAGGGGCATGGCACGCACACAGCGTACTCTGATACGATAGCACAAAATGCGCCGGTTGTAAAGAATAAATTTTGGATTTCCGCCGCATTTGGCCAAAATTGTCCCGGTTTCCGGCGGGACATCCCGCAAAAGCCGGGTTTTGTCCCGATTTTTCCCCGGGACAGGCCGGGACGCGGACCCCCGTCCCGGCGCTTTTTCCCTGGGATGCCGATTTTTAACAAAACGTTCACGTCCCCGGCATTGCAAACCACGGCCTTTTACGCTATCATGTAAAGTAGTAAATCAGGCCCAGCCGGGCCAACAAAGGAGAAAACAATATGAAGGGTAAGAGCGGCTACCTGAAATGGGGTCTGACGATCTTTCTCACCGTCTGCGCCATTCTGGTGTTTTACGACACGTTCTATATGAGCGGCGCACTGCAGCGGCTGCTGTCCAAGCTGGCGTCCATTCTGTCGCCGGTGCTGGTGGGCCTGGTGATGGCCTATCTGCTGGCCCCCATCGTCAACTGGTTTGAAAAGCTCATTCTTTCGGGCCTGCACCGGATCAAGAGGCTGGAGGGAAAGACCATCCCCCACGCCGCCGGGTGGCTGCGGGCCGTCAGCATTCTGCTGACCTGGGCCATTGTGCTGCTGCTGCTGTATCTGATGTTCAGCGTGGTGATCCCCCAGCTCATCGACAGCGTGGTGATGCTCATCAACAACGCCGAGACGTATTACAACAAGATTTACGGCTGGATCACGAACCTGCTGGATAAGAACCCCAAGGTGGAGGACTGGGTCAACGAGAATCTGGAGACCTATTACCAGAATCTGCTGGACCTGCTGACCAACAAGGTGCTGCCCGGCGCCCAGCAGATGCTCACCACCATCACCGGCGGCGTGATCTCCGGCATCTGGGGCCTGGTGAGCTTCGCCATGGACTTCCTGGTGGGCATCATCGTGTCGGTGTATATGCTGGCCATGAAGGAGCAGAGCCTGGCCCGCTGCTGCAAGCTGCTGTACGGCGTGTGCAAGGAGGCCCACGCCCGCTGGATCGCCCGGGCCGTCCGCCGGGCCGACGGCATCTTCAGCGGCTTCGTTCGCGGAAAACTGCTGGACTCTCTCATCATCGGCATTCTGTGCCTCATCGGCTGCACCATTCTGGGCATGCCCTATGCCCCGCTGGTGAGCCTGATCGTGGGCGTTACCAACGTGATCCCCTTCTTCGGTCCCTTCATGGGCGCGGTGCCCAGCGCCTTCCTGATTCTGCTGGTCAGCCCCAAGAAGTGCCTGTTCTTCGTGATCTTTGTCATCGTTTTGCAGCAGTTCGACGGCAACATCCTGGGCCCCAAGATTCTGGGCGACGCCACGGGCATCTCCAGCTTCTGGGTGGTGGTGGCCATTCTGGTTGGCGGCGGCTTCGGCGGCGTGCTGGGTATGTTCCTGGGCGTGCCGGTGTTTGCCTGTTTGCAGGTGCTGGTAAAGTATCTGGTGGACCGGCGTCTGCGCCGCCGGAATATGCCCACCGAGGCGTATTGCTATGTGAACCGGGATCAGGATCAGCCACCGGAGCAGCAGTCATAAATGCATCAAAACCTCCGGCTTAGCCGGAGGTTTTGATGCAGCTTGTCAAAAAAGTCATTTTGACAAGCTGCGTGCGGTTTTTCAGAACTTTCTAAGTTCTGAAAAACCTGTGATTGCAAACGAAAGACACCCCTGATGGGTTTCTTTCGTAACTATCTTCCTTTCCGATGGCGGAAGATTTCCGGGTTTTTCGACAGTCTCCTCCCTATCGATATTCCCAATTCAGGATAACGGTGGCCAAAAAAATTCAGCACACCTAATTAATTTTTATTCAGTATAGCAAAATCCGCCGGGATTGTCAATACGGCAGGGCGGGAAAATGCCATTTTGGGCATGACAGAGCCCCGGACGGCGGAAGGCAGATATGGCCGCCCGGGGCTTTGTCTATTTCATTCGCTCCACAGCCGCACCGTCCGTGGGGCGGTGTCGCCGTCTGGCAGCAGCGACGCCGCGAAGCCCGCGGGCTGATACGTCAGCTCCAGCAGGAATTGATCGGGCTGATCCAGATAGTCCGGGTACTCGTCCAGCACCATCACCAGCTCCAGCTGCTGCCCCTGAGCGGGCAGCGGGTTCAGCCAGCCGTTTACCACCTGATCGCTGAACTCCACGCCGGACTCATACCCCAGGGGCAGGACGCCCTTGGACAGGTCATAGGTAAAGAGCTGTCCCTTCAGCTCCCGCAGCGCTCCCCCGGCAAAGCCATAGACCCTGGCGTCCAGCACCTTCAGCTGGAAATCGCCGCTTCCTGACTGCACCGCAAAGCGGTACAGATACCGGTATTCGCTGTTTCCGATGGTTCCGGCGTGCTCCTCCCGCCATTGCCTCTCCCATGGGCACATCTCGGTAGGTGCGTAGGACAGCCGGGCTCCAGGCGTCAGGACCCGGGCGGTGCGCTGGGCTTCGGTATACCGCAGAATGCCGGACAGCACCAGCAGCGCCGCCAGGACGATCACCGCTGCCCACAGGGCCTTCCGCCGCCGCCGCAGACGGCGCAGCAGCCGGGCCTCCTCCTGAAACTGCGGCTCCAGCAGGGGGTGGCACATTTCGTCCGCCGTCCGGCGGCAGGCTTCGCACCCGGCCAGGTGCTCCTCCAGAGCCTCCCGGGATTCCGGGCTCAGCATCCCCTCGGTGTACAGGGGCATCAGATCCTGGGCCAAGGCACAGTCGATGGTTTTCATGGCGTTCCCTCCATTTGCTCCATGATTTTCTTCCGGGCCCGGTGATAGGTGACGCAGGCCCAATTTTCACCCTTTTCAAACAGGCTGCCGATGTCGCGGAAGGACAGCTCCCCCAGCACCCGCAGCAGAAATACCTCCCGGTACGGCTCCGGCAGCCGGTGCAGCAGCCGGTGGATGCGCAGGGCCAGGTCCTTGTCCTCAAAGGCGGCGGCAAAGTCCCGGCTGTCCGGCAGGGCGGCGGTGTCGTCCAGGGGCTGGCACCGGCCCTCCTTCCGCCGCAGGGAGGTCCAGGTGTTCCGGGCGATCTGGCACAGCCAGGTGGAGGCGGCGCACTCGCCCCGGAAATCCGGCAGGGCCACCATGGCCCGGTAAAAGGTCTCCGCCGCCAGCTCCTCGGCGGCGTGTTCGCTGCCGGTGAGCCGCAGAGCGTAGCGGTACACCGTCTGATAGTGGCGGCGGTACAGCTGCTCCATATCCTGGGCCATGTCCTCCCTCCTTTCTGTTTATTAGACGCGCGGTGCAGCGGAATCTGACAGAAAATTTCAAAAAAAATCCCCTTATGCGGGGGCATAAGGGGATTTTGAGGGGTCAGGTATTCAGATACGGGTCGTCCAGGCGGCCCAGGCGGCGCAGCATGGTCTTTTTCACGGCCTTGAAGATGTTCTCATACCCGGTGCAGCGGCACAGGTGGCCGGACAGCAGCTTGCGCAGCTGGTCGTCGGTATAGTACACACCCCGGTCCAGGATCTCCACCGCCGTCATGATAAAGCCCGGGGTGCAGAAGCCGCACTGGATGGCGGTTTCCTCCATAAAGGCCTGCTGAATGTCGGACAGCTCACCGTTGGGGCCCATGAGGCCCTCCAGGGTGGTGATGTGCTTGCCCTCGGCCCACACGGCCAGGTACAGGCAGGAGTTGTAGCACTCGCCGTCGATGAGCACGTTGCAGACGCCGCATTCGCCCACCTCGCAGCCCTTCTTCACGGAGGTCATGGAGAAGTCGTTGCGGAGCATATCCGTCAGAGATGCCCGGACGTCCACCATTTTCTCCACTTCCTTGCCGTTGAGGAAGAACGTGACCAGCTGATACTGATTCTTTGCCATTACAGCTCACCTCCTGCCAGCTTCACGGACTCGATGAGGCAGCGCTTGGCGCTTTCCACGGCGATGTGGGACCGGAAGGCCTTGCTGGCTCGCCAGGAATCCCGGGGGTGGATGTCCTCCAGCACCGTGCGGCCGAACTGCTGGATGTTCTCCAGGGTGACGGCCCTGCCGTTGATGAAGGCCTCGGCGTTCAGCGCCCGCAGAGGCACGGGGCCTGCCACGCCGAAGGCGATGCGCACCCGCTCAAAGGTCTTTTTGTCCGGGCTCAGCCGGGCGTTGACGGAGGTGCCCAGGGTGGCAATGTCCATGGCGTTGCGCATGGCGTACTTGATATAGTGACCCCAGGTCCGGTCATAGGACGCCTTGGGAATGAGAATGGCGGTCTGGATCTCGCCCTCCTCCACCCGCAGGTCCACGGTGCCGGCCTTGAGATAGAAATCCTTGATGGGCACCCGGCGGACGCCGTTTTTGCCGGTGATCTCCACGATGGCCTCCCAGGCGTGGAGGGTGGAGGCGGAGTCGGCGGAGGTGACGCCGTTGCAGGTGTTGCCGCCGATGGTTCCGGCGTTGCGGATCTGGGGGCCGCCCACCATGTCCACGGCCTCGCCCAGGACGTTGATGTACCGCTGGATCAGGGGATCGGCGGTGATGTGGCTGAAGGTGGTGAGGCTGCCGATGCGGAGATTTTCCTGGTCATCCAGGGACACGCCCCGCATTTCGCGGCAGCCCTGGATGCTGATGAGGGCCTTTCCGGCCCGCTTGCCCTCCCGCATCTGCACCAGCACGTCGGTGCCTCCGGCGATGATCTGGGCCTCGGGATGCTCCAGCCGCAGGCGGATGGCGTCCTGGACGCTTTCGGCCTGGTAGAGCGCTGACATATCATACATAGCGGTGTTTCCTCCTTAGTCCCGGATCAGGCCCTCTTCCGTGAAGCGCCGGAAAAGGACGTGGGGGGTGATGGGATCCTGGTCGATGGCCACGCCGGTGGCGTTGTAGATGGCGTTGCGGATGGCGGGGGCGCCGGAGCAGGCCGGGGGCTCACCCAGGGCCTTGGTGCCGAAGGCGCTGGTGGGCTCGGCATTTTCCACGAACTGCGCCTCCAGATGGGGGTGGTCCATGATGGTGGAGAGCTTATAGTCCAGCAGGTTGTTGTTCAGGGGGCGGCCGGTCTTTTCGTCGAACAGCAGCTGCTCGGACAGACCGTAGCCGATGGCCATGGACATGCCGCCGTGGACCTGGGCCTCGGCCAGGGCCGGATTCACCAGCCTGCCGCAGTCGTGGACGTTGATGATGTCCTTCAGGGTCACCTTGCACATGGGGATATCCACCTCCACCTCGGCGAAGGTGCAGCCGAAGGAATAGGCGTTGTTGCGGATGGTGTAGGTGCTCTCGGCGGTGATGTGCAGGGAGTCGTTGGGGTTATACTGGGCGTGCATGGCCAGCTCCGACAGGCTCATGAGAACCTTACCATCGGTGGTGCGGACGATGTTCCCGTCCGCGATGTCCATGTTGTACACCGCCTGGCGGGTGAGCTTGGCGGCGTAGTCCAGGATCTTCTCCTTCAGCAGCAGGCCCGTCTGGCGGATGGAGAAGCCCGCCACATACGTCTGGCGGGAGGCGTAGGCGCCCAGGCCCGTGGGGGTGATGTCCGTATCCTGGCAGGACACCACATGGACCCTGCGATAGTCCCCCAGGCCCACCACATCGGCGGCCATCTGGGCATAGACGGTGTCGGCCCCCTGGCCGATCTCCGTCTCACCGCACTGCATGGTGACGCTGCCGTCCAGATTCAGCTGCATCCGGTTGGAGGAGGTCTCCAGGGAGATGGGATACACGGCGGTGTTGTACCAGAAGGTGGCCATACCGATGCCCCGGCGGACGGGGCCGGTGTCCTTGGCAAATTCTGCCAGCTTCCTGTCGTAGTCGATGTACTTCTTGCCTGCCTCCAGGCACTGGCGGAAGGAATCGTCATAGTTCACGTTGTGGGAGAAGCCGTCCTCGTACCCCTGGGGCATGACGTTCTGCATCCGGAAGGCCAGGGGGTCCATGCCCACGGCCTTGGCGCAGTCCTCCACGTTGGCCTCGTCGGCAAAGGAGGCCTGGGGCATACCATAGCCCCGCATGGCCCCGGCGGCGGGCCGGTTAGTGAACACGGTCCATGCGTCGCACTCCATGTTGTCGCAGGGATAGTGCTGGGGGAAGGAGCCCATGGCCTTGGCCACGATGCTGTGTCCGTGGGAGGCGTAGGCCCCCTGGTTGGAGAACAGCTCCACCTTTCGGGCGGCAAAGGTGCCGTCCGGCCGGAGCCAGGACACAATGTGGAACCGGATGGCGTGGCGCACCCGGTTGGAGACGAAGGTTTCCTCCCGGGAGCAGTCGATGCGGACACAGCGGCCCTGGACCTGGGTGGAGCACCAGGCGCACAGGGGCTCATACAGGGCGTCCTGCTTGTTGCCGAAGCCGCCGCCGATATAGGGCTTTACCACCCGGATATCGCTCCAGGGGCGGCCCAGGGCCTGGCCCACCACCCGGCGGATGATGTGGGGGATCTGGGTGGAGGCCACCACGGTGATCCGGCCGTTTTCCTCATAGGCGAAGCACCCGTGATTCTCAATGTGGCAGTGCTGCACCGTGGGGGTGTCGTACCAGCCCTCTACCTTGATGAGGCCCGGCTCCTGAATGGCGGCCTGATAGTCGCCCTTCTTCATGTCGGTGTGCTTGAGGATGTTGTTGGGAAAGGCCTCGTGGAGCTGGGGCGCACCGGGCTTCATGGCCTCCTGCGCGTCCAGCACCAGGGGAAGCTCCTCATACTCCACCTGCAAAGCCCGGACGCCCTGCATGGCGGCCACCTCGTTTTCCGCGATGACCACGGCCACGTCGTCGCCGTAGTAGCGGACGTGCCGGTTCAGAAGATGACGGTCCGCCACGTCCTGGTGTCCCGGGTCCATGGACCAGGGGTGACCGGCGGTGGGGAAGGGGTGCTCCGGCACGTCGAAGCAGGTCAGGACCTTTACCACGCCGGGGATCGCCTCCGCAGCGGACTTATCCACAGACTTCACGAAGCCGTGGGCAATGGTGGAGTGCCTGATGCGCACATACAGCGCGTCCCGGGGCATCAGATCCTCGTAATATTTGGTGCGTCCGGTGGCCTTGTCAAAGGCGTCCACCCGGACCTCCCGTTTTCCAACCTCAGCCATGAATGGTGTCCTCCTCAGCAAAATAAGAAGCCGCGATATCTGGCATAAGCCCTCGTAATTCTTCTTTATTACATTGTATCATAGCACATCCCGGAGGCTTTGAAAAGTGGTGAACGTGATTTTAGTTGCAGAATAGCGCCATGACAGAAAAAGCCCCGGCGGGGCTTGTCCGCCGGGGCAGGGGAAATGCTGTGTCAGCGAAAGGAGATCGCTCAGATGGCCTTGCGCTTCTTGGAGGTGACCACCACGGCAGCGCCGGCTGCCATGACCGCCACCAGGCCGTACACCACCACGCCGGTATCGGCGGTCTTGGGGCTTTCAGGCTTGGTGGGAGTGGTGGGCTCCTCGGCGGGCAGGGTGATGGTGATGCGGCCCTGGGGCTGGGCATACTGCTCACCCACCACGCCCTTGAGCTCGGTGGTGATGTAGTCCATCAGCACCTCGTCCAGAGGCAGACCGGTGTCGAACTGGCTGGAGGCGGCAGCAAAGGCATAGTAGGTGTCGCCGCCGGCGGCGCAGAAGTTGTTGGTGACCACGGCATAGGTCTTGTTGGGGTCAAAGGCCTTGCCGTTGACGCTGTTGATGGTGACGCGGTTGATGGAAGCGGGACCATAGTAGGTGGCCTTACCGCTGCCGCTGGGATAGGGAGTGGTCTGCGGATCGTATTTCTTGGTGGCGTCAATGGAGATGTTCATGCCGGCGATCTGGGGGAAGCCGCCCAGGGAGTCGGGCAGAGCAAAGGTAGAAGCCTCCAGGGCCTCCAGCAGCTCGGCGCCGGTGACGTACACCACGGCCACGGTGTTGCCGAAGGGCAGCACGGTGTTCACGTCCAGCTTGGAGATGTCGCCCTTGTGGATCCAGGCCCGGATGCCGCCGCCGTTGGTGATGGCCACCACGTTCTCGGCGGGCACGGTGAGCTCAGCGTCCTTGCGGATGGCCCACAGCATGGAGTCGGTGATCAGGTCGCCCAGGTTGGTCTCCTGGGTGCGGTTGCCGGGATCCTTGTCGCCGTTGAGCTCCACGTCGGTTCTGGCAAAAACCTTGCCGTACTCGGCGTTGATGTCGCTGATGATCTTGTCGGCGGCAGCCTTCACGGTGGCGTCCTCCTTGGTGTAGGCGGACAGGTCGATGAGGCCGTTGCTCTCGATGCTCTTGGTGGCGTTGTCGATGATGATGGCGCCCACATAGGCAAGGCCCGTGCCGGTGGACTGGACCATGCTGTTGTCCTTGCTGGCGGTCATCACCGTGTGGGAGTGGCCGTCGATGAACAGGTCGATGCCCTTGACGTTCTGCATCACATTATAGGAGCAGTTGGGCTCGGAGGACTTATCCACGCCCAGGTGGCCCAGAGCGATGACGATATCGGCATTCCCCTCGCTGCGGGCCATGTCCACATTCTCCTGGGTGACCTTGTACAGATCCTTGCCGCCGATGAAGCTCAGGCCCTTCATCAGGGCGGGGTTGGCCTTGGTCTGGGTCTCGGGAGTGGCCATGCCCACAATGGCGATGCGGAACAGCTCGGTCTCATAGGTGTCGTCGGCATAGATGGGAGCGGTGCCGCCGGGGGCGAAGATCAGCTCGCCCTCATCGTCCACCAGGTTGTTGCAGGCGACCATGAAATCGCCCTGGTGCTTTTTCAGGTTCTCCATCAGCTGGGGGAAGCCGTAGTCGAACTCGTGGTTGCCCAGGGTGATGACGTCATAGCCCACCAGGGCCATCATGTCCAGGGCGGTTGCGCCCTTGCTGAGGCTGACGTAGGGAGAGCCCTGGCTGAAGTCGCCGGCGTCCAGCAGGATCACCTGGTGAGCACCCTTGTCGTAGCACTCGTCCCGCAGTGCAGCCACCTTGGCGTACTTGTCGATGGCGCCGTGAACGTCGTTGGTGTGCAGGATGACGGTCTTGCCCTCCAGGGAGTCAGGGAGCTGATACGTCTCCTTGTTCTCGCCCCAGGAAGCCGGGACCATCAGCGCCAGCGTCATGACCAGCGCCAGCAGAGTCGCTAAGAATTTCCGCATGGTATCTTTCCTCCTTCATTTTCAGAGCGCAGTATGCGTTCTGTGGTATTTCTATCATACATGATTTTTCCGGAAAAGGAAATTCTTTTTCCTTCTGCAAGGTATACAAAAATATTCCCCCTTTTTTGTTGGATTTTCTCAGGGAAAAACCGGGAAAAACAGTATGTTTTTCTGCCCGTTCCGTGGTATAATAAAAAATCAAGCCATATGATCCGGAAAAGGAGGGCATTTCCATGAAATATCTGTTTCGCGGGGGCACGGTGGTGTCCGGACGGGGGACCCGCCGGGCGGACGTGCTGGTGGAGGACGAGAAGATCCTCCGGGTGGCCCGCAGCATCACCGCGCCGGAGGCCGCCGTCATCGACGTGGAGGGGCAGCTTCTGCTGCCGGGCTTCATCGACGCCCACACCCACTTCGACCTGGACGTGTGCAGCACCACCACGGTGGACGACTTTTTCTCCGGCAGCCGGGCGGCTCTGCGGGGCGGCACCACCACGGTGGTGGACTTCGCCTGCCCCAACAAGGGCGAGACTCTGCACCAGGGGCTGGAGCTGTGGCACAAGAAGGCCGACGGCAATTGCTGCTGTGACTACGGCTTCCATATGACCATCGACGACTGGAATCCCGGCATCGAGGCGGAGATCGACGATATGTACGCCGCCGGTATCTCCTCCTTCAAAATGTACATGACCTATCCCGCCATGATGATCGGCGACGAGGCCATGTATCACGCCCTGAAGAAGCTGAAGGAAAAGGGCGGCATCTGCGGCGTGCACTGCGAAAACAGCGGCGTCATCGACGCGCTGATCGCCGAAAAGAAGGCGGCGGGCCAGATGGGCGTGGGCTCCCATCCCCGGACCCGGCCCGATTTCCTGGAGGCCGAGGCCGTGTCCCGGCTCCTGCGCATCGCCCAGGCGGTGGATATCCCGGTGGTCATCGTCCACCTGACCAACGAGGCCGCCCTGCGGGAGGTGGAGGCCGCCCGCAAGCGGGGCCAGCGGGTGTATGTGGAGACCTGCCCCCAGTATCTGGTGCTGGAGGACAGCGTGTATGACGACCCCGACTATTCCCGGGCCGCCCGGTATGTCTGCGCCCCGCCCATCCGGAAGGAGCGGGACCAGCAGGCCCTTTGGACGGCCCTGCGCAAGGGAGAAATCCAGACCGTGTCCACGGACCACTGCAGCTTCACCCTGGAGCAGAAGGACGCCGGACGGGGGGACTTCACCAAGATTCCCGGCGGCCTGCCGGGGGTGGAGAACCGGGGCGAGCTGCTGTATACCTACGGCGTCACCACCCGGAAGATCAGCCTGGCCACCATGTGCCGGGTGCTGTCGGAAAACCCCGCCAAGCTCTACGGGATGTTCCCCCGGAAGGGCGTGCTCCAGGACGGGGCCGACGCGGACATCGTGGTATACGATCCCCAGGCGGACCATGTGCTCCGGGCCGAGGATATGGCCAGCCTGGCCGGTTATTCCCCCTATGAGGGCTTCGCCATCCGGGGCGGCATCCACCAGGTGTGGCTGCGGGGCCGTCTGGCGGTGGAGGACGGCTTCGTTCTGGCCGGACCCGACGGCAAATATATCCCCCGGGGCAAGTGCAGCCTGTAACCGGGAAATGAGAAAGAAGGCAGCCGTATGAGCGTTCTGTATTGTCAGTCCCCGGCGCTGTTCTGGTGCGCCCTGGCGCTGATCGTGTGTTTCTTTGTGCGCCGTGGGGCCCATCGGGTCCGGGCGGTGCTGGACCTGGTGCTGGGGCTTCTGTGCATCGTGGGCGGCGTGGCCCTGTATTATCTGGGCATGTACAACGACGCCTTCACCATCCGGGACTTCTGGCAGATCCGCACCGCAGGCTGGATCGGCCTGGCGGCGGTGGTGCTGCTGACGGCGTGGCAGGTCATCAAGGCCACCCGCCGCAGCGTGTCGGCCCGCCGGGCCGCCCGCCAGGCAGAGCGGGACGAAAAGACCCGTCAGAAGGAACTGGAGGATGCCAGGACCCGGGCCTATGCCGCCGGGCAGGAGGACGCCAAGGCCGCCAGCCGTGTGGCCGAAAATGTGTTCGCCGCCGACAGCCGGGAAAACCCCTGACAGCCCGTTTCCATGAACAAAAAAAGTGCCCCCGCCGGGGGCACTTTTTTTATTCCGTATCAATCGCTCCGTGAGCACTTTTCCGCGTCGATGGCCAGCACCACCATCAGGGCATACAGGGCATCCCCCGGGTCCGCCACGTCGATGGTATAGGTGTCTGTCCAGTTAAACAGCTCCTTGCTGATAGAAGCCACCGTCCGGGGCCCGTCCTGGATGGTATAGTCCCACTCCATGAAGCTGCCCTCCACCGTCCAGCCGCAGAAATCCATGGTGAAGGACGGGTGGAAAAACGTGAACTCCTTGCGGATGGTGCCGATGCACCGCTCCCCCACATACAGGTCGAATTTCGGCAGAAACGTCAGCACCTGCTGCTTCACTGTGGCAATGTGCTCCCCATAGGGGTCCAGAATGTGCAGGCAATGACCCCAGGCCAGCTTTCCCTCCACGGTATAGGCCACGCTGCCGCCCTCGTAATAGATGTCATAGCTGTCGAACCACGAGAAAAACCGCTGCTTGAAATACAGCTTCATCGGATGCACCTCCCTTTTTCCCCAGTATACCGGATTTGCACCCCGCTTGCAAGGGAAATTCCTCTTTACAAAATAGAAAGTATGTTCTATAATGGTGGCAGTATCTTTGAAGGGAGGGCGATGCCATGCGCGCACGGCCTGTCAGCTGCTGCTTTTCCGGCCACCGTCCGGCCAAGCTCCCCTGGGGGGAAAACGAGGACGATCCCCGGTGCCGGGCCCTGAAGGTCCGGCTTCGGGACGCGCTGGACGCCGCCTATGAGGCGGGATACCGGCACTTCATCTGCGGTATGGCCCAGGGCTGCGACCTGTATTTCTGTGAGCTGGCCCTGGCCCTGCGGCAGCGGCACGGGGACGTCAGCGTGGAGGCGGCCATCCCCTGCCTGAGCCAATGCGACGGCTGGACGCGGGAGCAGCAGGAGCGCTATCGGGATCTGACGGCGCTGTGCAACTACCGCACGGTGGTGCAGGAGAAGTATGACCCCAGCTGCATGCACCGGCGCAACCGCTATATGGTGGATCACAGCCAGCTGCTGCTGGCTGTCCACGACGGAAGCACCGGCGGCACACGGTATACCATTGAATACGCGCTGCGGAACCGGAAGGATGTATTGATCCTGCCGGTGCCGCGGTGATCAGAAAAGGAGACACGATCATGACTTATACGTTTACGCCCCGCGGCGTCTGTTCCCGCCGCATGACGCTGGAACTGGAGGACGGCATCATCAAGGATGTGAAGGTGGAGGGCGGCTGCAGCGGCAATCTGCAGGGTATTTCCCGTTTGGTGAAGGGCATGAAGGCCACCGACGCCATTGAGCGGATGAAGGGCATTTCCTGCGGCGGCAAGCCCACGTCCTGTCCCGACCAGCTGGCCAAGGGGCTGGAGGAAGCGCTGAAAAAAGCGGAATAAGCAAAAGAGGAATGGCATCTTTGATGTCATTCCTCTTTTTCCATATGGAATAATGTCCAGGGATACGCCTCCGGCGGGGGACAGGTCACGTCCACCGGCTTGCCGGTAACAGGGTGGGCGAAGGCCATGCGGTACGACCACAGCGCCGTGGTGCAGGGGGCTTTGCTGCCGTAGCGGATGTCGCCCAGCAGGGGCAGCCCCCGGTGGGAGAACTGGACGCGGATCTGATGGGTGCGGCCTGTGTGCAATCGGACGCGCACCAGCGTCAGGCCGTCGTGATGGGCCAGGGCGGTGTAGTCCAGCCGGGCCTCCCGGACGCCCTTTCGCATACGGGTGACGACGTAGCTCTTGTTGTGGGCGGCATCCCGGAACAGCAGGTCGGTGAGGGTGTCCGCGTCCTTTTCCGGCGTGCCGCGCAGGACAGTCAGATACTCCTTGGTGACGCGGTGCTCCGCCACGGCGGCGGTGAGCTTGCCGGTGACATCCCGGCGGCGGGAGAACAGCATGACGCCGCCCACCACCTTATCGAGACGGTGGACGGTGGCGATGTAATCATTTTGACCCAGGGCGCGGTAATGCTGCCGCAGCAGGGCGGGCATACAGGCGGCGGTGTCGCTGTCCTCGGACAGAACACCCACGGGCTTGACGCAGAGGACAAGGAATTTGTCCTCGTACAGGATACGCAGGTCTTCCATGGCTTCATCAGCGGCGGCGGCCACGATAGGCGTGCTGGCGGTAGTTCTTGTTGGACTTGCCGTAGCGGCGGTTGCGGCCATAGAGCCTGAACCACAGCACCAGGGCGACGGCCAGCACGATGAGCGCGATGGCGGCGATGCGGACGGAGGGGCGGGAGAAGAACAGACCGATGTTGTGGCGGGCCAGCAGGAAGCGGCTGACAGACACGTCCGCCACCGCCAGCAGCGGCACGGTGACGCAGTCCTGGCCATTGTAGCTGACGGTGATCTCGCCCAGCCGGTCGCCGGCGGCGATGGGGGCGTTGGCCGTCTCGTTATCCAGCTTGACGGTGCGGACCAGATCCTCGTCCTTCACGTCCTTGGGGAGCATGGCCTCGGTGGTCTCGGCGGGGTGGACGGCCACGGAGGACACCTGCTTGCTCAGGGCCACGGGGACCTCCTGGATCAGCTCGTTCTCATCCAGCACCTGACGGGAGGCGAAGTTGTCGAAGCCGTAGTCGAAGAGCCGGGCCGTCTCGGTGAAGCTCTCCACAACGTAGCCCGCGCCGTTCTCCTTTTCCACCTTCTGCGCGCCCAGCACCACGCTGACCAGCGTGCGGCTGCCGCGGACGGCGGAGGAGACAAGGCACTGGCCGGCGGCATCGGTAGAGCCGGTCTTGATACCCTGCGCGCCGGAGTAGAGGTAGCCGGCCAAGCGCCAGTTGGAGATGAGGGCGTTGGTGCTGTGGAGCACCCGCTCGTCCTCGGTCTTGTTGGTGGGGGGTATCTCGTAGGACTTGGTGTTCACGATGGTCATGAAGTCGTCGTGGGTCATGGCCTCACGGGTGATGAGGTAGAGATCCCAGGCGGAGGAGTAGTGACCGGACTTGGTCAGGCCGGTGGTGTTGGCGAAGTGGGTGTTCTTGCAGCCCAGCTCCTGGGCGCGCTGGTTCATGTGGGCCACGAAGGCATCCACCGAGCCGTCCAGCGCCTCGCCCAGGATGTTGCACGTCTCGTTGGCGGAGATGACCAGCATACAGTACAGCAGCTGCTCCACCGTCAGGGTCTCGCCCTCCACGATGTCGGCGGTGCTGCCGTCCTCCGGCAGGCCCTTCAGGGCGGAGGCGGTGGCGGTGATGCTCTGATCCATCCGCAGGTCGCCCCGGTCGAGGGCCTCGAAGATCAGCAGGGCGGACATGATCTTGGTGGTGCTGGCGATGTCCAGCTCGTCGTGGATGTCCTTTTCATAGAGGACGGTATCGGAGCTGATGTCCACCAGCAGGGCGGCCTTGGCCCGGATGGCAGGGTCTTCCAGCCCGTAGGCGGGGACGGTGAGGGTGGCCAGCAGAACGGCCAGCAAAAAAATAGATAAAAAACGGCGGATTTTCATAGGAATTTCTCTCCCGGTATGTTATAATGAAGTGTAAAGCGCGGTGCGGAGCGTCCGCGCCGTATGTGCAAGGCATATTATAGACGAAAAAGATGGGGTAGTCAACCGTGGGAAAACGGATAAAATTGACAAGGACGGATGTGTACCTGCTGGCGCTGACGGCGCTGTTCTGCGTGGGCGCGGCGGCGCTGTGGGCGGCTGTGCCGAAAACGGCGGCGGGGGACTATCTCATCACCGCCGCAGAGCCGGAGGACGGCGGGACGGCGGCAAAGCCGGTGAACATCAACACCGCCGGGGTCAGTGAGCTGGACGGCCTGCCGGGCATCGGGCCGGTGCTGGCCCAGCGCATCGTGGACTGGCGGACGGAGAACGGGCCGTTTCAGACGGCGGAGGACCTATTGCAGGTGGAGGGCATCGGCCCGGCCACACTGGAAAATCTGCAAAGCTGCATCATCACGGAGGAGATGGAATGAAGATACTGGTCGTGGACGACGAGAAGCTGCTGGTCAAGGGCATGAAGTTCAACCTGGAGAACGAGGGATATGAGGTGGTGACGGCCTATGACGGCGCGTCCGCCGTGGAGCTGGCGAAGAAGGGCGATATCGACCTGATCGTCATGGACGTGATGATGCCGGGGCTGTCCGGCACGGACGCCTGTATGCAGATACGGGAGTTCTCCAACGTGCCGGTGATCATGCTGACGGCCCGCAGCGAGGACAGCGACAAGCTGATGGGGTTCGCCTACGGCGCGGACGACTACGTGACGAAGCCGTTCAATATCCTGGAGCTGAAGGCCCGGATACGGGCGCTGCTGCGCCGGGCCGCAGGGAACGGACAGCAGGCACAGGCACGGCAGCGGACGCCGCTGCTGACGGTGGGCGATCTGAGTCTGGACACGGAGCAGCGGGTGGCCATACGGGACGGAAAGACCATCGACCTGACGGCCAAGGAGTACGACCTGATCGAGCTTTTGATGAAGAACCCCCGGCGGGTATACAGCCGGGAGAGCTTGATGGATCTGGTGTGGGGCTATTCCTACGCCGGGGATTACCGAACGGTGGATGTACACATCCGCCGGCTGCGGGAGAAGCTGGAGGCCAATCCCGCCGCGCCGGTACACATCATGACGAAGTGGGGAGTTGGTTACTATTTCGCAGGAGAGGAACAGCCCACCGCGTAAGGCGGCGTGGATGGAGAAGGCAGAGGCCCGCGCAAGATCGCTGTGGGGGCGCGTTTCGCCGCGGCTGAAAACGCTGCGGGGCAAGGCGACCTTGCAGATGAAGTTCAGCCTGAGCTATATTTTGGTCATCGCGGCGGTGCTGATCCTGCTGAACTCCTACCCGCTGCTGGTGTCACAGAACCTGATGGTGAAGTCGTCGCAGAACAACCTACGCAGCGCGGCCAAGGTCATCGAGTCGGCGCTGATGGGGCTGGAGAAGCTGACGAAGGAGAACGTGGCCACGGCGCTGGAGGGACTGGATGAGTCCGGCGCGGATCGTATCATGGTGACGGACAGCGCGGCGAGAGTGCTGTATGACACCCGCGACGGCGGCAACGCCGTGGGGAAGTACGCGCTGTACTCCGTGGTGACGGTGGCCCTGCGGGGAGACGATGCGTCCTACTGCAACTATGACGGGACGGCGTTCCTATGCCGCGTGGCCACGCCGGTGGTGTATCACAATCAGATCGTGGGCGCGGTGTACGTGTATAGCTACGACACGGAGCAGGCGGGACTGCTGGAGGCGTTTCGGCACAACCTGCTGATCATCTCCCTGATGATCGCGCTGCTGGTGGCGGGGCTGAGTATCGTACTGAGCCGGATGCTGACGCGGCAGATCAGCGGGCTTTTGCAGGCCATCCGCAACGTGCGGGAGGGCGCGTACAGCCACCGGGCAGACGCCAGCGGCACGGACGAGATCGCACAGATCGCGGCGGAGTTCAACAGCCTGACAGACCGCTTGCAGACCACGGAGAACGCACGGCGGCGGTTCGTATCCGATGCCAGCCACGAGCTGAAAACGCCGCTGGCGGGCATACGGCTGCTGACGGATTCCATCTTGCAGACCGAGGGCATGGACGAGGAGATCACCAAGGAGTTCGTCACCGACATCGGGCGGGAGGCGGAGCGGCTGAGCCGCATCACGGAGAACCTGCTGCGGCTGACGCGACTGGACAGCGGCGTGGTGCAGCAGCCCTACCCGGTGGCCGTCGGGCCGGTGCTGGAGCGGGTGGAACGGATGCTGAATATGGTGGCGGCGGAGAAGGGCGTGACCATCTCCGGCCAGGCATCGGAGGACGCGGTGGCACTGGCCACCGACGACGACGTGCATCAGGTGCTGTATAACCTGATGGAAAACGGCATCAAGTATTCCGCGCAGGAGAACGGCTTTGTCCGGGCGGAGGCCCGGGCCGAGGACGGGAGGGTGGTCATCACCGTCACCGACAACGGCATCGGCATCCCGAACGAGGATCTGCCCCACGTGTTCGACCGCTTCTACCGGGTGGACAAGATGCGTTCCCGGGAGGTGGGCGGTACGGGCCTGGGCCTGTCCATCGTGAAGGATACCATTGAGAACCGGGGCGGCACGATCACCGCCGGGCACGGCCCGGAGGGCGTGGGCACGGTGTTTACCGTGACGCTGCCCCTGGCGGAAAGGGGGGAGGAGGCATGAAACGGCGCATAGTGACGCTGCTGCTGGCGGCGCTGCTGCTGTGTACGGCGGCGGGCTGCGGCGAGAAAAACGCGGCGGATGGGACGGAGAATACCTCCGCCTACCTGCGGCTGTACTGCCCGGCGGAGCTGGGTGAGAAGAACAAGAGCGCCGGAGGCGGCGACGCGGTGAACGGCATCCCTATCAGCTGGAAGCAGGTACGGGGCGACGACCGCGGACGGCAGCAGCAGGCGCAGTATATCATGGAGCTGCTGCTGGGCGGCTGCACCGACAGCGATTTTATCCGGCCCATGCCGGAGGGTACGGCGGTGAACAGCTGCACCGTTACCGGCGGCACGGTGTCAGTGGATCTGAGCCGGGAGTATGACCAGCTTATGGGCGTGGAGCGCACCATCGCGGACTACTGCATCACCCTGTCGCTGATGCAGCTGGACGGCATCTACGCCGTGCGGCTGACGGTGGACGGGCGGCTGCCGGAGGACCGCACCAACGAGGTGTATACCTCCGGCGAGGTGCTGCTCACCAGCCCGGAAGACATCGTGCGGACGGTGAAGGTGATGCTGTACTACCCCAACAGCGGCGGCACGCTGACCGGCGAGGAACGGCGGCTGACGGTGTACGAGGGCGAGACGGTGGCACAGGCCGTGGTCAAAGCGCTGGCGGAGCGGCCTATGGACAGCTACGGCGGGCTCCGGCAGCTGCTGCCGGAGGGCTTTACGACCCTGGACACCCGCGTGGAGGACGGTACGTGCTATCTGAACCTGGCGGGAAGCGTGACCGCGCTGCTGCCGGAGGACAACGCGGAGCAGGAGCAGATGATCCAGGGCCTGGTGGATTCGCTGTGCTCCATGGAGGACGTGAACCAGGTGCAGCTGATGGTGGACGGCGAGTATCAGATGATGCTGGGCTGCGTGCCCATCAGCAGGCCGCTGCTGCCCACAGGCGGGCAGACGGAGGCGTGACCCACAGCAAGGAGGAGACCCATGAAAAGAAGAATATTGGCCGCGCTGTTGGCAGCGATGTTGCTGCTGGGCGGCTGCGGCGGAAAACAGAATGACGCGCCGGCTAGAAAAGCCGACAGCGATATGATCATCATCACGGAGAACTACGCCGAGGACGGGCATTATACGGACAGCCTGGACAACAGCTGGACGTACAGCTACCATGTGCCCCAGCTCACCGCCGACACGGCGGGAGCGCGGGCCATCAACGCCGCCATCGACGAGAAATTCGGCGACCCGGTGCGCGGCGCGCTGAAGGATATGCAGAAGGCGCTGTCGCTGGGGTGCGTGTCCGTGAGCTGGAAGAGCTATCGCTATGAGGACGTGCTGAGTCTGGTGGTGAAGGCCGAGGCGGACTGGGAGTTCACGGACTACGCGGTGTATCTGTATGACGCGGGCCGGGGCGTGCAGCTGACCACGGCGGAGCTGCTGGAGAAGCTGGGCGTGGCGCAGGAGACGTTTTTGGACGGACTGCGGCGCAGCGCTGCCGCCGCCTTTGACGAGCAGGGCTATATCAACACCACCGAGGGCGTGCAATGGGTGCAGGAACGGAGCTGGACCGTGGGCGCGGAGAACGTGAACACGGAGGCGATGGTCTACGCCGACGAGACGGGCAAGCTGATGGCGGTGCTGCCGGTGGGCTCTATGGCCGGGGCGGCGTGGTATTATAAGGTGTTGGAGGCGATGCCGGAGCGCGGCGGCGAGACGCTGACCGTGGAGGCCGGGGACGTGGCCCTGAC
>ERZ779888.1712-NODE-1712-length-20545-cov-3.764275_pt1 | contig 20545 bp, 29 predicted proteins | sample MGYA00511245_ERZ779888 | MGnify/ENA primary metagenome ERZ779888 (study PRJEB29588, sample SAMEA2155255) | human gut metagenome | biome: human gut; feature: human-associated habitat; material: faeces | place: Denmark | collected 2008/2010 ...
GATAATATAATATCATTATTTTTTTTCTATGTCAAACGTGTCCGACGGCATGTACGGAAGGAATAAACCTTATAATAAGTAAAAGCGGCAACCCGAAAACGAATAGCCGCTTTGAAAAAATCGTTTTATTTACCGAAAAACCGATTTCTTATCAGTTTTTTAAGATAATCGCCGAAAGAAAGTTTTTCGATTTCGGTTTTCGTGATCAGATTTGCCGTTGCTACGACGTTTCCGTTTTCGTCTTTAAGCGATATCTCTCCGATTTTACTCCCCGCTTTCAGCGGCGCTTTAAGCCCGTCGAAAACCGTCGCTTCGGGGGTGTAAACGTTTTTGTTTTTAGCGGTAAAACATTTAAGATCCGAGTCGCAATATACTTCGACGTTCGTGTTTTTCGCTTGTTTTATATCTCCGAGTTCGCACGGCAAAACTTCGTTTTTTCGTACGAAAACTTTAGTTTCGTAGTTTGCAAACGCATATTTAATAAGTTCGGAAACTTTGCGGAACCGCGCCTTGCTGTCCGTTCCGCCGAGTAGCGTTGCGATTACTCTCGTGTCACCCGATTTTGCCGTTGCGGAAAGACAGAATCCGGCGTCGTTGGTAAAACCGGTTTTTCCGCCGTCACATTCGTTCATTATGCGGATAAGTTTGTTCGTGTTCACGATTTCGGTAACTCTTCCGTCGGGATGCTCGAAGTTTTCCATCCAGATTCGAGAATATTCGTAGTATTTCGGGTGCGTCAATACTTTACGCATCATTGTGGTTACGTCGCGCGCCGTGGAATATTGCTCTCCGCTGTTTGGAAGTCCGGTTGCGTTGCAAAACAAGGTGTTGTTCATACCGATTTCTTTTGCGTATGCGTTCATTTTTGTAACGAAACTTTCGATATTTCCGCTAATTCGTTCCCCTATTGCGGTTGCGGCGTCGTTTGCGCTGCAAACGATGATACCTTTTAGCAAGTCGGATACTTTATACTCTTCGCCTGCGTCGAGAAACAGTTGCGAACCGCCCATTCCGGCGGCATAATCGGATATTCGTACGTTTTCGTCAATAGACAATCTTCCGTTTTCGATTTCGTCGAAAGCGATTGCGAGCGTCATAATTTTAACCATACTTGCTATCGGATATTTTTCGTCGGCGTTTTCTTCGGTTATTACCGTACCGGTGTCGTAATCCATAAGAAAAACCGATCTGTATTGCGGTTTTTCAGCGGCAAATGCGGTAATTCCTATAGGTATCGAACAAGAAACAGCAACGATAACGGCTATCAAGACGATAATTGTTTTTTTCATAATAAATTTCTCCTTTGTGTTAGTTTCTTTAACGTACGATTTTTTATTCGCGCATTATGCGCCTAAAATAAGATATGATATCACCGCAACGATATTTGCGTAGACGAAACAAGGAATTACGCACGTCAGCAAATACAGCATTAAGTATTTTTTCATCGTTTCGAAATATGCTCGATAAGGTGTAAAATAAATAATTTTGTTGCACGGTCGGTATGCAATCAAATCGCATGTTTTGGCAATAAAGAAAACGATTGACATATAAAAAATGCAAAAAATCGGTAATAAAACAAGCAAAAAAGAAATAAACGCAGCAACGAATCCGCAGGCAAAAGTTGCGAAAACGTACCGGAAAAACAAAAATGAAATTACCGAAATCGACGGAAAAGCAAGCATAAATAAAAAATAGTTTGCCGAAAGAATAAATAATACGCCGACGGGAACGCATAAAAATATCAGGAGCAGTAAATTGAATTTAACGAAAGAAAAATCACCGCATTTAATTAAAGCGAAAATACAGTTAATTTCGTGTTCGGAATTGTATTTTTTTATGCCGATCAGGGCAAACAGCAATCCCGCTCCGACAAAACACAATCCTATAAGCAACGTCCTTTTGTTTTGTTTTAGCAAAGAACGGAACGAATCGAACTGAATTTTGGCGGAGCGTTTTATTGTGTTTTTCGACATATTCAATTATATTTTTTACTTTGTTCGAATATGTCGTTATTCGTCGATTATCGGTTTGAAAAGTTACTGCACCTCGTTAAGCATCCAGTCGATATACATTCCGTAGCCCGTCGTCGTGTCGTTCGTAAAAACGTGCGTAACCGCTCCGACGAGTTTACCGTTCTGAATAATCGGAGAACCGCTCATTCCTTGTAATATTCCGCCCGTCGTACTCAAAAGTTTTTTGTCCGTAACTCGAATTACCATACCCTTTTCGGCAGGTTTTTCCTGCGAATTTGCTTTAATTATATTGATTTCGTATCTTTGAGGCGGATTATCGTTTATCGAAGTAACTATATACGCCGTTCCGGGAGTAACTTCGTTTTTCGTGCCTATTTCGATTTTAGGATTGTCGGAATAGTAGTCTTTTTCGGTGATTTTTCCGAAAATGCCGCAAAAACGGTTTTTGGTAATCGTTCCTATATTGTGTTCCGATACGTTGATTTTACCCGTAAGTTCTCCCGCCGCGTCCGCGGTTGCTTTTTTATAACCCGTAATTTCGCATCGATAAACCGTGCCTTGGTCGTAAATATCGGTATTCATAAACGAATCGGCAATCGTGTGTCCGAGCGCGCCGTATTTTCCGTCGGACTTAACGAAAGTGACCGTTCCTATGCCGGCAACGTTATCGCGCAGGGATAGTCCGATTTTTCTCGTGCCGTGCACCGCGTCGATTTCCGGCGAGACGGTTAAAGCGATTTTGTCGTCGCGGCGTTTAACCGTCAGTAGCACGTCTTGCGTCGAATTTTCTATGATTTCGCTTAATTGTTCTATATTTTGCAACTTATTTCCGTTTGCCGCAATTAAAACATCCCCTTTTTTAACGCCTGATTTTAACGCCGGTGAAAAACTTCCTTTATTTGAAGTGGTTACGTTGACGAACTCGTGAACAACCAGGCCGTCGCTGTTTGCGATTATTCCTATCGGCGTTCCGCCGAGATATACTTTTTCGTCGGCGTTTTCAGCGTATGCGTATGCCGGAGAGATAAAAGAAATTCCTGCGGCAAAAGCAAAAATTAAAATCGTTGCCGCAAGAAAGACAGTAATAAAAATCTTTTTAATTGTTTTTGTCATATTGCTCCTGTTTTTTATGCTCAAGTTTTAGTTTGAGTTGCGGAAAGGATAATATGACCCTTATATTTGTTAAAAAATGGTATTATTCGACGCTTTATTTTGATTTTTTATATGCGTCGGACTGTTGTTTCAGTTCTTTTGCGCTGGATAAACCGCTGTCGCTGTTCTCCACGGCACCCGTAAGACGCATTATTTCCTTATATACTTCGTTTTCCGTCAGTTCCCTTAAGAAAGTTAGCGTTTTATCGCCTACCACTTTCTTTTCGATAAGGTAGTTAATGTCACCCATCGAGCATAATTGCGGCAAATGCGTGATAGCGATTACTTGACGAGAACGCGCAATATCGTAGAGTTTTTCCGCAACGACTTTGGCGATAACGCCGCTTATCCCGGTGTCAATTTCGTCGAATATAAGCGTGTCGACGTCGTCGGTTTCCGCAATTACGTTTTTTACGGCAAGCATAAATCTGCTCATTTCGCCGCCGCTTGCGATTTTTGCAAGCGGTTTTACGGGTTCGCCAAGGTTGGGCGAAAGCATAAATTCAAGGCTTTCCGCTCCGGATTGATTAAGGTTTTTTAGTATATTTTCTTCGTCAAAATCAAAATTGACTTCAAAAACCGCATTTTTCATACCTAGTTCGTTAAGATTGCCGGTGATCGCTTTACAAAACTTCTTTGCGGTTTTCAGTCGTTTTTCGTGAAGTTTTTTTGCGTAATCGATAAGAATTTCTTCCGCTTTTCGTTTTTCTTTATTAAGTTTGTCGAATTCCTGTTCGCTGTTCGTAAGGAATTCAAGCCTTTGTTCCGCTTTTTGTTTGAACGCTTCCACGTCTTCGTACGTTTTTCCGTACTTTTTCTTTATCAAGCGGATTTCTTCCATTCGCCTTTCGATTTTTTCGACGTCTATCGAAGATATATCCGAGCCGTTGCATTTTTCGTAAACAGTATCGGCGACGTCGTTTATTTCTATTTCCGCCGAATCGAGCCTGTCTATTAAATCGTTAAGACTTTCGTCGTACGCAGCGGCGGTTTTCAGCGCAGAGATTGCGTTGGATAAAAGCGAAGTGCAACCTATTCCGTTGTCGCCCGACAAAGCGTTGTAAGCGCCGCTGAGAGAAGAAAAGATTTTTTGCGCGTTGTAAAAAAGCGTACGATCTTTTTTAAGATTTTCTTCTTCGTCCTTTTCCCAAGCGGCTTTATTTATCTCGTCTATCTGAAAAGAGAGTATCTCGATTTCTCTTTCTCGTTCTTCTGCGGACGGCAAGTGTGATAAATTATCGAGAATTTTATAATAATTGGATAGCGAAGTGCGATAATTTGCAATAATATTGCTGATTGATGGGTCAAATCGATCCAAAATCTTAATATGCTCGGATACGCGCATAAGGGACTGATGTTCGTTTTGCGTGTGCGTGTCGACTAGTAAAGAAACCACTTTTCTAAGCAAAGACAGGTTTACAATGCGCCTGTTTATTCGACATTCCGATCGATCGGCGGTCATCGTTCTCGAAACGATAACGCTGTCGTCTTCGCCTTGAATATCGTATTCGGTGAGTATTGAATTTACTTCGTCGTAATTTTTTACGTCGGAAAAAACGACTTCGACTTTTGCCGTAGTTTCGCCGTAGCGGATAAGTGATCTGTCTGCCCTATCCCCCAATACGAAGTTAATCGAATCGATAATAATAGATTTACCCGCACCCGTTTCACCGCTAAGAATGTTTAACCCTTTTTTGAATTCCAGATTCAGTTCGCGGATGAGCGCGATATTTTTTACCGACAAATACGATATCATACCAGGTACTCCTTAAGCGTGTCCATAATATAAGGAACGTTGTCTATCGATTTTGCTATAATTAAAATTGTATCGTCTCCCGAAATCGTGCCGAGTATTTCGGACATATGTAATTTATCAAGGAAAAACGCCGCGCCGTTTGCGCTTCCTTCGCTCGTTTTTATTACAATAAGATTAAGCGAACTATCTATCGAAATTACGCTTTCTTTGAATATATTAGCGATTTTGTTGCCGATTGCCGGTTTGGGCGTGTCGAATGCATATTTAAATTTTCTCGTTTTCCCCGCAATTTTAACCAAACCGAGTTCGTTTATATCTCTGGAAACCGTTGCTTGCGTGGTGCTGAAACCGCGTAATCTGAGTTCTTCGGTAAGTTCTTCCTGGGTTGCTATTTCTTTTGCTTCGATAATGTCTTTAATTGCGTTTTGTCTTGTATTTCTTTTCATTTATATACCTTTTATTGTTTGTTTTCTAAAATTATACATCTAAAATACCGTTTATGCAATCGGAATGAATATTTTATTTCGACAAATATATTAAATATTCTTGATTTTTATCGGTAAACGGGTGCGGGGCGGGAGTTATGCCTTTAAATCTGTATCCTATGTTTTCGGCAAAAAGACGAATTTCGGAAACAATTTTATTCCTGACTTTTTCGTCGCGTATTATTCCGCTTTTCGGGATACGTTTGCTATTGAGTTCGAATTGCGGTTTTATAAGGAATATCGCTTCGCCGCCCTCGGATAAAACGTTATATGCCGGCAATAAAATATATTTCAGGCTGATAAAACTTAAATCTCCCGTAATCAGGTTTATTTCGTCCGCAAAATTAGTTTTTTCGATATATCTTGCGTTGGTTCTGTCAACGACAACTACCTTTTCGTCGTTTTTTAATCTATCAGGCAAAGCGCATTCGCCGATGTCGAGAGCATAGACCTTTTTGGCGCCGTTATTCAGCAGAACGTCGGTAAAACCGCCGTTCGCCGCCCCTAGGTCAAGACAAATTTTATCTTTTGCGTTCGCATTGAAGTCGGTAAACGCTTTTTTCAGTTTTACCGACGCTACGCTCGCGTCGTAATCTTCGGTAATTTTTACGATATCTTCTTCCGACACGTTTGTCGCGGGTTTTTGGACGGTTTGACCGTTAACCGTTACGTTACCCATTTCAATTAAATTCTTTGCTCTTGTGCGAGTTTCGGTCAGTTTTTTTTCGGTAAGGTATAAATCTAATCTCATTTTGCTTTTTTTATTCTTATAATGCTTAATATTTTGCCGGCAAAAAGCATTACCTCTTTTGATTTTTTTATTGCGATTTTCTTAAAAAACGCCTTTCCGCCGACCGTAATCGCCGCAACGATACTGCTTGTAAGTATGTTAAACAGGTAATCGTTCGGGTTGTTTGCAGCAAACATTATAACTATTGCCGCAGAGCAAGCGCCGCTTATGATGCCGCACATATCGCCTATCACGTCTGCGCAGATGTTGGATACTTTTTCGGCGTTTTTTACAAGTTTTATCGCTTCGGTTGCGCCTTTTACGTTCATATTTGCCGCTAAAAACAACGACGCAACGTCGCTTGAAGTCGCCGCAACGCCGATCGTATCGAAAACGATGCTTATTAAAACGAGCAACGTCAGCATTAAAAGCGACACTACGACGTTTGATTTGCTCGAAAGAATTTCCGTAATAAAACTTACGAGCAACGATAAAGCGAACGTCACAACCGTAATTTTAATCGTCCACTTAGTCCCGTCGGATAACTTCGTCTTGTTCTTTTTTACGGCAATAATCGGCTTATCTGCGATATTTTTTCTTTTATTTTTCGGCATAAAAATTTATCGGAATTGTTAAAAACTCCATAATAACTTATATGCCGAATATATCTTTCTATTACAATTTTTAATATACTCTTTGGCTGAGTTTTTCGTTATATTCAAGCAGTTCTTTAGCGTTTTCAAATTTCGATAACGCTTTGTCGGCGGTTTGGGTTGCGCGCAGAAGAATATTTTTTGCTTTTTCTTCTCCGGATATGGTTACGAACGACATTTTTTCGCCTTTATCTTTATCCAGCAAATCGTCCGCCGCCTGAAAAGCAAGACCGAGAGCCTTAGCGTAGGTCGAAAGCGCAGTTCTTTTTTCGTTATCGAACGCTAAATAAGACGGAGCAACTACCGCCGCATAAATAAGTGCGCCCGTTTTTTTAAGGCAAATATCGGTGTAATCATCTTCGTCCGGGGTTTTTATGGTAAATTCTTTGGATTGTCCGCCGATCATACCGTTTATTCCGGCGCACGAAGCGATAATTTTTGCCCCTAATGCGTAGTCCTGATTTTTTGCGACTGCGTCGAACAAAAGTTCGTAGGTTGCGTTAAGTAAAGCGTCTCCTGCGAGCAGGGCTATCGATTCGCCAAATTTTTTGTGTACGGTGGGTTTTCCGCGTCGATAATCGTCGTTGTCCATACACGGCAAATCGTCGTGAATAAGGCTATAAGTATGTAAAAATTCTATTGCCAGCGCATACGGAAGAATTCGTTCTTCGCTTAAGCCTAAAAATTTACCGCTTAAAAAGCACAAAGTCGGTCTTACCCTTTTTCCGCCTCCGAATAAAGCGTACTTTACGGCATCCTTTAACTCCGAAGGAGAATCCGAAAACTTCGATTTATAGGCTAATTCGAGTTGTTCGTCGAAATAAGCGACGAATTCGTTATTGTTCATCTTCTATCTCCGCGTCTTCGGTTTCCGATTCCAGTTCGGACATATCTTTATTGAGAACGTCGATTTTTCCTTTGAAAATGGATAATTCTTTCATTGCGTCTTTTGCAAGAAGGATTCCTTTCGAGTAAAGATCAATACTTTCTTCCATTCCGAGTTTTTCATCGGACAATTTATTTACGATTTTTTCAAGTTCGTTTATTGATTTGTCGTAAGACATACGCTCTCCTTTTTTGTAACAGTTGCGGTGATTTTTTCTTTTTGACCGATAACCACGATTTCCGAATTTTCGTCGATAGACGAAAAATCGGTAACGACTTTTTTGTCGTGTAAAATTCTGAAATAACCTTTAGACAAGAGTTTTAACGGGTTGAGATTTTCAAGTAAATTGATATATTCCGAAGTTTTCCGTGCGTTTATGTCGAAAAGGTGTCCGGTTCGTATTTTAGCCGTTTGCAGCAAAAAACCTATCGTTTTGTATTTTTCTTTCAACAATCCGTTTGCCGCGTCAGAGATATCCGATATGATATCCGAAAGATTTTCCACTTCGGATTTATATTTTTCTATTGTAAGTTGTTTAACTTCTCCGAGAAGTTCTGCGATTTTATCACGCATTTCTTTGTCGCTTACCGCAACTTTTTCTGCCGCGGCAGTAGGCGTAATCGCTCGGTAGTCCGAAACGAAATCGCAAAGCGTATAGTCCGTTTCGTGCCCTATTGCGCTGATTAATGGCGTTTTCATCGAATAAATCGTTCTCACGATACTTTCGTCGTTAAACGGAAACAAATCTTCGAACGAGCCGCCGCCGCGTGCGAGTATAATTACGTCAAAGCCGTATGCGTCGGCATAAGTAAGGGCGCAAACGACGTCGCTCACGCAGTAGTCTCCCTGAACCCTTACGTCGATCACCGTTATATTTTGTTTAGAATCGTTAAGACCTATCGTGCGGAAAAAATCCTGCATTGCCGCGCCCTTCGTGCTTGTAATCAAACCGATATTAACGGGATATTTCGGAATAGTTTTTTTGTGAGATTCGTCAAAAATACCTTCAGACGCAAGACTTGCTTTCAACGCTTCGAGTTTGGCGTACATTGCACCCATACCGAAACGCGTTATTTCGTACGCTTTTACGTTGATTTGTCCGCCTGCCTGATAATAATCTACCGTGCCTCGGACGAGAACTTTTTCGCCGTTTGACGGAACGAATTTAGACGAAACGTTAAAATAAACGACCTTAATTTGCGCTTTTTCGTCTTTCAGGGTAAAATAGCAATTATTTTTAACGACGGAGCAACCCGAAACTTCGCCCACAACTGGGACGTTATGCAGAAGTTCTTCCGCTTCGAAAACACGGTTTACGTAATAATTTAATTCGGCAACGGTAATATAATTTCTATCTGTTGGCATTTTTGTATGCTTCCAACGTGTTTTGCATAAGCATCGTGACGGTCATAGGTCCGACGCCTCCCGGAACCGGCGTAATTAACGAACATTTGTCGGCTATTCCGTCGAAGTCCGCGTCTCCGCAAAGTTTTCCGTTTACTCTGTTTATTCCCGCATCGATTACGATCGAACCGGGTTTTATCATATCTCGCGTAAGAAAACAAGGTTTTCCCACCGCAAGCACTATTATATCGGCTTTTTGAGTGTATTCTCGAAGATTATTCGTGTGAGAATGGCATACCGTGACCGTAGCGTTTTCTTTCATAAGGAGTGCGGCAACCGGTTTTCCGACTATATTGCTTCTACCGATAACGACGGCGTTTGCTCCGTCAACGTTTACGTTGTAGGCTTTAAGCAGTTCGATTATGCCTTTAGGCGTGCAACTGACCAACGCGTCGCGTTCGCCTAAAAAGAGTTTTCCTGCCTGATATGCGCTGAACCCGTCCACGTCTTTTTTCGGGTCGATTGCCGAAAGAATTTTGTCTTTGTTTAAGTGCTTAGGAAGCGGTAATTGAACCAGAATTCCGTAAACGTCGTTATTTAGGTTAAGTTCTCGAATAAGAGAAATAACCTCGGTTTCCGTTACGTTTTCGTCGAGTTCGTAATGGTACGAAGTAATCCCGGTTTCGGCGCAAGCGTTTATTTTGTTGCGAACGTATACTTCGCTTGCCGCATCGTGCCCTATTATAATAACGGCAAGACCGATTTGTTTGCCTTGCTCCGTTATTTTAGTGATTTGATCTTTAAGTTCCGCCCGTATCGACGCGGATATCTTTTTTCCGTCGATTATTACCATTGTCGGTTATTCGCTTAACTCCTTGTATATCGAAGAAAGTATTCCGTTAACAAACGAGTTACTTTTTTCCGTCGAATATTTTTTAACCAAAGAAACCGCTTCGCTTATCGAAACGGAGAGAGGTATTTCGTCCATATATTTCATCTCGTATATAGCGAGCAAAAGCGCACTTAAATCAGTTTTGTAAATACGATCGATTGCAAAACTGTGAGAATGTTCTTCGATGACGGACATAAGTTCGTCGTACTTCGAAATAACGCCCCTGTATACTTTTTCAAGGTATTCCGCGTCGGATTCGTCTATATCCGCACAAGAAAAAATCTTAAAAGTGCGAGGGTTGGGTTCTTTGCCGAATATGTATTCGAAAATCAATTTATACGCATAGTCGCGCGCTACTTTTCTACTCATTTGTCAATTAAATATTACGCTGTTTACTATTATGTTTACGTTTTTTACGGTTAAACCCGTATTTTCCGTAACGTCGTTTATTATTTTCTCTTGAAGTGCGCAAGCAACTTGCGCCACGTTATAACCGAAAACCACGTCTATATACACGTCGATCGTTATTTTGTTTTCGTCGAAATACATATTGACGTTGCTCGGAGAATAGATTTTTTTGGGCTTCGTCAACAATACTTCGTCCGAAGACACGCCTTCGGTATGCATAACCGCGGCGTTAACAAGCGAAGTAACGATATTTGTATAATTCTCTTGATTATTCGGATTTTTCATAGGTTTAGTATAGCATATACGTTGCGAATAATCAAGTACAATTTACGGGCTTTTCCAAAATCATCACTCCGCCTGCGGTTTCGTTTTGAATTTGAAAAAACCCGTATTTTTATCGATTTTAACTATAATTACGGCAATTATACGTAAGGTATGATTACGACGTCCTTCGCCGTGTATTCTGTTTTCGAAACGATCGTGCTAAGGATTTGCGCCGCTTCTTCTACGGTAAGTTCACTGTCCTGCACTACGACGTTAACGTTTCCGTTGCTTATGGTTACGATACAGTCTTTGAATCCGTACGCTTTAATGAGTCCTTCGAGAGTGGTTTCGGTTTCCATCGCTTCGGACAAGGCAAGGTAAGATTTGTTTGCTTCCGCCATAGTGGCTTCGTCTGCGGTCGTGCTCGCCATCAGGCTTTCGAGATAAAGTTTTTCTTGAGTTCTCGTGCTGTCGCGATCCGTTCTGTAAGTACTGAAGAACGTAGGTTCGGTCGTGCCTACCGGGGAATTGTCTTTCTTTCCGATACCTTTAACGGTAAGGAAGTAATTCAGGCACGCTACGCCTGCGAGAAGTACCACGAGCGATACCAGCACTATGATTTTCTTTTTGTTCGCTTTCATAAAAAATGCCTCCGTTTTTTTTGTTTTTTGCGATTTATTTATTATCTTTCATCGAATATACTTCGACGCTGTGATAATCGATTTTCAGAGCGGTTTGTACCGCGTGGCGTATCTTCCATTCGTTAATCGGTTTTTCTGCCCCTTCGGCGACGACGATTACGCCGTTTATTTTCTCGTTTTCTCCGTACGAAATCATTACTTTCGTTTTTCCTATTCCGTCGATTTGACCGATAATATCGGCTAGTTTTTCTTCGTTGTCCGAATAAGTAATATTTTTAATCTCGTCGGTCGTTACTTTTTCAGTAGCAGAACCGCTTTTTCCGGGAACGACGCTACCGTATATAAGTAAGGCTACCGCAACCGCTAATATACATATGATTATCTTAACGTTCTTTATTCCTTTAATTTTTGTCAGAATATCTCGCAATTTGTCGTTACTATTTTTTTGTTCCATAAACGATTATTCTGTCCTTATCGATGTCTATTACGTCTGTCACCGCTTCGATTATTTTTTCATTAGTAAATATATTCTCGTCCGTCGTGTTTATACCGTTTTCTTTAATCGTCACGACAACCGAACTTATAACCCCGTTTTTTTCGTTGATTTTTACCGTGCAAACCGTGCTTTCGCGTCCGTTTAACTTGTTTTCGATAGCCTTTTCCGTTTTTTCCACGATATAATCGTCCATTATATTTTGATTTGTAGTTTCGATTTTCGCTCCGTTTTCGGTAAAGAACTTTTCGAAATTAAAGTCCTTGTTTACGATGCCGACGATAGGGCTGAGAATTACGATAACTATCACCAGGCGGAGAATTCCCTGAACGTATTTTTTTGTTTTTCCTTCGGAAAGCATCGTTTCGAGCAAAACGAGCAAAAGGCACGTTGCGGCGACGCTTATCAGATACGTTTTCATATTACTCCCCTGTTACACGTTAAAATAATAAGCATTATTACGATTAAAATCGAAAAAACGACTGTAACACAAGTGATCAGCGGTAAAGTCATACTTTTGCCGACGTTATGCAGCATATCGGATATTTTCTTCTCTCCGAACGGTTCGGCTATCGCTCCCGTCAACTTCAAAACAATGGTTGTGGCGAATATTTTCATTATGGGAATAGCGGCAAAAAGCAAAAGCAGAACGACGGAAACAAGTCCTATCGCGTTCTTAATAACGATACAACCGGCGGTTATTATGTCAAACCCGTCTTTAAGGTAGCCACCGATTACCGGGACGTAACCGGACAATGCGTATTTTGCCCCTTTCGTTGCAAGAGAATCTATCCCCGCTCCCGTAATTCCGCTTGCGGTCGTATAAGTAACGAACACGCCGAAAGCAATCCCGACGATCCACTCGCCGCACGATTTAGCAAATCCCGCGATTTTTCCCAACTTGATATCATCGCTCATATTACCGACGACGTTGAAAACGAACGATATAAAAAAAGCAGGCATTACCACGTAATTAACGATTTTTACCACGTACGAGGCAAAAATCAGCACCATCGGTTGGTATACGGCAGCGGACGCACTCGCCCCGATTGCAGTAACCAAAGACAGCAGCGTAGGAAAAACGACGTCGCAAAACTTACCGGTATCGTTGATCATTTTACCTGCGGAAATAATTGCGTCTCCGACCATAACGCCGATAACAGTTATTATCGTGCCGTAGCAGGCAAGATAAACTATTTTTTTAGTCGAAGCGCGAGAAAATCCGGTCGTTAGGTTGGATAGAATACTCATAAGCACGACGGTAATCAGAATGATAACCGCTTGTACGAGTAAGTTTTTCATATTTCCGAAAAAAACGTTTATAACGTAAGAAACTACGTACTTGAAGTCGTAACTAAAATCGTTGTTTAATACTTGTTTGACAAGTTCTTTTACTGAATAATTTTCGGTAGATAATCCCAGATTTTTAATGAATTCTTCGTAAGAAGTTAAATCGGTTTTTTCTAAAAGTTCGTCTACGGTATCCGTTATTGTTTCTTCGGAAACTCGTTTATCTTTTTGATCGTCCGCGTATGCGATTTTATCGTACGAAGGTAACGAAAACAATAAAGTTGCGATTAAAACGAATGAAAATGATAATATTAAAGCGGATTTTTTCGTTTTTTTCATAATAACGCTCCGATCGTTTCGATAATGCCGTTAATTATAGGAAGCGACATTGCAAAAATCGTTATTTTCCCGGCAAATTCGATTTTTTTACCTATTGCGGAACACTCGCAATCGTCGCAGATACTTGCCGAATACTCGGTCACGTACCCTATTCCGATTATCTTCAATAAAGAAGAAAAAACGGTTCCGCCGAGTCCCGCTTTATCGCTTAAAGAAGAAAAAACAGTAAACGTTTCGGTGATTTTATCGCTTAAAGTAATCAAAATTGCCGCTCCTACGGCAACGAGAGCAAGCGGAGCAAGTTCGCTTTTGACGTCTTTTATCAATTTATAACAGATTACTCCGATGAACGCCAAACCGATTATTTTAAGCATAATTCTTAACCGAGATAAAATAGGTTTTTTAACGTTCCGAACAGTCCGCTCACCATATCCATAACCATCACCAGCACTATTACCAGTCCGGCAAGCGTAACTAACGTAGCGATTTCTTTTTTATCGCTTTTTTCAAGTATGTTATTCAGAACTGCGGTTATAATTCCTATTCCTGCAATTTTGAAAATGACGTCTATTCCCATATTCTCTCTCACAAAGTTAAAATAAATATTCCGACCGCCGCTATAGGCAACAGTTTTTTCATCATTTTCCCTTTAATTTCGTAATCTCTTTTTGCTTTTTCTTTTTGTCGTGTAACTTCGTTTTGCGTTTCTTTCAAAAACCCGCGCAAACTTTCACTGTCCATCGAACGAACTTTTTCGGGAAACGTCGTGATAACGAGTTGACATTCTTTTGGAATAAACGTTTTTTTTGCGTCGTTTTCGAACAGTATTTTATCGTATTTTGACGGTGAAACGGTTCTGAATTTTTCTATTATCGCGTCCATATCCGTTTTATAATAGTTTATTTCGCTTTCGCAATACGTGACGAACTCGTAAAATCTTTCTAATACAACTATTCTGTCCGAATAAACGGAACACAGCGATTTACCGAGTAACCACCCCGTAGCGACAAGCAACGCTCCGCCTATATACTTAATCATTTTTTCTTATGATAGAAGTTATGCTCCCCGGGCTCGATTTAGAATTAAGGGTTACGAAACGGTCGAAAATATCCGCCAGATCTTCGGGAAGTTTTTTAATATCGTCGCAGTGGAAGGAAGCAAGACATTTAACGCCCGAACGAACGATGATTCTCACCGCATTTACGTCTTTTTCCGAGAAAAGTTCGTCGCAAACGATTATAGACGGCGACATACTTCTTACGATACCGTCGAAAACGCGTTCTTTGGGAATGCCGCTTACGACGTCAAGCCGTTTCGACGGTAAAAGCGACGTGGTTTTTCCTGCGATTTCGCTTCTTTCGTCTATTACAGCCACGTCTTCTTTTTCGGCAAGTACGGAAGTTAACGCTCGTATCAAAGTGGTTTTTCCGCTGTATGGCGCGCCGATAATTAACGTGCTTACAAAATTATCCGCTAGATTTTTAATTTCGTTCGTTATCCGTATACAGTGCGGAATTCTTATACATATCGAGTTAATCGCAGAATAAGCGATATAATTTTTATCGTTAATTTTCCCCTGCCCGCATACGCCGATTCTTATGCCGTTTCCGTATTCTAAAAAACCGTCGGAAAGTTCCCTTTCGTATGCGTATCGAGAAAATCCCGTCGCTACGTCAATGATGTCGTTAATCGTTTTTTTATCGGCTATAAAGTCAAGAAAAAAGGTTTTTTCAAATGTTTTTATCAATATAGGGCGAGAAATACGTACTCGAATTTCCGTAATCGAGTTTACGTCCGTTTTTTGCGATATAAGTCCGTAAAGGTTGCCTAGCAATTTTTGCATAAAAAACACCGCAAAAATATATTCTGCGGTGTCGTTTATTATGATATGTATCGGTAGAAAATCGATTATACTCTCGACATATACAAACCGGTTCTGGTGTCTACTCTGATGGTTTCGCCTGCGTTGATGAAAAGCGGAACCTGAATCTTGTATCCGGTTTCGAGCGTAGCGTTCTTCGTTCCGGGTTGCGCGGTAGCGCCGGGAATTCCGGGATCGGCGTCGATGATCTGAAGTTCTACAAAGTTTTGCGGTTCGCAACTGAAAGCGTTTCCTTTATAGAACGCGATATCGCATACGTCGCCTTCTTTGATGAAGTGGAGCGCGTCTTCGACGAGTTCTTTATTTAGCGGAACGAGATCGTAAGTTTCTACGTCCATAAAATAGTAAAGGTCGCCGTCGCAGTAACTATAGGACATCTTCTTTCTTTCGATATGAGCGAGTTCGTATTTTTCGCTGGGGTTGAACGTTCTTTCGATAACGCCGCCGGTCATTACGTTTCTGATTTTCGCACGAACGAAAGCCGCGCCTTTGCCCGGTTTAACGTGTTGGAAATCAACAATAACCTGAACGGTCGAATCGAGTTCGAAAGTAATTCCTTTTCTGAAATCGCCTGCAAGTATATAAGGCATATAATCAATCCTCCAATGTAATTTATGTTGTAACTAAATTATTATCATATTTTTCGGGCTTTTTGTCAAGTTTATTACGCCCGATTTATTGAAAATAATCATATCTTCTATTCTTACGCCGAATTTTTCGGGGAAATACAGCCCGGGTTCGACCGTAACGATCATATTGTCTTCCATTACGTCGTCCGAAAAACGCGACGCACGTGGCGATTCGTGTACGTCCAAACCTACGCCATGTCCCAAAGAATGAATAAAATACTCTCCCAAACCGTTTTCGGTAAAATAGTTTCTCGCCATTGCGTCGAGTTCTCTTCCCGTCATTCCCGAATGAGCGATGCCTATCGCCATTTCCTGAGCGGTCAGTACGTGATTGTAAATTTTCTTCTGTTCTTCATCCGGTGTGCCGAAAAACACCGTTCTGGTCATATCCGAGCAGTAATTGCGGTATTTTGCACCGAAATCCATAGTTATCATCGTGCCTTGAGTAAGCCGTTTTTCCGACCGTTCGGCGTGCGGTTTGCTCCCGTTTGTTCCGAACGCAACTATTGAAGTAAACGCCAGATCGTCCGCTCCGTTGACGTAAAGTAAACTTTCGAGAGTGCCGGCAAGTTCTATTTCGGAAATTCCTTCTTTGATTACGGACAGAATATCGTTAAATGTTTTATCCGTGATTTCCTGCGCTTTTTTTATAAGTTCGATTTCTTGCGGAGATTTAACCGCGCGAATTTTGCTTATTCTTTGGTCGACGTGATAAAATTTTTCTACGCCGTCCTCGGTAAGAACGGAAAAAACGTCGTGAGTAAGGCTGCCTTCTATACCCAAAGTTTTTATTCCCGAAGTTTTGAAAAAATCGTGTAATTCTTTTACGTTTTTTATCGTAAAACCTTTAAGAGTATTTTCCGCTTCTTCCAAATATCTTTCGTCGGTAAAGTAAAACTTTTCTTCGTTGGTAAAGAGCGCGTAAGCGTCGGAATTTTTCATTCCGGTGAAGTAAAATAAGTTACTGGGGGAAGCGATAAATACCGCTTCGTTATCGTTGATTAAGTTTTTCATACTATTATTATAGTATGACGGAATTACCTTGTCAATCTTTACCGATTTTTTATATATAATTTTGTAAACGTTTCGTCTAGTTTTTGGATTTAGACTTCGACACGAAAGCGATTAAAAAACCTATAAAGATTGCGCCCGAAAGCCCTGCGCTCGCCGCTTTAACTCCCCCTGTCAACGCGCCGAAAAGACCGGACTCTTTCGCGCCATCTATCGCTCCTTTGGCAAGGTTGCTTCCGAACCCCAGAATAGGTATCGTCGCGCCCGCCTGAGCAAAGTCTTTAACGTATTTGAAAACTCCTACCGCTTCGAGCACGACGCCGATTAAAAGAAAGGTTACGAGTATTCTTGCCGGCGTCATTTTGGTAAGATTTATCAATATCTGTCCGAGAACGCATATTCCGCCTCCGACCGCAAAAACCTTAAGATAAGTCAAAAAAATTTCCATAATTATACAACCTCGATACTTACTGCGTGTGCTATCGACGGAATAGATTCCCCTTGCAAACTCGACGTTTTTGACAACAACGCTCCCGTCGGAACGAGTAAAACTTTTTTTAACAAACCGGACTTTAATTTCGAATATATATATCCGTTGAAAACCAAACCGCTGCAACACGGTCCGCTGCCCCCTTGTTCTACTTTTTGCCCTTCTCTGTTATAAATAAGCACGCCGCAATCTTCGTAGTTTTTACTTAAATCCAAACCTTTATCTTTTGCCATTTTTACAAGCAATCTGCTCCCGGCGTGACCTAAATCCCCGGTGAATATCATATCGTAATAAGAATGATCTATATTTCTGTCGTTTAAGTGCGAAAGAATCGTGTCGAGCGCCGCAGGCGCCATTGCCGCACCCATATTGTTTGCGTCAGTTACGCCGAAATCCACGACTTTGCCTATCGTGCCGCAAGTTACGGCAATTCCGCTTTTATTCTCTTTTTCGAGCAAAGTTGCCGATCCTCCGGTTACCGTCCACTGAGCAAGCGGCGTCCTAGGAGAACCGAGTTCCAAAGGATTGCGATATTGTCGCTCGGCTGTGGCAAAATGACTCGAAACCGAGCAAATTACTCTATCCATCAGACCCGTGGATATCATTGAAGACCCTAGTATCAAACCTTCTCCGAAAGTTGCGCAAGCGTTGTAAATTCCGAAATACGGCACGTCTATTTCTCGCATAGTAAAGTTGCCGCCGATAATTTCGTCCATAAGATCGCCGCAGAAACAACAGTTTACGTCGTCGGGTGTAAGCGCGGCACGGTTAAGCAACTGTTTTATTGCGTAAGTGTGTATTTTTATCTCCGCGTGTTCGTGACTTTTCTCTTTGAGCAAGTCGTCCTGTAAAACGCTGTTAAAATATTGCCTGAGCGGTCCTTTCCCTTCTTTGGGGCCGGCTATGGTGGCCGTTTCGTTTATAAAAACGGGGTTTTCAAAAAATAAAGTGTGATTTTTCATATTATACAAACAAATATATCAGTCCTACGAGTATACTCGCCGTTATGCCGAAAACGATTACCGGACCTGCAACGGAAAACATATTCGCGCATAAGCCGAGCACGATGCCCTCTCTTTTATGTTCTATCGCAGGACTTACTATCGAGTTTGCAAATCCCGTTATCGGGATGATGCTCCCCGCTCCGCCGAACGAACCGATTTTATCGTACACGCCGAAACCGGTAAGAATGCCCGTAATGAGAATCATACTCATAGTGGTAAATCCTGCTACGGTCTTTTCGTCAAACGCAGGAAAACAGTATTGATATAAAAGCGTAAACGATTGTCCCACGCAACAAATCAGACCGCCCGTAACGAACGCTTTTAATAGCGTGACGAAGTGTTTCGTTTTAGGCATTTCCTTTTTAACGAGATTGAGGTACTCTTTGCTTTGCTCTTTATCTAGTTTCATTTTTCGTTTCCTCCGAAAACCGTTGCTCCGGACGGAATATTTCCGTCCGTTCCGTGTATTCTTTCCTCATAATAAAAATGCTCCAAAGTTATTGTTTAACTCGGAGCGTCTTTTTATTCATATCAGCGCGGAAATGCGGATTTTGGCGATATTTTTTACTAGACGAGTTCTTTACGCATTCTTTCAAGGAGTTTTGCTTCAAGTCTGCTGATTTGCACCTGCGATACTCCGAGTTCTTTTGCGATCTCGCTTTGCGTTTTATCTCGGTAATAGCGTAAATAAATGATTTTCTTTTCTCTTTCGTCGAGTTTATCGATTATTTCCCGTAAAACGAGTTTTTCGATATAATCGTCGTTGTTTTCTCTGCTGCACAGTTTATCGGCAAGCGTCAGACCGTCTTCGTCGATTTCTGCGTAAATAGACACCGGATATTTTGCGCTATCCATAATGAACACGACTTCTTGTTCGTCGACGTTAAGATGTTTTGCTATTTCCGAAACCGAGGGTTCTTTTTGTTCCGTTTGACGATATTCTTCGATAAACTTATTTATTTTTTGATTTTGCGCCTTTATAGAACGACTTACTTTGATTGCGCCGTTATCTCTGATAAATCGCTTTATTTCTCCGGCAATCATCGGCACGGCATAAGTGGAAAACCGTACTCCGAAGTCGGGATTAAAATTGTTTAACGCTTTGACGAAACCGAGCGTGCCGAGTTGAACGAGATCTTCGTACTCGATTTGTTTGTTTTGATATCGTTTTACTATGCTTTTTATTAAAGGTAGGTTGTTTTGCAAAAGTGCGGTTTTTGCTCCGTCATCCCCCTTTTGCGCTTCTTTTATCAGTTCGGTCGTTTCTTCAACGCTCAGCATCGGTACCTGTCAGTTTTTTAGTCATTGTGACAGTCGTTCCCGCACCTTTTTCGCTCACGACGGAAAGAGAATCCATAAAACTTTTCATTATGGTAAACCCCAGTCCGCTTCTTTCTTCGCTTTCTTTAGTAGTGAAAAAATCTTCCATCGCTTTTTCCACGTTGTCTATCCCGCGTCCGTAATCCGATACCGAAAGAGTAAGTATTCCGTCGTTAATCCGTCCTTCAATAAGAATATCCCCGTCTCCCGTTCCGCCGTATGCGTGGACTACGCAGTTAGTTACCGCCTCGCTGACGGCGGTTCTTATATCGTTAATTACGTCTATGGTCGGGTCGCAAGGAACGGTAAATCCCGCAACCACCCCTCTTACGAAACTTTCGTTCATCGGGACGGCTTTAACGCGTAAAGTCATATAGTTTGTCATTGTGTCACCTCAATAATGGAATTATGCTGTATAAACCGCTGATCTTTATTACCTTGTCAATTTGCGCGTTGGGCGATTCGATGTACATCGGAACGTGCATTGCGCGCAGTTTTTTATATCGTCCGAGAATTAAACCTATTCCGGTGCTGTCCATAAAACGAAGTTTGTTCATTTCGAGAATAACTTTCGTCGGACGCAAATTCGTAATACATTCGTCTATCTGCTCGCGAATTCTATCCGCAACGCTGTGGTCGAGTTCTCCGTCCAAAATAATGTGAAGTTCGTTGCCGGTTAGTTTTGTACTGACTTTCATTTCGACCTCCGTGATGTCTATAATAAACTATTTATTATCGTAAAAAACGACGAAAAACCGTATAAAATGTCGAAATATAAGAAAAAACCGCACTTATTTTAGTGCGGTGTGAAATCAAAGAAAACTTTTTTCGTATAGAAAAACGACCCGATAATTCGGGTCGTTTTGGTGGAAGGAGATGGATTCGAACCATCGAAGTCGGTGA
>ERZ779888.1720-NODE-1720-length-20403-cov-10.441370_pt1 | contig 20403 bp, 18 predicted proteins | sample MGYA00511245_ERZ779888 | MGnify/ENA primary metagenome ERZ779888 (study PRJEB29588, sample SAMEA2155255) | human gut metagenome | biome: human gut; feature: human-associated habitat; material: faeces | place: Denmark | collected 2008/2010 ...
TATATACTATATTATATCATATATAGGGCAAAAAAACCAAGACTTTTCAAGAAATTTCTTTGCATAAATTGACTATTTTGCTATTGACTTTTGAGTGTTTTGATGTCATAATAAAAAGAGAAGGGGATATGGTTATGAAACTTAAGAAGATGATAGTTAAACAACCTCGCGCAACCGAAGAAGAACAGTTGGTTTTGACACTTACGCGCCGTTTTGAAGCAGTGTCAAATGCTCTTAAAAGTGCTGATGGGTGGAAGTTATATACAGAAAAGGACAACTTGCATTGGATAAATCCAAAAGCGAAAGCACATAGCCGCGCAATCAATTATTATGCCTATGACAATCGTGATTACTCCGAACTCAACAATCTTCTTAACCGAATTTCAAAAAGAGAAGCCAGAATGCGTGAAGAGGGGTATAATCTTGAAGGTGTCAAGAGTTTCAATAGAAACGCATGGATGGATTTGTCTCGTGAAAGTAATGCCATCGAAGGTATTTTTGAAGATTTTGATTATGATTTGTTGGACTTTCGCACAAAACTCCGTGGACAGTTTGCTGTTGATCCAAAAATTCAAGATTTTGACAAATATGAATATTACAAAATGCTGTTGGGGCAAATTTGTCAAATTACAGAAAACAATGACTGTGTTGTCGTTACAGGAAAGAAAAGTCAGCACAAATTGAAAATTGAGACAATAAGACATTTTATTGCTTTCAAATACATCTATAAGTGTGCAAAGAAAGACAGAAAAGGAAATAGACAAATCACTGCGAGTGAATTTATTGATGTTATTCAAAATGTTGCTTCACTTCTTTCTGGAACAGATTTGGTTCCATTTAGAAGCGATAGAGCGAGAGTTGACGGTGCACCATGGACACCAGTTGATGGAAAGGATGTTGTGTCAAGACTTGAAGCATTGGCAGATTGGTTTGCAGATGAAAAGCAAAGTGGCAGTTTGCACCCAATTGAAAAAGCAGCGATTTTCCATGCGGAATATGTTAGAATTCATCCATTTGGTGACGGAAACGGCAGAAAAGGAAGAATTTTGACAAACTATATTTTGATAAGAAATGAGATGCCTACAATTTCAGTTAGACAACAAAACACACAAGAATATTTTGACGCAATAAACAAAGCAGTTGAAAAACATGAGATTGATGATTTGATGGAAATATTTTATAAAGCGGTTTACAACAGTGCACTCAAAATTGACGAATGTTTAGATTATATTGAAGCACATCAAACGCCAACAAAAAATGTTGATGGAGAGACAGTTGAAAACACTCAACCAAAGCCAAAAATTGTTGAGAAAACAAAAACTTGTTAGAAATGAATATTATTGAAGAAAAAGAAAAAAAGAAGTCAAAAATGGCTTCTTTTTTGTCTTTAAAGGTCACAAAACAACAAAAACCAAAATTTCTGGTTTAAACGCTTGACATTGTGAGTATAAATATAATATAATACAAGCATGATGACGCGAGGTAGAGCAGCTCGGAAGCTCGCCGGGCTCATAACCCGGAGGTCACAGGTTCAAATCCTGTCCTCGCAACCAATTAAGAAAAAACATCTCAAACGAGATGTTTTTTTGTTGTAATTTATTAAATTTAAAACATGGTAACAGTGCTTATATGTTTTGTTTATGAAATAGCGATTTTCGATTAGACAATCAAAGTGATAAGCATAAGCATGATTGCCACGAAATAAGCCAAATGGTCAAATCTGCTTTTCAAGCGCAAATCCAAAACAATATATACACCATAAACAAGCATGCCAAGGCAGAACAAAATGTTTGTTAGGTCAAATGAATAAAGCAAAACAATGAGAGCTTGTCCCAAAATTATGCCGATAGACAAGAAAATCAAAAACATACCTATTATGTCGTAGATGTTATGTTCTTTTTTTCTAATTAAAAGCAAAAAGGTCATTGCAAAAGCAAGTGCAACTCCAAGAAGAAGCCCATAAAATGTCTCTTTGCCAATATAAAGTGCAGACAACCCAAAGCAAACGGATGTCAACAAAAATGCTATACTGCAAAGAAGAGTTCCATTACTTTCAAGAAGACGAGTGTTTGATTTTTTCTCTTTTTTAGGCTTTTCTTCATTTTGAGAAAGTTCTGTTATGTCAAAGCTGTCAAAATCATCAATTTTATCTGATTCTGTGACTTCTTTTGGTTGAGAATTTTCAATTTCTGCTTGTTTCAATGCTTCTTTTTTTGTTTCAAGGTAGCCCTTCAAATCAAACAATGTGAGAAGTTGTGGCAAACAAGCCAAAATGATGAAAATTGCATAGCCAGAAAAGTTGTTTTTGAAGTTTGCACAAACGATCGCAAGGCAGGTGAGTGAGACTATCGAAAAAACTTTCAACAAAAAAGACAAGCTTTTGTTTTTCAAAACAAAGCATGATGATACTGCCAAAATCAATGTTGCTATAAACAAACAAATCACAGCGGTTAATAACATAGAATTATTATAAACATTTTTGCTCAAATTGTCCAACAAATTGCCGATTTTTTAAGTTGAATAAAAAAATCATGAATTTCTCATGATTTTTTTGATTATTTTTCTTATTTTGAAACTTTAAATCCATCTTTCAATGAAATTGTGTAGTTGAAAATCATATTGTCTTTTGTAGAATCCTTATCAACACAATAATATCCTTTTCTCATAAATTGGAATTTATCTTCAACTTTTGCATTTTTCAAAAAGTTTTCTGCCAAGGCTTTGCTTTCTGTCATTGAATTTGGTGTAAGGAGTTCGTCCAAAGTTACTCCTTCTGACAATGATTTGATTGGGTCGATGTATTCATCTTTAATCAAATTTTTAAAGTTTCTGATTGTTACTTCAAAGCAGTTTTCTGCTGAAACAAAATGGATTGTTCCTTTGCATTTGATTCCTGATGTGTCATTTCCACTTTTTGTGTTTGGCAAATATTCACATTCCAAATGCTCAATTTCGCCGTTTTCTTTGAAGATGACTTTGTTACATTTGATGATGTATGCACCTTTAAGTCTTACAATTCCGCCTTCAACAAGACGATTGTATTTTGGTGGTGGGTTGAGGCTGAAATCTTCGTTTTCAATATAAATTTCTTTGCTAAACAACGCTTTGTGTTTTCCGCCATTTTCCAAGTTTGGATTGTTGTCAATTTCGATTTCTTCACTTCCTTCATAGTTTGTGATGACAACTTTCAATGGGTCTAAAACAACCATTGCACGAGTTGCAACCATGTTGAGGTCGTTTCTGATGTGATAGTCAAGTGCTGACAATGGAATAACACTGTCTGCTTTTGTTACGCCGGCGCTTCTGATGAAATCTTTGATGCCTGTTGCTGTGTAACCACGTCTTTTCATTCCAACAATTGTCAAAAATCTAGGGTCGTCCCAACCAACAACTTTCTTTTCATTTACAAGCATTTTCAAGTATCTTTTTCCAAGTAAAACATTTTCAAGATTGAGTTTTGCAAATTCGATTTGTCTTGGTGGATATGGTTTTTTCCAACCTTTTTCCAAAACCCAGTTATAAAGTGGGCGGTGGTCTTCAAAGCTCATGTCACAAAGACTGAATGTTACGCCTTCCATAGCGTCTTCAAGTGGGTGAGCAAAGTCATACATAGGATAAATGCACCATTTGTCGCCAGTGCGATAGTGGTGTGCTCTTACAACTCTATAAATTACTGGGTCTCTCATGTTCATGTTTGGATGAGCCATATCAATTTTTGCTCTCAAAACGACAGAGCCATCAGCATATTTGCCTGCTTTCATGTCTCTAAACATTTGCAAACTTTCTTCCATTGGTCTGTTTCTGTATGGGCTTTCTTTTCCTGGTGTTGTCAAAGTGCCTCTTGATGCAGAAATTTCTTCAGCAGATTGCTCATCAACATAAGCATCTCCACTTTTAATCAAATTTTCTGCAATTTCATAAATTCCATCAAAATATGCTTCACTTGCGTAAACAAGTTTTTTAGGCTTAAATCCGAGCCATTCAAGGTCAGCCAAATAGCTGTTTGCAAAGTCACCATCTTCTTTTGTTGGGTTGGTGTCGTCCATACGAAGATAAGTGTAACCACCATATTTCTTTGCAGTTTCAAAGTCAATGGTGATGGCTTTGCAGTGTCCAATGTGCCAATAACCACTTGGTTCTGGTGGGAAACGGGTGATGACTTCTTTAGCTTTTCCGCTTTCCAAATCTTTGTTTATTTCTTCTTCAATAAAATTTGTTGGTTCTACAATGTTCATAATAAAACTCCTATGTCATATTTTAAAATAAAAAACGAAAAAAAGTCAAGGCAAATAAAAAAAATGCGAGATTTCTCTGGCATTTCTGTATGTTATTTCAATTTTTCTTTAAGTTTTGTTTTTATTCTTGTAAGACCATTGTCAATGCTTTTGCTTGAAATGTTTAGATTTTGTGAAATTTCTTTGTAAGAATAACCTTGCAAATACAAATTTAAAACTTGGTATTCAAGTGGAGAAAGACTTTCTTTTATGCTCTTCTTGAGTGCCTCATAATTTTCTTTGTCTATTACTTTTTCTGCAGGGGTAGAGTCAAAAACAAGTTCGATTGGCAAAAAGTCCAAACTTTCTGCAGATTTTCCATTTGTGAAACTTTGAAAAGATACAGCGGATGAAAGTGGTTTGTTTTTGTTTGTGTTAGCTCTTTTAATTGCAGTTTGAATTTGGTGCTTGATGCAAATTATTGCAAAGGTTTTAAATGATGTTTCTTTGTGCCCTGAATAGCCTTTTATTGCCTTGTAAAGACCAATCATGCCTTCTTGAACCAAATCTTCCAAATCTCCGCCAACAATAAAGTAACCACGGCAGATTTTTGTTACCAAATCTTTATAGCGGTTGAAAATCTCACTTTCGGCAAGGTCGTTGCCATCTTTTATCATTGAGATGAGTTCTTCATCTGTCAAATCAGCAATTTTTTTCAATCTTTTTTCCTTATTGTTTAAGTTTTTTTTCGTATTAAATTTTTTAGATTTTAGTTTTCTCTTTGTCTCAAAACTTCGTAAATGACAAGGGCTGCGGCGACAGATGCATTGAGAGAGTTTACGCTGCCTTTGAGTGGAAATGTGACAATCCCATCACAGTATGTGCGGATTGATTGTTTTACTCCATTTCCTTCAGAGCCAACCACGATTCCAATAGGTCCCTTCAAGTTTTGTTTGTAAATAACCTCTCCGCCAGTTTCACAAACATAAATCCAAAGTCCATTTTCTTTCAATGTGTCAATGGCTTCTTTCAAGTTTGTTACTCTTGCAATTTTCATGTTTGAAATTGCCCCAGCACTTGTGCGCACAACTGTTTCGTTTACTTGGCACGCTCTAACTTTTGGAATAATAATTCCGTCAACTCCAGCGCATTCACAAGTTCTTATAATTGCTCCCAAATTGTGTGGGTCTTCAATTCCGTCCAAAAGCACAACAAATGGGTCATGATTTTTGTCTTTTGCATTTTGCAATATGTCTTCAATTTCGCAATAATTGAAATCTACAGTTTCGGCAATGTATCCTTGGTGATGACCAGTAACGCTGATTGCGTCCATTGCTTTTTTAGGCATAAACTCAATGCGGAGTTTGCTCTTTTTGGCAAGTGAAATGACATCATCTTTTCTTGTCATAAAGTTTTTGTCAACGACGATTTTGTTTATTGTTGTATCATTCTTTATTGCTTCTATAACTTGATTTTTACCTTCAATTTTCATATTTTTCCTTTTATTCTTCAACAGAAATCTGCAAAATTTGTGTTAGGCGGTCGTTTTGTCCACTTAAATACAAATATCCAACAAGTGCTTCAAATGAAGTAGCTTTGTTGTAGGTTTCTTCATCAAAGTTTTTTGCAGAATGTTTGCTGTGTGAATTGCGTGCTTTTCTGATTATGTTTTTTTCTTCTTCATTCAAGTTTGGCAAAATTTTTTCCAAAGTTTCTTTTTGTTTTTGAGCATTGCAAAATTTTTTTGCCAAGTTGTGATAGTTGTTTATTTTGTTTGGTTGACCTTTGAGCACATGTTCTCTAACAAATGCAGTGTGTACTGCATCTCCCATAAATGCCAAGGCGAGAGGGGATAATTGGTCATATAATTCCATACAACACCTAATTGTTGAAACGGAAAAGAACAACATCACCATCTTGAACGACATAGTCTTTTCCTTCCATTCTTACTTTTCCTTTTTCTTTTGCCTTCAAGAAACTTCCGGCTTCAACAAGGTCATCATAACTTACAATTTCAGCTTTGATGAAACCTTTTTCAAAGTCAGTATGGATTTTTCCAGCCGCTTGTGGAGCTTTCGTGCCTTTTGTGATTGTCCACGCTCTTACTTCCTTTTCACCAGCAGTAAGATAACTCATAAGGCCGAGAAGGTCATAGCTCGCAACAACCAATTTTTCAAGTCCACTTTCTTTAATACCAAGTTCTTCTTTAAACATTTCTCGTTCATCTTTTTCAAGACCAACGATTTCCTCTTCAATTTTGGCAGAAAGAACAACAACTTTTGCGCCTTCTTCTGCAGCGATTTTCTTTACTTCTTTGACATAGTCACAATCAGGTTTTCCAATGTCATCTTCGCTGATGTTTGCGACATAAATGACAGGTTTTGCTGTAAGAAGAGAGAAGTTTTTAAGGAGCTTTCTTTCTTCATCTGTATAGTCCAAAATTCTTGCTTGTTTTCCCACTTCAAGAGCTTCTTTGATTCTGGCGAGCATATTTACGCTCAAAAGCAAAGATTTGTCTCCAGTTGTTTTGACGAGTTTTGCATTTTTGTCCAAGATTTTGTTGACTTGTTCAAGATCGGCGAGAGCAAGTTCCATTTCAATGGTTTCAATATCTCTTTTTGGGTCGATGCTTCCACTTACATGAATGATTTTATCATTGTCAAAACAACGAACAACATGAACGATGGCGTCTACTTCACGAATGTGACTTAAAAACTTATTTCCAAGTCCTTCGCCATGGCTTGCACCAGCCACAAGTCCTGCAATATCTACAAATTCGATACTTGCAGGTGTAATTTTTTGTGTGTTATACATTTTGCCCAAAACTTCCAAACGTTTGTCAGGGACATCAACGATTCCTATGTTTGGTTCGATTGTGCAAAAAGGGTAGTTGGCACTTTCAGCACCAGCTTCTGTAATTGCGTTAAAAAGGGAACTTTTGCCTACATTTGGCAATCCCACTACTCCAATTTTCATTATTTCTCCTAGTTATTTATAAATGATTAACTTCTATCTCTACCAGAATCTCCAGTTTCATGTTGAGATGTTCCTTTTCTAGCAGAGTCTCTTCTGTTTCTTGATTCAATTCTTTTTCTTTGGGCTTCATTGGCACTTTCTATGTTTGCGACTTCATCTGGAAGGAGTCCTTCTTCGTCAGGAAGAATGAAGTCTTGTAGAGAAAGAGAGTCACCAGTTGCGTTATCGACTTTGCGAGAAATTTCTCTTAATGCATCTCTTGAATCTTGAAGTCTTTGCTGCATGTTTGTGATTTCTTCTCTTGATTGCATCAACAAGTCATCTTCTCTGCTTCTTTCTTCCGCATCGGCTCTTTGTGCTGCTGCAACATCTTCGTTTGCTAATCTAAGTTGGCCTTCAAAATTGACAATCTCTGTATCAAAATCACATCCAATTCCGCCAGTCTTTTTGAAGTTGCTTTCCATATCAGTTATTTCTTGACCAAGTTGTTGCAATAAGTCGTTTTCTTTTTGAGTTTCATCGGCATCAAGCTGTTGAAGATCTTCAATAGCTTGATTTGTTGCGTCAAGTTGGGTTTCATAAGTTGATATTTCGGTAGTATAATCACTGCTCTTTTGTTTTTTAGCTTTTTTCAATTTTTTCTTGAGTTCTTCAAGTTTTTGCAACTCTGATTCTGAAAGACTTTCTCCACGAGTAAGTTTGTTATTCAAAGCTTCCATCTCTGCCATGTTTGATTGTTCGGTTTTTAATTCTGCTATGTGATTTTGTATTTCAGAAACAGTTTTTTCATATCCAAGTTTTTGTTGTGCACGTTTTTGTCTATTTGCTTCGATTTCTTTTTCGGTTGATTTAAGAGCTGATTTCTTTTTCTCTATCCCTTTTGTTTTTAGGCTGTCAATGCGTTTCTGTATTTCAGTGACATTTTTTTCATAATCTTGTTGGTTTTTAGCACGAATATTTCTTGTCGCTTCAATTTCTTTTCTTTGTTCTGCAAGGGCAGCTTCTTTCTTTCTAATTTCTTCACCTTGTCTAGCCAAGTTTACATCTTTTAATAAGTATTGTTGTCTAAACAATTCTGTTTCAAGATTTTTTTTGTTTTGAGAAAGTTTTTGATCTATAGACTTTATTTGAGCCAACTTTTGTGCATCTGTCAATTTAGGATTGTTCTGGATTTCAATTTTTTTTCTTTCAAGGTCAATTATGGCTGTTGTTAGTTTTTGTGATTTTTTTCTTGATTTTTGCAATGCTTTTGCAGTTTCTTTTTCCAATAAAGGAGCATTTTCTCTAGTTAATTCTTTTATGGTTTTATCTTTGTTTTTATTTTTTTCTTGATTGTGTTTTACTAAGTCTTTGTATGCATCGACTACCCATGGTTTTACATCAACAGCAACAATTGCCCCAGCAAGTATTCCAGAAACAATTCCAAGGATTGGCACAACCATTGAGAGCAGAGTTCCCAATGCAAAGAAAGCAATCAACCATTTCTTCAAACTTGATGGTTTTGCCTTAGGTTTCCCTATGTCGGTTTTCCATTTCATTTCTGGCAATTCTTCATCAGGTTCTTCTGGTGTTGGATCATGTGGAGCCGCAGGAGGATCATGTGGTGGTTCTGGTGGATCATGAGGAGGCTCAGGAGAATCGTGTGGAGGCGTTGGTGGATCAATAACTGGTGGGTCTGTGATGAAACCGGATTTTTCAACAGGTTTGTCTGGATCTTCGTCTTCAATATGTGTAGATTTTAAGATTGCCACATCACTCAATGACAAAATTTCAGAACTTGATTCTGTTGGACGGGAGTAAATTGTATATTCTTCGCCTCCAATTTTTCTTTTTTCGCCAGCAAACATGGCTGTTGAGTGCTCTGAACCAGCAACAGGTGTGCGTTCAAACTCACTGTCAAGAACCGTTTTGATTGTCTTTAATGTTGTTTGGTTTGAAGTGTAATCAATTTCAATGTTTGCTCTGTTTGCACTTTTTCCTGATTTAAAACCAATGAAAAGAGATGTACCTCGAGCTCCATCGAGAGTTGAATCATTGCTCTCTTCAAGATGTATAATATCAATTTCATGGAATTGTGGAACTGTTTTAGAGCGAGGCAATTCATTTGTTGAATGCATATAGATATAAGATTTTCCAGATTCAAGGTCTTTCTTGATGTTTAGATATTCTGTTACAGGTTTTCCTTCTTCATCTTTTAAAACAATAGGAAGAGAATAAAGTTCAATTCCTGCTTGGTCAAATTTTATAGATACGGGTTCATTGGCTTTGCCATGTTTATCGTTTCCAATTTGTCTTTTTTGTTGGATTGCGGCAATAAGTAAAGCATCAAAACCCTTGCCTTTTTTATCAATCAAAAGTCCAGGCTGGTTTGACAATGCAGAGCTCAAAAAGTCAGTGGTCACACCGATATTAAATGGATTTTCCGTATTGGCAAATTTTCCCAAATTCTTATCTTTATCAACAAGTTGCATGCCAAGTGCAGAAAACATAACTGCGAATTGTTCACTTGCTGCTTTGATTTGGACATCTTCAATAGTCAAATTTTCAGAAAGTTTAAGTTGGTCAACATCATAAGATGTGTATTCTCCAACTTCTGTTCCATGAGGGAAACTTGAAAGTGATGGATTTTTTTCGATAAATTCAGAAAGAAATTCAGTCGAAATTTTGAAAGTTGTAACTTCTGTTTCAACACTATCAACAATTCTCTTTTCTTTTGCAAACACAGCAACAGGTTTTGTGTTATCTTGAGAAGATACAGTCAAAAGTGCGCCTTTCAAAATGTTTGGTGTTCCGTCAGAGTCATCGTATGATTTTGAGTCAAGGAGAGAAACAACTTGTCTTGTTTTAAGCCCAAGCTTTTCTGTGTCAATTTCTTGTCCAAGTCCAGTTAATGATTTTCCGTCAACAACAACTTCTGTTTTTTTCAATCCCTGTCCAGATCTTGAACCTAATTTGAGACGCATATCTCTTTTGATTTCACCTTTTTCTCCAGTTGGTGGTGGGTTTAAATCTGGATCAATATTGAAATTGTCAACCTTTGGGCAATCATAATTATCTTCAATTATTTCAAATGAGATATCTTTGTTTTCAACAAGACTTTGTATATTTGAAAGCATTGAAAGCCCATCAGTATTTATAGGAAGGGTGACAGTGCGCAAAACTCCATCTGCTTCAACTTCCAAAGAAAGCAAACTTTGGTCGTTTATATCTTTGCTTGAAGCAGAAAAAATTCTGCAAGTAAATGTCTTTTCTGGGGTTAAAGAGTCAACATTTGTAAGATTGATATACAGCTTGCCATCATGTTGCATAATTCTCAAAAATTGTTCTTTTCCATCCGTTTCATAAGGCAAGTAATAATATGATACTTCGCCCAATTTGAAGAGTTTGTTTTTAGAGTCCATTCATCCCTCCTTAATCTTATTTTATTGTAACATAAAATAGCGGTGTTGTCAATTGGAGAATTAAATTGTTGAATTTAATATTTGCAAGACAAAATCGACTAAAAATCCAATATTTTTTTGCACAAATCAAGGAAAAACTTGTGTTTTTTTATTATTTTTGTTATTATTGGTATAATTATTGTAAAATGGGAGTGTTTTAATGGGACTTTTTGGAAATGAAAACAAAGCACAAGTAAAAAAATTAAAGAAGATTGCTGACAAAGTTGTTGCATTGGAAGATAAATATAAAGCATATAGCGATGAACAACTTCGTGCATGCACAGATGAATTTAAAAAGCGTTATCAAGAAGGAGAAAAGCTTGACGACCTTTTGCCAGAAGCATATGCAGTTGTTAGAGAAGCATCTGACAGAGTTTTGAAGATGAGACATTTTTATGTTCAAATTTTGGGAGGGATTGCTCTTCATCAAGGGCGTATTGCTGAAATGGCAACTGGTGAAGGGAAAACTTTAGTTGCAACTCTTCCAGCTTATTTGAATGCTATATCCGGACTTGGCGTTCATGTTGTTACTGTCAATGAATATTTGGCAAAACGTGATGCTGAATGGATGGGAAAGGTTTACAAATTTTTGGGGCTTACAGTTGGAATTGCCGTTTCCGGAATGGATGAAAAAGCAAAGAGAGATGCTTATAATTGTGACATAACATATTGCACAAACAACGAACTTGGGTTCGATTATCTTCGTGACAATATGGCAATTATGAAAGAACAAAGAGTTCAAAGAAAACTCAACTTTGCCATTGTCGATGAAGTGGACTCAATTTTGATTGATGAAGCAAGAACTCCACTTATCATTTCTGGCAGAGGAATGAAGTCTTCTGACAATTATGTTAAGGCACAAAAATTTGCGAAAACTTTGAAGCCAGAAGATTATGAAAAAGACGAGAAAACAAAACAATTAAACCTTACGGAAAGAGGCGTAACCAAGGCAGAAAGATTTTATGGCACAGACAATTTGTCTGACATCGACAATTTGGAACTCAACCATTATATTAACAACGCTTTGAAAGCAAATTTTGTAATGTTTAGAGATGAAAATTATATCGTTAAAGACGGAGAAGTAATCATTGTTGATGAGTTTACTGGTCGTTTGATGCCAGGAAGAAGATATAATGATGGTCTTCACCAAGCGATTGAAGCAAAAGAAGGGGTCGAAATCAAAGATGAAAACAAAACTCTTGCAACAATCACATTCCAAAACTTTTTCAGAATTTACAAAAAACTTTCTGGTATGACAGGAACTGCAAAGACAGAAGAGGGCGAGTTTAGAGCAATTTACAAATTGGACGTTGTGACAATACCTACAAACAGACCAAACATTAGAATTGATGAGCCAGATATTGTTTTCACAACAGAAAACGGAAAAATCAAGGCGATTGTTGAAGAAATTAAAGCTAGACATGCTCTTGGACAACCAATTCTTATTGGCACAATCACTATTGAAAAGAGTGAGTTGTTGTCAAAAGCTTTGAAAGAAGCAAAAATCAAACATACAGTTTTGAATGCTAAAAATCACGAACAAGAAAGCCAAATTGTTGCACAAGCTGGACGAAAAGGTGCTGTTACAATTGCAACAAACATGGCTGGTCGTGGAACGGATATTTTGCTTGGTGGTAATCCAGAATTTATGGCAAAGAAACAAATGAGAGATGAAAACTTTACTGAAGAGCAAATCTCTTATGCAACTGCTTTCAACACCATTGATGATGTAGAAATGAACAAAGCAAGAGCAAGATACAACGAACTTTATACAGAATTTAAGAAGACTACTGATGCAGAAAAAGAAGAAGTGAGAAAAGCAGGCGGTCTTCACATTGTTGGCACAGAGAGACACGAGTCAAGACGTATTGACAATCAGTTGCGTGGGCGTGCTTCTCGTCAAGGGGACCCAGGTTCAAGCGTTTTCTTCTTGTCTCTTGAAGACGACCTTATTAGAAGATTTGGTGGAGATAGATTGAAGAGAATTGCACTTTTCTTCAAATTGGAAGAGGATACACCAATTCAACTAAAAATTCTTTCAAGACAAATTGAAGGTGCTCAAAAGAAAATTGAACTTCAAAACTTTGGCATGAGAAAAACTGTTTTGCAGTTTGATGATGTTATGAATGCTCAAAGAGAAGTTATTTACGAACAAAGAAACAAAGTTCTTGATGGGCTTGACATTCATGAACAAATCATGAAAATGATTCCTGGCGTTATATCAAAATATTGCGATAAGTGTGTTGATGACGAAAAACCATATTTTGAATGGGATTTTGCAAAAATCAATCAAGAACTCGAACGTGGACTTTTGGACAAAGATAAAAATATTATTACAGAAGATTTCTGTGAAGGGTTTGACAGAGCGGATTTGGAAGAAGCTGTTTTGAAATTGGTTGAAAAGCGTTACAACGAAAGAATGGTTGAGGCTGGCAAATTTGGAATTGATTTTGAAAAGATAGAACGATTTGTTTTACTTAAAGTTGTTGATGCAAATTGGCAAAACCATATTGATGATATGCAAACAATGAAAAATGAAATTTTTGCACGTGGATTTGGAAACCAAGACCCAATTCTTGCTTACAAAAAAGAAGGTTATGAGATGTTTGACGAAATGGTTGAGAAAATCAGAGAGTCAATAGTCATCATTCTTCTCAACACAACAATCGAACTCAAAAGACCAGAACCAAAACCACAACCAGCAAAGATGACTGAAGCAAAAGTTTATGACCCACAAAAGAGACCAGAAGAAATCAAAAAACAAACGACCGTAAAGAACACAGAGAAAAAAGTTGGAAGAAATGATCCATGTCCTTGTGGAAGCGGAAAGAAATATAAAAATTGTTGCGGAAAATAGTCTTTTTGTAAATTGATCTTCAATAAAAATGGGCAGTGACATTGTGACATTTTAATGCGTCTATCACTGTCTTTTTTTGCATAATTTTTTTTGTAAAAATTAAATAAAAATCATAAGAAAATCAATTAAAAATATAAATTCAATAAAAAGTGAAATGTATCAAAAATTGATATGCCGAGTCAAAAAATCAAGTATTTTGCTTAATCTTTATTGTATTTTTCAATATTTTTAAAGCAATTTTTAACGAATAAAACGAATTTTTCTTCATTTATTTCTTCGCCACGATTTGGAAAACATTCAAGGCAATTTGAATAAGAAATTTTGTTTAAATTTTTAAGAAAATAATTACAATCAATTTCGCCTTTATCCAAAGAGAAGTGAGAGTCTTGTCCAAAATTGTTGTGAATGTGAGAACATACAATTTTGTCTTTATATTTGTCAAAAAGGAGATATTCATTTGCATAAGCATGAGCGTGCCCAAGGTCAAAACACATTTTGATGTTTGGTTCTTTCGATGTCAAAACTATAGCTAAATTTTTGTTGTCTCTGACATTTTCAAAACACAAAAAAATGCCTTTGTGTTTTTGTGCAATTTTTTCAAGTTTTAAAAGTTGGACTTGTGTTAATACTGGGGGATTGTCACCTTTTGATGAGTGTAAAACCATATATTTGATGCCGAGTTTTTCACATTCTTTTAATTTTTCCTCAACATAGTCAAAATATGCAGATGAACTTTCATCGCAAATCATGTTTGAAATCTTGTAGTCAATGTGTGCTTGGTTTACTTTCAATCCAATTTTTCGAGCATAAGAAATTATGTCGCAATAATCTTCTGTCTGTTGAACATAGTTTTTGTCGATATACAAAGCGACTTCTTGAAATCCTGCATTTTTGTATATCTGCAGGCGGGTTTTATAATCTAAAAAATCACCCAAATCATAAATACCAATCATGTTTTGATTATATCAAAATGTCATTGATTTTTGCAACTTATTTGTTTGTAAAAATTGTGATAAAAGATTTCCAATGCTAGAAGTATTTATATAACCATTTTTTTGTTTATTTATTTAAACTTCTACATGAAAAATCTATTGACAAAATGTATTGATATATGTTATATTATTTAAGCAGTAAGAATACTGTCCTTGTTCTTGAAACATTGATGTTATCAAGAACCATTAGTCCAAAAGGAGGTAAAAAGATGAATAAGTATGAACTTATGTTTATCGTTGCTAGTGACCTTAGCGAAGAAAAAAGAGAAGAACTTATCGCAAAACAAAAAGCATATGTAGAATCTCACAAAGGCACAGTTGAAGGCATTGATAAAGTTGGCATGAAGAAACTTGCTTATCCTATCAACTTCAAAAACGAAGGATTTTATGTTGTTATGAATATCAACATGAATGCTAACGAAGTTGATGCTATGAGCAAACTCATGAACATCACTGATGGAATCGTTCGTCATATGTTTGTTAAGAAATAATCCGTTTTGATTTAAGGAGAAAATTTTATGAATAAAGTTGTATTGATTGGAAATTTGACAAGAGACCCAGAACTTCAAACTACAAATGGTGGGGTTTCAGTTTGCAGATTCAGCCTTGCAGTTACAAGAAGATTTGCAAATGCTGATGGAGAAAGAGATGCTGATTTCATCAATGTTGTTGTTTGGAGAAATCAAGCAGAAAACTGCCATAAATATTTGAAGAAAGGTTCAAAGTGTGCAGTAATTGGAAGAATTCAAACTTCAAGTTATGATGCACCAGATGGCTCAAAGAGATACACAACTGATGTTGTTGCTGACGAAGTTGAATTTATTAGCACAAGAAACGGTGGAGATGGAAATGGAGACGGATATGTTGCTCCAAGCGAAAGCAAACCATCAAGCAAAAAAGAAACTGCCGAACTTGAAGAAATCGACGACGATAGTTTGCCATTCTAATAGTTTGATCAGTTTTTCAATTTAAGCAAAGTCGAAAAACAGGTGGCTGTGCCACAAAAATAATAGGAGAAAAAATGAGCGAAGTTGTTAAGACCGAAGAAAAGGTCGTAAAAAAATATCGTAAGCCTGCAAAAAAGAAAGTTTGTGCTTTCTGCGTTGCTGGTGAAAAGAGCATTGACTACAAAGATGTAGCAAAAATTAGAAAATATATCACAGAAAAAGGCAAAATTTTGCCAAGACGTCAAACAGGAGTTTGTTCTTACCATCAAAGAGAACTTTCAAATGCTATTAAGAGAGCAAGAAATATGGCTCTTCTTCCTTACGTTGGTGATTAAAAGGAGAAAGGTAGATGAAAAAAGATTTACATCCAGATTATCATGAAGTTACAGTTGTTTGCGCATGCGGAAACACATTCAAAACTGGTTCTTGCGTAAAGGGCGACACTCTCAAAATTGATATTTGCAACAAATGCCATCCTTTCTACACAGGAAAGAAGAAGGTTGTTGACTCAAGCGGAACAGTTGAAAACTTCAAGAAAAAATATAAGCTTGACTAATTTGTTTAGTTTTTGATTTGTTTTTATTAAATTAACTTTTGAAAATTTAATTTTAAAAATAAAAAACAACCAATTTGATATGGTTGTTTTTTTTATTCTTTCAAGTTAAAGATTAATTAAATTTGTTTGTTCGTCTTGAAAAATCTTCTCCATTTTTCTGTTTGCTTTTTCTGTTTTTGATTCAAAATCTGCCAATGATTTTTCAACTTGGTCATCAAAACTCTTTCTTGTGTATTGTGCAACTTTTTCATAAGAATCTTCATAACCTTGTTCAATCATGTTTTTGATATCTTTCTTTGTGTAAGAACGAAGATTTCGCAAGAACGATGTTCTGCAATATTTATCACGATAGAATTCTGTTGGCATTGTTTTAAGCAAATCTCTGATAGTGATTGATGCCATCATCATTGTTAAGTTTCCGTTTCTTCCACAAGCATCATTCATAGCAAGATTTTTGATTTTTGAAAAGACAAGCCAAGACAATTCGTCAGTGCATGCAATTTTTGCAAGTTTGTCCAAAGGCTTTCCGTAACCGTGTTGCGTAAATTCAAACGAAAACATGTCACTTCCATTGAAGTTTTCATTATTAATGAAAATGTATTTTGTTTCGGCCTTGTCTTTTGAAGGCAATTCTGTTACACGCCAATTCTTGAACATCCCATCCAAAACGATTCCATTTTCTACATTAATTCTTGTCATATCAAAACTTGTATTTGCGTTTTCCATAGTTTCCTCCATGTATACCAATATATTATCACACTATTTTTAGATAGTCAATAGTGATTTTTTATTTTTTGGCAATAATTGTTGTATGGAAAAGATAATATTTACGGTATCAAATGGTGTTGTTGTGCACTGTGAAGACAAAAAGGTCGTTTCAACTATTGATGGAAATGGACAAAAACACTTGAAAAGTTTTCGTGAGAAAAACAAAATTTTGTTTTGGCACTTGCCTTTTGTTAGGGGAATGCAATATTTTTTTTGTGGTATTTGGGGATTTATAAAGGCACTCTGCATTTCTCTTGATGTGGGGACGAAAAAGAAGAATAAACAAAATTGGATTGAAATTTTGACTTATGTTTGCACGATTGTTCTTGCAATAGTCTTTTCTGCTGTTGTTATTGGCTTATTGCCAGGGAAACTTGGATATTTGATAGTGGATTACAGTGGACAGGAATTTTTGAGAAATTTGGTGATTTGTGCAATAAAACTAACTTTGTTTTTTGCTTTTTTGTTTTCTTTAAGATTTTCTGCTTGTGTGAGCGAATGTATGAGATTTAACAAAGCGAGCATGATTGCATTGAGACTGCAAAAAAGCGATTTAAAAGTAATTAGTAAAAGAAAAAAATGTCAAAATTTGAAAAAACTTGACCATTTCGCCACAAAAAGGACGCAGAACGATGCAATTTTACCCAATTTTTTGGAATATCTCGTTTTTGTTTTTGTTTTGGACTTTATTGTGGTAACATTATGGGGAGTAAGTTATGGATTTGTTTTTAACTTTTTGTTAAATGTAGCGGTGCTGATTTTGTGCAGTGGGGTCGGTTTTGAGATTTTGTGGGTTATTGAAAACTCAAAACTAAAAAAGATTGACATCTTGCAATTTATTATTGGATTTTTGGTCTTTTTGAAACCTTCAACAACCCATGTTGAGACAATTGGCGTTGCATTGACTGAAACAAACTTGCTTTGCACTCAAAAGGAAAGAGAATTTATGGACGATGAAAACAAAAAAGCATTTTCAATTGTTTATTCGCAGGTGAAAAGTAAACTTGCGAATGCTGGCGTAACTGACAAAAGTGATGCAGATTGGATTATTGCAACAGTTCTTGGCAAGAATAGGGCGGAAATAAAACTGCTTTCTTTTGTTACGGACAAAGAATATGAAGACATCATGAAAGCAACTGAAAGAAGGGCAAATGGTGAGAGCGTTGATAATATTTTTGGTTTTACTGAGTTTTATGGTTTGACTTTTGATGTAAACAAGAAAGTTTTGACACCAAGAATGGAAACTGAAATTTTGGTCGAACAAGTGCTTAAAGCAGAAAAGAATTTTAAAAATCCAACCATTTTGGATTTGGGAACTGGTTCTGGAGCGATTGCTGTTTCCATTGCAAAAAATTGTGAAGCAACTATTACTGCGATAGATGTAAGCAAAATGGCACTAGCCACAGCAGAAGCAAATGCCAAGAAAAATGATGTAAAAATTGAATTTTTGCATTCAAATTTGTTTGATGGCTTGAAAAGAAAAAGGAAATTTGATATAATTGTATCGAATCCACCATATATACCTACAAAAGAAATTGAAAAGCTTGACAAAAATGTGCGTGAATGTGACCCAGTGTTGGCTCTTGACGGCGGTGAAGATGGTCTCGATTTTTATAGAGAAATCATTTCAAAAGCACCAGATAGACTCAATAACGGTGGACTTTTGTTTTTTGAAGTTGGAAAAGGTCAAGCACAAGATGTTAAGAAATTTTTGAAGGAAAATGGTTTTGAAGAGATAAAAATAATAAAAGATTACAATAAAATCGAAAGGGTGATTTGTGGAAAACGAAAGTAGAGATTTGTTAGCAAAAACAGAGAAATCAAAGGTTAGATTTGACGAATTGACTGACCTTATTTCTCGTCCTGAAATTATTGCTGACAACAGAGAATGGAAAAAGTTGGTAAAAGAAAGAAATTCGCTTGAAGGCATTGCAGAAGCTCATGTCGAACTTGCAAAACTTGTTGAGGACATGGATAGTTGTCAAAAAGATTTTGAGAAAGAAAAAGATGCGGAAATGAAACAACTTTTTGAAAGCGAAATTGAAAATTTGAAAGAAAAAATCAACAACAAAATTGACGATATAAAAATCTTGTTGTTGCCAAAAGATGAAAATGATGACAGCAATGCTATTGTTGAAATCAGGTCTGCCGCTGGTGGAGAAGAGTCTGCACTTTTCTGTTTGGAACTTTGCAGAATGTATTCTCATTATGCTGAAAAGAAACGCTGGAAAGTCGAATATATTGATATGTCAGAGACGGAAATTGGCGGAATCAAAGAAGCAACAATCATGATAAAGGGCAAGGGTGCTTATTCTCGTATGAAATATGAGAGTGGGGTGCACAGAGTCCAAAGAGTGCCAGAGACAGAAAGTCAGGGACGTATTCATACTTCCACGGCAACGGTTGCAGTTTTGCCAGAAGTAGAGGACATTGACATCGAAATTTTGGATAAAGATTTGCGTATTGATGTTTTCCATTCCGGTGGAGCGGGTGGGCAAAATGTAAACAAGGTTGAAACAGCAATCCGTATTACATACTTGCCACTCAACTTGGTTGTCACATGTCAAGACGAAAGAAGTCAGCTCAAAAACAAAGAAAAAGCTATGAACATTTTGAAGAGCAAGTTGTATGACTATTATGAAGAGCAACGTAACAATGAATACGACCAAAACAGAAAGAATCAAGTTGGCAGAGGAAACAGAAACGAACGTATTCGCACATATAACTATCCTCAAGGCAGAGTAACTGATCACAGAACCAATCTCTCTTCTTATGATTTGGAAGGGGTTTTGAATGGTGACCTTGACGAGTTTATTGATGCTATGATTTTGAAAGAACGAACAGAAATGCTTGCAAATTTGGAATAATAGAGAATTGACATAAGAAAAAACTATCAAACATTGATAGTTTTTTTATTACGAATTTCAGGAGAAAACACAATTTGTAAAAACAAAAGAATTTGTGCAAGTTTGCAAACTTTGAAATACAAAATAAAATAGGAAAGATATAACAATAACAGAGGGCGGGTATTGCCACTCTAAAAATTGCAACAAAAAAACATCACAAATTGTGATGTCCTTTTGTATATTTAAACACGGAGGTGTGGTTAAATAACTAAATCAATATTATAAATGGAGGAGCATTTTTGCTGTAGTTACAAGTGCAGTGCCTTCACTAGGGTCGCCAGTTATTGGTTTTTGGAATGCAGCCAAAATCATAGGCAAGAATACGTTGAAGAAGATAATAAGAACGATTGTAACAACAACAGAAACGATGATGTTAATCAAACGCTTTTTGTTTTCTTCTCTTTGCTCTGCAGATTCTGCTCTAGCCATTTTTACACCAACATAGATTGCATAAATAGAGCCAGCAGAACCAACCAAAATTAACAATACCCAAAGCACAGTGCTAAGAACATTCAAGAATGGAACCAACCAAGAACCCCATTTCCCATCTTCACCGCCAAGGTAATCGTTGATGAATTGAGTCCAACTAGAAACAGCACCAGTTAAAGAAGTTAAAAATTGCATTTTATTTCCCTCCAATAATTTAAAATTATTGTTATCAAAAGATGTAAGAATATTCTTTTATCTTTGATTACAAGAAAATAATATCATAATATAAAAAAAATTCCAAACGATTTGACAAAAAAT
>ERZ779888.1722-NODE-1722-length-20388-cov-4.029017_pt1 | contig 20388 bp, 14 predicted proteins | sample MGYA00511245_ERZ779888 | MGnify/ENA primary metagenome ERZ779888 (study PRJEB29588, sample SAMEA2155255) | human gut metagenome | biome: human gut; feature: human-associated habitat; material: faeces | place: Denmark | collected 2008/2010 ...
CCCCATCCATTGAAAGAGGTTCATACCGTCCTCATAGGCATAGGCAGCGATTGCCGCCAGCCAGAGGACCAACGGGGAGAGCGCCGCCCACACAGGGGCGGCGCTGCGAAAGTCATTCTGCCGCAAGGCTTAGTACCCCGTCTTGGGCAGCTTCACCGTTGTTTTGGTGTAGACGGTAGTGAGCCAGCGGGACACTGCCTGAATCCACTGCCCGTTGTAAAGGCCGCCCACATCCGCCACATTCACAATGCCGGAGTTGTTGGCAAGACCGCTGCGGGCAGTGGCGTAGATATACGGCGTTTCCACCTGCGCAAAGCCCGCCTTTACATTTCCGAATACGAACATGACTTCGGTAACACGCTCATTGGCAGCAAGGCCGAGGACGGCGGGGCGGGCGTCCAGTACATAAACCTTGTTGGTGGAGAGGTTATCCGCCAAAGTGCGGTAGTCCCCGGAAAGGTTGGTCTTATAGACCACCTTGTAGGAAAGTTGCTGATTGTAGCTGCCGGTGACGATTTTGCTCAGCGTCACCTGCGCGGGAAGCTGATCGCGCCAATAGAAGGAGTCGAGGGCAACGTTGGAGCTGTTCTTGATCTGTGAGAACACATAGCGGATGGGCTGACCGGGAACGGCCTGCACGGGACCTGTTTTCTTAATGGAAATGCCGGTGGAAACACCGCTGTCCTGCACCTCAAAGGTCACGATCTGTCCGTTGAATTCCAGATAGGCGGTCATCACTGTGGGGTTGATGGAGTAATTTGCAGGCGCTTTGATCTCACGGACGGTATAACGGGACAGGGGCAGCGTCTTGGAAACGGCGCGCCCGTTGCGGTCGGACTTGATGGTGTCCACCACGTTACCCGCTTTGTCGTAGATCTCAAACACCGCGCCCTCCAGCAGCGTCCCAGCAGGCAGGCCGTTGGTGGCGTTATCGTCTGCGGATTTCTTGATGATCTGGATCTGGCCGCACTCCGCAGTATTGCTCCACTCGATTTCTGTGGTGGAGCCGTAGCGGATGTAGATGGTTTTCAGTTCGGGATCAAGCACATAACCGTCTGCCGCCTTGATCTCACGCAGATAGTAGCGGCCATCGGCCAGCCCTTCGTCGGCATAGAGATAGCCGTCCTGATCGGTGACATATTCACCGATGGGGTTGTGACTGCTGTCGTACAGCAGGAACACCGCACCGTAGATGCCCTTGCCTGTTGCCTTGTCCACCTTGTGGAGCAAAATGCGGGAGGATTTGTGGTTGGTGATCTCCAGCGTGGCCGTCTGCCCGTCCTTGACCTCAATGCGGTGGGGCGTGGTATCCAGCAGGTAGCCGGACGCGGCCTTCAGCTCCGTCACGGTGTACCAGCCGCGCTCCAGTTCGGGAAGCTGAATGACGCCGTTACGGTCTGTGGTGTAGCTGCCGATGATCTCGCCGTTCATCTTACGGATTTCAAACTGAACGCCGGAAATGCGCTTGCCGCTGTCCTCATCGCTCTTGATGAGGATAAGCCCACCGATGGGTTTGTTGGTAAAGGTAAGCGTCTGCGTGTCATTGGCGTTGACCACCACGGTCTGCGGGGTGCTGTCCAGTACATAGCCGGGGATCGTTGCGGTTTCCGTCACCACATAGGTATCGGGAGCCAGCCCGGAGAGAATGATTTTTCCATTCTCATCGGTGTAATAGAGTCCGTTGGAGCTGATCTGTCCCCCAGCGTCCGCGACAAACTGGCCGGAGGAAGTAGTGACGGTAAAAGTCACGCCTTTCAGCGCCTTGCCGGTCACAGCGTCCTTCTTTACAATGATGAGCGAGCCTTTCGGCGCGTTGCGGAACTCCAGCGTCACGGTCTGATCTGCCTTGATGGTGGCCGTCTGCGGCGTATCGTCCAGCACATAGCCTGCCTTGGCACGGGTTTCTTTCACCACCAGCGTTGTGCCGGGGGTGATGCCGTTGACCGTGAAGCTGCCTGCGCTGTCGGTTACAAACTTGCCGTTGGCGTCGCCCACCACAGTTCCGTCCGCAGTGGTGACAAGAAACTCCACATCGGAGAGGGGGGCGTGGGTCACGCTGTCGATCTTCTTTACCAGCAGCGCACCCTTGGGACTGTTGCCAAAATAGAGCTGCACCACATCCTGCTGCTTGCCGCTGATGTAGACCGTCTGCGGTGCGGAGTCGATGACATGGCCGCTGTCACTGGCAAGCTCCTCGACGATGTAAGTGCCTTCCTTCAGCCCCGTCACGGTGAAGCTGCCGTTGGCGGAAGTCTTGTAGGTGCCGATGACCGTGCCGCCTGTGCCGGAGGTGCCGGTGAGGTACTTCACTTGGAACACGGCGTTGCTCACCGCTTCGCCGGTGACGGAATCATACTTCCACACCACCAGCGCAGACAGAGGGATATTCTCAAAAGTCAGCACTTTGGAAGTGCCGGACTGGATATAGACCTCCTGCGTGGCCTCCTTGATGGAATAACCTGTGGGCGGCTCCAGCTCCGTCACCTTGTACCAGCCGTCCCGCAGACCGATCAACTGGAACTGGCCGTTCTCGCCGGTGTAGTAGGTGCCGAGGTCGTTGATCTCGCCGCTGCCGGTATTGTTGCTGGCGTAGATTACTTGGAATTTTGCCCCCTGCAAGGGATCTCCCGTCACGCTGTCCACCTTTTTGACGGTCAGGCTGGGTTTCTGATGATTTTCAAAATAAACGGTGTGGTCGCGGTTGGGATAAAGCGTAGCCAACTGTGCAGGCGCATCTAACAGATACGGGGACGGCACGGACTTTTCCGAGATTTCGTACACGCCGGGGAGTAAATTTTTCAGCTCCGCCTTGCCCTCGCTGTCTGTCTTGATCTGATCGACGCTGTGGCCGTCTGCCGCACGGACTTCAAACACAGTGTTCGCAATCGGCTCGCCGGTGTCTGCGTCATGCTTATACACGATGAGGTTGGGGCGCTTCTGATTTTCGATGGTCAGGGTGCTGGTTCGGCCTGCGAACAGCTCCATGTGATACTCCCGCAGGTCGAGAATGTGAGAGGAATCCGTGGCGGTTTCCTTGACGGAGTACACGCCGGGTTCCAAATCGGCAATCAGAATCTCTCCCTGTTCATTGGTAGTGCGGTCGAGGTAGTGCGTTCCGTCCTCGATCTTGGCGATACGGAAATGAACATTTTTCAGGCGGCTCCCGTCCGAGCTGGTCTTGATGATCTGCAACGAAGGCTTGATGGTATTGGTGAACACGAACTGCGCGTCCTCGTTGGCGTCAAGCTGGATGATACGCTGCGCCTGGTCGATGATATAGCCCTCACAGGCTTTTTCCGTCACCACATACGCGCCGGTGGGGAGCTTGGAGAGGTCGATCTCGCCGTTCTGGTCGGTGGTAAATTCCTTGGGGCCGTAATCACCAGCCACGGACTTAATTTCAAAAACTGCGTTGGGAATGACCTTGCTGGGATCGGTGCTGTCCACCTTAATGAGCCTCATGCCGGGCTTCTGGTCATTAAAGAACAGCAGTTCCTTGATGCCGTCCCCTGCGGTCAGCTCCACCTCCTGCGGCGTGGTGTCAAGGATATGTCCGTCACTGCCAGTATCCACCTCCATAGCACGGTAGGTGCCGGGGGCAGCGTCCGTCAGGAGAATTTCGCCAAACTCGTCCGTCTTAAATTTGCCGAGAGAAACGCTGTCACGGAAAATCTCGAAGGTGACATCGGGCATGGCAACCATGTTCTTGCGGTCATACTTGATGATCCGCAGACCGGGCAGCTCCTTGTTTACCAGCGGAAAAGTGGTGGTTTCGCCGGTGGCCACGGAAGCCGTATAGGCGGCATCATCCTTCAGCCAGCCGGAGGGGGCGGTGATTTCCTTAATTTCATAGGCACCGGGTTTGATGTTATCGAAAATGGCATAGCCCGCAAAATTGGTTTCGGCGGTGTAGGTCACGCCGCTCTCAATGTGCTTGATCTGCACCATGGCACCGGGCAGGTGTGCGCCGGTGTTGGACAGCTTTTCGATACGGAGCGTGCCATAAGGCTCGTTCCAGCAGGTCAGCTCCGCCACCTTGCCATACTCCACCTTGATATTCTGCGCGGGATTATCACTGAGCAGGTGATCCAAAGGCGCTACACGCTCATACACGGTGTAGTTGCCCGCCAGCGTCAGGGGGATGGTCACGGTGCCGTCCGAGCCGGTGGCGAAGGTGCCGACGGTGGCTCCGTCAGGATCGACCACCTCAAAAATAGCACCGCTGAGCGGGGTATCCGTACCCTTTTCCAGCTTGATGAGCTTCAGACCGGTGTCAGGCACTTCGGGTTTCTCACCATCGCTGTAATTACTGTATGTGGACAGCTTCATTGTGGTAGTTGGGTCGGTGTCGCACATATAATTCTGGAGCTGGCCGTATTTGTTCTGTTCTGCACAAACAGCGTAAAACACTGCGTATTGATAGACATTGGTAGAGAAGGAAAGCTGGACGCTGCCGGTCTTGCCTGCCACCGCAGCGGCGGGATATAGGACTTTGAATTTTCCATCATAGCCATCTCCGGTGCCGGAGGTGGTGATCGTCGTAATATCCTTGTTGTTCATGTCCACGATGCGCGATCCTGCGGGAACAGAAGTAGGGTCCGAAAATGCAACACGGATGGCATAGTCGCACACCCAGGTATCCGAGTGGACCGTAAACACCTGCTGCTTGTACTGCTGTCCGTCTACTGTAACAGCATAAGCGGTATCCCGGTCAGCCGTGGCGGTAACACGGGGCGAGTACACCTTGCTCCACGCCGTGCCGCGCACATAGATGTCCTTGGCAGCGGCAAGGATAGCCCGCGCCCGCTGAAGCTCCGCACCGGTCAGGTTTGGATTGACCTTCAGGTTATTGATGTTCCAGTTGGGAAGCAGATAGCACCACAGCGCCATTTTAGTCGCATAGTAGGCGTGATATTTGTTTTCCAGCTTCAGCTCCGAAAGGCCACGGGTGGGATACCCGTTGGCGATGATGCCCATGACCTTCGGGTCACTGCCTTTTTCCTTGGCGATGTATTTGATACTCTCGCCGGGGGCCACGGTCTGCGGCACACCCGTTGTATTCGGATTGACGCAGTACGCGGGAATCTCCTTCGTCCTGCCGTTGGCATCCACATGGTTGAAATAGGTATAGATCAGCTCACGGATGCGGCCATTGATGGAGAGATAGGAGAGTTTCTGTTCTCCGTTGTAAATATTGACCTCGCCCAGGGCTTCCTCCTCGCTGCTGGCGGCAAGGGCCGTGGCCGGGAGCATTCCCAACACCATGACCACCAACAGCAGCATGGAGATCAATCGTTTTTTCATAGTGCGTTCCTCCTGAATTTTTTGGATATAAAAAAGGCGGTATGCTTTTCACATACCGCCTGCGTGTGGATATGAATTTTTCAGCTCACATGGATGCTGTACTCCGTGTACTGGAATACGCCGTTTTTGTAGACATCCCATGCCTCCAGAGAGTAAGTCCCCGGAGGGCAGGAATTAAACAACTCGGTGATCTGCTCCGCGCGCCACGGCCAAAAGCTCTGCGGTGTGACATCTGCGGGAATGGTCAGGTTGATCTTCACCTTATCATTCCCGCTGGGGAATTTCACCGGCTGGCCGTTCTGCCATGTTTCGGGGTTTTCCCCGATGGCATTATACAAGGTATAGAGCATCCGGCGCGTTTCGTAGAGATTGCGCTGGAACAGGTAGTCTTGTCCGCCGCTGGTAAAGTGGCGCGCTTCTGCCTGCGGCATTTCCGGCTGGGGCAGCTTGCTCCAGTCACAGGTGGCGGCAGGCAGTTCTCCCAGCGGTGCGCTGGAAAAGGCGTTTTTATCCCAGCGGGATACATCTTTAATAGTGTAGTCCGTACCATCGTCGCAGCGGATCACATCACCCACCATGGGAACATACCGGGAACCGTCTGTGGGTGCTGCGGCAGTCTGCTGGGGTGCGGTTCCGGTATAGGGTTTGCCGCTTTCCACCTGCACACAACCGTTGGAACTGTCCCAATAGACATTGAAGCCAACTCTCTCGCCAATGTCCCGCAGCTTCACATAATTGTTGCCGTTAATGACATAGGCTTCCATCTGGACCTCCTGCCCGTCTACAAAAATGCGGTGATTGCTGCGCTCCGCCATGATCCCGGCAGCAAAGGCCGTAGTAGTGACTCCAGCCAACAGCAGGCAGGTAAGAAAACCGGCTGCAAAACTTCCTCGCTTCATTGTCTGTACCTCCTATGTTTTGATAGATACAGCATAACGCAGCTTATTTCTGTTGTCAAAAAATCAACTGGCCTTTGCCTGCACACACCAGCGGTAATCCGGCTGATTCATCACGCAGGTGACAAGGGTGATGATGTTCTCCGTGCTGTCGTTTAGGACGCTGGTATCGTCCACGCCGATCTTACTGACAGAGTACACTTCATAGCTGCGTGTGCCGAGCTGGGTGGTCAGCTTGATGGTGTCCCCAATGTCAAGGGTGTGAATTTTGCCAAAGTGATTATTCACGCCGCGATTGTGGCCCGCAATCGCCACATTGCCTTCCCAAATGGAGGTGCTGGCAAAATGTCCTGCGCCCTTGCGGAGCGCGTCCGCGTCCGTCCCCTGATACACCTTGACAGACAGACCGAGGGTGGGGATTTTCAGTGTACCGAGGTAGCCGCCGCTGTAATAGAGGTCTTTCGTGACCGCGGTGTACTTCACCGGCGTGTAAGAACCGGTATTTCCGCTGCTACTGCCCGAAGTCATAGGCGGCAGGACGGTCACACCGCCTGTGCCGCTGATTGTTCCCGCGACTGAACCGCTCACAAGGTTTGGTGTCAGCAGTTCCCCGGCATTCAGCGTATAAGAAGTAGGCGAGCCAAAAGCAGGCGGGATGTAGGCGACGTTTTTGCTGCGGTCGGTGTTTGCAGGCTTATCCATCGTGACATAAATGGTATCGTCCGAAGTGGGGCGTCCGAACAGTCCTGCGTCCGGGCCGTCAAAGTGATACTCCAATGCCGATGCAGGCATGGAAAAAGCCGCCAGCATACAGCAGGCGGCCAGCAGCGTGGTCAGATATTTTTTCATGCGGCGTACCCTCTTTTCTTATTGATGTAGTGGCGATAGCCCTTATAACCGGCGTAACCGCAGCCGCCCAGCGCCGCAGCTCCCACGGGGAGCAGCAGCCACAGCCAGTTAAAATCAACGCCGCTCTTTGACGATGCCGCAGCACCGACGCTGGAAAAAACGGCGGTGTAGATCACCGTATCACAGCTTGTGCGGGTGACGTCACCCTTGTAGTCTGCCGTGACGGTGTAGCCGGTGGCGTATTTGCTGGTGGCTGTGCCGGTGTAGCTTGCCACAGCGGTATAGCGAATGGGAATGTCATAGCCGTCCGTGGGATCGACAGCTGCCTCCTGCCAGCTCACATCGGCAAGGGTCAGGGTGCGGCCATTTTCATTCACGGACTTGGGAACAAGGGACACATCCGCATCGGAGAGATTGGGATAGGTGCGCTCCGCCGTCACCGTGCGGCTGCTGGTCCCGTAGCCCGCTGCCTCCACCTGAATGGTAGTATGGTCAAGGGACAGGACGCCCTCATAGCCGTCCTCGGTCTTGACCTCCAGCTTCGGCTCCAGCATTTTCAGAATTTCCGTCATGTCCTTGGTCTTGCTCTCCAGTGTGACCACCTCGATATGCTCCCGCGTGTCCGTTTCTGTCTGGTCGTTTTTCAGCAAATCAAGGAGCGTATAGGTGTGGCCCTCACGCTCAAAGTCAGCGGTGGGGATCGTAGCGGGATCGTCCTTTGCGGTCAGGTAGTAGACCTTTTCTAATCGGTACACACCGTTTTCCTCGCTGGCTCTGACCTCGGCAGGATAGGCGGAAATGCCGGGGAGTGTATCTGCGGCAGTAATCATGGCAGTTACCGGATCAGCCTCCTTGATGGGTTCAGCGGAAACGGCCAGAACCGTGCTGCTCATAGCGCACAATGTCACTGCTATGCACAGCAAAAGCGAAAGTTTCTTTTTCACAGATTTCACCCCCTTCAACGGACAGGCCGGTTCTGTTCCGGCTGCTTGCGCTCCTGCGGAGAGATCTCACGCTGAATATCATTTTGCAGCTTACGGAAATACTTTTGCAGGCTGTCCACCACGCCGCGGCGATCCTGCACCTCCATACCGTCAAACACCTGCCCCACGCGGCTCACATTGGGCTGCGGGGTCTCCACGCCGAAATTGCGGCAGAGCATATAGCTGACGCTCTCGGCGTCCATGGCGCAGTCCTCGCGGGTATAGTAGGGATAGCGTCCGTGGTCATGGATACCGGCGTGGACGATCTCGCGGGAGAGCGCCGCAAAGATCTTACTGTCGATCAGGCGGCTGGATACCGTAATGCTCTGCGTCTTAGGATCATAAACGGCGTCCTGATACATGGTGCTGCTGGTGACCACGGGAACGGGGGAGCTGTCCAGCAGTCGGCGCAGGGCGGCGTCCATTTCCGGTGTATTGTCTTTCAGGCTCAGCGCCGGAACACCGGCCTTGCCGTGGGTCTGGGAAATGTCGAACACGCGCCCGATCTTATAGCCGTGATACTCTCTTCCGTCCTTCACATAGGTATCCGACACGCGGATCTTCATGCCGTTCTCATCGCGGTTGACGCTGCGCCCCAGCCGGTTCCACACCTCCAGACTGTTGATGTAGGTGATCTCCGGGTTCTGTGCCATCGCCAGCATCACATTGGATGCGCTGTATCGCGGGTTGATGGCCTGCGTGTCCAGATAGTGGAGGTATGCGCCGGGTTCACTGGTGACGTGCATGACCGCATCGTCGGATAGCTGCCCCAATTCCTCGCGCTCCGCTGTTTTCTTTGCCTTCCAGTCCTCGTCCCTCTGCTGCTTCTGCTGGATCAAATCGTCTAACTTTGCCATGTTCATTTCTCCTTTTCAAAATCCATTTATTCCCGCGTGGGCATAGCCATTTGAATGGCTTCCCGCACGGTGTCCTTGGTGGGTGCCGTGCCATCCCGTTCTGCCGCGGCTTGCAGTGCCATCAGACGGCTGCGGACGGAGGGGCGGGCATCAGCTTTCTCCGCAGCCGGTTCCGTAGACGCTCTCGCACCAGTCCCGCGCTCCTTGGAGCTGTTCTCGGACGGAGCGCGGGCGTTCTCTTTTTTTGCGGCAGTATCCTCCTTCACCGGGGCGGGATAGCCCATGCGTTCAAAAATGCGGTTGATCTGCTTGGCGTCCTTGGCTTTTGCCATAATTTCTACCGTCCCGGTCTTTTCCACCTTATTGACGATGGGGTAAAACAGGACGCCGTAGCGTTTGGCTTCCATCTGAAAGCCCTTCAAGTCCTCCTGCTTGACGGAAAAGATCGTCAACTCCTCGCCGTCATGGATCAGGCGCTTGAGGTTGGTTTTACCGGCGAGCTTCTGATTGTCGTTGGCAAGGGCAATCAGAAGGGCGGCAAGATTTTTCGCCCCCAGCCCTGCCAGCTTGAGGGCACTCTCGGTGATCTGGATGCCCTCACGCACCATCAGGTCAGCGGTTTCACCGTTGGTACTCATGCTCGTGTTCCTCCTTGTTCTTTAGATTTTCCTGCCGTTCAGCCTGCGCCTGCTGGCACTGCTGGGATACCCTCGGAATGTCTGCCTGTATCCTGCGGCACAGACGCACTTCCCGGCGTTTCTCCCGTAAGGCGGCAGTCTGCTGTTGGATCTCCGCGCTGTACTTGGCTTGTGCTTCTTCATCGCTGGTGTTCCTCCTTTCCTGATAAAGTGTTTTCCTCTGCTCCTCCAACAAGCGAATGTCCCACTCCAGCAAACGGATACGCTGCTCCAGCTCCGCTTCGGTGGTAATTCCGCTTGATAAAAGGTATTTGAATTGCTGCTCATATCGCTCCAAATGAATGACCTCCCGCTTGACGGAAAAGGGCAGCTTGGGCGGCAGCTTTTTCCGCCTGCCCCCACGCAGCAGGTAGAGGTAGCGGAGATAGAGGGCGTGAAAGCCGGTGATCTTCTTTTTTCGGACGGTCGCCAGCCTGCCCTTCACGCGGTAACGCTTGACGGAATGGGCGATGATTGGCGGGGCTATGCCGCCGTGCCGTTGTTTGGAAAGCCGCAGCAGAATATCCGCTTCGGTGTAGCCCTCGCCCAAGCTGTCCAGGCGGATCGCCCGCTTTGCGCCGGGGGGCTTGACGGTGGTGTATTTCCGATTGGGGCTGCGGCGTACCTCGTAGCCGTTTCGTCGCAGGAGCATGAGAAAGGAATCGTAGGTGTAGGCTTGCCCAATGATCGTGTCAATGTCGGCGCGGATTACACCGCGCACGGTGGGCTTGCCGCCCTGCTCCGCCTTCCACTCGGCGTAATGCTTGCCCTTGCCCTGCGGGGCGATGACGGATAGATCATTCTCCCGGCATAGCGCGTCCGAAGTGCCGCGCACATCGTTGTAGTAACTTTCCGGGCTGGAATGATACTTGTGGCCGTCCGTGCGGGAAACAGAATTGACCACGATGTGATTATGCGGGTGGGCCTTGTCCAAATGGGTCCCGATGACGGCTTCAAAATCCTCACCGAATAATCGCCGTGCAAACTCGCACCCGATCTCATGGGCCTGCTCCGGCGTCACCTCGCCGGGTGCAAAGGATTGGATGAAGTGGTAGCCGAGAACGCCGCCCGTCTTTTTGTATTTCTTTTTCGTTTTCTGCATGGCAGCAAAGGCGGTTTCGGCAGACCGGCAGTTCAGCGTGGTCACAAAGCGCACCGTGTCGGTTTTCTCACTATCCGCCGTGTATATGATTCGCTCGTCCAGCTCGGTCTTTTCCCCATTGACGGCGTACTTCACGCGGTCGTCCAGCCTTGCGCGGATGGCGAATACCTTGGTGTATGCCATATCACAGCCGCTCCGCGATGTTCCAGATTGTTTCCTGCGCCGCCGTGATCGCGGTGATGTCCTCACCGCTGGCAAAGCCGCGGGCGTTGACTGTGCGGGCGATCTGATTGATGTTATTGCCGATGGCGGCGAGCTGGCGGCGTATCTCGGCATACTCATCAGGCGGACGGGGATACAGGGTAAGGCCCATGATGAGGCTACGGATAAATGATTCTGTACTCAAGCCTGTATAAGACACCTGCTTTTTCAAATGGCGGTGTTCTTCTTCGGTTAAGTGGATTTCCACTCGTTTATATCGTTTTCGCAACAGTTCACCTTCTTTTGATATGGGGATATTAAGGGGCTGCGCCCCTTAACAAGCGCATTTGACCGGTCAAATGCTATGCTTGCGACTGCAAAGCAGCCGCAGGCCGCTTGCAGTCCTAAACCAGCCGAAAAAGAAAATCAGCGCACCTCGCCGCCACGGGTTCTTACCCTGCCGCTGATTCCTTTCACCATCTGGAGCTGGTCGTTGTAGTCCTTTCCGCGCCGTGGTGGGTTGTCGATGACCTCATACTCGGAAAGTTTCTTTTGAATGGCTGCGGATGCCGTCCGTCCCGGCCCGTCATTATCCAGGCACAGCACGATCCGTGCCACGCCGGGGTTGTCCTTCAGGTATTGCTCCAGCGCTGCGGGGGATCGGATGGAGCCATCCTTCCGTGGCTGATAGATGCCGGAGAGGGACAGCGTATTGGCGGTGCGCCAATCCTGCCCGCGCAGCTTCAGCAGCGTCAGGTAAGAAAGCGCGTCAATGGCGGATTCAAACACGCAGAGGGTTTTGCCACCGGCGCAAAGGGGAACGGCAAAGGAAAACCGCTTATCGCTGCCGGGAACTTCACCGGCGAAGGTGGTGTCCGAAAGGGTCCCGCGCAGTGCGCCGTAGGCAGGGTTCCCATGTTCGTAGCCCACAAATACGCAGTTATGATGCTCTGCATCCTCGTAAAGCTGCCCGTGCTTGATGCAGTGGTTGATAATTTCCGCGTCAATGCCCCGGCTCCGCAGATATGCAAAAACACGCCGGTTGTCGGCGTGTTTGGGAGGGAGGGTAAATTCAGTTTTCGGGAGCGGTGCGGCTGGCTCTGATTTGGGCGGCACATGGGGCGGTTCCCCAAGGATACGCTGCACGGCGTCCAAAAAGGAAACACCCTCCACTGTTGTCAGATAGTCCAGCGCATTTGTGCCGCCGATATTCCGCGACCACCAGCACCATTTTCCGTTGGAGATTTTCAGGCTGTCGTGGGTGCGGGTGGCGTAGGTGTTGCCGCCGATATGGACCAGCTCCTCCGGCTCAAAGCGGCGCAGGTAGGTCAATAGGTCCATCTCGCGGGCGGCGGCGATCTGGTCTTTTGATAGGTAGGGTATGGGAAATCACCTCCGGGCATCAGAAAAGCCGTCTGCATTTCTGCAAACGGCTTCTGAGTAATATGAATCACTTATTGATCGCTCTTTTTCAGCAATTTTTGCTCAGCGCTTTCCAGTGCGGCAATGTAGTCCTTTTCACCTCTGGATAATTCGACAGACTGAAGTTCTTTGTATTTTCGGTATTCTTCCTTGGCTTTTCTCTCCGCTGCGGCCGCGCTGATCTTGCCTGCATGAGTCAATATCTCATGTTTGGAGAGTTTGAGAAAGCCATCCAGCGTGTCGATCCAGTCTGACATATACATAGGAATGCGTCGGCGGGCCTGCATCTCTGCGAGATCAAGGTAAGCCGATACAATGTCATTAAGCGCCAGCAACTCGTCCTCGGTGCAGTAATTTTTAGCAACGAGGGCATCGCTCTGGGTAGGATGACTTCCGGAAAATGAGCGCAGACCCATGTTGGGCTTGCTGCTGTCTGCGCTGTAAAAAATCTTTTCCGCCGCCGTCTGACCGTGAGCGGCCCAGTGCATTTTATTCTGAACGGTTTTGAAGAAAAGGACGGAGGCTTCCGTCCGCGGGTCATAGTCCACGCTGGTGGCGTAAATGTCCAGGACTTTGCGCCAGAACACTTTTTCAGACGAGCGAATATCGCGGATGCGATCCATCAACTCATCAAAATAGTTGCCGCCGCCAGCTTGCTTCAGAAGCTCATCATTCATGGCAAAGCCCTTGATGAGGTATTCTTTCAGCACGGAATTGGCCCAAATTCGGAATTGAGTACCGCGCAACGACTTCACGCGATAGCCCACAGAGATGATGACATCTAAGCTGTAGTATGCGACGGGTTTGTCCGAATTTGCAATGTGAACATTTTTCACATTGCTTTTTTCATCTACCTCACCTTCAGCAAATACATTTTTTATATGTTTTGTGATACCGCTGCGCTCTCGTTGAAACAGTTCCGCCATCTGCGCCTGCGTCAGCCAAACGGTTTCGTTTTCCATGCGGACATCGATTTTTGTCAAACCATCCTCGGTCTGATACATAATGATCTCCGTCTGTTCAGGATGGATGCTGTTTCCGCTGATTGCTAAATCATCCATGCATCGGTTCCTCCTATTGTTCTTGACTAAACATAGTTTCATGAGCAGAATGCTCCTGCGCTGCCAACCTGTAATGGGAGGCCAGCAGAGCCTCTTTCATCTGCTCACCAGTCAAATCGCCGTTTGCCCAGCACTGTGAGAGTATCTTGGCATATTTAGAAACGGGAACGCCTTCAATGGCATTCAAAGCATCTGCCAGCTTTACCGCCTGAATTCTGCGTTCTTTTGCTGCATCCGTCATGATAACATACTCCACCGGACTTTTTCAGTATTATACCATGCTGGGGTCATTTTAGAAAGCTCCTTTAGAATTGAAATTACGCAATGTCCAACAATTACCGCTCCGGCGTGTTCTTTTTCACTGTCTTTCGTTCCGCGCTACGCTCCGGCTTAGCCAGTTCTTCCATTGCCGCATTGATCACGCAGGAGTGATTGTCCACAGCGTAAATGTTCGTATGCCCGCCCATCTGCTTCTGGAGCGCCGTAAAGTGGCCTGCGGCCTGACGCGCCGGTGGGTAAAACCTCTCATCGCCTGTGCGCTGCGCCATGGTGCAGGCCAGCACGAACATACAGCGGTCCTTGCCATAAGCCACTGTCCACTCTTTCAAAAAAGCAGGCAGCTTTCCATCGCTGTAGGCGTTGGTCGCGTCCTTCTCGAAGGCTCCTGCACAGGTCAGCGTCCGATCCCGGCTGGCCATCCACTCAAAGATCTCCCCGCAGTCAATAGCCTCCAGCCTTGTTTTTGGATAAATGGGCTGCGCGGGGTCGCGGTACTTTTCCTCGGTTCTTTTTCGCAGAATATCATTCGCACAGCTCGCGATGCTGTCACGAAAGGCGTCCATCTCATCCGTATCGTGGGAGAGCCAGTCCGTATAAAGCTGCGACAGCGGATGCTCAAACTCGTTCAGCACCGCAAGCTGCCGCTCAGACAGGCCGGTTTCATCCTCAAACAGAAACAGCAGGTTGTCACGGCAAGCGATCTCGTAGGCGTGAGAAATGATCTCATCAGGCGACTGCGTTTTCATCTCCGCAAGAAACACCTCGTTTTCCTGCGACATTTTTTCGTATAATTGGGTTTCCAATTCGTCTTTTGTAGGCATGATGTTCTCCTTATAGCTCAATAACACGGAAATCGCTCTCTTTTTCCATGATCTCGCTGCTCAATAATATCAATGGCATATCCGAGGCTGCCAGCCGTCTCAGCTTGCTAATGGAAAGCGGGGTTGGTGCTTCAAACAGGGCCACAATGCAGGCCCACAGGTCAACAACATGACAAAGGCAAACGATACGCTCCGAAGAAAAGGACTCCGCTGCTTCAGGCAGCATCGAGCGCAATTCTTTCATGAGGCTTTCCTGCTCTTTTAGCATCTGCTGATGTATCTGGCGTTCTAACCGTTCTTTTTCCTGCTTTCTTTCCAACCGTTTCATTGTAAACGATCCTCCATTTCAAAAATTATCTCGCCAATCCCGCCCGCATCCGGTGGGCGTAATTGGCAACGCTGTATCGTTTCATATATCTGTTCTCGGAGGGAGCCGGACTGTCAAAGTCCAGCCCCTCCATGCGGGGATCGTCGGTGCCGTCCAACACCGCCTCCACCGGAATGACGCGAAGCCTGCCGGAGCATTTCAGCTCGCCGCCAAATACGCCAGCGGCACAGTGAAAGCCACGGTCACCGCACACCCAAAGCAGCTTCTTTCCCGCGGGAATATCTCCAAAGGGCTGCTTCAAAACAATGACGGAATGGGGTTCCGCACCGGCTACCTCATAGTAGCCGGACTGCTCCGCCTTTTCGTATGCCTGGATCAATTTCTTGAATTTATGCTGCGGCTCGATATAGAACCAGCTTTCCTGATAACCCATAATCTCCTCCATTTTCTATTGGTTTTACCGCTCCAGCTGCGGTCTGCGGCGCTCCGGCGGCCTTTGATCCTCGTCCGGCTCGGCGTCTACGATCTCCGGCTCCTTGTGGTCTAAATTCAGCAGGGAATTCAGTTCCTCCAGCCGTGCCGTTTTGGTGTTCAGCTCCGCCTCGCGGGGAAACGGCTTTTGTACCTCTGCCTTTGCGGTTTCCAACTGCGTTTGCAGGTTGGACAACTGCTCGCGACAGGTTTGCTCCTTAATAGGCAGTCCCTCCAGCGCATTGTCCATGCGCTGCAAATTGCCAAACACATCGGTTCCCAGCGTAACGGTATGGCGGAGCTGCCCGATCATGGTCAGGCGGTATTCCCGCGCGAAGGTATCAAAGGCCAGCTCCAGCGTCAGGCCGCGATAGCTGCCGATCTGTGTCGCCTCCGGGGAGAGCATCGTTTGGCTCATGGTCAGCAGCGCCGCACCCGCCTCTTTCTTGTCGGCATGGGTGACGCCCGCCAGCGTAAGCGGAGAGAAACCGTCCCCATTGGGATGGGTGTTCTCCTTGACGGCGGCAATATCCGCGCCATAACCGGTGATCCGTGCCTGCGTTTCTGCGATTTGCTTCGGAAAGCCCTTGCTGATGGCGTCCTCCAGCGCGTATTTCTGAGAAAGATGGTTGGCTTTCAGCAGCTTCAGCTTGGACACCTCAATGTCAAGATCCATCTTTTCCTTGATCATGGGGTTGCCGCTGGCCAGCGCCTTGATCTCGGCATAAGAAAGCGCCTGCTCATCCACATCTTCGGCGGAGCGGACAGGCGATTTGCTGGTCATGATTTGGCTGATAAATTTCTGCTTGCTCTCCACAAGCTGGTAAAGGTAGGCGTCGAAGGTGCCCTCGGTGACATAGCTGTAAATGTCTACCTCCGGGTTTTCATTGCCCTGACGAATGATGCGCCCTTCGCGCTGCTGGAGATCGGACGGACGCCACGGGCAGTCGAGATGGTGGAGTGCGATGAGTTTTTGCTGACAGTTGGTACCGGCCCCCATGCGCTGGGTGCTGCCCAGCAGGATACGCACCTGACCGCTCCGCACTTTACCGAACAGATCTTTCTTCTGTACCTCGCTCTTGGCGTTGTGGATGAAGGCGATCTCGTTTTCGGGAATACCCATTTCCAGCAATTTCGCGTGAATATCATCATAAACGCTGAAAGTGCCGTCATCCTTTGGGGTAGAGAGGTCGCAAAAAATCATTTGCGTGGAGCGTTGGCCTGCGGTGCGCCGCCAGATCTCAAACACATTTTCCGCGCACTTGGCGGCTTTGCTGTTGGGATCGCTGGGAAGCATGGGGTTGACCAGCCGCTGATCCAGCGCCAGCTTGCGGCCATCGTTGGTGATGAGCAGCATATTGTCCACGCTGCTGTCCACCTCGCGGTTGCGGACTTTTTCAGCACGCTCCGCCAGCGACGCCACGATCTCTTTCTGATACTCCGATGGTTTCAGGGCGATATTGTGGTAATGCGCCTCCGGCACGGGGAGCTTGAGCATATCTGCCGTCTGGATGTCCGCCACATTTTTGAATACGGACATTAGCTCCGGCAGGTTATAAAACTTGGCGAAGCGGGTCTTTGCCCGGTAGCCGGTACCCTCCGGGGACAGCTCGATGGCGGTGACGGTCTCGCCGTAGTTTGCCGCCCATGCGTCAAAGTGCTGTAAGCCCTGCTCCTGCAAGGCGTTCATCTGCAAGTAGCGTTGGATGGTGTAAAGCTCCACCATACTGTTGGAAATGGGGGTGCCGGTGGCAAAGACAATGCCGCGTCCCCCGGTAATCTCGTCGAGGTAGCGGCACTTCATAAAGAGGTCTGAGCTTTTCTGCGCCTCGGTCTGGGCAATACCGCCCACATTGCGCATCTTCGTGTAAAGAAAGAGATTTTTGAAATAATGGCTCTCGTCGATGAAGATACGGTCAACGCCCAATTCCTCAAAGGTGACCACATCGTCCTTGCGGCTCTGGTCGTTCAGCTTGTCGATCTTGGCTTGCAGGCCCTTCTTGGTTTTCTCCATCTGTTTGATGGTGAAGTTCTCGGCTTTTTCTCGCTTGGCTTCGGAAATGCCCATCATGATTTCGTCGATCTGCTGTTCAAGAATGGCCCGCTGGCGCTCTACGCTCATGGGGATCTTCTCAAATTGGCTATGCCCAATGATAACAGCATCATAGTCGCCGGTGGCGATCCTACCACAGAATTTCTTGCGGTTTTTGGTTTCAAAATCCTTACGGGTAGCGACAAGGATGTTCGCTGCCGGATAGAGCTGCAAAAACTCAGTGGCCCACTGCTCCGTCAGGTGGTTGGGCACCACAAAGAGAGATTTTTGACACAGGCCCAGCCGCTTTGACTCCATCGCCGCCGCGACCATCTCAAAGGTTTTTCCCGCGCCCACCACATGGGCAAGCAAGGTGTTTCCACCGTACAAAATGTGCGCGATGGCGTTGACCTGATGCTTGCGGAGCGTGATCTCCGGGTTCATGCCTGAAAAGCTGATGTGACTGCCATCATACTCACGGGGGCGGTTGCTGTTGAACAGAATATTATAGGTCTTACAGATGGCTTCGCGCCGGTCAGGGTCTTTCCAGATCCACTCAGCAAAAGCGTCTTTAATGAGTTCCTGCTTGCTCTGGGCGATGGCGGTTTCCTTCTTGTTGAGAACAGCGTTTTTCCTGCCATCGGCATCGTACACATAATCAAAAATGCGAACATCTTTCAGGTTCAGGGTGTCCTCGATGATCTCATAGGCGTTGATGCGCTTGGTGCCGTAGGTGCTGATGGCCTTGACATTGCCGCGATCCGTGCTTTTACCTTCAATGCGCCACTCACCGGTGATATCGGAATAGTGGACCTTTATGCTCCATTGTGCGCTGCGGGGTGTCCCCAGCGTTTCAAAAATAAATCGGCGCACATATTCGGTGTCCAGCCATGTAGCGCCCAGCCGGACGGAGATCTCGCTGGCGGTGAGGTCGGTGGGCTGCACCTGCGCGAGCGCATCAGCGTTGATCTGATACTGCGGGTCCTGCTCCGCCTTGCCTTGAGCAACCGCCCATTTCTGACGCACATTGCCGGAAAGATACTCGTCTGCGGGCAGGTATTTCTCATGTCCATCGTTCTCGCCGGTGTAAGCGGGGTTCAGGAACACCACGCCGGTTAACTCGGAAAACAGCGTCTCCTCATCCTTGCCGGTGAGCCTGCCCATATAGTCCATATCCACATGGGCCTTTTCGCCAATGGACAGCGCCAGCGCCTCCACCGCTGTATCTACCTTTTCAGCGGGTTTGTGACTGCGGATGGTGCGCTTGGTGAACAGGTCCGCCTTCCTTTTCAGGTTCCGATCCTCGTCCAGAATTTCCAGCGAACAGAGCAGAAAATAGGAGCTGTCCTGGTCAAAGGCAATGGCGTTACCGCGAGAGTTGATGAGTCCGTACTTTCGGGTGAAGGCGTCGTAGAGGGCATTCAGCTTTGCTTGCTGCGCCTTGATTTCTTCATTGGGATAGTCCTCTGTCTGGTATTCCAACAGCGTCCGCACACAGTCCCGCAGCTCGATCATGCCGCGGATTCTGCTCTCTGCCGTCTTGGATACCTCCACCGGGATCATGCGGCTGTTTTCCCGGTAGTAGATCTGGCCCGCTACCAGCGTATAGGAAAAATTGCGGACAGCGGGATCGGCCTCAATGGAATGATCCTCGCCCTCCAATTCCTCCTCCCGGTCATAAGCGGTGATCTCGCCGTGGATATTCTGAACAGCCTCCGCCAGCAGTGCTTCCAACGGCTGCTCCGGGTACGGCTCACAGGTGGGCGTGGGGCCGAACGGCCCGGACACCATCTTCATCTCGCCCAAGATCATATCCGGGTGGTCGATGAAGTAGCTGTTCATCTGGATGCCGTCCTCGTTGGTGGCAAGGTGTACCCACTCCGGCTCAATATCCACCATTCGTTCCCGCTTTTGCAGGAACAGAATGTCTGAAACGACCTCGGTTCCTGCCGCGGCCTTGAACGCATTGTTGGGCAAGCGGATCGCCCCCAGCAGCTCCGAGCGCTGCGCGATGTATTTTCGCGCGCTGGCGGTGCGCTTGTCCATGGTGTAGCTGGAGGTCACAACGGCGATAACGCCGCCCGGTCTGACCTGATCCAGCGCCTTGGCCACGAAATACTCGTGGATGGGAAAATTCAGCCGATCATAGCGTTTGTCCGGCACATGGAACTGGCCGAAGGGAACATTGCCGATGGCAACATCGAAAAAGTTATCCGGGAAGGCAGTTTTCTCATAGCCCTGCACCGCAATACTGCTGCGCTGATAAAGCTGGCGGGCGATGCGTCCGGAGAGATCGTCCAGTTCCACGCCATAGAGCTTGCTGCCGCTCATGCTTTCCGGCAGCATACCGAGAAAATTGCCGATGCCGCAGGACGGCTCCAGAATGTTGCCCTGCGTGAAGCCCATCTGCCCCAGGGCGGCATAGATGCCGCGGATGACCACAGGCGGCGTGTAGAACGCCGTGAGCGTGGATTCACGGGCGGCGGCGTATTCGGCATCGGTAAGCAGTTCTTTCAGTTCAGCGTAACGAGGATTTTTCTCGTCAAAGAAGTCCGCCAGACCGCCCCAGCCCACATACTGTGCCAGCACCGCCTGTTCCTCCGCTGTGGCGCTGCGGTTCTCCGCCTCCACGGTTTTCAGGGTACGGATCGCGTCCAGATTGCGCTGAAAACGCTCCAGCGGCGCGCCCTCCCCGATGTGGTCATCGGTGATGCGGTAGTTCCGGCCATCCGCGTCCAGCGGATAGGCAAGCGCGTTCTGCTTTTTCTTTTTCGGCGGGGTGAGTACCGCAGGCGGCTCGTCCGTCTGCGGTGCCGCGGTTTCCCGCACCATGTCCGGCTGCTCCATGTGAGCGCGGACATAGTCGACGGATTCCTTTCGGAAGATGGGAAAGCCCGTCCCGCCTTCAAAGGTCACATCCCGCAGGGATACCTTTTGGGTGAGATCGTCTACGCTGTCCACTTCAAACTGCCGCCCATCTATGGTCAGGCGTGTACCGATGGAGAGCGGTTCGGGGACTTCCGGTTCCATGGGCATTACGGGCTCCGGTGGCGTTGGCATGGTTTCCTCGGAGGGTGTCGCAGCTTCCCGCTCCAACGCCGCTGT
>ERZ779888.1725-NODE-1725-length-20351-cov-13.319965_pt1 | contig 20351 bp, 19 predicted proteins | sample MGYA00511245_ERZ779888 | MGnify/ENA primary metagenome ERZ779888 (study PRJEB29588, sample SAMEA2155255) | human gut metagenome | biome: human gut; feature: human-associated habitat; material: faeces | place: Denmark | collected 2008/2010 ...
GCTTAGGGATAATGTAAGTACTACCAGAATGGTCCAAAAAAATATCCGCACCCCCATCATCGCTCAGGATGTCAGAGCTCGCCCCGTAGGGGGAGCTGGCGGCGGAGCCGACTGAGGAGGTTCATTTCCCAGGCTGCAAGCCGGTTGTATGGTTTTTCATGTTTTACTTTTCCTACTAGCAAAGCTCGGTTGTGCGGTTCTAAGCTTAATACAAATGTATTTGTGTTAAATAATCCTCTAATCAAATTTAACCGAAACCCTTTAAAGAAAGTTTGTGAACAGGAAATATATATTTAAATTAGCTATAACAAAATTCTATTAATTATTGTAACAATTATGATTTTTTGGCTTTTGAGAATACAAATTCCCTATGATATGCTGTAAATATCTAAATCCGGAACAATTTTAAACGGAAGGGAGAATTATTTATGAAGAGATTATTTATTTTTCTATCGGCTTTATTTGCTTTGTTCCTCTTACAGGTTGCACCAGCACAGGCAATTTCTTTAGGATCCAAGACTGCATCTGCTAAGGGACCGGATACATTACTTATTATTCAATTGGATCCGAATTATGTTGGTAAACCGGGAGAAATTGAAAAAAGAATTTTTGATTCATTTGCTGATGAGGTCAAAAAAGCAGGACACACCGTAGTACCATTTGCTCAGGCGCAGAAAGATCTTCGTATTTATCTTCGTGAAGAAGCCGATACAGATACTCAGCGTGAACAGGATCTCGGAGTAGTATTAAAATCAAAAGATTTTAAGGCTTTAGCTGCAAAAGAAAATGTTCAGTATGTCCTTTTAGTTTCTACAAGAACAACTTCCGCAGAAGTAAAAGAAAATTTCTTCACTGGACAGAGAAAGAATCTTACCGTTCTGACAAATATTGTACTTTATGATGCGAAAGCTGGAGATTATCTTGCTGACCAGAGTTATACAGAGATCGGAAAGACATCTGGCAGCTATGATAGAGCTTATAGCCGTGCGACAAATAAACTTTTAGATGAAGTAAATGTTGCTGATTTTTATAAAGGCAATGTTTACTAAAACAAGTAATTAAATAAAAGTACCTGATTCACGGTAATAGAATCAGGTACTTTTATTTTTATCCTATTCTTGTCCATCCCCCACAAAAAAAGGACCCACCAAGAGTCCTTTTTCCCTATCTTTTCCTATCTTTACTTATCCTTCAGTTTTTCAACATCCATAATAGCCTTATAGACCATGTCGAAGGTGATGTCGTATGGTTTGACTCTCATATCCTTGGTATGGAGGCAGTTTTCTACGAGTTCATCGGGATGCTTGGGGTCGATGCCGATGTCTTCCAGGCAGTGCGGAAGGTTGATGGATTTGGCGAAGTTGTAGATCTTGTCTCTTTCTTCGATCTGGCCGTCCATGGTGAGCATGACCTGCAGGCCGTAGTTGACGACGGCGCCGTGGAGGTGCTCGCCTTTGTGCGGGGTGCGGGTGTGGCTGTTGTAGATGGCGTGCGCGAGGCTGGAGTCGAGATCGTCTTCGATGCAGACGGAGGCCATGCCGGGAGCCACGATGATGGAAAGTGTGGCTGCTTCGAGAGCGTCTGTCACGATTCCCTTGTCTACGTCAGCGAGGGCTTCTTTGCCGTATTTCAGGATGCCTGGTGCCACGTTCTGTGCGTTGTTCACGCCGGTCTGCTGGATCCATGTGAGGTCCATACCTCTGGCGGAGAAGGGGACTTCATACTGTTTGGCAAGAGCATCGCCGAGGCCTGCCCAGAAGTACTGGCGCGGGGAGTGTGCGATGATTTCCGTATTGATGAAGGTGTGCCATGCACCGCGTTCTCTGTAAATGGAGCCTTTGAAGCTGTGATCCGGGTTGTACATGATGCAGACGGCAGTGACGGAGGCGCAGTTGGATGCGAGCGTCGGGAATGTGAAGATCGGTTTCTTCAGGAGGTGCGCAGCCCATTTGCAGGTGTCGGTCGCGCGGCCGCCGCCGACGGCGAAAATCATGTCGGCTTCCTGGATTTCCGGGATCTTTGTCAGAGCTTCGGCGTTTTCAAATGTAGCGTCGTCGCCGTAGAGGAAGGATCCGGTGATGTCGATCTTTCCGCTGACTGCTTTTCTGATCAGCGGTTCAGCGGCGATTCTGGCCTTGGTGCCGCCGATGATGACAGCGGTTTTTCCATATTCGCCGCAAATATCCGGAATCTTGTCATAGGCATCGCTGCCGATGGTGAAGTGCGGAAAATACGTACTATTCATAAATGATCCCCTCTCTTATGTAAAAGGCTCATGGCCTTGGAATGTATACAGGTATTATAGTCGAATCAGATGGTCTCTTCAAGAATCAATGACCGATGCGGACCTGCCTGCCACCTGCGGCTTCGAAGAGGCGGTGGGAAATGGAGAGAACGGTGCGCTTTTCAGAAGCGGCGCGGAGGGCGTCTAAGACCTGCTTTTCCGTGACGGAGTCAAGGTTCGCCGTAATTTCATCGAGAAGGAGAAGCGGCGGATTCGTGACGGTTGCGCGGGCAATGGAAAGGAGCTGGAACTGGCCCTGTGAAAGGAGTCCCGGGTCGTAAGGCGTATCAAGGCCCTCCGGCAAGTCTTCGATGGCAGGAAGGATGCCTGTCTCGGCAAGTGCTCTTCTGACATCTTCCTCAGAAATGGAGGGATCGGAGAGTGTGATCTGGTCTCTCATGTTTCCCGAAACAGGTTTGAACTGCTGCTCGACGAGGCCGAATACCTTTCTCCTTTCCTCTTCAGGGATGGATTCCGGCGCGCGCCCGAAGATGCGGACGGTGCCTTCCGATGGCTGGTAGAGGCCGCAGATGAGCTTGAAGAGCGTGCTCTTGCCCGAGCCTGTCCGCCCGATCAGCGTGACGTTCTCGCCTTCATGGATGGTGAGGTCGAAATTGTGGAAGACGGGCTTTCCATCTTCGTAGGCAAAGGAAAGATGGCGGATGGAAATCGGGATATTTTCTTCCTTTTCGGACACTGCTGCGGAAGGCGGTTCCATTTCTTTTTCGGAGAGGAAATCGCCGATCCGCTTGCAGCCTGCGATGGCGGACTGGATATTCTGGATTTCCATGCCGATGCTTTCCAGTGGAGAGAAGACTTTCCCGACGTAGGCGATCAGGGCGACGGCGGTGCCCGCGCTCATGCCGAAGAGTGCCTGGAAGTCGCTCCTGCTGACGGAGAGGACGACCATGATGGCGATGATAAGCGAGCTCACCGTGATGATGATCGGCGAGTAAATCGAGTCATACAAGTTGCTCCTGTTCATCGCGTCGAACCCCGCGCGGACGGATTTTCCGTACCTTTCTTCCATGAAGGATTCGCGGTGGTAGAGGCGGATCGTGCGGATGCTGGCAATCGTTTCAGGGATGGCCTGATTGATGCCCGCGACGGCTTTCCTGTTGTCGAGCTGCGCGGAAAGCATGCGGCGCTGGAATGTCCTCGTGAGGAGGAAGAGAATCGGCAGTGATAAGAAGAGCAGGATCATGAGGCCCTTGCTCAGGAAATAGACGACGCAGAGGATGGAAACAATGCGGAAGACGTCGGAAATCATGGAAATGATGCCCGAGTCGAAGAGGTCTTCGAGCGTGTCGACGTCGTTCACGAAGAGCGAGGCGAGCGATCCGCTGTCGTTTTCTATGAAGACGGAGGAGGGCAGGCGCGAGAGCTTGTCCGCCATGAAGGAGCGGATGTGACGCGTCGAGCGCTGGCCGAAGATCGTGATGATCGTTTCCTTGACCGAGTCCGCGATGCCCGAGACGGCTGTCAGGGCAAAGTAGAGAAGGCCTGCCTGGATGAGGAAGGGAAGCGTCGCATTTTCTGCCGTCAGTTCATCGACGATGCGCCTAAGAATCAGCGGCGGCGTGACGGAAACGGTGACGGAGATGAGGATGGCAAGGACGAGCCCGATAGTCAGCTTCTTATTATGCAGGGCAGCATAGCGGAAAATGGAGTAAAGCGGGCGCTTCGTGTCGACGGGATTCTTTTGGCTCATTTATCGTCCCCTCCTTCCGCGAGGGCGTGCTGCATCTTCCAGAGGCGGCGGTACTCCCTGTTCCTGCTGAGAAGTTCTTCGTGGGGAAGGACCTCTACACTCCCGTCTCCTAAAATCCAGACGACGCGGTCGAAGTCCTTGAAGAAATGGAGACGGTGGGAAATGAGGATGACGATCGAATCCTTCAGCATCGGGCGGATGTTGGTGAGGATTTCCTCTTCCGTCTTTCTGTCGACGGCGGAGAAGGGATCGTCCAGGATGAGGAGCGGGCGCTTGTGGTAGAGTGTACGGGCCACAGCCACGCGCGCCTGCTGGCCGCCGGAAAGGCGGAGGCCTCCTTCTCCGATCATCGTGTGGATGCCATCCGGGAAGGAGGAAATTTCCTTGTCCATCTCGACGGCTTTAAGGACAGCATCGAGATCGCCGGGCTTTCCGAGGCGGATGTTGTCCTCGATTGTTCCCGAGAAAAGCTCGGGGCGGTGACCCATGTAGCCGACCGTGCCGATGGGGTCGATTTCGCTTCCAAGGCGCTTTCCACCGTAAAGTATCGTGCCTTCATAAGGGTACTCGCAGAGGAACGTGCGGCCCAGCGTCGATTTCCCGCTGGCGACTTCCCCTGTGACGCCGATGAATTCCCCGGGCTTGGCTTCGAGGTTGAAATCTTTGTAAATCGGGTGGTCGCCGCCCGGGTAGGTGAAGGAAACGTGGCTGACGGAAAGAGTGGCAGACGGGGACACCTTTTGTTCTGTCTCCTCGATATCCTTCAGGTAGGGACGGACGCGGACCCATGACACCTTCGCTTTCTGCACGGCATTGAAAAGATGCGCCGCATGGGAGGCCTTTACGGCCAGGCGAGCAAAGCAGGCAAGGTAGGCCGAGAAGGCAGCGATGTCCCAGGAGGCCCAGCCCGTTCCCATGACGTTCCTGCCGCCATGGACGATGATAAAGAAAGCGCCTGTCATGGCGATGACTTCATAAAGAGGCTCCATGGTATTTCCCCAGAGATTGGCGCGGACCGTCTTCTTCTCATAATCGGCAAGATACGTCTCATAGATACCGTCCTGCGCCGTCTCCTCGCCGAAAATGCGGTAAGTGAGCGCATTCCTGATGCGGTCCATCGTGCGGTCAGAAAGGCGGCCGCTCGATTCCTTCCCGGCGCGTGCGCTGTCGGTCACGACTTTCTTGAGCCGGCCGGCAATGAAGTAGGCAATCGGCGGGAAGAGAAGGACGAGGAAGGTCAATTTCCAGTCATAGTAAAAAAGGAGCGCGGCATAAGCGACCATGACGACGCCCGTGTCGAAGACTTCCGTCGTGAATTTGCGCATGCCTTCCACGCAGGCATCGACGTCCGAGACGACGCGCGTCATGAGGGACCCTTCTGTCTCGCCCGCCTTGGCCGTTTCCTGATGGATGAGCGTGCGGTAAAGGATCGCCTTCATCGCAAGGGAGATGTCGTTGGCAAAATGGCGCACGTAAAGACGCTTGAGGGCGCGGCAGCCCTGCACGATCATGATTGTCAGAAGGTAGAGCGAAGCGAGGCGCAGCATCGCCGATGGCGCCCGCTCGCCGCCCAGGATGTCGATCACGTACTGGGCCAGCTGCCCTTCGAACCAGGGGGAGAGCGTCATGCCCACATTGTAGATGAGCCCGCTGATCGTCACGTACAAAAGGACCTTCTTCTCTCCCGCAAAGTAATAGAGAAGATCCGAGGGCGTATATTTCTTCATAATAATCTTCTTTCTTTCCTGAATTCTTCCTTTTTGTCTATTATAATTCAGAGAGAGGCACACGGTTTTAAACAATACTTAAAATTTTAAACAATACTTAAAATAGAAACAAGAATGATAAATGAGAATTTTTCCTGTTTTGGCAAAGCGTTTTTTAGTATATAATAAGAAATAGATATGAGGAAAATAAAGGGGGGATCTTGTATGAATTGGAAAAAAGCTGCTGCAGCGGCCGTTTTTGTACTCGCACTCGGGGGAAGCATCGGAGCGGATGCTGCCACCATTTCCCTTCCAGGACTTTCCGGAAATCCGGCGGAGCAGTCCGGGGCATTCCGCACCGACGACTACCATCTCACACGTGCTTACCTCAAAAGCCCGTACCTGATCGCGCACGGCATCAATGAAAACTTCGCAGGCTACGTCAATGCGGCGATTGCCAGGGAGAAAAGAAATTTCCTGGACGAACTTTCCAGGGAACCTGCCGGCATCACGGGGATCATGACGTGGAATGAAGGTCTTATCGCAAACTACTACAGCAACCTGCAGGGGATCACAAGCCTCGTCCTCATCGAGGAATGGAAGAGCGCAAGCGGCTCCTCCCTCTTCGTGAAGGGACTCAACTTTGACGCGGGAGGAAATCTCATTCCCTTCAAGCGTCTCTTTCCACGCATGACAGCAGGCGATGCGGAGGAAAGGATTCAGGCATATGCATCCAAAGCAGGGATCATGCTGCTTCCTCATAGAAAGGCGGCCCTTCCCACGAACTACTACGTGTCGAAGAAAGGCGTCGTCTATGCCATTTACCAGCCGGGCGAAAGGACGCTTTATAAGTACGGCGTCTTCTGCGTCCCGATAGGGACAGTCTGACCCGGCATTCCATCAAGGAGGAATCACGATGAAGAAATTGGAAATCGGCCTTATGGCTGCCCTGCTCCTGTTTCCAGCCATTGGCACCGCTGAAGCGTACACCGCCGAGACACTGAAACAGGCGCAAGGCCCTGCCATTGTTTCTGAATCCTACAAAGACGGCACCATGGAAGTACGCAAAGCCGTCTCGAAAGACGCAAATCTCCTTCGCCGCGCAAGAATCAACAGCGCCATCGATACGGAAATCGACCGCTTTGGAAACTATGTGGCAAAAGCCAATCAGCGCACCGGAGGCGGCACAAAGGGATGGATCAATTACAAAGAAGGCATGACTGGAGAAAACGACCCGTACACCAGCCTTCTCTTCTTCGAATCCGTTTACTATTACCATGCGGCGCATCCTCTGACCTATGCCAAAGGACTGACCTTCGACCAGATGGGACATAAAGTCACCTTCGAAGACCTCAAGAAGAAAATGCCAAACCTCACTCTGGAAGAACTCCGCCGCCAGACCGCCCTTCAGGCAGAAGCCAACCACCTCTTCCTCTTCAAGGACTACAAGATCAACAAATTCCCGGAAACCTTCTACATTGACAAAAACAATCACCTCTACTTCGTCTTCCAGCAATACGCCATCGCTCCCTATGCCGCAGGCTTCATCGTCATAGACATGGGCGAAGTCCCGGAGAAATAAGCATCAAAAAAGGAAGTACATCTATCAAAGAACGCACTTCCTTTTTATTTCATTTTCATTACAGGAACATCAGCCCGATGGCGATCAGGAGGAGAAGCGTGCCCTCCACGCGGCTCATGATGAGCGGGAAACTCTCATGACGGATGAGGGTATCCTTCAGCTGGCCGGCGCAGATGGCGGCGATTGAGAAAAGGATGGCTGCCTGGATGGAGAACGTCAGGCCCAGAAGACCGATCTGAAGACTGGGAGAGAGGAAACCATTTGGCTGGACGAACTGCGGAAGAATCGCGAGGAAGAAAAGAAGCACCTTCGGATTCGACGCATTCATGAGGAAGCCCCTCTTGTAGAGTGCAAAACTTTCCGACTTATCCACCACGTCGCCCGCCTTGATCGAAGCGCCCTTCGAGCGGAAAGCGCCGTAGGAGAGATAAAGGAGGTAAGCCGCGCCGCAGTATTTCAAGACCATGAAAGCTGCCGGCGAGCTCTGGATGAAAGCCCCCACACCTGCCATGACAAGAAGCGTATGCCAGAGAGGACCCGTTGCGAGCCCCATCGCCAGCGTCACACCCTGCCTGGGTCCTGCCGAAAGACTCTTTGTCAGGATGTACATATTATCCGGCCCCGGAGCCAGCGTCAGCAGGATCGCCGCGCCAAGGAAAGACAAGTAATTCGCTAAATCCATCTCTTCGCCTCCTCAAAAGGAAATTTCAATTATTATATCATTTTCAGCGGTGCTCTGGCGGGAAATTTGACCCTGAGCCCCTAAGAGTGTATAATATGATTTATAGTCAATTATTTTACAAACGAAAGGAAGGTTCCCATGAAAAAGAAATGGCTGGCCCTTGCGGCCGCAAGTTTTCTCGTATTCTCTACCATGACAGCGCAGGCAGAAGAACCTGCCAGAAGAAGCATCACCGTTTCCGGATCGGGACAAGTGACCGCCAAGAGCGACATTGCCACCCTTCATATTTCCGTACAGACAGAATCCGCCAACAGCAAAGCTGCCGTCCGTGAAAATGCGAACACGATGACCGCCGTCAGAAACGCCGTCATTGCAGCAGGCGCCGACGCTTCCAAGATCGAAACACAGAACTACAGCGTCTATCCGCAGCAGAACTACGACAACAAGGGAAGAAAAACCGACTTGAAATACATCTGCAACAACACCATGAACGTCACCGTCACCAACATTGCAAGGACAGGTGAAGTCATGGACGCAGCTATCAATGCAGGCGCCACCCGCCTCGACTCCGTCGATTTCGGCGTGAACGATACACAGAAATTCAAAGACGCAGCCTTAAGAGCCGCTGCCCTTGATGCCAAGAACAAAGCCAACATCCTGGCATCAGCCCTCGGACGCACCGTCGTGAACGTCATCTCCGTCAACGAAGACAGCGTGAACGTCGTCCCGTACCGCCTGATGTCCTTCAAAGCCGCCGCCCGCGACAACGTGGAAACGACGACACCCGTAGACCCCAGTGATTCCAAAATGGAAAGCCACGTCACCATCGTCTTTGAAATTGCCTGAGGATAATTTTATATAAAAAGAAAAAAGGGCTGTGACAAAATGGATAATCATTTCGCCACGGTCCTTTTTCCTTGCAAATTTTGAGGAAAAGTGTCTAGAATAATAAAAAAACAAAAAGGAAGAAAGAAATGGAAATCACAAACGCATCCATAGAAGACATCGACCGCATCGAAGAAATCGCAACCGCGGCATTCAAAAGCACAGTCTACTACGCCAAGCCCATCCTCACCACCCACGTAGAACACTTCCCGCAAGGCTTCCTCCTTGCCAGAGAAGGAAAAGAAATCCTGGGATTCATCTGCGGCCTTGGCGCCAGAGAAACATCCATACAGGGCTGGATGTACGAAAAGAAAGCCCGCCCCGAAGAAAACCCCACCACCTTCATGGGACTCTACCTCGCCATCGATCCCAAGTACCAGGGAAAAGGCATAGGCACAGAGCTCCTGAGACAAGCCGAACACCTCTCGGCAACCCTCGGCTGCACCCGCCTCACCCTCATCTGCGAAGACCACCTCATCCCGCTCTATAAGAAACTAGGCTACACATTAGACGGCATTAACGCCCTCAAATACGGCAACAAAACCTGGTACGACATGTCCATAGAAACAAAAAAATAAAAGAAAGAGGAGAAAGAGTCGTATGGTTCCCATCACTCAAATCATAAAACATGAAAACTGATAATATCCTTACACGCCGAAGCGGAAGGTTTTGACCTGCCCCAGCGGGGAAGAATGCCTTTGACCTTGCTCCGTCAGGAGAAGGGGGACCACTTTTGTGGTGGATGAGATGTAGTTCCTCAGCCGCAGGCTGGTTGTGAAGGTTTTTAAAGAATGCATTTTCTAAAGTTGCCGGAGAAAGGGGTGCAGTATTCATTGGTTTTTAAAATATGAAAAGGTTCCACGAGCATAGCTCGGTTGTATGGTTTTATCAGAAGAACGGTTTTCCCCCCACCCAAAAGGGACTGCAGAAATACATGAAACTGTATTTCCGCAGTCCTTTTCTATTTCCTTATTTCTTGATGCAGATTTCATCAAGCGGACGTTTCGGGACGCAGTAGTCCTTGTTTTCATCCAGATAATACTTGATCGAACCATTCTCAGGAACGTCGACGATCGTGCTCTTGCAGCCCGGGTATCCCAGAGCAATCAGGAGACGCGGATTCCAGTCTTCCGGAACGCCCAAGAGCTCCGTCATCTTCGGGAATTCGACAGCACCCAGCATAGCCGAGCCGATGCCGTAGCTGTACGCATTCAGCGTAATCGTCCTTGCTGCGATGCCCACATCCACATCAGCCCACGGATTGCCGCGGCCTTCCTTGCAGATAAGGACGAAAGCCGTCGGCTGTTCGCCTACCTTCGGCGTGCCGAGCTCCTTTGGAAGAGCAGCGGCCCAGTGGATCATCGGCTGCATCTTGGCAACAAGATCCGGATCCTTCACCAGCACATAACGGAGCACCTGCCCGTTCATCGCGCTGTTCGCAATGCGGACATTGTCCATCAATTCATCCAATACTTCCGGAGCGATCTTTTCCTGCGTGAAACGGCGGTACGTACGGCATCCGGTGCAAAGCGTCTTGAAATCCATAAGAAATCCTCCTTATTTGACGTGAGCGATGACTTCCACTTCACAAAGCGCCCCGGCAGGGAGAGCCAGGACAGACACACAGCTTCTGGCGGGCTTGCTGATGAAATGCTTCCCGTAAATTTCATTGAAAGCTGCGAAATTTTCCATATCCGTCAGGAAACAAGTCGTCTTCACGACAGCTTCCATATCGGCGCCGGCCTTCTTCAGCACAGCCTCGATATTTGCGCAAACCTGCTCAGCCTGAGCCTCCAGACCCTCAGCAAGCTTTCCCGTTTCCGGATTGATTCCGATCTGACCGGATAAAAATACAAGATTTCCGACCTTCTTAGCCTGAGAATACGGTCCCAGCGCAGCCGGAGCATGCTTCGTTTCAATAGTCTTCATAGAAATCCCTCCAATGGAAAAATATAAAGATTCTGACCTAAATATAAACCTTAGATAGATATAAAAGCAAGAAGTACCCAAAGGGGAACCACTGTAAGAATGGACAGGGAATTTGATTGACAATAAGCAGGAAAGCATTGAAAATGAATAGAAAAGGAAGGAGGCGGGCCGATGGCATTCACGGTTAAAGATGCACTGGCTTTGGATAATCTGAAAAGCGCAAAAGTTGTGGCAGGTCTTAATGGTGAGGATCGTGTGATTCAGTATGTGGATATCATGGAGACACCGGATGCATATAAGTGGATTCGCAAGAATGAGCTCATTATTACGACTGGGTATACCATTCGGGAAGATCTGGATGCACAGCTCCGGCTGGCCCGTCAGGCGTGGGCAGATGATGCAGCAGGACTTGCTATCAAATTTGGAAGGTATATAGGCAAGGTGCCGTCTGAAATGATTGAACTCTGCAACCGACTGGACTTTCCGCTCATTGCACTCCCGGATGAGATTCCGTATATCGACATCACGCATCCCATTATGACAGGGATTATTAATTTGCAGGCGGAAGAGCTTGCATATTCAGATGATGTATATAAGAAGCTGACGAAAGTAGCCCTGGAAACAAACAGCATTGAGAGAATCGCAGAAGAATTATCCGGCATACTGGGAAAGGAAGTCCATATTTATCCGCATAATCTGAGCAAGGAAGCTCTGTCTTCCATGGATAAATTCAAGGTCTTTCCGATTATGATAAAGTCATCCAATTATGGGTATATCGCTGTAAAATCATTGATTCCTTTGACAGAGAAAGAAATGATCGCCATCGAGCATGCTAAAGTTCTGGCGGCTCTTCAGCGAATCAATTATGAGCTGGCAACAGAATCTCATTGGAATGAGAGGCGTGATCTTCTTGATGATTTAATCAGTGGAAAACCTGTAAACTGGGACCTGGTCTCTGCGCGTGCAGCGGAATTCGGTTTTTCCCTGGAGGGTGAAAAGTGTGTTTGCATAATTGATATTGACAGATACTCGGCCTACCTTTTAAGGAACAAGCTGACGGAAAGAGAATCTATGATGTTCCGAAGAAGTTTCTATCATATCGTGCAGGATACCGTACGCGTCTATGGGCATATTGGGCTCAACTTCCTGACTGCCCAGCAAAACGATAAGATTATTCTTCTCTGCCCATCGGGTGACGACATCTCTATGGACTGGGATAAGATTCTTCGGATTATTCGTGAGAAGCTGGGAAAGCTGGGGAATGGAGTGACTGCAACATGTGCAATCAGTAATGATGTCAAAAATATCATGGAAATTCCACATGCTTATAAAACTGCTCAGCACCTTATTACACTTTCAAGGAAAATTTATGGAGAAGGGCATACAATCCGCCAGAAAGATGCGGAATTGTACCTGATTCTTGAAAAAATCGATTCGATCTCTTTATCCAACTCGCTCCTTGCCCCGGTTCTTCGGTCAAAGAAAAAGGATGAATATCTTCTGACACTCCGGACTTATCTTGCTTGTGACAGCAATGTGTCTGAAGCTGCGGAGAAGCTCTTCATTCACCGGAATACGATGCAGTACAGGCTTAAGCAGATAGAAAAGCTGATTGGACAGCCGATGGACAGCGCTGAGACGAAGACGCTTCTCTGGCTTCTTTTAAAAGCTCATGAATTATTATAGTAAAAGGTCATAATTGTGCAGTTTGCACAAAAACTGAACTATTCTTTATTCATCTCAATCTAGGATGAAAAGAAGGTTTTAAGGTACACTAAGGTCATGTAATGGGAATCCTTTGTTCCTGAGACAGACTGAGGGTACCTTATTTTTTATGGTTCAGGAGGCAGTATATGAGCGTACAGACCGTGCAGGAAAAGCATCCGAGTGCCCTAGAGCCCGGCGTGCTGACTATGAACGTGCTCCTCTCATTTTTTGGGGCAATCATAGGCCTGCAAATCATCACATCTTTGGGCGTAACGCCGAACACAGCAATTATCGGGGTATTGATCTCGCTGATTGTTTCTAGGATTCCTATCGGTGCTTTCATGAAATTCAAGGATATGCATCGACAGAATTTAGTGCAGACTGCTATATCCAGTGCGACTTTCGGCGCAGCGAATTCACTCTTGCTGCCAATCGCCATTCCTTATCTGCTGGGTGCGGTTCTGGGGATGTCCATTGATATGTGCATGCTGTACTGGCTCTTCGACTCCAAGGCATTTCCCGGCAAGGCTGCATGGCCGGCAGGTATCGCAGCTGCTGAGGCCATTAAGGCAGGAAATAAAGGCGGAAAGCAGGCAATGCTTCTTATGTGGGGCATTGGTGCCGGCATTGTCGGCTCTTTCTTCAAGATTCCTATGTCAGCACTTGGAATCACCATGATTGCCAATATGTGGGCTATGCTGATGTTTGCCATTGGCCTTCTGCTCCGCGGCTATTCCAAGATGTTCTTCGGGATTGATCTCAATGCGCTCTACATGCCGCATGGATTCATGATTGGTGCCGGCCTCGTCGCTGCATTCCAGATCCTGATGGTATTCCTGGAGAAGAAAGGCAAGAAAGCAGTAGAAGATGATGTGGAACCCTATCAGTACACAAGAAGCGATAATGCAGTTGAACACAGCATTATCCGCGGGTTCGTTCTCTATATTCTTTCTGCAATTCTTCTGTCTTTTGTAGCAGGTCTTTATACAGGCATGTCTCTTCCATATCTCTGTCTTTGGATCCTGTATGCTGCTGTTGCCTGCATCCTGGCTGAATTTATTATCGGTCTTTCTGCAATGCATTCCGGATGGTTCCCTGCTTTTGCAACATCCCTTATTTTCCTGATTATCGGAATTCTTCTTGGATTCCCGCCTGTTGCTCTGGCAATTCTTGTAGGGTTCATTTCCAGCGGCGGTCCGGCATTTGCCGACGGCGGCTTCGATTTCCGTACAGGCTGGATTCTTCGTGGATTTGGCAAGGATCCTGCATTTGAAATGGAAGGACGCCGCGAACAGTTCATTTCTGCTTTCGTTGGGTTTGGTGTCAGTGCTATTACCGTTGCCTTGACACATGATATGTATTTCTCGCAGAGCTTATTCCCGCCGGTTGCTAATGTTTTCGTGGCAACAATCAATGCAGGCATTGATCCGGGAATTGTCAAGAATCTTCTTCTTTGGGCTATTCCTGGTGCACTGCTTCAGTTCTTTGGCGGTTCTGCAAGGCAGATGGGAATCATGATGGCGACAGGGCTCCTGATTGTCAGCCCGATAGCCGGACTGACCGTTGTTGCCGGACTCCTGGTCCGCTTGATTATCATTAAGACTAAGGGTGAGGAAGCAATGATACCGGTCACCGTCATGGCAGCCGGCTGTATCGCGGGCGATGCACTCTATGGCTTCTTCAATTCTTTGGTTCGTGTAAGCCTTAAGAAATAATACAGATGAATTTTTTGGGGAGGTAAAATAATGGCTTTAAAACAGGTTTTAGACGTTTATGAAATTTTAGATGACATCCACGTTAATGGTGAAGTTGTTACTGAATATGCAAAAAGCAAAGGAATCCTGGACGCCACATACACTCGCGTTGATGAAGGAAAAGGTCCGACTGATTTTATCCGCCTCGTTATTCCGGGTAGAAACGGGAAATTAAACGGTGGCAAAGCTCCGACACTTGGCATTATCGGCCAGCTCGGCGGAATCGGCGCAAGACCAGAGAGAATCGGATTTGTATCTGACGGTGACGGTGCACTTTCTGCCGTTGCAACTGCCATTAAGCTGATTGATATGGTCGGAAAAGGCGATCAGATCGATGGGGATGTTATTGTATCCACTCATATTTGCCCGACCGCTCCTACAATGCCGCATGATCCGGTTCCTTTTATGGGATCCCCTGTTGATATGGCAACAAACGTCAAATTGACCGTTGATCCGGACATGGACGCTATTCTTTCTGTTGATACGACAAAGGGAAACAGAATTCTCAATAAGAGAGGATTCGCGCTGACTCCTACCGTCAAAGCCGGCTATATTCTGCATATCAGCGAAGATCTCCTGCAGATCCAGCAGACTTCTACCGGAGAACTCCCATGCGTGCTGGCTCTGACAACGCAGGATATAACACCATATGGCAATGGGCTCTATCATATGAACAGCATTCTTCAGCCCTGCTGCGGGACGGATGCTCCGGTCGTAGGTGTGGCAATCACGACGGAATCTTCTGTACCGGGATGTGCAACAGGAGCAACTCACGAAGTTGACGTCGCTGAAGTTGTTCAATTCTGCGTCGAAGCTGCTAAGGAATTTACGGCAGGGAAGTGCAGCTTCTATGATAAGGATGAGTTCGAAATGATCCAGAAACTTTATGGATCCATGAAAGTTCTTCAGACAAGAGGAAATCAGTAATTTTATCATAAAATATGGACGACCACCGGGAGCATCTCCCGGTGGTTCTGCCCGTGAAAGGAGTTCTCATGAAAAAGATTGGCGCAATTACAGTCGGGCAGGCACCCCGCGTAGATGTGACCCCGGATATAGAGCCGCTTCTCAGAGGAATTACCCTTGTTCAAAGAGGCGCTCTTGATGGAATGACGAAAGAGGAATTGAAAGCAATTGAACCGGAAGAGGGCGATTATGTTCTTGTATCCCGCCTTAAGGACGGGACTTCGGTCAAAATGGCTGAAAAGCATATTCTGCCTCGTATCCAGAAGATCATCACAGAGCTGAATGAGGAAGGCATGGAAGCTATCCTTATGCTCTGCACAGGGCAATTTCCTCATTTCGAATCCAAAGTGCCACTTTTCTATCCGCAGGTACTTCTTCAATACTTTGCGGAAGCGGTTATTGGTGAAAAGACACTGGGCGTATTGACACCTGATGAAAGCCAGTTCCCACAGTCCATCCAGAGATGGAAAGAAAATGGAGTGAAGAATGTTCTTGTCGAGGCAGTATCTCCGTATACGGAAGCGGACAAAGTTCCAGAGGCCGCAAAACGTCTGAAAGATAAAGGCGCAGACATGATTGTCCTTGACTGCATTGGCTATTCAGAGGCTATGAAGCAGGCGCTTCATGAAGCCGTAGATATTCCTGCCATTCTCGGGCGCACAGTGGCAGCACGTTTTATTGCAGAACTATATAACGAAGGAAAGGAGCTCTGACATGGAAAATTATCATTTCATTGATCCTCTTAAATTTTTATCTGAGGCGACATCCCCTTATCAGACGGTGATTAAGAGCGCAGAAATTTTGAAAGAAAATGGATTTGAAGAGCTGGAATTGGATCAGGATTGGAAGCTGGAACCCGGGACAGATTATTTTGTCAAGGTTTATGGCTCCACACTGGTTGCATTCCATTTTGGTAAAAATTTAAGAAGCCGTCTTCACCTGGGAGCCGCTCATACAGATTCTCCCTGTCTCAGGATCAAACCGAATGCGGAAACGACCACAAGAAACTATGGCAAACTCAATGTAGAAGTATATGGCGGTATGATCAGAAGCACCTGGATAGACAGGCCGCTTTCTCTTGCAGGAAAGATTGTTCTGAAGTCGAATGATCCTTATCATCCTAAGACCGTTTTCGTAGATGCACGCCGTCCGCTGATGGTAATTCCGCATCTGGCCATTCATATGAATCGTCAGATGAATGATGGGGAATCCTTCAATCAGCAGAAAGACATGCTTCCTTTGATTACAATGCTTGACGGGAATCGTTTGTCTGAACCATTCTTCATGAACTTCCTTGGAAGCGAGTTCAAGCTGCCGGTTGAAGATATCTTTTCTTATGAGCTGACTGTGTATCCCTGCGATCCGCCATGCCTCGTGGGCATTCATAATGAATTTATTTCAGGATCCCGTCTGGATAATCTGACATCCGTAATGGCCTGCCTGAATGGCATCATCAACGGAAGCAAGAAAGATGGTCTTCATGCAGTTGCACTTTTTGATAATGAAGAAGTAGGCAGCAAATCCAAACAGGGTGCTGCGTCAATGGTTCTGCCGGATATTCTGGAAAGGATCTATCTGAATCAGTGCTTTACGACAGAACAATATCTGGCGGATTTGGGGAAGGCATTCTTCTTCTCCCTGGATGTGGCACATGCGCTGCATCCCAATGTACCTGAGAAAAACGATATTACAAATTTCCCAGTTCTAAATGGCGGCGTGACACTTAAAATTGCCTGCTCTCAGTCTTATGCAGGCGATGCGGAGGCGATTGCCATTGCTAAGTCCCTGTGCAGCGGGCACAATATTCCCTGCCAGGTATTCCTGAATCGTTCCGATATTGCCGGCGGATTCACACTTGGAACTCTGCTTTCGGCAAATCTTCCAATCCGTACAATGGATATTGGTGTTACGGTTCTCGGAATGCATTCTGCACGTGAAACAATGGGCGCTGATGATCAGGATGCCATTAACAGGCTGATGACTGTTTTCTTTGAATAAATAAAAGCATAATTCATGCAATGTGAGAAGCTCGTGCTGTCTTGGCGCGGGCTTTTTGCACTGCATTCGGCGCCGCATCCATTCGTATTTCCTGGCCTTCTTTTTTCCTTTCCTTGCTATATGTGGTAGAATAGAAACAGATAGTATTCAAAAATTTAAATATATACGAAACAATGTATACAGAACAAATTTATAAGGAGATGGGCATCATAGAATTTCATCCGTTTCGCATAGAAGATAAGAAAATGATCGACGGATTCTTCCGCATTCACCATTATGAGCAGATCGACTGCACATTCAATACGCTTTTCATCTGGCAGAAGGCGCACGACACGTCCTGGGCTGTTCAGGATAATATTCTTTTCATCCGTGCAGGACATGGCAAGGACCTTTTCTTCCTTCCGCCATTTGCCAAGGAAGAAGAGGAATTCAAGCATGGCCTTGACCTGATTCATGAAGAACTCGATAAGCTGGGCATGCCTTTCCGCCTGAAGTCCGCATCCCGCTGGGTGACGGAACAGATCGAAAGACTGCTGCCGGGCAAGTATGATTTTATCGAAGACAGAGACAATGAGGAGTACGTGTACCGTACCGCTGACATGATCAGCCTGCCGGGCAAGAAGCTCCGCATGAAGAAGAATCACCTGAATGCATTCCTCCGTCAGTACGGCGGGGATTACACCTACGAATCGATCACGAAGGAAAACATGGAAGATGCGAAAGCGGGCATCCATGAATGGTTCGAACGTCATGGCGACATCGAGGAAGAAGAGGAAGCCATGAAGATCTGCTTTGACAACTGGGATGAACTGGGCGTCAAAGGCGCGATCATTCGTATTTACGGCAAGGTGGAAGCCTTCACCAATGGCGACCTTGTCAATGAAAGAATGGCGCATATTATTTTTGAAAAGGCAAATCCGAATATCAGGGGATTATATCAGGCGATCAACAGGGATTTCCTGATCCATGAATTTGCCGACACGGAATTCGTCAACCGCGAAGAAGACCTGGGCATCGAAGGCCTGCGTGAGGCGAAGATGGGCTACAACCCGGATCATCTGACTGAAAAGTTTGATGTCGTGCTGAAGAAATCATCTGACTGACCTGTTGACAAGGAGGAAAGATGAAAATCCGCAAATCTACACTCTCCGACGAGTCTGATGTAAAGGCGCTCTGGGGCTACTGCTTCGAACCGCCGACAGATCCGTTCTTTCAATGGTACTTCAAGGAGCTTGCCAAGCCTGAGGAAATCCTCGTAGGTGAGAATCAGGGCAGCATCGCATGCGATCTGCACCGCCGTCCCTATGACCTTTCCATCAGGGGGCTCCGCTATCCCGTCGACTACATCGTCGGCGTTGCGACCCATCCGGCAGCGCGCATGAGAGGATACGCCAAGGAACTCATCCGCGGCGAATTCCACCTCGCACTGAAAGAGGACAAGCCCTTCGTCATCCTGATGCCGTCGGCTGCTTCCTTCTACCTGCCGATGGGATTTGGCTTCTATGCCCACCAGTGGGAAAGAAGCGCAGCACCTGAAAGGCTCGCAGCTCTGGGAAGAAGAGCTGAATCCTGCCGGACTCTCACGAGCTCCAATGACTGGAAAGACCTCGCTTCGATTTACAGAGAATACACAAAGAAGAGAAACGGCTGGGCTTACAGGGATGAAAAATCCTGGGAAAAGCACATCGATGCACAGCTTCTTGAAGGCTATATCGCTGTCACCTATGACAGAAAAGGCCCATCCGGATACCTTTTCTACACCCTGGACGACAGAAAAATGATCGCCTCTGAAATGGCATTCAAGAACGAAGCAGGACGCAAAGCGCTCTATGCCTTCATGGCAGGGCATCAGGGCTCCGTCGATACCTGCGTATGGTACGAACCGCTTGACGACCACTCCTTCCGTTACTGGCAGGACGGCGCCGAGCATACATATATCAAGAACCGCACATTCCCCTTCATGCTCGGACGCGTCATCGACCCTGTCATCGCCTTTGACGGCCTTCCCTGCAGCAAGGAAATCAAGGGAGAAATCGCATTCCAGCTCATCGACTCCTTCCTTCCTGAAAACAGCGGCATCTACGTCCTCCGCGCCGAGGACGGCAGGATCCATGCCCTGAAGGAAGACGTCTTCTACGATCTGAAATGCCACATCGAAGACATCTCAGGCCTCCGCTTGGGCTCCGTCCCCGATCCCGTATTCAGCATCGACGCAGGAAGCCTCGCCGAACTCTTCATGGGCGCAGCCGACCTCTCCGAACTCGTCGAAGCAGAAAGAGCGAAGATCCTTCTCTCTGACGATGAAGCAGCAGAAAAAGCGGTGGACCTGGCCGTAGCCATGCTCCCAAGAGAACGCAACTGGATCAACGAATGGTTCTAGTGAAATAAGAAATTTCATAGGGGAATCCCGAGATGAAATAAAAAAGACCACATTACTGGCTTTGTGCCAAATGTGGTCTTTTTGTGTGTCTATGTGTCTAATTAATATTATCTACATGGATTTCATCAATCAAATCCATAAAAGATTTTCCGTCAATGCATTTAACGTCCAGCATGGCCCGGGCTGTTTTTTCTCCAACCGGCCACCAGACAACCTCATCCTCGGAAAAAGAAGGATCACGATGAAGAGGCGTGTGATACAGAACCTTAATCTCAGGCTTATTTTCGGGTGGTAACACTTGATACACTATATATTCCCATTCATTTTTTTCGTTGATGTCAGGCATGAGTACATAATTTTTTCCTGCATACGAGAAGTCTATCTCGTGCCCATATGCGAGAGTATCAATAAGTTCATCAAACGTAAGACCAAGGTTGCTCATATTAAACAACTCCTTTAAAGACAGATTTGTATTTTTCATACATTGATTGAAGAAATCTTTTCTTGTGAAAGATTATAATGCCTTTGCAATTTAAGGAGAATAACCTAAAAAGTTTTGATTAAAACTCATGTAATAAATCGTAGAGGATCATACATATGACAGAATCAGTCCTATCCCTGTGCTATAATTAAATTAACTTATATTAATCATGTCTTTATTTAATTCTTAGCTTTATTGAGATTATTGAGGATACCGTAATGAAAGATAAAATGGGTGTGTCAAGAGTTTTGTGTAAATCGATTCAATAAGCAACATCGTATTGCTG
>ERZ779888.1732-NODE-1732-length-20299-cov-3.193045_pt1 | contig 20299 bp, 16 predicted proteins | sample MGYA00511245_ERZ779888 | MGnify/ENA primary metagenome ERZ779888 (study PRJEB29588, sample SAMEA2155255) | human gut metagenome | biome: human gut; feature: human-associated habitat; material: faeces | place: Denmark | collected 2008/2010 ...
CGGCACCGGAGACTCGGCACAGATGATGCGGAAACCCTCAAGCGCGGCCTCGGTGGGCACGCTCACACGCACGATATCGCAGCCAGCCTGCGCCAACGCGCACACTTGCGCAAGCGTTGCCTGGGCGTCAGCGGTATCGGTGCAGGTCATGGATTGGACCACCACCGGCGCGCCGCCACCGATCTGCACACCGCCCACATGCACGGGGCGCGTCAACTCGCGAGGCAAAGGATGGGATAAAGACAATCCAAACACTCCCCTACAGGATAAATCGAAGGACGTCGGAACGAAGCATATAGACAAACAGCAGCGCAAAGAGCGCGATGCCCACATAGCTCACAATCGTCTGGACCTTGAGCGGAAGCTCGCGGCCAGCAATCTTTTGAATGATCTCGATGAACAGCTTGCCGCCATCGAGTGGTGGGATGGGCAGCAGGTTCATAAAGCCAAGCGAGAACGAAATGAGGGCGGCAAACGAAAGGAACGTGGCAGGGCCGGCAGCAGCCTGTGAGGACATAACGCTAATGCCCACGATCGAAGAAGACTGATCGAGAATCTCCATCGTATGCTGCGGCTGGAGCAGGCGCATCACGCCCTCCGCTGTCTGCACGACATAGGAGAACGAAAGGCGAGCCGACGTGATGGGGTCTAAACGGACCACCTGCGTAGAGGCATACACACCTAGGCGCTCGTCCTCTTTGAGCGCAACCGAGGTCGAATGCTGCTTGCCGTCACGCTCGTACTCGATGGCGATATCGTCCTTACCGGCGGCCTTGCCGATAGCATCGTAAACGTTCATCCATGTGGAGCACGATACACCGTCAACCGAAAGGATCGCATCACCAGCCTCGATACCTGCCTTGGCGGCAATAGACCCCTCGTCAACCTGACCGATCACGTTGGTATCCATCGGCACGGTGACACCCGCAATAGAGTAGATGCTCATAAGCAGCAAAAAGCCCGTCAGGATATTGACGAGAATGCCCGCGAGCAGCATAAAGGCGCGCTTGAGAAAACTCTGGCCCAGATAGGTATGCGAACGCTCTTGCGCAAGGAACTCGGCTTCGCCGCACGGCAGCTCCCACACATCGCCCTCGGTAGTCGCATGCTCTCGATCGAAACGGCGGCCGTCAAAGGTGGTGTAACCCGCCGCGTCTCGCGGCAGCGTCTGATACTTGGTGGGATAGTAGCTCGGCGAGGGCTTCTCCCCTTCCTCATACCAAGGCGCGATAGAGCCCCAACCCAAGAGCAAGGCGCATGCCTCGAGCACAACCTCCTCGGATAGCTCGAGCTCGGCGGCAAGGTCGGCCACGGTCACGCGACCATGACGATAGATAGCCGCGAGCACGCGATCGGCGCACGAGACGTCGGTCGGATCCATACCGCAGATGGCAGCGTAGCCACCCAGCAGCAGCGGGGTCACGCCAAACTTGGTTCCAATGCGACGTGACGTGTAATGGATGTCAAAGCGGCACGGCAGGCCCAAAAAGAACTCGGTCACACGGACGCCGCAGGCACGCGCCGCCAAAAAGTGGCCGCCCTCGTGCAAAAACACGAGGACGGAAAGCATCAGCAGGCCCCAAAAGACCGATGAGAGAACGCTCAGAACAGTATCCATAAAACGAAAAAGCAATCCTTATGGGTTAGGAACGGGTTGCGGCGAGCACCTGCGCAGCCTTTTCACGCGCCCACGCATCGATGTCGCGAAGCTGCTCAAACGAATCGACCGCCTGCATATCGTGGGCATCCATGCAGGATTCCACAATGCGATCGATATCGGTAAAGCTGCAGCCATCGTGCAGGAAGGCATCGACGGCGACCTCGTTGGCGGCATTGAGCACGCACGGCATGGTGCCACCCGTCTTGCCGGCACGTTCGGCCAGTGCCAGACAGCGGAAGGTATCCATGTCGGCAGCATCAAACGTGAGCTGCCCCAGCTCGCGGAAATCGATACGAGGCGCCGGGGTATCCCAACGCTCGGGATACGAGAACGCGAACTGGATGGGAATACGCATGTCGGAAGCACCGAGATGCGCCATCACGGAGCCGTCGGCAAACTCGACCATAGAGTGAATCTTGGACTGACGCTGCACGACCACGTTAATGAAATCGAGGTCGCAGTTAAACAGATGCATGGCCTCAATGCGCTCCAGGCCCTTGTTCATGAGGGTGGCGGAGTCGATGGTGATCTTGGCGCCCATGGCCCACGTGGGATGTGCGAGGGCATCGGCACGCGTCACGCGATTGAGCTCGTCGCGCGTGCGGCCAAAGAACGGACCGCCCGAGCAGGTGAGCCAAATACAATGAGCCTCGCGCGGGTCCTCCCCCAGATAGCACTGGTAGATGGCGGAGTGCTCAGAGTCGACTGGAATAAGCTGGCCCGGTTGCGCCAACGGCATAAGCAAGTCGCCACCGACGACGAGGGACTCCTTGTTGGCAAGAGCAAGGCGCTTATTTGAGGTCAAGGCCGCATGGCTCGCCTCGAGACCAGCGGCGCCCACAATAGCAACGAGCACGCAGTCGACATCGTCGCGACGCGCGAGCTCGCAAACCGCCTGCGCGCCAAGGCCAAGCTTCGTTCCCTCGGGCAACTCCTGCAGCACGGCGTCATCGCCATGAGCGACATCGGCCACGGCAACCGCCGGAACCGAGAACTCGCGGGCAGCGGCAACAAGCTCGGAGGTGCTGGAGTTAACGGACAGCGCCGTCACCTGCAGGCGATCGGCATGCTGGCGGCACACATCGAGCGCCTGGGTGCCGATGGAGCCCGTGCAACCCAGGATGGCAACACGGAGGCGTCCATCGGGGCCATACGTCGTCTGGAATGACATTACAGCACGCCTCCGATCATCAGCATCAGCTGCGCGGTGATGCAGCCGAAGATAAGCGAATCGCTACGATCGAGCATGCCGCCGTGGCCCGGGATAAGGTTGCCGGAATCCTTGACGCCCACACCGCGCTTGATGCGCGACTCGATGAGGTCGCCGATAACGCCCAGAACGGACACGACCACGCCGCACAGCAGCGCATAGGGCAGGCTGAGCTTGTAGAAGTGCGTCGCCCACAGGATGAGCCAAATCAAAACCGAGCCCAGGATGCCGCCGACGAACCCCTCCCAGCTCTTTTTGGGAGAGATCTTGGGAACCATCTTGTGCTTACCGATACGGCTGCCCACGATGTAGGCAAACGAATCGGAGACCCAAAGGGACGCGCAAACGCCCACCGAAAGCAAGGCGCCGGCAAAACCGGGCACGGCATCGCGCAGCAGCACGATAGCCGACAGCATAAAGCCAGTGTAGATGGGACCCATGAGCGTCACGGCCACATCAGAGATGCGGGTACGCGGCGACCAGACATACCAAATGCCCACAGCGAGCATCAGGGCAAAAAGCAGGGCATTCAGCAACATCGAATCGCCCAACGCCGACAGCGGAAAGAGTACGGCGGCAGCGATACCCATGCGCTCGTTAGCCATCTTGCCATCGAGCCTCGTCATACGGAAAAACTCATAGCAGCACAGACCGCTCATGACAGAAACAAAGATGGCAGTGGGCACGATACCCAAAACCAGGCACAGGATAAAGACAACGGCATAGACGATACCGGCGGCACGGGTGATAAAGCCGGCAAGCCACGAACCGGTGCCATTCTTCGCTGCGGGCGCTCCCGCAGCGACAGCCTTGCGCTCAGATGTCTTGGGAGCAATTGCCTTGGGACGATCGGACACGATTAAGCCTCCTCGGTCTTGCTCAGACCACCAAACCTACGGTCACGGCCCTGATAGGCCAAAATGGCGTCGACAAGGCCCCAACGATCAAAGTCGGGCCAATAGGTATCGGTGACGTAGAATTCGGAATAAGCCACCTGCCACAGCAGATAGTTCGAAAGGCGCAGCTCACCAGAAGTGCGAATCACAAGCTCAGGATCGGGAAGACCGGCGGTATAGAGGTGGGAAGCCACCATGTCGTCATCAATTGCGCCAGGATCGATCTTACCGGCGGCAGCGTCGAGTGCGATCTGACGGACAGCGCGGGTAATCTCGGCACGCGCGCCGTAGTTGACGGCAAGCGCCAGCGTCATGCCGGTGTGATTGGCGCACTCGACAAGACCTCGCTCAAAGACATCGCGGGTCTTCTTAGGCAGTGCGGAAATATCGCCCAAAAAGACAACGCGAACGTTTTCGCGCTTAAGCAGCGGCAACTCATCGATAAACGTCTTGGCAAACAAATGCATCAAAACGTTGACCTCATGCTGCGGACGATTCCAGTTTTCGGTGGAAAACGCATAGGCCGAAAGGACGTCGACACCCAAGCGCACGCATGCGGTAATGATCTCGCGCAGGGAGACGATACCCGCCTTGTGGCCCTCGGTGCGTGCAAGACCGCGCGACGTGGCCCAACGACCGTTACCGTCCATGATGCACGAGATATGGTGCGGAATGTTATTGAGGTCAAGGTCGGAAAAACCGACGCCCGCAGGGGCGTCGGCAAAGTACTCGACCAGTTTATGCTCGTCGTATTGCACCTTAGATCTCCATGACCTCGGCTTCTTTTTCCTTCAGAAGCTCCTCGACCTTGGCGACATACTCATCAGTGTGCTTCTGGACCTTGGCCTGCTCGCGACGGACATCGTCCTCGGTGAGCTCCTCATCGCGCTCGAGCTTGTTGTTGAAGTCGCGACGGATGTTACGGATAGACACCTTGGCCTGCTCGGCGTACTCGCGGCACTCCTTGACGAGCTCGCGACGGCGCTCCTCAGTGGGAGCCGGGAACGGAAGACGAACGACGGTGCCATCGGAGTTGGGGGTAATACCCAGATCGGAAGCGCCGATGGCCTTGACGATAGCATTGATGAGTGCCTTGTCCCATGGCTCGATGAGCAGCATGTGGGCCTCGGGGGTCTTGACGGCGGCAACCTGCGTGACCGGCGTGGGAACACCGTAATAATCGACGGTGATGTCGGACAGAATATTGGCATTGGCGCGGCCGGTACGGACCTTGGAGAAGTTATGCTTGAGGGACTCGAGCGACTTGTCCATATGGGCGGTGATGTTCTCTGCCATGCTTAATCCTCCTGATAGACGAGCGTGCCGACGGGCTCACCCGCGAGCGCGCGCTTGACGGTGTCCTCGCCATCGATGTTGAGGACCAAAATCGGCATACGGTTGTCCTGGCACAGTGCCGTAGCCGTGGAATCCATAACCTGCAGACCGCGGACGAGAACCTCGTGATAGGTAATCTTGTCAAAACGGACGGCATCAGCGCACTTGACGGGATCCTTATCGTAGATGCCGTCAACCTTGGTGGCTTTAATCAGAATCTCGGCGCCGATCTCGCACGCACGAAGAGCCGCGGCGGTGTCGGTCGTAAAGTACGGATTGCCCGAACCGGCGGCAAAAATAACGACGTTGCCCTTGGAAAGGTGGTTGATGGCGCGACGGCGAATATAGGGCTCGCAGATCTCGTTCATCTGGATAGCGCTCATCACGCGGCAGGGAACATCGTTATGCTCGAAGGCATCCTGCAGGGCGAGCGCGTTCATAACGGTTGCCAGCATGCCCATGTAGTCGGCCTGAGCACGCTCCATGCCACCGGCAGCGCCTGCCATGCCGCGGAAAATATTACCGCCGCCGACAACGACGCCGACCTCATGGCCAACGGCGAGCAGCTCCTTGACCTGCTTGGCAAGATGGTCGGTAACCTTGGGGTCGATGCCATATTGGCCGTCGCCCATCAGCGCTTCGCCGGAAAGCTTAAGAAGCACGCGTTTATATCGGATGTCGGACAAAGCGATCCTCCTTTAGATTGAACTCTCAACATTCTATCAAAGGCTCTAAGAAGAGCCATGAAAAAGCAGGCTGTGAGTAAAACCCACAGCCTGCTCATTACCAGCTACAAGAGCTTATTTACTCGCCACGGACCAGACGGTCAAAGGCAACGACGGTAATGGTGTCGCCGAGCTCCTTGGAGACCTGCTCAGCGTACTTCTTGATGGTGAGGGAGCTGTCCTTGATGAACTCCTGCTCGGTGAGCACGGACTGCTTGTAGAACTTCTCCAGACGGCCGACAGCCATCTTCTCCTGGATAGCCTCGGGCTTACCGGACTCGGCAGCCTGAGCCATGTAGATCTGCTTCTCGTGCTCGACGGTCTCGGCCGGAACCTGATCGCGGGTAGCGCAGATCGGGGCGACGGCGGCAACCTGAAGGGCAACGTCGTGAGCGAAGGTCTTGAAGGATTCAGCCTGAGCGGTCTCAGCCTTCTCGAAGGCAAACTCGACGAGGACGCCGATCTTACCACCCATGTGGATGTAAGAAGCGAGCGCGCCGTTCTCAGCCTTGCGGGCAGCGAAGCGGGAGATCTTCATGTTCTCGCCCATGATGTGAATCATCTCGGTGAGCTCGGAGGAAACGGTCTCCTCGCCCATCGGCTTCTCGAGCAGAGCATCGACATCGGCCGGCTCGGTGGTGGCGACAACCTCAGCGACCTTGGAAGCAAAGCCGGTGAACTTGGCGTTAGAGCCAACGAAGTCGGTCTCGCAGGAGAGCTCGAGCAGAGCGCCGGTCTTGCCATCCTCGGAGACGAACGCGGCGACAGCGCCCTCGTTGGTCTCACGGCCAGCCTTCTTGGCAGCCTTGGCAAGGCCGTTCTTACGCAGAACGTCGACAGCGGCGTCCATGTCGCCGTCAGCCTCGACGAGAGCCTTCTTGCACTCCATCATCGGGGAGTCGGTCATCTCGCGGAGCTGCTTGACCATAGCGGCGGTAATCTGGGCCATTGTGGTTCCTTTCAAAGAGATGAAAAAGAATTAACTAAGACTGATTTACTCGGCCTTGGGCTCAGCGGCCATCTCGGCCTCGGAGACCTGCTCCTTGCCGGAGCCAGCGAGGCAGGCGTCAGCCATGAGCTCGCACATAAGGGTGACAGCGGAGATAGCGTCATCGTTGCAGGGGATGCCGTACTCGACCTCGTCGGGATCGGAGTTGGTGTCGATCAGGGCGACGACGGGGATGTTCAGGCGCTGGGCCTCCTTGATGGCGTTCTCCTCGCGCTTGGTGTCGATGACGAAGAGAGCCTGGGGCAGACCCTTCATGTCGCGGGCGCCACCGAGGTTGGTCTGGAGCTTAGTGAGCTCCTTGCCGAGAACAGCCTGCTCCTTCTTGGGCAGAACAGCCATGCGGCCGTCCTCGACCATGGCCTCGAGCTCCTCCATGCGGTTGATGCGGGAGCGGATGGTGACGAAGTTGGTCAGCATACCGCCGAGCCAACGCTGGTTGATGTAAGGCATGTTGGCGCGCTCAGCAGCGTTCTTGACGGCCTCCTGAGCCTGCTTCTTGGTGCCGACGAACAGCACGTTGCCACCCTTGGCGACGTTCTTGACGAAGGTGTAGGCCTGGTCGGCGTCGAGGATGGTCTGCTTGAGGTCGAGGATGTAGATGCCGTTGCGCTCACCGAAGATGAACGGCTTCATCTTGGGGTTCCAGCGACGGGTCTGGTGACCGAAGTGGCAGCCGGCCTCGAGCAGGGTGCGGATATTAATCTTGGTAGCCATGTTAAACCTCCTGTGGTTTGCCTCCGCGCGGGGTCATCCTCCAAAACCAACCCGGACATGTGCTACCAAAGCCCGGGCACCACGGTATGAAGTAGCCGCGCGTGCGTGATAAAAACATGTTGCCGTGAAGCAACCCGATGAATGATAGCAGGAATGCCTCTTCCTGCCAACCCGCAATCAAAACCACACACCTGAGTGCGGCGCGGGACGTCCCAGCCACTATTCGCCGCGGGGATGGGCTTGAGCCACAGCCCGCTTAAGCCGATCGGGTGTGAGATGCGTGTAGATCTGCGTCGTGGACAGGCTCGCATGACCTAGCAGCTCTTGAACCGAGCGCAGGTCCGCACCGCCCTCGAGCAAGTCGGTCGCAAAGGTATGGCGCATCGCATGCGGGGCGATGTCAGCCGGAATGCCGGCGAGCGTCGCCAGCGTATGGAACCGCCGCCGGAGCATCGCGGCGCTCATGCGATTGCCGCGCGCCGATATAAGCAGCGGATGCGGCCCGGTAGCGAGGTCGCGGCGCTTTGCCCGAACGAGCAACTCCGGCCTCCCCTCTTCAATATAGAGACGCGTCACATCGAGCGCACGACGATACAGAGGAACGATGCGCTCCTTGCTTCCCTTGCCCCACAGGCGCAGCGTGCGCTCGGACCATGAGATGGATTCCACATTGAGCGCCGCAAGCTCTGAGATGCGGGCGCCCGAGGCATAGAGCAACTCGAGCATCGCCGCATCGCGCAGTCCCGCGGGTGTTGAGGTATCAGGCGTCTTGAGCAGCGCCTCGACCTGCTGGGTCGTAAGGACGCCCGGCAGCTCACGCGGCAGCTTGGGCGATGCGATCGCTGAGACCGCATCGCCCTCGACAATCCCCTCGGCAGCCATCCAGCGATAGAGAGATCGAATAGCCGACAGGTGCGCCGCAAGCGTTCGGGGAGCCACCTGCTCACGCGAAAGCTCGGCAAGATAGCGACGAATGGTGCGCACGTCGGCAGCGAAAGCATCGATATCCTCGCGCTCGCACCAGGCAGCGAAGCGCTCCAGCCTCGAGCCATAGGCCGTCACCGTGTTGGGAGAAAGCCCCTCGACGCGTGCGATATAGGCGATAAAAGAGTCGACGGTGTCGTACAGGTCAAAGGCTATGACCGGTCGCCTCCAAACAAGTCGGAACGCGTGGCCAAGTAGGCATCGAGGGCCTCGAGCGCACGGTCCGCATAGGCCTGATAGCGGTCGCGCTTGCTGCGGCGCTTACCGTCCTCGAGTGGCGGCACCAGGCCAAAGTTGACATGCATAGGCTGATAGCCCACGGTGGCAGGATCGGTCGCATAGCCCACGAGCGCACCCAGGGCGCCCACACGCGGCAACTCGACGCCCGCGGCACCGATAGCCTCGGCATAGGTGTTGAGCGCCGCGAGCAGACCTGTCGCCACGGCTTCCATGTACCCCTCGGTGCCGGTGATCTGACCGGCCAGGCGCACGCCGGTACCGGGCACGGCAAAGGTGCTATCGAGCACGTGAGGGGCGTCGACAAAGGTATTGCGGTGCATGACACCGTAGCGGAAGAACTCAGCGTTCTCCAGGCCCGGCACCATATGGAAGACGCGCTTCTGCTCGCCAAAGGTCAAGTTGGTCTGGAAGCCCACCAGGTTATAGGCGGTCTTCTCCTTGTTCTCGGCACGCAGCTGAATCGCCGCCCAGGGGCGACGTCCGGTACGCGGGTCGGTGAGGCCGACGGGCTTCATGGCGCCAAAGCGAATGGCGTCCTTGCCGGTGCGCGCAACTTCCTCGGCAGGCTGGCAGGCTTGGAACAGATCGCCGCCCTCAAAGTCTTTGAGCACCACGCGGTCGGCCGTGGTAAGCGCCTCGATAAAGGCCTCGTACTCCTCCTTGTTGAGCGGAGCGTTGAGATAGTCGCCGCTCCCCTGCTCCTCGTAGCGCGACTGCGAGAACAGCACGTCCATATCGAGCGTGGAGGCATCGACGATCGGCGCCGCCGCATCAAAGAATGCCAGGGCATCGCCACCGACGAGCTTCATAACCTCTTCGCTCAGCGCCGGTGAACACAGCGGGCCCGCGGCAATGACCACGTGACCCTCGGGAATCTGTGTGACCTCACCGTGCACGACCTCGATATTGGGACGAGCGGCAACCTCGGCCTCGACAAGCTCGGAAAACTTGACGCGGTCGACCGCCAAGGCGCCACCGGCGGGAACAGCCGCGCGATGGGCGCAATCGAGCAGGACTGAACCCATGCGCTCAAGCTCGGCCTTCAGCAAACCAGCCGCGGAATCCGGACGGGTCGACTTAAACGAATTCGAGCAGACGAGCTCTGCCAGGTGATCGGTATGGTGAGCCGGGGAGCTCACCTGGGGGCGCATCTCGCACAGCTTTACGGCAAAACCGCGATCTGCCAGCTGGATCGCGCACTCCGAACCCGCCAGACCGCCACCGATAACTGTCACCTGATCGAACTGCATCTGCAAACACCTTTCTAATTGACACGTTTTCCATTGTGACCGAAGGGTGTCTGGGCGTGAAGGGCAAACTTGGAGGGCGCATACCTTCCATCCATCATGCGCTCGATAAGACCCTCGAGTTCAAGCGAACCCAAGAGTTTGAGTACGCCGACAGCATCGAGCGAGACGAGCGCCGCGATGTCGTCGACCTTGAGCGGAGAGGCGATGAGCGCATGCATCACGGTCTGCTGCGTTGGATCCAGGTCGGCAATGCCGGGAGCATCGGGGCGCGAGTAGCGCAGGGTTCCGTAGATGCGTGAGATAGCCATCTCGATAGATTCCTCGTCGACGATGCAGCAGGCACCGTTCGCAATGAGGTAATTCGTGCCACGCGACTCGGGCGATAGGATCGACCCCGGCACGGCAAGAAGTTCGCGCCCCAAATCCATAGCAGCCTCGGCTGTGGAAAACGTCCCAGAAGGCATACCCGCCTCGGATACAAAGAGGGCTTGCGACAGGGCCGCGATTACGCGATTGCGGCGCGGAAAGGCGAACTTGCGCGGACCCATGCCCCACGGAGAGATCGACACGACCGCGCCACCCGTATCAAGCGTGCGCGTAATCAGCCCCGCGCTCGAACGCGGGTAGACCACGTCGGCGCCCGTCCCCAGCACCACAATGTGTTTGCCCCCGGCGTTGACCGCAGCCCAACCCGAGGCCTGGTCACAACCGACCGCACCGCCCGAAACTACCGTCACTCCCGCCTCAACCGCCACCTTCGCCGCAAGCTCTGCCACGGCAAGACCATACGGCGAGGCCTTTCGCGCACCGATGATGGAGAGCGCGGGCGTCGAAAGCGCCTCGGGGTTGCCGCGCACATAGAGCGTCTGAGGTACATCAGAAAGCTCCAAAACGGTCTCGGGATACAACGCGTCACCTGGATGCAGCTCGAAGGTCCCCTCAGCCATCATTGGTCCCTCCTTCCCTGGTACATCGCCGCCTCGAGCACGTGGTCCTGCGTCACCTGCTCGCTCTCGGCGACATCTGCGATCGTGCGCGCAATGCGAACAAGGCGCACGATGCCACGCCCTGTGAGATGCGTGCGCTTCGACAGGCCGAGCACACACTTCTCCGCCGCATCATCGAGCTCAAAGGTCGAAACGACGCCGTCAATGGACCGTGTCTCGTCATCCTCGACCTCGGCATCCGCATCGTCCATGCGGGATTCGCGCCAAGCGCGAAAGGCGCGACCGCGCACAACGTAGTCACGTAACTCGGCCGACGACATGCCCTCCGCACCCTCGATAATCACTTGAGGGTCGGGACGGGTCACATCGATCATCATGTCGATACGGTCGGCCAAAGGACCGCGCAGTTTAGACCGATAGCGCTCGACCATCGCCGCCGAGCAGCGACACGGCACCTCGCGATCGCCCAAAAAGCCGCAGGGGCAGGGATTGCTCGCAGCCAGCAGCTGAAAGCGCGACGGGAAGGTAAAAGCCCCGTCGACGCGTACGATCCTCACGTAGCCGCGCTCGATGGGCTGACGCAGCGTCTGCAGCACGCCAGTGGGAAACTCGGCAAGCTCGTCCAAAAAGAGCACGCCGCCATGAGCAAGGCTGATCTCACCCGGGTGCACCGGCCCCCCGCCGCCGATAAGGCCTGCGGTCGAAATACTGTGGTGGGGACTGCGGAAGGGGCGGTGCCCCGCCAACAAGCCATCAATGTTCTCACCCAAAACCGAATGGATGCACAGTGCCTCCTGCTGATCCTCAACGGAAAGCTCGGGCAGGATGCCGGTCATACGGCGTGCGAGCATCGTCTTGCCCGATCCCGGAGACCCGATCATGAGCAAGCCGAGTTCTCCTGCCGCCGCAAGCGCCATGCCGCGTTTAGCGACTTCCTGCCCCAGCACGTCTGCATAGTCGAGCTCGGGCTCAAAGGTCGCCTCGACACCCTCGGAATCCAAGTAGTGCCGTGCGGCATCGCCCATGCCGTGAGCAAGCTGAGACAGATGGTCGATAAAGCCGCAATCTACGCCCGCGAGTGGCACATGCTGGTCGGACCTGCCGGCGATAAAAGACAGCCCCATGTCGCGAGCCAATAGCTGAAACGCCACCTCGCCCTTGACGGGAAGCACCGTACCGTCCAGACCAAGCTCACCTGCGATAAGGCAGCGATCGAGGTTGTCACGGGGAATCTGCTCATCGGCCGCTAGAACCGCGATGGCGATGGGCAGGTCAAAGCCGCTACCGGTCTTGCGGATATCGCCGGGTGCCAGGTTAACGGTAATGCCCGAGCGCGGGATCTCGAACCCGGCGGAGCGCATCGCGCAGCGAATACGACCGCGTGACTCCATCACCTCCATACTCGGAATGCCGAGCATCTGGATGCCCGGAACGCCACCGGCAAGCGAGACCTCGACCGTGACGTGAATCGCCTCGACGCCGCGGATGCAGGCCGCGTGAACGGCAAACGTCTCGAACGCCATCACGACACCTGCCAATCGAACGCGTTGTACTGATGCTCGATCTCGGCGATATGCCCGCCGCGGATGGTGACACCCACAGCATCGAAGCGAATCGCCTTGAGCGGATAATGCTCCATGAGATAGCAACTCGCGATGCGGCGGTAGCGGCGTTGCTTTTGGGCGTCCACGGCCTCCTCGGGAAAGACCCGCGTGGTGCAATCCAGCGAAACGCGTCTGGTCTTGACCTCGGCCATCACCACGACATCGTCGAGCTCATCGAGCAGCACCAGATCGGCCTCGCCCTCGGTGCAACGATAGCCCTGCTCCAGCAAGGTGTAGCCGCGCTCGTTAAAGTAGTCGATGGTGATCAGCTCGCCCAGCATGCCTAGCTCGCGGGGACTGAGTCCCTTGATAAACTCGGGCGTCATCGCCCCGGAGTCGAGCTCGCCGTTTTCCCAACGCTCCTTGAGCTGCTGCGTCTTGCTCTTTTTGCTTGCGGCACTCATGGGGTCTCCTTTCCCGCACACTGCATTGCCCCGATGATGAGGGCACCTTTCATGCGGGTAAGTACCGGAAGCAAACCAAAAGCTGACCAAATGCCGTCAAAAAACGGGCCGTACGCAACAATGGTGTTGCATACGGCCCGCTACCAGCAGGTTTATAAAACCCCAGAGGTCCATGTCTCCACAATTGGCCTAGAAAAGGCGCTCAGTCTGCAGAAAGTTTCCGCAAAAGCTCACGCGGTGCAGCGGACAAAGTCCATGTTTGCGAATGGCCTCGATGTGCTCGGGGCTCGCATAGCCCTTCGACTCGGCCAGATGGTACTCGGGATACTCGGCGTCGTACTCGACCATCATCTCGTCACGCGTGACCTTGGCCATGATGGACGCCGCGGCGATGCAGGCGATCTTGGCATCGCCCTTCACCACATCGCGCTCGTTAGGAACGGCGCCCAAGGGGTTACCGTCCATAAGCACGCAGTCGGGCTCGAGCCCCGTATCGGCCACGGCGCCCGCAACGGCGGTACGGATAGCACGGGCCATGCCCATCTCATCGATATCCTTAGGCGCGATATGGCAAAAACCGATCGCCGTCGCCACCTCGGCAATCTTCACTGAGAGCAACTCGCGGCGCGCCGGCGTGAGCTTTTTGGAATCGTTGATGCCCCAGACGCGCGGCTCCATAGGAAGGCAGACAGCGCATACCGTCAAAGGACCGGCCACCGATCCGCGACCCACCTCGTCGACACCAACGACCACTCCATCGCCGCCAAGCTCATGCATAAGCTCGTACATGTCATTGACGCGCTCGCGCTCGGCAAGCTCTTTGGCATGGCGTTTGAGGGCGCGTTCACAAGCCTTGATCACCTGCTGGCGCGGGTCCTCGCGATAATGCTCCACGAGGGCGGGGATCTCCTCAAACGTTGCGCTCGCCAGCTCTCCGGCAACCTGCGATGCCGAAACCGAGCTCGTCATATTGGCCATACCAGGCCCTCCTTGCATGCAAATCAGATAAAAAGAAGGGCCACCCGAAGGTGACCCTTACGTCCAAACGAGTGGACAGACGCTGCGATCTTCTTAGCGCTTCTCGGGGATGCGAGCAGCCTTGCCCACCTTGTCGCGGAGGTAGTACAGCTTGGCGCGACGGACGCGACCATGACGAACGACCTCGAGCTTGGCGATCTTCGGGCTGTGAAGCGGGAAGGTACGCTCAACACCGACACCGAAGGACATCTTGCGGACGGTGAAGGTCTCGCGGGCACCGGCGCCGGCCATGCGGATGACGTCGCCCTGGAAGACCTGGATGCGCTCGCGGTCGCCTTCCTTAATGCGGTAGTGAACCTTGACGTTGTCGGCGACGCGAACCTGAGGAATGTCCTCGCGGATCTGCTGACGCTCGATTGCGCGGATGTAATCCATGTGCAATTCCTTACTCTTCTAGAGGTGCCGTACCACCTTGGCCGGCACGTAGTTGAACAAACGTATTCGAGTATACACGCGCGGGTTTCTGCTGCAAGAACAATTTTTTACGCAGACAAAAAGACAAAACCCGCACATGGTAACCGCCCGTCTCACGAATGAGACGGGCGGCATGAAGGGGGCTACGCTAGGCGTCTAAACCCAAAACGTTAGGCGGAACGCTTGGCCTCGAGCTTGGCTTGAGCGGCAGCCAGGCGTGCGAGGGGCACGCGGTAGGGCGAGCAGGACACGTAGTCCACGTCGGCCACGTTAAACAGGCCCTTGATGGACTTGGGGTCGCCGCCGTGCTCGCCGCACACGCCAAAGTGCATGTCGGGGTTGGTGGCTCGGCCCTTCTCGACGGCCATGCGCACCAGCTCGAGCACCGCCGTATCGATGGTCTCGAAGGGATTGTCCTTCAAGATCTTCTTATGCATGTACAGCGGGATGAACTTAGCCTCGGCGTCGTCACGCGAGAAACCGAAGGTCGTCTGGGTGAGGTCGTTGGTGCCAAAGCAGAAGAAGTCTGCGTGATGGGCGATCTCGTCAGCGACCATGCAGGCGCGCGGCAGCTCGAGCATCGTGCCCACGGGAATATTGAGCTCGACGCCTTCTTCGACGGAAACCTCGGCGATCACGCGCTCGATAACCTCGCGGGTCTGAACATGCTCGGCCGTAATGGAAACGAGCGGGACCATAATCTCGGGGCGCGGGTCGACGCCCTCCTTGATAAGGCGGGCGGCAGCCGTGGCGACGGCGCGGACCTGCATGAGCGGCAGATCGCTAAAGACGACGGACAGGCGCACGCCGCGTAGGCCGAGCATGGGGTTCGACTCGACCATGCCGTCGATACGACGCAGGCGGGTGCGCAGGACGGCAAGCTCTTCCTCGCTGGCGCCAGCGGCTTCCTTCTTGGTGATGGCAACCTCGAGCTCGCGAGGATTATCCAGGAACTCATGAAGCGGCGGATCGAGCAGGCGGACGACCACATCGCGACCGGACATGGTCTTGAACATCGCCAGGAAGTCCTCGGTCTGAACCTTGAGCAGGTCGGCCAGGGCCTGCTGCTTCACGGCCTCATCGTCAGACAGGATAAAGCTCTGGATGATGTTCTTGCGGTCACCCAGGAACATGTGCTCGGTGCGGCACAGGCCAATGGCCTCGGCGCCAAACTCGAGGGCGAGCTCGGCATCCTCAGGATTGTCGGCGTTGACGCGCACATGGTTGGCATGGCCACAGGTCTCGTCCAGGCGAATCTCGTCGGCCCAGGACAGGATGGTGTCCAGGTCGCCGGTAAGCTCGGCGGAGACCAGGTCGACGGGACCATCGACGACGATGCCCTGGGTGCCGTCGATGGAGATGACATCGCCCTCGTGCAATACGCGGTCGCTGCCCTCGATGCGCACGACCTTCTCGGCGGCGTCGATGTGGAAGCGCTCAACGCCGCAGACGCAGGGCGTACCCATGCCGCGGGCGATAACGGCGGCATGGCTCGTCTTGCCACCGTGGCTGGTCAGGATGCCCTCGGCGGCGACCATGCCCTTCAGGTCGTCGGGGTTGGTCTCCCAACGAACCAGAATGACCTTGTGACCCTCGTTGGCGCGCGCGACAGCGTCGTCGCTCGAGAACACGACCTCGCCCACGGCGGCACCGGGGCTGGCATTAAGACCGCTGGCGAGAGCCTCGTACTTCTTGGAGGCGTCAAACTGCGGGTGAAGGAGCTGGTCGAGTTGCGCGGGATCGATGCGGCTCACGGCCTCTTCGCGGGTGATCAGGCCTTCCTCGACCATTTCGATGGCGATGCGCAGGGCGGCGGTGGCGGTACGCTTGCCCACGCGGGTCTGGAGCATCCAGAGCTTGCCCTGCTCGACGGTGAACTCGATATCGCACATATCGCGGTAATGATCCTCGAGCGTCAGGAACACGCACTCGAGCTCCTCACCTGCGGACTCGAGGCCCGGGGTGGTCTTGAGGTCGACGATGGGCTCGGTGTTGCGGATACCGGCGACGACGTCCTCGCCCTGAGCATTAACCAAAAAGTCACCGTAGAACTCCTTGGTGCCGTCGGCCGGATTACGCGTAAAGGCGACGCCTGTCGCAGAGGTCTCGCCCTTGTTGCCAAAGGCCATGGCCTGCACGTTGACGGCGGTGCCGAGGTCGTCGGAAATGCCATGCTGCTTGCGGTAGATGCAGGCACGCTCGTTCATCCAGCTGCCAAAGACGGCCTGAATTGCAAGGCGTAGCTGAAGCTCCGGGTCGTGCGGGAAAACGGGCTTGCCGTCAGCGACCTCGAGCTCGGGATACAGGGAGGCATCGACGTTCTCGGAGAAGATGCCCTTAAAGGTCTCGACGAGTTCCTGCAGGTCCTCGGCCGAAAGCTCGGAATCGACGCGAACGCCGGCGACCAGACGGGCCTGGGTCAGGGCGTTCTCGAACAGGTCGGCGTCAACGCCCATGACGACATTGGAAAACATCTGGATAAAGCGGCGGTAGCTATCCCAAGCAAAACGCGGGTTCTGCGTCTGCGCGATGAGGCCCTGGACGGAATCGTCATTGAGGCCCAAGTTGAGGACCGTGTCCATCATACCGGGCATGGAGAACGGAGCGCCCGAACGAACCGACACGAGCAGCGGATCGGAGGCGTCGCCGAGCTTCTTGCCGCAGCGGGCCTCGAGGTCCGCCTCGGCGGCAACGATCTCATCGAGTGCGCCCTCGGGCCACACGTTGCCGGCACCGGAGTACTCGACGCAAGTCTGGCAGGTAATGGTAAAGCCACCGGGAACCGGCAGGCCGATACGGCTCATCTCGGCAAGGTTAGCGCCCTTGCCGCCAAGCACGAAGTTCATGGACTTGTCGCCCTCGGTGACACAGGTGCCCTGGGCGTCGGTTCCAAAACGGTAAACCCTCTTGCAATCGCTCACGATACTTCCCCTTCCATGCACTTACGCGCACGACCGTGGTAACGAATCGACCCGCCGTATGCGAGCCGTGAGGGTACTATACGGCGGGCATTGAGCGGGCTTGCGCAGAGGACGCGGGGGTTGGTAAACGTGGTAAATATGGCGGTAAACGGTAGGTAAAGGTGGTTACCTTATGAAGATACCACTGTAAGAGAGTGCAGGTCAGATGCGATATTTTTGCTAAATCGCTTTATCAAAATGCTGCTACTATTAGGCTCGACGGGCGGCGCGGCGGGCACGGGCTTCTTGGATTTCCTCCAAGTGGCTAATGATCTCGGCAGCGCTTTCCTCGATGGCCTTGCCGTCGGTACGCACCACAAAGCAGCCTAGGCGCTTCATGAGGGCACGGGCTTCCTCGAGCTCGCTGTGCACGCTCTCGGGCTCGGCATAGGAGCCGGCAACGGCACGAGCGTAATCATCGCCCAAGCGGCTATCGCGAATTTCGGAAATCACATCGACGGTCGAAATCAGGCCGAACAGGCGCATCGGGTCAACCTCGTAAATCGACTTCGGCGGCTCCATGCCATGGGCCAACGGAACATTGGCAACCTTGTAACCTTGATAGGCCAGATACATCGACAGCGGCGTCTTGGACGTGCGCGATACGCCCAGCAGCACGATATCGGCACCTGACAGATCGTCGCAACCGCGCCCATCATCGTGCTCAACAAAATACTCCATGGCCTCGATGCGATGGAAGTAGCGGTCATCGGTCTTGTGAATCACGCCGGCAACGCCCTTGGGCGGCACACCGATAAGCGACGACAGCACGGCGAGCGTCGGGCCAATCAGGTCGACTGAACGAATATGCAGCATGCTCAGGTAATCGAGCACACGGGCGCGAAGCGCCGGATCGACAATGGTGTGAAACACGGCAATATCGCGATGGTCGGCATCGACGCGCGGCCCCACAAATGACTTGACCTGCTCCACGGAAGTCACCTTGGGCAGACGTAAAACGCGAAAAGCCCCTTCATCAAATTGCCCGGACGCCGCAAGCACCACCTCACAAGCGGTATCGCCGAGCGAGTCGGAGATAACGATAACGGTGGGAGGAGCGGTGACCGGGCAATCCATGCGGGGCTCCTTTTGCGCTTACGCGCAGGCTGGCTTACTTTTTGCGGGCAAGCTCACCGATGTTGGCAATGCCGGAGAAAACGGCCTCGAAGCGGTTGAGCAGCTTAAGGCGATTATCGCGGAGCTGCTCGTCCTCGTCCATGACCATAACCTCATCGAAGAAACGGTCGATGGGCGCGCGCATGGCGGCGAGGGCGGCAAATGCGGCCGGGTAGTCCTCGGCAGCAAGGGCAGCATCGACAGCAGTCTGAGCAGCCTCGGAAGCATCGGCAAGCGCGAGCTCGGCCTCGCCCATCAGGCTGCGGTCGTACTCCGCGCCCAGCTCGGGCTTGGAGATATGCGCGGCACGGGCATAGGCCGTAGCCAGGTTGTCAAAGGTCTCGACATCGTTCTTGCGGGCCTCGTCGAGGGCGGCGCAGCGGGCGAAGAAGACGGACGGGGCGATGATGTGCACCGCAGAGACGGCGGCAACGGTATCGGCCGGGATCTTTTCGTCGCGGGCCATGCTCACCAGGCGGCCATGGAAGAAGTCGCGAACCTGCTGGGCGACCTCGGCGGCGTCGAACTCAATGCCCTGCTCGCTATAGAGCTCGAGGGCGAAGTCGATGAGCGATGTGGGGTCGATCGGCAGACGGTCGCGCAGGATGTTGATGATGCCGATAGCGGCACGACGCAGCGCGTAGGGATCGGAGGAGCCGGTCGGGGGCTCGCCAATGGCAAAGATACCGGCGATGGTATCGAGCTTGTCGGCGCAGGCCACGATGCAGCCAGCGGTGCCCTCGGGCAGCTCGTCACCGGCAAAGCGGGGACGATAATGATCGCGAATGGCGTGGGCGACCTCGTCGTTCTCCCCCATCGCGGTGGCGTAGTAACCGCCCATCACGCCCTGCTGGCTCGTGAACTCGACGACGGCGTTGGATACCAAGTCGGCCTTGCACAGGTGCGCGGCGCGAGCGGCATCGGCTGCCAGGTGAGCACCCAGGTGTGCCTCACGGGCAATAGCGAGCGCGAGCTGCTCGATGCGCTCGGACTTGGCGAGCACGCTACCGAGCTTCTCCTGGAAGGCGACCTTGGCCAGACGCTCGCGGAACTCGTCGAGGGAGATCTTCAGGTCCTCCTCGTAGAAGAACTTGGCATCGTCCAGACGGGCACGCACAACGCGCTCGTTGCCGTCGATCACGCGCTCGGCGTTCTCGGGCTTGCTGTTGGAGACGACCACGAACTCACGTGTGAGCTTGCCCTCGCCGTCATAGATCGGGAAGTAGCGCTGGTTGGTGAGCATGGACTCGCAGATGATCTCGTGCGGGACCTTGAGGAACTCCTCATCGAAGGTCCCGACGAGCACCGTCGGCCACTCGCAGAGGTTGATGACCTCCTCAAAGACCTTCTTGGGCGTATCGACATGGCAGCCGGGACGGGCAGCCTCGACCTCGGCGATACCGGCAAGGATGGCCTCGCGACGGCGCTCGGCAGAAAGCACGCCGGCGTCCTCGAGCACCTGCTCGTAGACGGCGGGGCTGGCGACCACATGGTCACCGGGGCCAAGCACGCGATGACCACGCGTGGTGTTGCCACTCGTCACGTCGGCAAACGACACGGGCACAACGTCCTCGCCCAGAAGGCAGCAGATCCAGCGGACCGGACGAACAAAGGTCGCATGCTCGTGACCCCAGCGCTGAGAGCGGTAGTTGGGCCACTGCAGGCCAGCGATAGTCTTCTCGCACAGGGCCGTCAGGATCGGGGTGGCCGGGGCGGAAGGGATGTTCTTCTCGGCAAAGACGTACTCACGGCCGTGGGTGTCCTCGCGACGAACCAGATCCTCGGCAGCCACA
>ERZ779888.1737-NODE-1737-length-20270-cov-5.672718_pt1 | contig 20270 bp, 28 predicted proteins | sample MGYA00511245_ERZ779888 | MGnify/ENA primary metagenome ERZ779888 (study PRJEB29588, sample SAMEA2155255) | human gut metagenome | biome: human gut; feature: human-associated habitat; material: faeces | place: Denmark | collected 2008/2010 ...
TTTTATAAATGTAGAAATTTATGGGAAAACAAACAAAAGATTCTATCGCTTTGTCTGAATTTTTGACATCATTGTCTGTGAATGAAGCTACAGTAGCAATCGACAAAATCGTCGATGGCTGCTTGGTAACTCGCCGAACTGTATACAACTGGAAATATGGGCTATGCCGCATTCCCGAGCTACACAAGTGCAAAATTGAGGAAATTTTCGGGATTAAGATCTTTGATAACAATCTAACTGAGGGAAAATGAGATGAACAAACTATTCAACTTGAGTATTGAGTTCTTCATCTACAATGATGAATTGTTTTATAGAAGGGAGGGGGAGGCCCCAAATAGATTAAAAGAACAAGACTATGATATAGTCTCTTTGATTTATGACGAAATTGAGAAATCCTACCCTAAAGCCCATACAACATTGCTGGAGGCATACGGAAAAAGTAGAGCTAATAGCCCATATATGCGATATAGGGTTGTGTCGCGATTTTGCCGATGCAATTTTGGCAATATTGACAATATTATGGATATTGAAGGCTCTGTCTTCCACTTTGAGCACGTTATTTGTCCACTACGAGGCGAGTGTAAACTCGAGTGTGTCGTCTGCCACCCTGAATTTAGAGGGAAAATTACAAAATCAGAGTGGGAGGTACTGGAGCGGTGGTATCACGGGCAAACGATGAACGAAATAGCAGAAGAGCTATATCTTTCTATACACACAATCAAAAATCATATACGCAATGCGCTAAAACGGCTTGACATACATAGTAAGGCTGATTTTGTGAAATTCGCAGATGCTAATAATCTATACAAATGAAAAAATACGACAAATTCGATATTGAGAGGGTTAAATCAGTGGCAGATATTCGTGATTTCATTCCTGGTCTATCTGGGCGCGGGGCTACACAATATTGCGAGTGTCCTGAATGCCACAAGTCTGGACGAAATAAGGGCTTATGTGTTACTCATAAGAGCAATATAGATATTGCGAAATGCTTCTCGTGTGGGTTCACTCTCAACGGCGCAATCAATGCCGTGCAATACTTCGACAAGGTAGAGTTCATCGAGGCTTTACAAACGGTTGCATCGCGATATAACATTATTCTCGAAACGGAGGCAGAAAAGCGCCAACGATCTATCGGCAGAAACCGAGAGAAAGCGAAGAAGTCGTTTTGCCTTTCCCAACTGGAGTCGAGCGGGCTCACCGTGGAAGACGTCACGGCGAAGATTAGACTCGACGATAAGAGTGGAGAAATCTATCTGCCGGCATTTCAGCGAGGCGGTATGGATAAGTATTTCAACATCAATAAGAATGATGATGAAATGCTCATATACTACTATGATCTTTGGGGGAACCCCGTCCAATATGCCACGCGAGGTGCTGCCGGTAGTCTCAAACCATACGTCAGGATCCGATGGTCGAATCCATCGTTACATCTTGATAAAGATGGCCGGGAGATCAAATACCAGACACCCAAGGGGGCCCCGACAAAGTTCTATATTCCTCAATATATCAGGGAGCGATTCCTTTCCGAAACTCACATCGAGACTCTCATCGTTCAGGAGGGGGAGAAGAAGGCAGAGAAGGCTTGTAAGCACGGCATTGCTTCTATCGGTATTCAAGGAATTTACAATATCGGGAATGCCGAGACTGGGTTAATCCAGGATCTTCAGTACCTGGTTCAAAAATGCACGATAAAGAATGTTGTTCTGTTGATGGATAGCGACTGGGACTACCTCCACCGCGAGATTCAGATAGGGGACCACGTCGATCAGCGGCCGAATCAGTTCGCCAAGGCCATTATCAAATTCAAGCAGTACGTTCAGACAATGCACAATATCGGTGTGTCGGTTGACATCTTCTTCGGCCACATCAACGACACACCCTCGCACGACAAAGGTATCGACGATTTACTTTGCAACACCCTCAAAGGGAGAGAGGAGGTGCTGCGAAAGGAGATAGACACCGTTATGCACACCCATGACGGAAAAGGGCAATTCCTTGACATATACAAAATCACATCGAAGACCGATTTTCAAATCAAGGATTTTTGGCTGTTGAACGATAGAGATGGATTCTTCGAGCGTCACAAGGAGGAGCTCTTGCAAATTCCTAATTTTCGTTTTGCCAAGATAAACTACCGAATTGAGGACGGCAAACTTGTCCAGGCGTCGCGCTATTCGAGTGAGAGAGACTTCTGGGTCATCGGGGCGAATGATAAGGGGAAGAAAACTGTCGACTTCGACTATATCGAGGCCCTGCAATTCATTTCAGCCAATGGCTTCTATCGCATTCACACTTCCGACTTGGAGGTCGATCAATATAAGTTCGTTCGCATTGACGACGGCGTCGTCCATCTTTCTGGGCCAACCGAAATTCGCGATTTCGTGTACTATTACGCGCTACAAACTTGTAAGGATCGCGATGTAATTACGATGCTGGCCTCCCGCCTCGGTTCTCTCCTGGGGCCGGACAAGCTCGAGCGCATCACGAAAATAGACGACAATTTCGACAATTTCGAGCCGCACATCCAACGTATGTACTACCGAAACGGCCAAATTCAGATAACATCGCGCGGGATTGAGTTCGGTGATTTGCTGGGGCAGGTGTGGAGCGACAAAGTCATACGCCGAAAGTTCAAGCGGGTTCCCGTTATTGATAAAATCGAATATGACCCGGCCGCCGGCTTTTCTGTTTTTCCGACAGAAGAGGGGAAAGCCTGTGAATTTTTCCAGTTCATCTGCAATACTTCCAATTTTTGGAACATACCAGGGCACACACCTACTGACCAGGAGGAGCGGGAATTTCAGCAGCATGTCGTCAACAAGATTACATCTATCGGGTTTCTCATGTGCGACTACAAATATCAAACCGAGTTGAAGGCGGTTATCGCGATGGACGGCCAGATGGGAGAGGTTGCCCAGTCAAACGGGCGGACCGGTAAGTCATTGGTGGGAGCAGCTCTCGCGAAGATTCTCGACCAGACAGCCATCGACGGCCGGAACACTAAAAACGACGACGATTACATCTACTCGAATGTGACACCGAGAACCCGGAACATCTTTATCGATGACGTCAAGGTGAATTTCGATTTCGAGCGCTTTTTCTTCGCTGTAACCGGCGACCTGGCTGTCAATCCGAAGACCAAGGCACGGTTTATCATTCCCAATGAGAAGTCGCCCAAATTCTACATCACTACCAACCACGCCATCAACGCCAACAACCGCTCAGCGCTCGAGCGCATCACCTATATGGCATTCTCAGACTGGTACAACGACAACCATCGGCCTATCGATGATTTTGGACACCAGTTCTTTGCCGATTGGGACGAGGACCAGTGGAACCTTTTCGATAATTTCATGGCCGAGTGTTGTATGTTCTATTTCAAGTCTATGGCCGAAAGTTGGTATCGAACAGGTCAGGGTGCAGTACCGCCACCGATGCGAGACATCAAGATGAGAACACTCAAGCAGCAAATGGGCGAGGCTTTCGTTCAGTGGGCAGAGACCTATTTCGACGAGTCGGCAAACAATCTGAATGAACGCATACCGAGAAAGACCATGTACGATGCCTATCACAGCTCTTTCCCCGATAGTAAATTCGGGGTTACTCCCTCCAATTTCCGCACGAAGGTCGTGCTCTACTGCGATTTCAAAGGGTACCACTTCAATGTATCGAGGCCGAACAAGTCCGGTATTTCCTTCCGTAACTGGATAGAGGAGCACCCCGGAGAGACATTCGTTGGCGAAGCTGACAAGTCTGGAGGCGTGGAGTTCTTCGGAGTATTCAGCCTCGACTTTGCTAAGAAACAACCATTCTAATTTATACAACTATGCCCCTGAATTTTAATCCTTATGAAAATTACCGGGTTCGCGAGTTCGAGAACTCGGGTGAGATTCGCAACTACTCCAATCATGTAGTAGTTGACGACAGGCGTGAGCGAGTCGAGCTCCTTATCGCCCAAGTGTCGAGCGACAAATATGCCCTTGGATACGACATCTACTTCGCTGATGGTCGACGTGCCTCCCGCCTCCCATCGCTCGAATACGGTTATTTCGCGAGCGAGCGCGACGCAAAGCTCTATTTCCTCGGATACATCAAGCAGTACAGCATGAGGTTCTTGCCATCGACCATCGAGGCGGCCGACGAGCTTATACGCAAGATTATACAACCACCGCTATTCTGACCCTTAAGTCTCTATACTATGACAGTAAAAGAATTGCAGAACTGGTGCAAGAAACAACCCGACAAGGATGCCGAGGTGTTCATGTGCAAGGATTTTGAGAAGATTGACGAGCAGGGAAACCTCACAGACCTCTATCGTCTCCAGTCCATCTCAACACAGTCGAGGATCGTCGATTTGGGGCTCGATTGGGACGAGATAACCGATGTAATATTGGAGTTTTCGCAGGACTCCGTGAATGTTGAATCTATGTAAAACTTTCAACCATGATTGAGAAAAAATTCTTCGAGATCAGGACCAACACTTATCACAACACGCTGGCCTCGGCAAAGAAAGCCATCAGGTGGCCCAATATAGTACGTGTATGGGTGGAAGATGGTCTTGTCCTCGGCCAGGCGACTGTTTACGCCTATGGCGATAATGTTTGTACTATTAAATCAGCCGATGAATATATAGAATGGCTGCTCAAGAAGAAGGCTAATGCAGAAGGCGATTAGCCGCAAAACAGCATTTTCAAGAAGGCCAGTACATCGTTGTGCTGGCCTTTATTGTACCATCTTCGTACTTTTTATCCCCCGTGTCCCCCTCGTTTGTAAATGTATAGAGTAGTGCGAGAGTACAAAAAAACACGAAAAACGCTGAAAGTCAGTATACATAAGTGTGTGTATGTATATTCTTTTCTTTTTTAATTATTTTGAATCTTAATAGTAGTAGAAAATTTGTACTTTTGTACGGTGGTATATTTACCATTTGATAACCAGCCAATTATACCCGTACTATTTCCGAAAAAGAAGAGTGCAAAAGTGTGCGTACTGTACATTAGTACGGCTTGAAAAAAAGTACGAAAAAAGTACGGTTTATCTATTTGTATTTCAGCTGCTTAGCCTGTTTCTGTACTCCTGCACTATTTTTTTGTTGATTTTGACATAATACACATATAGGATATTTATCAATCTGTTTGTGTATTTATTTCACCGAATATTTATTATATGATTGATTATTTATATATTTGTGTATTAAACCATTACGCCATGTCACAATACTATGTTTACATCAACCTGGAGCCTTATCTCGAGCAGTGGCTAATCAATCAGTTCGGACACGATGGAGTCGTGCGATTCCCTCGTGGGAGTGCAGAAAACGACATTCTCGAGTATTCACTGGTTACCAAGCCGGCCGATGCGTCTCCCCAGCTGAAGACCTCCGGCTCCCTTGCCGTCGAGATTCCTTTCTTCAAAACGAAGGATCCGCGCTACTACAACTACCTCCCACCTCGAGCAAAGAAGGCCCTCGAGCGAACCATCTACATTCGTTTCCGCATCGAGCTGTGGCAAGAGCTTCACACCTTCGACAGTCTCTCGCACAATCTCTCCGATTTGATTTGGACATTCATGGAAAAGCATGCCATTGCTGACGATCCAAAGAGTTGGGAGACCATCAGACAGATGTATTTCAGAATGCGAAAAACCTACAATAAGAATCAGCAAAGAAAAGCTACGAGTTCAACTGATAAGTTAAACAATGCGGTATAATACGCACAAAAAGAAATATTTAGCATGAAACAAATTTTGCCGGGGATTCGACTAATCCAGGTAGTCGACTGTGCTCTACTTCCCCCTAACGTCGGTTTAAAGTCAGAGGCCGAAATTCCAGTATCTGTGTTGGCCGATTTGGCCGATATCCCCTTTGTGGGGTTCCCCTCCTGCGAGCACGAAGTGGAGCCTGACAACAACGCCACCAGCGAGAAGACCACCCTTGAGTTTACAACAACAGAGCAGTTTCCATTCTCGCATGGGAACTATGCCTTTGTCGTTACCTGCGTGTCTGGCGAATCCTACCTTATCGGGACCCGCGAGGCACCTTTTCCGGTCATTGGGGTTCGAAAAAGGTTCGGTTCCCCCTCCGGTGATGCCGCCGGTTACCAGGTGCAAATCACATTTGTAGGGCTAAAAACCCTCATTCAATTGGGTGTGTAGTCTTTTATGGCTGCCAGTTATAGCGCTACTTTTGTCTAAAAAGTTATCCTATGGCAAAGAAATTTGACTTGAAATTAAAGGGCTACGTCGGAGGCTATGATTTCGACTCCGACTATGTCGACTATACCCTTGACCGCAGCGAAGGGAAGGAGGTCAACGTACTCATAGACTCGCTCGGTGGTAGTGTGGCTTCTGCTCTTCATATATGTGAAGCATTTCGCCTGCATGGGAACGTCAACGTGCACTATGTCGGCATGAATGCCAGCGCTGCTACTATCGCCTCTCTCGGGGCCAAGCATATCAGCATCGCGAGCTCGGGCATGTATCTCGTGCACAAGTGCAGCACCCTGGTTGCCCGATGGGCCTCGATGAACGCCGACCAGCTTCGTCAGCTCATCGAGGAGTATGACAAGCAGAAGAAGGACCTCGAGAAAATCGACCTCAATATCGCCACGATGTACGCGGCCAAATGCAAGAAGGACAAGCAGGCCCTCCTCGACCTGATGAAAGTCGGAGGCTGGCTAACGGCACAGGAGGCACTCGACTGGGGATTCGTGGACGAGATTTGTGACATTCCTGGCGACGTGTCGCCCAAAGTAACGGCTCAAATCATCAACGACCTCTCCGAGGCAGGAATACCTTTGCCTTTCTCGGTTGAGCAGGCCAGCGAGTCGCCCACGGAGAGATTCTTCTCGTTGCTCACCTCTTTCTTCACAAAGAATTTACACAAACAATCACCAACTTCAACAATGAACAAAAACTACCAAGCTATCCTCGGGTGCCTCGGGATTGAGGCGCTTGAGGAGACCGGTGGCAAGGTAATCCTTTCCGCCGAGCAACTCCAGAAGCTGGACGACAGCCTGCAGGAGATGACCACAAGGATCACTGAGCTGAACGACACCATTTCCAGCAGAGATGACGAAATCGAAGCCCTGCGACAGAAACCGGCCGACGACACCAGTAACGTCGTCGACAACAAGGCTGGAGATGTCGAACAAAGTCCATTCGACAAATATGTCGAAGCTGTGAACAACGCACAAGAATTGTTTAACCAAATCCCTGTTTAAGATGGCACATACTATCTCTTTCTCTGACGAGGAATACAAAAAAGCCGCCGAGAAGTGGCGGAAAGAGCTCCTGCTCATTCCCATGATGGCCGCTAAAGATTCTCTCCGTTTTATGACAGGCATTCCTGGAGTGCGAGGCAAACTCCATGTCGGCACCGCCGCTTCTAACGCCCAGTTTGGCCCCTACAAAGCCTCAAAAAGTTCTTCGACGACTACCGATGTGAAATACCGTGAGCTCGAAACTTTTTTCGGAAATGCTTGCGAGGACTTCGAGCCCAACTCGGTCATCACCACCCTGCTCGGCGAGGGCGCCTCGTTCCTGGGCGATGGGCAGAAGGTAGCCCCTTCAGCCAAACTCGTGCTCGCCACCGTGGCCAAGAGCCTGGGCGAAGCTCTGCACAACGCATTATTCACAGCAAGGCGTAACGAGGCGGGCGATACTACCGCCGACCTCTTCAACGGTTTTACCACAATAGCAGATGCGGAAGTGACCGCTGGAAACATCTCCGAGGCCAAGGGAAACTTGCTGAAGATTACGACCGGGTTCAGCGAGGCCGATGCGCTCGATGTGGCCAAGACTATCGAGCGGAAAGCTCACCCGGCTCTCCGGGCTGCCAAGAAGTTCCTCTACTGCTCGCCCGAATTTGCCGATGCCTACAACGATTCCTATATGCTCACCCATGGAGGCATCGTGTACAACAAACAATTCGAACAAGCCTATGTCGAGGGATCGGGCAACCGCACCACATTGGCCCCGCTTCCATGCCTTGCCGGATCCAACAAATTCTTCCTGGCTCCCCAATCTAACATGCTGTACGGTTACGACAACATGAGTGATGTCGAGAATATCCAGGTAGACCGATTCAAGCCCTGGTTCCTTACCCTGTCGGCTGCCATGTTCTTCGGGGTTCAATTCTACTCGATTGACCCGCGCATGCTGCTCATGGTCGACGTGTCCACGGAGGAATAATCTATAACTGATAAAATCACTTATTATGCCAGAATGTCTTAATATCCAGAAATCGCTCGGGTGGTGCCAAGGCACCCCCGTGCTTCCCGGTGTACGCCGCCGGTTGTACTACATTTCAAAGTCTGAAATAGTAAGATGGCCTACTTTGGCTCGCGACGAGAATGGGAGAGCCACTTCGGCAGAACTGACCGGAGATTTTGAACTCAACGCAGACTCGAAATGGAAGTACATCGACCATCTTTCCGAGAAGGCACAGCTCACGAGCGAGGCACAGGGCGAAGTGCCCAGCCAGACGCAGCTCAACAAGTTGACGATTGTGCACCCGGGTGTAGGAGCCGAGGCTTCGGCAGCTGCGTCCTACATCAACAATAACGACAACGTCTATCTCGTGCAGGACATGTCCGACCGCTGGAGAGTGGTTGGCTGTGAACGCTGGCAGACGAAGTCTACCGTCGCTCAAGACCTCGGTCAGGGGCCTACCGGAACAGCCTCTACTACCATTTCGGTCGAGGCTACCGATGAGACTCCGGCTCCCTTCTACAAAGGTAAAATTGAAACAGAAGATGGTGATTTCATGGCCGATGGATCGGAAGTTCATGGTGAGTAATTAAAAAGTGGTCGAGAGTATGGAAGGATTAGGACGGACTCCTGAACGATGTGCCGGAGAATAACTTCGATACTCTCGATTTTTTTATCTGACGGAATAATTTGATATAGAAATATTTGAATTATGGACCAAAAACTAACTGAATCCTTACAAGAATGGCTCGCTACTCCCCATGAGCAACGAGACTATGAAAAGGGAAACCTCTATCTTCTCCGCTTGTGTGGTAACAAAATTCAGTATCGCAATCTCTCTGTAAATCCGGCCAAACATGCCGAATACATTATTCGCCAGATCCAGAAATACTTCAACTTCAGGGTGCAGGCCTTCACCCATGAGCAGGTGAAACAGATGGAGGCAAAGGTCGAGAAGATTGTCGAGAAACGCCTCTCTCTTGAGGAGTCCAATCCGGCGAATGACTTCAAAAAGGGCAAACGAGCCGACCACGATTCGCTCCCCGAGGATATTCAATCGCTATATGTCGAGAATCTGGGCATCACACAGCGTATGCGCGATGTGCATACAAGGCTCCGGCTGCTCTCGACCGAGGAGTCACCGTGCCCCGATAGTGAGCGATATCCCTTCCTGCAGGAGTTGATTGCGCTCGACAAGAAACTGCACGACAACTGGGAGCGATACGACCACTATTCGCCTGAGGCTACCGCTAAAACCGTGGTACAGCAACCCTCCGATTCGGGCGCTCCGTCCGATGCTGCCAGCAACGAAGATGTCCAGGATCGAAAGCGCAATCTTATGCTGACCAACCTGGCGAAGGGGCGCTACAAAAAGAACCCAAGTCCAGAATTAAAGGCCAAAATTCTCGAGTACTATGAGCTCATCAAGGAGCCTCCGGCCAAGTTGACCACCGAATTGAAACAATTGGGCGTCCTCGAATAGGGGGAGCCAGCTATAAGCTCCGTACACCGGCGGCGACCGTTGACATGGTAGGGCCTCCGGTGTACGGGCATAAAAAAATAAACTGATGAATGAGGGAACCCCATGCCCATGCCCAACACTTTAGAAATATGCCAGCGCGACCTCTTTACTGCCGAGGCCGAGCTCAAGGAGAAGTACGACGATATTACTGTGAATCGTCTGCTTCGACTGCGCGATATGTACGCATGGGTAGTGGCCAATCCCGACGCCAAAGACCGGCAGTTCGTCGATACCCTTATGGAGCGCTACAAGGTTTCACAGGCGTCGGCATACTCCGACCTTGGCATCATCAAGGCGATGATTCCCCGCATAACTGAGGCATCGCGTGATTACCACAGGTGGCGTGCTAACGAGATGCTGCTCGAAACCTACCAAATGGCCAAGAGTCTCAAGGACACCAAAACTATGGAGAGGGCGGCTTCCAGTTACGCCAAGTACAACAAGGTAGACATCGAAGACGAGCGGGCTATGCCTTATGACCAGATTGTGGTGCAGCCATTCACTGCCACCGACGACCCATCGGTACTCGGTATCAAGCCTATCCCCAATATCAATGAGAAAATCAAGGAGATGCTCGACAAGTATCGGAAAGAGACTATCGACATCGAAGATATAGAGTTCGAGGAAGCTGACCTCGAGGAAGATGAACTCTTTGGAGATGGAAGCACAAAATAAGGTCTATTTCAATACCCCGCAGCGGCTCACCCAGCTCATCGGAGCCAACACTACGGTAATTGTTGCCGGGCGTCGTACAGGCAAGACCGATAGCATTGCCTCACCGTTTGTGTTGCGCAACATGCAGCGCATGCCAGGCTCTACTGGCGGCATCGTGGTACCTACGTTCAAACACGGCCTCACGAACACTCTCCCGGGGCTATTCGCTGCCTGGAAGCGCTGGGGCTTCATCAACGGCGTGCACTACGTCGTGGGCCGTCGACCGCCGAAGACTTTCGCCAAGCCTATCACCGAACCGGCCGATTATGAGCACGTCATCTCCTTCTACAACGGCTCGGTAGCCATCATCATATCGCAGGACAGGCCAGGTTCGTCCAACTCGCTCACCCTCTCCTGGGTACTCGTCGATGAAGCCAAGTTCATCGACTACAAAAAGCTCAAGGAAGAGACACTCCCAGCCAATGGCGGAATCAAATCCTATTTCGGTGCCCACTCTTTCAACCACTCGCTGATGATCCTGAGCGATATGCCACAGACTCAAAAAGGGTCGTGGTTCCTGCATTACAAGGAGAAGATGGACGTCGAATTGATAGATACCATCAAGGCGACCGTCTTCGAGATATGGAAGATCAAGAACCGCATTCGTGAGCTTAAGAAGGCCGGAAAGCCGGTGCCCAAGTATTTACAAGGCTATATCCGACGTCTCGACACTAATCTCAACAAAATGCGCTCGGTGGCTGTCTATTACCGAGAGTATTCCTCCATCGAAAACCTGCAACTGCTGGGCGAGAACTACATCAAGCAGATGAAGCGCGACCTCACGCCCAAAACCTTCCAGACATCTATTCTCTGCCAGCGTATCGGCATCGCTAAGGACGGGTTCTATTCATCGATGAAGGAGGCCCACAAATACAACGACAGCGATTTCGAATATCTCGACTCGCTGGGCTACGATTTCGACCCCACGCTGCTCGATAGCCGGGCCGACAAAGACGTGAACCCGCTGGAGCCTATCTGTATCGGCATGGACTACAACGCCAACATCAACTGGATAGTGGCCGGGCAGCCTTCGGGGCGTCGATTGAACGTCCTAAAGTCATTTTTTGTTAAATATGAGCGTAAGATTCCCGCACTTATCGAAGACTTTTGCTATTATTACAAAAATCACGAAAACAAGACCGTGGTCTACTACTACGACAGCACTGCTCTCGGATCCAATTACGCCATCAATGAGCAGGATTTTCACTGGGTGGTGTGCCACGAGTTCCAGCGACATGGTTGGGAGGTCATCGATTTTTACCTGGGTAATCCCATGCGACACGATGAGAAATACCTGCTCATAAATCAAGGGTTCGCAGGCAAGCAGCGGTTAATGCCTTTCTTCAACCGCCAGAATAACGACGATCTTATTCTGGCGATACAATCTGCCGGTGTATCGCGGGGGCGGAACGGGTTCCGGAAAGACAAGGGTGGAGAAAAGCTCGAGGAGTCTGAGGAATCCCTGCTCGAGCATCGCACCGATGGTACCGATGCCTTCGACACCCTCTATATCGGGTGCGAGAAATTCCCGCAGAATGCCCTGTATCGCTATTCTACGAACGGAATAACATAAATTCGATTCATAAATTCAATGACTTGCGAAGTCCTGGCTTGTGAAAGTCGGGGCTTTTTCCCCATTTCCCTTGTTCGTTTCAAAAAAATATCTCATCTTTGTAGTGCGTTCCATTTTTAGACAGGCGAGGTAGTTCGCCGACAAAGCCGTTGGCGTTTTTTTATGCCTCGGTGTTACATATACGGTCCTGACCCCCGTGTGGTGCGTTAATGCGCCCACTGCCTGTCTTCAAGGTGGAACGCAACGGGAAAGCAGGGCCGTTTTTTTATCCCTGTTTAATTAAAAGCGTTCCAAAATGAAGAATCCAGTTGCAATGCCTGTATCGCAGGCAAGGGAAGGGCGAAAAACATCGGCCCTCGAAAATTACCTAATCCGATTTTTTGAGCGGGAACTCGAGGTCAAACTCACCCGCCGTGAAATGTGGCGAAGCGTCCGTTTTGTCGCTTCGTTGTTTATCTTGTTGCTCACCCTGGCCACCGGCGAGCCTTTGCTGGCCTTGCCGGCGCTCGCACTAGCAGCCTACGCCTATCGGGGTGTGGCCGGTATTACGGCCCGGTTCTCGGCAGAGAAAGGAGGTGAGCGATGAAAACCCATACGATTGAGTTTACTCACGACGACCTGATTGTTCGGATTACCCGCTACCCGGCCGAAGAGCCGGCGAAAGAACCGTCGGTAGAGATAGAGGTAGAATCTTCTGCTCTCCCTCGCTCGCTCGTTTGGTTAGACCGAGAGTCCCAGGTGCCCGTATTCAAGGAGATGATCGAGGAATATATCGAAATGTTTCACCTAACGAAGGAAGGAGAGAATCATGAATAAGCAAGAGAAGGAGGTTTCGTTGCAGAACCTCGTAGAACAGTATTTACAGGAGTGGGCACCGGCCGCCGCTCTCACCGACGAGGGGGCCGTCGTTCGTACCACCGACGATATTTTGCGCGACCTGGACGATATGGCCGATTTAGTGCCCAACGATGTTGCGATGACCATGCTCTCGCTCGGTTTTCGTTCGGCCTATTATCCTGATGGGCGACATGGTTGGTTGATGAAACCCGTAAAATAGCCAATAACCTACATACAATTTACGGAGTCCCGGCTTGTGAAAGTCGGGGCTTTTTTGTCTTTTTGAGTACCGAAGCGTACCCCTATTTTTGGATACAAATAGAAGGCGTATGATAGTAAGTCTCAATACTTGGTTTAGTGATATTATTTTCACCTCGGCATTCCCGGATCTTGAACTGGTTTCTGACCAGGGCTGGGAGCGCATCGAACTTTGGGCAGGTGAACAATCGATATTCTCTGTCTACCTTTGTGCAAACGAAAATGGTCTTATTTATTTGTCCGATTTAGGGCAAGTAATGGAGCAATACCTTATTGAGAATCAGCTTTCATTTGCATCTTTTTCTCTTCGAGAGAGTCCAGAACGCCCAGAGAACCCTTTTCGTCGTGATTTTGTGGCGATCTTTTCCAGCTATTTTATGGACGGTTATGCTGAATCTTTTATCGAGGGAAATTTCCTGACAACTCTTTCGGCGAAACAAATTTCGACGTCGGCATACGATATGGTTCCTTTCATTTCAAAGAAGGGCGAGGATATCACTGATCGCCATCATGTCGTATTTTATGCCGATGGTGTACTCGAAGCAATGGACTGGGCAAACGAGGCGATAGAGGAAAAGGATATTGCACTGCATAATATCCATGTATCTGCCCAGGATTATGTGCATAAAATTCAAGGATCATATCCTGGCAAAGAGATAAAGCTTTTGTCCTTCTCGGTGTCGGTCGGACCTCGGAATATCACCTATTACGTCACTGATCGGAAGAATCTCACCCAGATGTTTTTTATAAATGCTTTCAATGCGTTTGAACTTTTTGAGGTTCAGGGCGTCACCACTACCAAAACGAAGGTTGAGCGCGACACGGCAGTGGTCAATCACCGGGAAGTATTCTACGATCGAACTATTGAAAAGAGCTATGAGGTCCAAACTTCAGCTCTTTCTTCCCCGGTGAAGGACTGGGTGGAGCAATTCCTTTTCTCGCCTCTCGTGAAGATGTTCGACTCCGACGCCGACTCTATCAATGAGATGAAAGAGGTCCTTATCACTGAATCCACTTGCGAAATCAGTAACTCGAACACCGAGCTAAACAAAGTGAAATTTACCTGGAAATATGCCGATGTCTATCCCAGGATAAATTCAACCAAGAGGAAAACAGAAGGCTCTTTTTCGCAGCAGTTTGAGTTCCAGTTTAAATAGTTGTCTATGGCACGTTCTATTCATATCAATACCATGCGGGAAATGCTCAAGGCTGGTGATCCCGTCGATATAACTCTTTGGACAAAATCCGGCCAGATCCAGCACTGGCACAACTGCATTTCTCTGCGCTATGACTTTTACAAGGGAATACGCCGCGTGAAGCTGCTCGATAGCCGGGAGATTCGCACCGTGCGCGATGTTTGCATATTCGAAATTAACAACTTAACCGTTTTCTTATGAACGACTACGACCCCATAAATTACACCAGCATCGACGATATACCAGGCCTTCAGGCGAAGGCCCTATTCTCGTCGGAATTGAGCAAGACCGAATTTCGAGAGTCGGGAGAAATATCTCCCGTGCCCATTGACGACAACCACATGTATATGCCCTGGGGTGCCGACGACCAGATGCCATACTATATTCTCGAGATGATAGAACGAGACGAGACACTCTCTACCTGCCAGATGTTCAATGCTGAAATCTGCTACGGGTCGGGGCTGCTCTACAACGCCGATGTTTGCTCTGACGACGTAAAGGAGGAGATAGACAACTTCTTCGTGGGCAATAACATACCGGCGAGCTTCTTGGGCGTATGCCAGGATTTGAAATACTTTGCATTCTGCGTCAACGTGATAATTCTCAACGGTGACGGTTCGAAGATTCTGAGGCTGATTCGCAAAGAAGCCTGCTACTGCCGTTTGGGCGTGGCTGATGCCAATGGTCGAATCGATAAACTCTATTACGCGAATTGGAGAAACAGCAAACCTATGGCGAAACAGGTAGAGGTCATCGAGCTGCTCGACCTGAATGCTCCTCTCTACGACCTGATGGTGCGAATGGGCCGAATGCCCGGCGACGACGGACAGACCCGTATGCGCACCACCACTCGCAAATTTGCCGTGCTCACCAAGGTGCCTACTCCCGATAATACCTATTATCCGATACCCTATTATGCCTCACTTTTCCGGGGACGGTGGTACAACATCAAGCGGCTTATTGGTCTGGCCAAGGAGGCCAAACTCAAAAACTCAGCCCCCATCAAATACCACATCGAAATTTCCGACAAATACTGGGAGGGAGTATTCCGGGCTGAAGGCATCACAGACCGGGCCAAACGGCAGGCGAGGGTAGTCGAGGAGAAAAAGAAGATACTCGACTTCCTCACCGGTGTCGAAAACAGCGGCAAGGCCTGGTTCTCGCAGTTCTACACCAATCCAAATGGCGACGTGGTGCACGACGTGGTCATCAACAAGATAGAGACTGACAAGGAGGGCGGTGACTGGGCCTCCGACATCATCGAGGCTGTGAATATGATTTGCTTCACGATGCGGGTTCACTCCAATCTGGTTGGGTCTGTGCCGGGTAAGGCGCAGACCAACAACAGCGGAAGCGACAAGCGCGAGCTCTACACAATCGCCCAGGCATTGCAGAAGCCTTACCACGATTTGCTATTTACGGTGCACAAGCTGGTCATTCGCTTCAACGGGTGGAAGGGGGCATTCCCCGACTGTCCCTTCATCATGCTCACGACACTCGACGAAAAAACCGATGCAAAAACCGTAACCACTAATACGCCTCCCTATGATAATCCTGAATGATGAAGACTTGCGGCGTTTCATTCCGAACGTCCTGATCACGGTAGATGGCGAAGATACCCTCTACGAGAAGATAGAGCCAAACATGGTGATAGCAGAGGCTTCGCTCTGCAACATATTCCTCGGCCCCGATAGAATGGCCCAGCCCATGCAGATGACCGACACCCTGCGGAATGCCGCGTCGGTCTATGTGGCCAACGAGGCATTCCGTATGGCTGTGCCATCGCTCGACCTCGTGCTCACGCCTAACGGCTTCGGCATCGTGAACAACCAGAATGTCGTACCGGCCTCGAAAGAGCGTATCGAGCGGCTGCTCTTCTCGCTGGCACGTATGCGCGACAAGGCAGCCTCGACCATGGTGATAGAGCTGGCCTCAATAGAGGGCTATGCCGATACCCCACAAGGGAAGGAGTTCGCCTCGTCTCTGTTCCTACCCCTGGAGACCCACCTGGCTGGGCTCGCCGACCCCGAAAAGCAGTTCTGGAATGAATATCTGCGAATCCGTAACCTGGCCGCACCTATCGAGAATGAGGTAGCCGACGAGTTCGTCTCGCCCGAGCTGATGGAGCGGCTGCGATTGGCTCCCTTCGAGAAAGGCTCTGAATATGCCGTGCTTGGGGGGCGGGTACGTCGCATCATCGCCCGGGCGATAGAGAGCGGGAAGCTCGACAATCGGGCACTCACCGATGTGGTGAATTTCATACGAAGCAATCCCGACAAATATCCCGAGTGGCACAGCTCGAAGACGGCCGAGCTATTCGATCCGCCAGTGTTCTACAACGAGAAGGAAAGCTCAGGATTCTGGTTTTGACATTTTTTTTAATTATATATAGCTATGAATATTGTTGCGATTTATTTACCACACAACTGGGCAGAGCTAACCGACCGCCAGCTTTACTACCTCTACAACCTGTACAGCGACAATCTGTCGATTGTGCAGATTCGAACCTATTGTTTCTTTGCTTGGGCGAAAATGCAGGTGCTGAGCCAATGCGGTGAGCATGAATACATGGTGAAGCACCGGGGCGAGACCTTCAAAATGAGCAGCGAAATGATTGCCGATGCCGTGCACGCACTCGATTGGATCGATGGTTATCCACGATACCCGGTGCGAATCTCGCACATAGGCAGGCATAAGGCGCTGCCTCGCGATTTCGAGGGGGTTCCCTTGCGGAAATACATCTATTGCGATAACCTATACCAGGGCTATCTGGCGACGCAGAAACAGGAGTTGCTCAATGAGATGGGCGAGATTCTATATAGCGCTAAAAATATCAAGACCAACACCGCCGAGAAGCTCTCGATATTCTATTGGTTTGCCTCACTCAAGGAGATGCTGGCGCAACAGTTTCCCTACTTCTTTCAACCGGCCGACGAGGTGTCGACTGACGACCTGCTCTCACAGGGTGCCCCGCTTGGGAAGCGGTTGCAGGACGCCATGAATGCTACCATTCGGGCCTTGACCAAGGGAGATATAACCAAGGAGAAGGAGGTTCTCGATATGGATACCTGGAGGGCGCTTGCAGAGCTCGACGCCCAGGCAAGAGAATACGAAGAAATGCAACGGAAATATGGAAAGTAAGTCATTCAACTGGGACGCTGCCGACTTTTTCCGGCGGTTGACCGAGAGCAACAAACTCGCGCGGAAGCACGGTTTTCGCTTTTGCCTGGTCAGTAGCCTCGAAGGCTTCGAGGAAGCTCTCGCCAACATGCAAAACACCACCGCCTTCGTGTGCGTGAGCGACATATCGACCGGGTCCACCGAGCTGGCCAACAGCCCGCGCACAACTCGGACAAAGACGGTGTTTTTTGCCGTGAGGCATAAGATTGACGACATGAAGGCACGAATGGAAGCCTTCGAGCTCCAGCGCGAGCTCTTTCGTCAATTCATGTCGAAGCTGATTCTCGAGAGCACGCGTCTTGCCGAAAATCGTATCTTCATAGACCAGCGGATACGATTCAGCGAGATAGAGAAGTATTTCTTCTCAGGGTGTGCCTGCTCCTTCTTCAACATATCCGTGAGCACCTATACCGATTTAAGACTTAACGACGATGAGTGGGAATAATATTACCGAAGATAAGGCTCTCGAGGCTCGTGCGAAATACGTCGGGTCCTTCAACGCCACGATGGTTGACATTTGGAAGGAGAAGATTGTCGATATGGGGGTTATAGATACCGGGGCCCTTCTCGATTCGGTGACATCTCTTCCTGTGCGGGCCGACGGCCGTTTCATAGAGGTAACTCTTATCCAGCAATTCCTGGAGTATGGTTTATGGCAGGACTATGGAACCGGAAAGGAAGTCTGGCGGGGAAATCCCGGGAATATATATCCTGGGCAAGAGGGACGGAAGAAAGTAAGAGAGCGTCGCCGATGGTTCTCCTGGAAATATTATGCTTCGGTATTTAAGATGCGTGAATTTATTGCCGATAACATAGGCCGTGAGTTTATCGGTGTCATGTCCGATATTTTCGACGAAAAGCGTATGAAAGAGTCCACCGAATTTTATAAGAATCACCCTTTGTGATTGTGCCTCAAAAAACAGCTCGGAAATTTGCAGGATATAAATGTATATCTTAGATTTATCTCACTTATCGAACATAGGTGAGATAAATTTGTTATAGTATGGAAGTGAAAAAATTATGGTTTGAGAATGATAGGATTTATATCCTCACGGCTGAAGGTAAAACCTTATGGCAGTCGTTGCGGTGGTATCCTCGGCTCCTTCATGCGAGCGACTCACAGCGGGAGAAATACAGTATCGACGCGATGGGAATACGCTGGGAAGAGTTGGACGAGGACGTCTCTCTCGAGAGTTTTGAGTACGATACCCCCGAGCCGTGAGGTGTTGCACGTCTGTAAAGGCATGTAAATTATTCTTTGCACCGAACATCTGATAAACCCTAAAAAATTCACTTTTTTGTTAAGTTTGTTTGGAAAACGCGATATCTTACTATATATTTGCACTCCCAATCGTTGTATAATTATATGGGAAAACTTGAACTGGTAATAGAGTCTGAGAATATTAGTATTTATTCTCCAAAATTTGATGGGGAGACTATGACCGAGTTCGAGAAATTCATGTATAACAATAAAGATCTATCTTATCCTCAACTGAAACAAGATTTCGATGCTATCATTAGTACTATTAAGAAAATGGCTGATGATTGTGGTGCGAGAGACAACCTATTTAGGCTGGAAGGAGGAAAAATTAAAGCCATACCACTCTGTATTTGCCGTAGAAGTCGGTCTATTGGGACGTTGCGATTATATTGTATTCGGATATCGGATAAGATACTTGTTATAGGGAATGGAGGCATAAAGAAAACTAAGACTTTTCAAGAAGATCCGGCTCTACTCGGTATAGTAAACCAACTCAGGCAGATTGAACGTCAGATTTTTGTTGAATCCAAAAAAGCCCATGTTGGATACTATGACTTCGCTAAAATGAAACCGATAATTGAAACTATCACCATTTAAATATAAATTATGAAGAAGATTCCACTATTTGAACAATGTGTTGCAAATGTTGCTCCTGAGGTGATGGCGGAGGTAAATCTCAACATTGACATTGCAAACAGAATTTATGACCTTATTAAGGCCAAGAACATGACTCAGCACGAGTTTGCTTCTCGCATGGGTAAACGTGATTCAGAAATCTCAAGATGGCTAACAGGAACTCATGGTTTTACAACTGCGACTCTTGCTAAGATTTCAGCAGTTCTCGGGGAGCCTATCGTTGAGGTTCGCCGAGAATCGAAAACTAAGTATATCTTTATGTCAATGCCTTCTTGTAACAGTTTGATGGAGGTTTCTGACAATAGCTATACTAATAGCAAAATTAACTCATGTGTTATTTCATACGAAAACTAATTCATTATGGCAGAGAGTAATGTAAATATTCAAATGAGACTTACTTCTGTAAATGAAGTGAGTTTTATGATGTCACTGGGCAAGATTACTGAAGAGGTGCTTCCCGAAAATATAAAACTTGGTTTCTCTAGCCAGATTCAACCCGAAGTGGAGAATAATAAGATTGCTCTAATATTCGGTGTCAAGTACGAATTGAAGGAAGATGAACTTCTTGAGTGTGTATATCGCTTTGAATTTGAAGTGAGTAACCTAGCTCAATTCGTTACTATAGAAGATAATGATAGCATCACGATTACATATATCATGCCTTATCTTATTAATGTGGCAATTGGTACCATGCGAGGTATCTTAGTTGTTAAAACGGCTGGGACGAATCTTTCGAAGTACCCGCTCCCTATAATTGATTCGATGCAATTGGCACGAACTCTGTCAAATTCTTAAGATTGTTAGATAATACAAGATTTACTCCTAAAAAGCATCGGACAAAATCCGATGCTTTTTTTGTGCTTTCTATTGCTTTTCTCGAAA
>ERZ779888.1745-NODE-1745-length-20181-cov-8.319388_pt1 | contig 20181 bp, 17 predicted proteins | sample MGYA00511245_ERZ779888 | MGnify/ENA primary metagenome ERZ779888 (study PRJEB29588, sample SAMEA2155255) | human gut metagenome | biome: human gut; feature: human-associated habitat; material: faeces | place: Denmark | collected 2008/2010 ...
TGGTCTTCATGGCGTGCTCGGAGGTGAACAGCTTGGCCATGGCGGCCAGCTTGGTGTAGCGCTTGCCCTCGCCCTTGGCCACGGCGGCCTGATACGTCAGCAGGCGGCCCGCCTCGCAGCCCAGCTCCATGTCAGCCAGCGTGAACTGGGTATTCTGGAACTTGCTGATGGGCTTGCCGAACTGGACGCGGCCCTTGGTGTAGTTGATGGCCTCGGCCAGCGCGCCCTCGGCGATGCCCAGGGACTGGGCGGCAATACCGATACGGCCGCCGTCCAGCGTGGCCATGGCGATGGAGAAGCCCTTACCCTCCACACCCAGTAGGTTCTCCTTGGGCACGATGCAGTCCTCAAAGATCAGGTCGGAGGTAGCGCTGCCGCGGATACCCATCTTCTTCTCGTGCTTGCCCACGGAGAAACCAGGAAAATCCTTCTCCACAATGAATGCAGAAATGCCGTGGTTGCCCTTGGACTTATCCGTCATGGCGAACACCACGAAGGTTTCCGCCTCGGTAGCATTGGTAATAAAGCACTTGGTGCCGTTGAGCACATAATGGTCGCCCTCCAGCACGGCAGAGGTCTGCTGTCCGGAGGCATCGGTACCGGCGCCGGGCTCGGTCAGGCCGAAGGCACCCAGCTTGCGGCCGCTAAGCAGATCAGGCAGATACTTCATCTTCTGCTCCTCGGTGCCGTAGGCGTAAATAGGATAACTGCACAGGGAGGTATGCGCGCAGATAATGACAGATGTTGTTCCGCAGGTCTTGGCAATTTCCTCTACGCAGATGGCGTATGCCAGATTATCGCCGCCCACGCCGCCATACTTTTTGGGAAACGGGATGCCCAGCATTCCCAGCTTGGCCAGCTTGGGGATCGTTTCTTTGGGAAAGCGTTCCTCTTCGTCCAATTCGGCAGCCAGAGGCTTGACCTCATTCTGGGCGAACTCCCGATACATCTTGCGGAGCAGCTCGTGCTCCTTGGACAGTTTGAAATCCATGTTTATCTCCTTCGGGTATAATCAGCAGTCGTGGCTCACAGACCCATGCTGCCGGCGATGACGATACGCTGCACCTCGCTGGTGCCCTCGTAGATCTCGGTGATCTTGGCGTCGCGCATCATGCGCTCCATGGGGTAGTCGTTGGTGTAGCCGTAGCCGCCGAACATCTGCAGCGCCTTTGTGGTGACCCACATGGCCGTCTCGGAGGCACTGAGTTTGGCCATGGCCGCCTCGCGGCTGCAGCGCTTACCTTCCTGCTTCAGGGATGCTGCCTGATAGGTCAGCAGTCGGGCAGACTCGCAGCGCAGTGCCATATCGGCGAAGGTGAACTGGGTATTCTGGAACTTGCTGATGGGCTTGCCGAACTGCACGCGGGTCTTGGTATACTCCACGGCTTCCTTCATGGCGCCCTCGGCGATGCCCAGCGCCTGGGCGGCGATGCCGATACGGCCCACGTCCAGCGTCTGCATGCAGATCTTGAAGCCCTTGCCCTCCTGGCCCAGCAGGTTCTCCTTGGGCACGATCATGTCGGTGAACACGATCTCGGAGGTGTGGACGCCGTGCAGGCCCATCTTGTTCTCCACCTTGCCCACGGAGAAGCCCGGGAAGGAACTCTCGATGATAAAGGCGGAAAGGCCCTTGGTGCCCTTGGACTTGTCTGTCATGGCGAAGATCACGAACACACCAGCCTCGGGGCCGTTGGTGATGAAGATCTTGGCGCCGTTGATGACATAGTGGTCGCCCTCCAGACGGGCCTCCGTCTGGGATTTGGAGGCGTCGGAGCCGGCGTTGGGTTCGGTGATGCCCATACCGCCCAGCACGCCGCCCTCGGTCAGCATGGGCAGATACTTGCGCTTCTGCTCCTCGGTGCCGTGCTCCAGAATGGGCACGCAGCACAGCGTGTGGCCGGCCACGATGTCGCTGGTGGAGGCGCATGCCTTGGCCAGTTCCTCCGTGACGATGGCGGCAGACACCTGATCGGCGCCTGCACCGCCGTACTCCTTGGGAACGGTCATGCCCATGATGCCCATCTGGAACATTTTCCTGATGTTCTCGGCGGGGAACTCGTGGGTTCGGTCGATCTCAGCCGCGATGGGTTTGACCTCGTTCTCGGTGAATGCCGCGATCATTTTGCGGATCAGTTCCTGCTCACGATTCAAAGAAAAATCCATATGCTATCCTTTCTTCATATATTCGTCGTTTTCTGCCTTACCGCATGGCGATAGTGACCTCTGCCGTGGCGGCCAGATCACCGTTCTCCTTACGCAGTTCGGTACGACAGACCACCTTGGCCTTGGCCTCGTTGATCTCTGCCACCTCGGCGCGGACGGTCACCACATCGCCAGGCAGGATGCCCTTGAGGAATCTGGCGTTGTTGATGGATGCGAACAGCGGCGTCAGGCCCGCGTACTTCTCACCGGTCATGATGAGGATATCCGAGGCCTGTGCCATGCACTCCACGGACAGCACACCGGGAAAAATGGGATTACCGGGGAAATGGCCCTTGAAAATATCCCATTCCGGGCGGATGGTGAGCTTCGCCTCGATACGCTGCATGGACTCCAGCGTGACCACCTCGTCGATGAGCAGCATGGGGGGCCGGTGCGGCAGGATGTCCATGACCTGCTGATGATCCAGTGCGATTTCAGACATAAAACAACATACTCCCTTCTATATTTGCCCGTCGGCGGAGGCAGTGCCTGCGATGCAGGCGTCAGCGCTCCTCAGTTTTGTCATTCTCCACACCGGCGATGCGGGCGGCGAACTGCTTCTTGTTCTCCAGAGAGGACAGTTTGGAGTACATGACCTTCTGGGCCTGAGGAGAACCTGCACCGTGCATGGACTCCACCAGCGCGGTGCCGCCGGTCATGTTCTCGATAAGACGTGCCACGCGCATGCGGTTCTCCGTGGACACGCCCTCCACTCCGTGGAGGTACTTCTCCACATAGTGGCCCACCTCGGGGCTCTTCAGGTCGGACTCGGAGGGCATGGTGGCGATGATGCCGCCGCCGATGTCCTGTGCCAGACGGTCGATCTCATAGATGAGTTGGGTGACATTGTGCTTGCCCACGTTGGCCAGCAGCGGGTCTACGAAGTACGCGCCGGAGGGCGTACATTTGCCCTCGCAGGAACAGGCCAGGGAACAGGCGTACAGCGTCTCCTCCTTGTGGATCATCTCGTTGAGCTTCTCCTTGATATGGCCGGCCTTGCCGTAGCCGCTGTAATCGGCCATTAGGGCCGCCGCGCCGATGACCACATCGGATACGCCGCTCTTGCAGCCGCCGTAGTTGGCGCGGTGGTAGCATGCAAAGCGCTCCACCAGCAGGCCGGAGAAGGCGGTCTCGCCGCACATGAACACCCGCTCCCACGGGACGAACACGTTGTCCAGCACCGTCAGGCATTCGCCGCCCACGATGCCGTAGCGGGCGTTGCCCTGATCCACTTCGCCGCCGCACTTGCGGTCGTCGTTGGTCTGGCGTCCGAAGATGTGGATGACGCCGGGAGCGTCCACAGGCAGGGCGCAGCACACGGCATACTCCGCCTCGTCCTCCTTCATGCCCATGGTGGGCATGATCAGCATTTCGTGGCTGTTGACCATGCCGGTCATGTGGGCCTTGGCGCCCCGGATGATGATGCCGTCCTCCCGCTTCTCCACCACGTGTACGAACATATCGGGATCCTTCTGCTGACCGGGACGCAGGCTGCGGTCGCCCTTCACGTCGGTCATGGCGCCGGAGATCATCAAATCGTTCTCCTGCACGTACTCCAGAAACTTTCTGAACCGCTGATGATAGTTGGTGCCCATGGCCTCATCGATCTCGTAGGTCACGGAATAGGTGGCGTTCATGGCGTCGAAGCCCACGCACCGCTGATAGCAGGTGCCGGTCTTCTGGGAGATCATGCGCAGCATCTTCACCTTTTTCACCAGATCCTCGGCAGACTGGTGGATGTGGGTAAAGCGGTTGATCTTCTTGCCGGTCAGGTGGGAGGTGGCGGTCATCAGATCCTCGTACTCCTTGGTACCGGCCAGTGCGTAGGTCATGGCGGCAGCATTGACATGGCCGCGGATGAAGGGATGATCGATGAGGGTCTCGGGATCCAGCAGCTCGCCCTTCAGGTACACCTTGATGTTCCGGCGGCGAAGGCTGTCCTTATATTCCTGTGCAGTTTTCATCTGTACGTATCCTTTCTTTTTCGGCCTTGCGGCTTATTTCTGCCCACTCATGGCGGCATAGGTCTCGTAGCGCTCCCGGGCGTCGTTCTGGGCGTGCTGGAACAGCTTCTCCGCCTCCTCGGGGAACTTGGCGGCCATGGCGGCAAAGCGGCGTTCGCCCTTGACGAAATCCACGTAGCTGCCGGTAGGCGCCTTGGAATCCAGCTGGAAGGGATTCCGGCCCTCCGCAGCCAGACGGGGATCGTAGCGGTACAGGTTCCAGTAGCCGGACTCCACCGCGCGCTTCATCTCCTGCTGGGCATGGCTCATGCCGCCGGGGATACCGTGGGCGGTGCAGGGCGCGTAGGCGATGACTACGGAGGGGCCGGGATAGGACTCCGCCTCGCGGATGGCCCGCAGCGTCTGGGCGGGATCGGCGCCCATGGCGACCTGCGCCACATAGATATAGCTATAGCTCATGAGCATACGGCCCAGATCCTTCTTCTTGGTGCGCTTGCCGGCGGCGGCAAACTGCGCCGTGGCCCCCATGTTGGTGGCCTTGGAGGCCTGTCCGCCGGTGTTGGAATACACCTCGGTGTCCATCACCAGCATATTGATGTCCTTGTTGGCGGCAAGGACGTGATCCAGACCGCCGAAGCCGATGTCGTAGGCCCAGCCGTCGCCGCCGAAGGCCCACACGGACTTCTTGCTGAGAAATTCCGGATTTTGCAGGATGCAGTTCACCGTAGCCTCATGCTCGCCGCTCTTTTCCACGGTGCACAGCGCCGCCAGCAGCCGGTCGGCCGCCGCACGGCTGGCCTGCGCATCGTCCTTGCTGTCCAGATAGGCCCGGCAGGCGTCTGCCGCTATGCCGGCCTCCAGCAGCTTCTTCACAGCGCTTTCCAGCTCGGCGTTGATGGTATCGTGGGCGGAGAGGAAGCCGAAGGCGAACTCGGCGGTGTCCTCAAACAGGGACTGCTCCCACGGAGCGCCGAAGCCACGCTCGTCCTTGCAGTAGGGAGTGCTGGGCAGGCAGCCGCCGTGGGCGGCGGTGCAGCCGGAGGCGTTGGCGATGTACATATGGTCGCCGAACAACTGGGTGACCATCTTGACATAGGCCGTTTCGCCGCAGCCGGCGCAGGCGGGCGGGAATTGATAGTAGTGGCGTGCGAACTGCAGGCCCTTGATGTTCTTCTTGTTGACCGCGTCCTCCTTGATGGAGACGTGATCCACCGCGTAGTCCCAGTTGCTGCGGTCGGCCATCATGGTCTCCGCGCTGACCATAGTCAGCGCCGTATCCTTGGCCAGGCAGCTGGTGACGCACTGGCCGCAGCCTAGACAGTCGTAGGGGGACACCTGGATGCGGTACTGGTACTTGTCCAGACCGGCGCCGCGGGCCTGCACGGTCTCAAAGGACGCCGGTGCGGCGGCCTTCTCCTCGTCCGTCAGCAGGAAGGCGCGGATGGCGGCATGGGGACACACCAGAGAGCACTGGTTGCACTGCACGCACTTGGCGGCGTCCCATCTGGGCAGCAGCACGGCGTCGGTACGCTTGTCGTACACGGAGGTGCCGCTGGGCCATGTACCGTCCACGGTACCGTACTTCTGGAACAGGGACACCGGCAGCTTGTCGCCCTCCAGCCGATTCATGGGCTCGATCAGGTCGTGCAGGAAGTCGGCGGGCTTGCTCTCGGCAACGGCCGCATTCTTGGCGCCCTTCCAGCTCTCGGGGATCTCAACCTTGTGCAGGGCGCGGACGCCCTCATCCACGGCGGCGCAGTTCATGTCTACCACCTTCTGACCGGCCTTGACCAGGTAGGTCTTGCTGATGGCATCCTTCATGGCCTTCACCGCCACGTCCATGGAGATGATATCTGCCAGCTGGAAGAAAGCAGCCTGCAGCACGGTATTGGTGCGGCTGCCAAGTCCCAGCTTCAGCGCGATGTCGGAGGCGTCAATGATATAGAAGCGGGCGTTCTTCTCCGCCAGCTGGTGCTTCAGGGAGGCGGGCAGCTTCTCGTCCAGTTCATTGGCGCTCCAGCGACAGTTCAGTAGGAACGTACCGCCCTGCTTCAACTCGCGGGCCACGTCGAACTTTTCCAAATACGCCGCATTGTGCACGGCTACGAAGTCCGCGGACTGCACCAAATAGGTGGCATGGATGGGCTCATCGGAGAAGCGCAGGTGGCTCTGGGTCACACCTCCGGACTTCTTGGCGTCATAGTAGAAATAGGCTTGGGTGTACTTATCGGTGGCCTCGCCGATGATCTTCACGGAATTCTTGTTGGCACCCACGGTGCCGTCCCCGCCCACGCCCCATAGCTTGCAGGATACCATGTGCTTGCCGCTGGTGTCGATCTCCTCATAGGGCAGAGAAGTAAAGGTCACGTCGTCGTTGATGCCAATGGTGAAGCTGTTCTTAGGCTTGTCCAGCAACAGGTTATCGTACACCGCCTTCATCATGCCGGGGGTAGTATCCTTGCCAGACAGGCCGAAGCGGCCGCCCACGATGGTGTCAAACTTCCGGCCGGAATCCACCAGCACGGACTTGACATCCAGATACAGGGGCTCACCGGCGGAGCCGGACTCCTTGGTGCGGTCCAGCACCGCCACGCGGGTCACTGTCTCCGGCAGGGATTGCAAGAAGTATTCGGCGGAGAAGGGACGGAACAGATGGACGGAGATCATGCCCACTTTGCGGCCGCGGGCGTTCAGGTAATCCACCGTCTCCCGCAGGGTCTCGGTGCCGGAGCCCATGGCGATCACGCACTCGGCGGCATCGTCTGCGCCGTAATACTCGTAGGGGGCATAGTGCCGCCCCGTCAGCTTGTTGATTTCATCCATGTAGTGGGCCACGATGCCGGGAATGGCGTCATAGTGGCCGTTGGAGGCCTCGCGGCCCTGGAAGAAGGTCTCGCCGGTGGCCGTGGTGCCGCGGATGCAGGGATGCTCGGGGTTCAGGCTGTTGCGGCGGAAGGCGTCGATCTGGTCGAAATCCACCAGCGGTCGTATTTCCTCGTAGTCCAGCGCGTCGATCTTCTGCATCTCGTGGGAGGTGCGAAAGCCGTCGAAGAAGTGCATGAAGGCATGACGGGCCTTGATGGCGGACAGATGGGCAACCACACCCAGATCCATGGCCTCCTGCGGGCTGGCGGAGGCCAGCATGGCCAGGCCGATGGAGCGGCAGGTCATCACGTCGGACTGATCGCCGTAGATGGCCCACATATTCTGGGCCACGGTGCGGGCCGAAACATGGAACACGCCGGGCACCTGCTCACCGGCGATGCGGAACATGGGCGGGATCATCAGCATCAGGCCCTGAGACGCGGTGTAGGTGGCGGTCAGCGCACCGGCCTGCAAGCTGCCGTGGCAGGGACCGGCGGCGCCTGCCTCGGACTGCATCTCGATGACCTTCACAGGCTGGCCGAACAGGTTCTTCTTGCCCTTGGCAGCCCACTCGTCCACCACCTCCGCCATCTGGGAGGAGGGGGTGATGGGATAGATGGCCGCAACTTCCGTAAACGGATAGGAGGCATACGCCGCAGCGGTGTTGCCGTCCATAACAACTTTATGTGACATTGATCTATACCTCGATTCTCTTTGACCGAATTTGAAGTATCAGGCAACACCTCAAGGCTGCTTGCCGATGTAGGCCAGCACGCCGCCGTCCACGTACAGCACCTGGCCGTTCACAAAGTTGGAGGCGTCGGAGGCCAGGAACACGGCGGGGCCCATCAGATCCTCCGGCTCGCCCCAGCGGCCGGCGGGGGTACGGCCCACGATAAACTGATCGAAGGGATGGCGGCTGCCGTCAGGCTGACGCTCACGGAGGGGCGCGGTCTGCTGGGTGGCGATGTAGCCGGGGCCGATGCCGTTGCACTGGATATTCCTGCCGCCGAATTCGGAGCAGATATTCTGGGTCAGCAGCTTCAGACCGCCCTTGGCCGCCGTATAGGCTGCCACGGTCTCTCTGCCCACGGCGCTGAGGATGGAGCAGACGTTGATGATCTTACCGTGGCCCCGATCCACCATGCCGGGCAGAACGGCCTTGGACACGATAAAGGGCGCCACAAGATCCACGTCCACCACACGGCGGAAGTCCTCCACATCCATGTCGCACATGGGGATGCGCTTGATGATACCGGCGTTGTTCACCAGGATATCCAGCGGCGCCACGTCCTTCTCGATACCGGCGATGAGGGCCTTCACCTTCTCCTCGTTGGTCACGTCGCAGGCGTAGCCCTTCACATCGGTGATGCCCTCGGCCTCGTAGGCCTTCAGGGCCTTCTCCACGGAAGCGTCGCTGGTGGCGCAGAACACCACCCGTGCGCCGGCACTGTGGAGGGCGGTGGCAATGGCGAAGCCAATGCCGTAGCAGCCGCCGGTGACCAGTGCGGTCTTGCCGGCCAGAGAAAACTTGTCCATGATCCGATCCATCTTTGAAATTCCTCCGTTCATGTAATGCCGGCCGATCAGTGCATGATCTTGCCGCCGGTGATATTGATAGACTGACCCGTCATGTTGTCCGCAAAATCAGAGGACAGGTACAGGAACATATGCGCCACATCCTCCATGGTCTGGGCGCGCTTCAGGGGGATATCCTGCAGGCGGGACTGGAAATACGCCTCGGCATCGCCGCCCTGACGGCGGATGTCATCCAGCGCGCGCTCCCAGATGTTGGTGCGAACCACGCCGGGGCAGACACAGTTGACATTGATGTTGTAGGGCGCGGCATACTGTGCGATGGACTGGGTCATACCGGCCACAGCGAACTTGGAGGCGGTGTAGGCGATGTTGGTGTGGAAGCCGTACTTGCCCGCCTGCGAGCACATATTCACGATCTTTCCCGCACGGTTGGGGATCATGATGCGCAGCACCGCCTGATCCACCAGGTAGGTGCCCTTGGCATTGATGTTCATTTGCTTGTCGTAATCCGCCTCGGTGGACTGCATGAAATCCACCGCGCCGAACACACCGGCCACATGGTTCAGAATGTCGATGCGGCCGAAGGCCTTGACGGCCAGTTCCACCATGGCGTCCACCTCGCTCTTGACCGTGACGTTGCACTTGATGGCCACAGCCTTGACACCGTACTGCTCCACAGCCTCCCGGGCCACGGACTCGGCGGCCTCAGCGTTTACGTCGGAAACCAGCAGATTCGCGCCTGCGGCGGCCAGGGTCAGCGCCGTGCAGCGGCCCATACCGCCGCCGCCGCCGGTGACAATCGCATTCTTTCCCTCCAGAGAGATCATGACGCCATTACCTTTTTCCTGCATAAAACTGATCGATCCTTTCTTAAATAAAATCTCCTGTTTAAAGTACTTCATATTATTTCGTATGGCACACGGCTTCAGAAAATAAACACGCGTTACTTTTTGCGCAAAAATTTTTCTGTATGCAGTTTTTTCTTCTGGCGATCCTCCTTTCCGCGTCACTTTGCCAGCGGAAAGCAGCCCCACAAGTATCCCATACTTCCAGACGAACATATTCTAACACAAATGGGAAGGTTGTGCAAGTGCGTTTTTACACGTGTTGCAAATTGACGATTTAACTCAACCAAATTTATAAAATTTGCCAAAACTAATTGACAATTTGAAAAAAAAACGGTATGATAGATGTATCATTTTTACACACTGGAGTTGCCATGAATACATCCGAGATTGCCAAACTGGCGCACGTTTCCAGAACCACTGTTTCAAGGGTCCTGAACGGCCACCCCAACGTCTCCGAAAAGACCCGGCAGCGGGTGGAGAGTATCGTAAATGAATACCATTTTTTCCCCGATGCCGCAGCGCGGAACCTTGTTGGAAAGCAGAGCAAGGTATTCGGCCTTTTTATTGTAGATTTGGCCGCCGCACAGGATGAATACACAATCTCACGCTCGCAGTTCTTCTACGATTATATCGCCTTCGCCATTGATATTGCCAACCGGCACGGCTATAACCTTATGGTCACTATTCTTCACGAGGAGAACATGAGCGATATTGACCGCCTGTTCCAGAGCCGCAGCATCGCCGGAGGCATCCTGATGGGCGACCACGTTGACCAGTCCGTTCTTGCTCGTCTGGCCGTTCATGAGTATAAGCTGGTGCTGTATAACCAGGTTCGCCGCAGTCCGACTCCCAATATCATCACCGTTAACAACGACAATTTCAGGTGCGGCCGTCTGGCCGGTGAGGCGCTGGTCAATCAGGGGCATCGCAGAATCGGTCTTATCACCGGTGAGATCAATAAGATCACCGTACAGGATCGTCTGGACGGCTTCGAGACCGCCCTGACCTGCGCCGGTATCCCTTTCGATCGCGAAAAATACCTGGAGCATGGTGCGTTCAACCGTCGCAGCGGCGGCTATGATGCCGCCATGACTCTGCTGCAGCGCAACAAGGACGACCTCCCCACCGCGCTGTGCGCCGCATCCGCCTCCATGCTGATGGGCTCCTTCAGCGCCATTTGCGACTGCGGTCTGCGGGTGCCGGAGGACATTTCCCTCATCGGCATCGACGAGGTGGATATGGCCATGTACACCACGCCGCCGCTGTCTATCGTGGCTACATCCTGCGAATCCGCCGCCAAGGAAACGGTTCAGCGGCTCATCGAGCTGGTGGAGATTGGAAACGCCTCCCAGCGCGATTACGTGATTCCCGATGTGGAACTGTACATGCGGGAGAGCGTCCTCCGCATCAATACCTGATTTCTCAAGCAGTAAAAATCGGCAGTCTTTCCGACTGCCGATTTTTGCTGCTCCTTTTCCACTTTTTCCCAATATGCGTATCTGCCGCAGAAACAGCATTGGTTAAAGTGTTGGTCCCACGATCTCCTGATACGTTCGGTTGAAGCTCCGTGCAATTTCCCTGCAGTCAACGCCGTCCTGTACCTGCCGGAACATTTGATTAGAGGCAGCTTCCTGAAACAGATTCCAGTGCACAACTTTCGGGCGCAGAATTCCCTTCTCCAGCGTCTTCAGCGTTCCCTTGAAGAAATCAAGAGTCATTTCGTTGTTTTCCTCGTCCAGCCACGCACACATGGCGGCGGGTTGGCCGTCATTCCTCGTATAGGTTGTGCGTTGCACTTCAGAGGAAACCAGATATTCCGCGAACTTCACCGCGGCATCCAAAACATTTCCGTCCACACGGTTTGTGATGGCAAGACCTACTCCCCCCACCTGCGTTGATGCAGAGCAGTCCTCACGCAGCAGGGGTGCATCCGTAAACTTCAAGCGGTGCTTGGAATAACCCTGCAGGGAATAGTTGACATACCCATATATGTAGGGTGCGTAAACAATCTCCCCGTCACCAGCCATTGCATTCAGGCACTGGATCGGGTTCATGTCAAATGTTGCGGGGGCAGTCACGTTTTTGAGCCGATAGATACATTCTGCCGAAAAAACACCGACATTTTCGTCAATGCCTCGTTCCCGATCAAAATAATCCTTTCCCAACTGCTGTGCGGATAGACTCATATAGGTGCTGAAAATATGCGTTGGGTTCATACAGGCGCCAATCGCTTTTCCCGCTTCAAGCGAAGCTGCAAGCTTGAATATTTCCTCAAAGCTTCGAGGTGCAGAAAGCCCTTTTTCAGCAAAATAGTCGGGTCGATACGCCGAAACCTGCGTGGCCGCATCGACAGGCAGCGCCATCAGATCGCTGTCTACCCAATAGCTGTCGTATGTCTGACCAATGCTCTCCCGTTTCAGGTCATCCATACACTTAGCCGAAAGCAGTTCCTGCAGCGGCAGCAGCAGCTTCTCCTTGCGAGCCTCCGACATGAACGGGTGATCGACCATGATCAGGTCATAGTCCTTGACCAGTTTTTCAATAGGGAAATCTTCAAAGTCCTTCAGACTGCGTTTCTTCCAGTGGATCTCAATATCCGGATAAATTCGGTGGTATTCCTCGCTGACAGCCAGCAGGGGAAGGATCCCCCGCTCATGATCCCATGTAATTCCCTGTAAAATCATAACAGACTCCTTGTTTCTTATTTTGCAAGTGGCTTCACATTGTTGATCCGTAAATAAGCTGCGGCAAAATGGTCACGATCTGAGGTATAAATACCAAAATCAGCAGGAACGCGATAATAAGCAGATACCATGGAAGCATGATCCTTGTGAATCGCTCGATGGGTATACCGGTATTCTTGCTGACAACGAACATAGCAATGCCAACGGGCGGGGTAATGGTACCAACACTCATCAGGATGCCTACCAGTACGCCGAGGTATACCAAATCAATTCCCATCAGCTTGCAAAGCGGCGCAAAAATCGGCACGGTGGTAATAACGATCGCGGAACCATCCATAATGCAGCCGAGGAACAGATACACGACCGTCAGGATAAGCAGCAGAATATATTTGTTGCTGATCGCACCCGCCAGATAGTTCGCCAACTTCAGCGGTACCTGATCGATGGACAGGCAGAAGCCCAACACCGTAGCCGTAGCGGAGATGAACAGAATACCGCCGGTAGTCTTAGCCGAATCCAAAAGCACCTTCTTGATATCCTTCAGCGTCAGATCCTTGTAGATCAGCATACTGACCAGAATGGAGTAAATAGTTGCGATGGCGCCGGACTCTGTCGCGGTGAATACGCCGGAAAAGATACCCCACAGGATGATGACCGGCGCAAGAATCGCCCAGAACGCATCTTTGAAGGTGGCCCAAAGTCTCTTGAAATTGGTCTTCTCGCCCTGAGGGAAGTTAAACTTCCGCCCGTAGAGCCTGCACATAACAAGCAGCATAATGGCAAACAGCAAGCCGGGAATTATGCCGCCCATGAACATCTTCTGGATGCTGGTGCCGGCGGTAACCGCATAGACGATCATAATCACACTGGGCGGGATGATCGGTCCGAGAACCGCCGCCGTCGTTACCAGACACGCCGCAAAATCCTTGTCGTACTTCTGCTCCTCCATGGCCTTGATCTGGAGCGTGCCCATGCCCGCGGCATTGGCCAGCGCAGAACCGCTCATGGCGGAGAAGATCAAGGAGGTGAACACCGTAACATAGTTCAGGCCGCCCTTGATATGTCCGCACAGCTCATTGAAGAACGCAAACAGGCGGCGGGTAATGCCGCCATGATTCATCACATTGCCCGCAATGATGAAGAAAGGCAGCGAAATCAAAGTAAAGTTGTCAACGCTGACCGCCAGCTTCTGCGCGAAGGTATCCAGCGGCAGGCCGGATGTAATAAAAAAGCCAAGACTGGCAATACCCAGTGCATACGTGATCGGGACGCCCACAAGGATGAGCGCGAACATAATCACAATAACCCAAGCCCCCATACCTTACAGCACCTCCTCAGATGTTTTTTTGAAAAAGCCGCGGATATCGCGGATCAGATTCACTACGGAATAGAAGATCGTGATTACACCGGCCACTATATTGGGTACAAAAAACCACGCTCTGCTGTACCCGAGGCTGGTGCTGTGATCCGGCAGTATACGCAGGACATACTGATACCCATATACGGTCAGCACGTAGGCAAAAACGATAATCAGAAGATGCGATAAGACCATCAGGATGTTCTGCAGGAACTTCGGCATCAGGTTCACAAAAGCCTCTACTCGTACATGCTCGCTCTTCCGATTCGCCAGTGCGCCGCCGATGAAGATACACCAGACGATCATGAGTCTGGCCAGCTCCTCAGCGTAGGGTACAGACAGCTCCAATGCATATCTGGCAATCACCTGCCAAAAGGTCAGCAGGATCATGCCCGCCGCCGTTATGATCAAAGCCCATTCTAAAATCTGCGCAATGACGGCATCTATCTTGTCAAAGATTTTTGCTGCTTTCATAGGACTTCCTCTCTTTTTACGAAAATGCGATGCTGACAAGTCGGCAGCGATGCAAAAGAACATCTTTCCGCATCGCTGCCGACCCATAACCGAAATTATTCAGAGCGATACGCGTCCAGAGCAGACATCAGATCGTCATACGCTTCCTGTCCCCAGACACTCATGTACTTCTCGTGCAGCCCCTTCGTGACAGACTGCATCTCCGCAATCTGGTCATCCGTCAGGTGTGTCACCTCAACGCCATAGTTCTGCTCCATATCCGCAACCAGATCCGCTTCATCTGCCTCCTGACGCTCCCGGCACGCAATACCAGCCTTCTCGATTGCCTCCGTCATGATCTTCTGATCCTCTTCGGAAATCCTCTGCCAGACATCGTCGCGAATCATCATGACCTGTGTGTACATACTGTGGTTCGTGTAAGTCAGATACTTAGCAAGCTCCTGGAACTTGTAGCTATGGATGAAGTCAACGCTCATTTCCACGGCATCAATAACGCCCTGCTGCATCGAGGTGAAGCAATCGCCAAGGCCCTGAGAAACCACCATCGCGCCGAGCGCCTCCCAAGAATCCTGCCAGATGGCGATGCCGGTAGGAATACGAACCTTCAGGCCATGGAAATCCTGCACGGAATGAACGGGCTTGGTAGAAATAGTCTGCCGGGGAACGGTCGCCCACTGGTCAAGGACGCGGATACCCAGATCGGACAAGAATGCGTCGTCGAAGTACTTCTTGCCGAAATCGCCCTTCATGATCGCCATCATCTCGTCTGTGGACTGGAAAATATACATGGAAATCAGCAGGTCGCAGACCGGGGAGTAGGAGCTGAGAGAGCCGTAACCGATGGCCGCCATATCAACAGTTCCGTTCAGGAGCATATCGCGGGTTTCGGTTTCCGAGCCGAGGATATTGTTGCCATAGATGTCGATCTTCACCCGGCCCTCGGTCTTCTCCTCGATTTCATTCTTCAACTGGATGCAGGCGTCGCTGATTGCTTGTCCGTCTGCGGCATTGTGTGTCAGCTTCAGTGTAACGGAACCGGCGATCCCCTGTGTGGAAGAACCATCCGAATTGTCCTGTCCCTTGCTGCCGCAGCCCACAAGCAAGGACAGCATCATGGCAACCGCCATCAGAAATGCGAATCTCTTTTTCATGTTGTCTCTCCTTCATTGGTAATTTTTACACATCGGTCTCGTCAGGTCTGTGTGGTCTCTGCGGACATTCTGAAAACGCGTCTCCACTTACGTCTGCATTGGCCAATATTCCTGATCCTTGCCCCAATTATAAACACGCGACCATACCATGTCAACAGTTTTCGTCAGTACTTTAACACGTGCATTAAAATTCTACGTATTTGCAAATTTACTTCACGAAAATTGTGCATTTTTACAACTATTCAGCCCATTATCCTCCTTGCTGCTTCGTTTCCTTTTTCGCTCCGACCCGTTTTTTCAAAAGGAAAAAGCAAAAACGCTGTTAGGACAAGAAAGTAGTTGGCATTTTCGGAACACGTGTATACATTTATGCGTAGATTTGTATCGACGGCCAGCACTACAAGAGCAGCAAGAGTGCTCCTAAGCTGGGTGAGCACGATGCGGCCGCGCTGGACGTCTTGCTACAGGCGTAGCGTCTATTTTCTTTACTACCTCCCTACCCTCCTCCTCAAAATGCAGACGGAACTTCCTTCGATATACCATCTCGAAGGAGATTCCGGCACAGTCTGTCGAGAAACCCGGCTGCGCATTAAGCGCAGCCGGGTTTTGGGCGCATATAACGCAAAAAAACGCGAAAACCAGAAAAGAAAATGCTCCTTCCACTTCCGAGTGGCCAGCTTTTTCAGATTCATGGCAGCAAACTTAAGCTTCACCCAGTTCGTCACCTTGGCCAAGCCTCTGTACTGTGTATAAGTATAACACATACGGAAAAACCTGTTGCCGTCACCGAAGACAGCACGACAGTGACCTTTGACGGCGCGGCGGTCAGAGATAACTGGCTCAGCGGCAACGGTGCGCCTGCCGAAAACAAAAAGGGGTGACGGCGATGAAGCGTAAGAAACTCTTTCTCCCTCTTGCGGCGCTTATCGTCGTTGCCGCCATCAGCACAACGCTCGCTTTTATGTTCAAAAAGACATCGTTTGATAACCGTTTCATTCCCGGCACGGTCTCCTGTCAGCTTTGCGAAACAGTGGACGGAACGGAATATATCGGCGGCGGGGTTCTACAAAGTCGGATATTAAGGTGGAAAACACCGGAAGCATATCTGCTTTTATACGGGTGCGCCTTGTTTCCTATTGGGCGGATGCAGACGGAAATTCGGTCAGGCTTCCCTCGGAGCTTCCCGCGATAAACTTTGATACCGCGAATTGGCTGAAGGACGAAAACGACACCTATTACTACAAAGCGCCGGTTGCACCCAGTAAGTTGTCCGGTGTTTTATGCAATCCGATATCCCTTACAGAGAAAACAACTGCCGACGGAGAAACGGTATATATGGTTCTCGGTACTGCCTGAGGCAGTGCAGGCGAAGCCCTCCGCCGCCGCAGCAGATGCATGGGGAGTAATGGTTGCAGACGGCGCAATATCGGCGGTGAATTAAATATTTGAATTGCCTCTTCTTTTCTCGGCCTGAAATATTCGAGAATCACATTACATGTTGCACGATCATCCGATGGGAAAAAATCGAATTGCTTTGAAGCATGGAAACGGAGTGATCGGGGTAAAACCGGGATACCACGCGGTTTGACTGGGCTCTTAGACAAGCTGAATCTGCACATATCATATCGAAAATCGTTCGAGAGTCTTTGCAGGCTATATAGAATGGGGGAGAAATACGCCTTTAATACGCACGCAATACGCATTGTTTTCATGATGCGCCTGTAATACGCATTTAATACGGAGATAATGCGCATTAGCTTTTTTCAACGACCGGGAAAGTACAATATATAAACATTTCCATATTGACAACTACAATATATTGTGGTATATAAGGACTATTCAGTTATTTGTGCACCGCCCCGCCGGGGTTCCCGAACACGGTTCGGATCGCACACGTTGTTAAGTTTGTACTTGAGGAGCATCATGCTCCCGTTTGAGATCAGGGCCATTGCGCCCTCGTGATTCAATGACTATGCGGTGAGAAGTTTTTTCGCGGCATTTTCCACCTGTACGCCGCCCTGCCGCCGTGCTATGATGTGCCTGTACTTAAGGCATCAAGCATTTAGGTCGGAGCAGAGCAGGCACGGGTGGAAAGCATTATCAACAGCTTTTCGCTCTGACTAAGAACCCGAAGTATGTCAAAATGCGCCTCCCGAAACCGGGGCGGCCACCAGAATTGAACAATACTGCAAACGCAGGAAGGATCGTAAGAAGCCGAAACGGCAGGAAGATTCTTCCTGCGTTTTTGCTTACTATTTTTGTCGCGGCACTTGCCACCGCCGCGATACCGCAGGAAAAGAAAACGCGCCGAAGCAAGTTCGGCGCAGATCAGGAAGAAGTTTTGTAAAAGCCGTTGGGACGATACGGCAGGAAAATCGTCAAGGGAGAGGCAAGCTCCCGCCCTGTATGCCGCAGTCAGAGTGCGGCGCCGGTCATACGGGGTATCGCGCATCCCCCGATCCGTCACCGGGCGGATCACAGGACACCGGCGGAGCCTTCCGCAGCCGAGTTCAGCGGCCTGGTGTCCGCCACCGCTCCATTGGAGCAGGGCATATTTACCCCATGTGGCAGCGTACTGACCTGGCACAAGTAAAGAGAGACAGACATACGAACAGGCCGTGAAAAGCACGCAGAATTAAGGCTTTCCGCCTGCGGCAGTCTATCAGTTTTGCGGAGATACGCCGGAAACGACCCTCCTTGCCAACGGGTGAAGTGCGTCCATCTGAACACAACTTTGATTTCAAGGAGATTTCTTTATATGACCACAAACGGCATTTACCACACGCTTGTTACCCAGTTGGACAAGCTGGCACACCACAACCGTCAGGGCAGCTTCCGCACGAAGGATCGCTACTACGAGGCGGTCAAACGGTTCTGTGCCTACCTCGCTGTTCACTACCATCTGCAAAAGCTGGAGAACGTCAGCGGCAAGCTGATTGGCCGCGCCATGGCGGAGGAGCGGGAGGACTACATCCTCGCCCTGTATTTGGCTCGCTATGCCGGTCTGCGCATCCACGAGTGCTTTCGCATGGACACCGCCGCGGCGGAACGTGCGCTGCGCGAAAACGCCCTCACCGTGAAAGGCAAGGGCGGCAAGGTGCGTATCGTTCCCATCGAGGACGACCGTATCACGATAATGCTGCAACGACTGCTGGAGAAAACGGAACGCGGCCACAAGCTGCTGGTGCCGGACGGCGTTCCCACCGACCGTGCCATCAACGGCATGCAGCAGTTTATCCTCCGCCACCGTGACGCCATCTGCGATCCCACTGCACCGGACAGACGCATTACCTTCCATGGACTGCGGCACACCTACGCCGCCGAAAAGTACACAGCTCTCGTTAACGGCGGCATGACGCCCTTAGACGCCCATTTCACCGTGTCCCGGCTGTTGGGACATGAGCGGCTCGACGTAACGGACATCTATCTGGCATCCGTGAAGGGAGGGACTGCCCGTGGAGAATAAGTATCGCGACCTGCATGACCTCCCCATGACACTGCGGGTGGAGGACTTGATGCCTATCCTCGGCATTGGCCGCAACACCGCCTACCAGCTGATCCGCAGCGGACAGATACGGAGCGTCCGCATTGGTAGGCAGATTCGTATTCCAAGAGACGCTCTGCTGGAGTTCCTGCGGAAGTAAACCTTTTCGTCGCGGAAATAAAACTTGCACAACAGCCGCGCGGGATATATCATGGAGATGGTACATTCCGCGCGGCGGAAAGGAGCGTATATGCTGCGTGCAAAAACAGGAAAGGACGCCGGTGGCGCCGGCTCCATCAGAAAGATCACAACAACGAAAAACGGGAAAACCTACACCTACTGGCAGGCCCGATACACCGAGGGCTTTGACCCCGGTACAGGCAAGCAGATCCAGCGCAGTATCACCGAAAAGACGCAGAAGGAAGTGGCACAGAAGCTGAAGCAGGTAACGCTGGATATTGACAATGGTGTGTATCATGCACCGTGCAAGTTGACTTTGGCACAATGGCTTGAACTTTGGACAAAGACCTACTTGGGCGGTGTGAAGCCCAGAACGGCGCACATTTACAAGTCGGACATCAGACTGCATATCCTGCCAGCGTTGGGAGCAGTGCGGCTGGAGGCGTTGAACGCGCCGATGATACAGGCTTTTTACAATGTTATGGGAGTGCCGTCCGAACAGAATCCGAAAGGCCTTTCCGCGAAAACAGTGAAGAATGTCCACGGCGTTCTCCACAAGGCACTTCAACAAGCGGTACTGATCGGCTATCTGCGATACAACCCTGCCGATGCCTGCATCCTGCCGCGGATAGAGCGCAAGAAGATCAAGCCCTTTGACGATGCGCAGGTCACCGCGTTTCTGAACGCTATACAGGGAAACCGTTTTGAAACGCTGTTTATTCTGACGCTGTTCACCGGTATGCGTGAGGGCGAGGTACTGGGCCTGACATGGGATTGCATCGACTTTCATACAGGTATTATCTCGGTGGAAAAGCAAATGCAACTGCATCAGGACAAAGGGAGCAAGGGCTATGAGTTGGTTTCGCCCAAGAATGGCCGAAGCCGCACCATCGCCGCAGCGCAGACTGTCCTTGCCCGATTGCAGCAGCAGCGCCGATGGCAAATGCAGCAAAAACTTCTGTTGGGCAGCGACTGGCAAAATCCGGAAGGGTTGGTCTTTACCAACGAATTCAGTACACACCTGACGAAGCCGACAGTCTACCGCGAGTACAAGCGCATCGTTGCAGCCATTGGTTGTCCCAACGCCCGTTTCCATGATTTACGGCACTCCTACGCTGTCGCCGCGATCCGCGCCGGGGACGACATCAAGACGGTGCAAGGGAACTTGGGCCACGCCACAGCGGCCTTTACGCTGGACGTATACGGTCATGTGACCGACCAAATGAAGCGCGAAAGTGCCGACCGCATGGAGCGTTTTATCCGTACAGTTTCCGTCGGTTGACCCAATAAGGCTAAAAATAAGGCTAAAACCTGTTTTCAGGCATGAAAAAACTCCCGAAACACCTGTGCTTCGGGAGCTTTGGTTGGAGGTGACACCCGGATTTGAACTGGATGACACGATCCCAAATCACTCCACATTCAGCAAGACCAGA
>ERZ779888.1746-NODE-1746-length-20158-cov-4.442670_pt1 | contig 20158 bp, 10 predicted proteins | sample MGYA00511245_ERZ779888 | MGnify/ENA primary metagenome ERZ779888 (study PRJEB29588, sample SAMEA2155255) | human gut metagenome | biome: human gut; feature: human-associated habitat; material: faeces | place: Denmark | collected 2008/2010 ...
CCGCCGCTCGGGTCGCCATCGCCTTCAGCTGTCATCGGGGCGTCGTGAAGTCCTGTCGTATCCGCGCTGTCGCATACGCCGACCTGAACTTCTGAGCGTTCGCATGCCGCGTCGGGCACGTGGAGCTCGTGCAGTACAGCACCCAGCGCCGAGTTGGCGCCCGGTCGAATTTCTTCGAGCGTTACGGGATCGAGCGCCACCAGATTACGCGCCTTCGCATACAGCGTTACGCGTTTGCCTACTTCGTCGCTCCAACTCTCGGGGATGGCGAAGCTCATACGGAACTGTGCCGTGCAACCCGGTGCCAGCACGGCGTTGCCGTTGTCGGCTACCAGCGGGTGCGTTACAAAACGTGCGCCCAGCGTTTCGAGCGCGTACTTCACGTGTGCCGTGTCGTTGGCCGAAGCGTCCTCGGCAAGCTCTGGATCGTAGATCGATGCCATGCGTGTGTTCGCTCCGAACCCGATGGATGCGCTGGAGAACGGCTGGCTGGAGCCCTCTCGGTACAGATCGATTGTGCCGGCGGCCAGCAAGGTGTTGCCGTCGTTTCGCACCGTGACCATGAAGGATTCGCCTGCTGCTCCGGGCACCACCGCGCCCGAGGTGGCGACTGCGCCCGTCGGAGTGGCACACGCCACCAAGGGCACTTCGATGCCGTGTAGTTCTGCCTCGCTCTTCTCCGCGCTCACAATGTGCGTGGCGAGCGCGGAGAGCATGCTCCCCGACGTCAAAAATGTCGTTATCTGATCGACGGGATGGTCCAGCTCGCACATCACGAACGGCTCCGTAAACAGATCGCCTGCCAAGGTGCTGGCGAAGATGCGGAAGTGCTTGCCCATCACTGCTACCGGGTTGCCTTCTTCGTCGTAGGTTTGCCCCACCTTGCCATCGGTGTTCTCTACATAGAGCACGCACCTGCCGTTGTTGCTTACGCTAAACGATGTCGGGCCACAGCCTGCGGCACCCACGGGCTGCGTTGCAAATGCCGATGCGCCTCGTGCCCAAGTAATATGCTGCAGCTGCTCGTTGACGGTAGCCAAAAAGCCCGTGTGCTGCGGCCACGGCACCGCGTGGGGTACTGTGGCATCTGGCGACATAACGCCCCAACCCGCGATGGACTGGCCGATCACGGCGTACGATGCGCAGCCACAACCGCTTACAGTCTCGTATGCAACGGGAACCACCATTTTGCCGTTGATATTCTCGGGCGCGCCCAGCTCGATGCTCGACGGTGCCTGCGGAAAGCGGAGGACCTGACGGAACGTGAGACTGTCGCCCAAATCATCCGACCACATGGTAAAGCATTCCAGCGCAACCTCGGCCTCGCTACCGAGCGTCTTTTCTGCGGTGGCTCCGTGGCGGTGGAGGTAGGCGCCCGACAGACGTCCGTCGACCAGCGTCTTGCCCACCGTGATGCGTGGGCACTGCAGGCAATGGTAGCCATCCTCCTGAAGGCGGCCGCGCGAGATGCTGCGCCATGACGTGTGCGATATCACGCGAACTCCGTCGTTGCTTATGCGCAGGCGCACAACGGACAGTATGCCGGCTGTGCTTGCCGTATCGAAAAGGGTGTTGTCGCCGTCGGGGCGCTCGCCCGAGACCAGCAGCACGTAAGCGTCCTGGTTTCCCCTCCCGTCCGTATATTCCACCACGCCGAAGTCGTAATCGTATATGCCGTCGCGCTCCACGTCGCCCTCGCCAAACCCAAGGGGAAAGTCCACAGGCGTGGGAGCGGACCACGTTCCGTTTGCCTTTGTGTGTACCACCAGGCGCGAGCGACCATTGTCGCCGTAGCGCACCGAGGCGATACGGAACAGGCATTCTACGCCGGCAATCATTGCCAGCTTCATGTGGGCTTCGCTGAGCACGCCAGCAAACAGCACGTTGTCGCTCGAGGGCTTGATGCCGCCACGCTCGTCCTCCGACACGCCGGCAGAATCGGCGTTCGGGTCGGCAACGGTGTTCGTTGCCTGACCGATGTAGGTGTACTCATACATCGGCACGGCGTTTTCGTCGTTCTCTATCAGTGCATGGACGAAATGCTCGATCTGTCCCGTGTCGTCGCTTTCTGCATCCGCCTCGAGCTCAATGCGCGTGACCGCTTGATCCCAATCGCGCACGACAGGCGCGGTGTTTACGGCAGTGGCCTTAACCTCGGCGCGTGCGAGCAGTTCGGCGTTGGTGACGATGGTGGCCGATGCGATAAATTGCGGCACACCACCCGCCTCGGCGTTGCCGGCCGAGCCGAAGCAGGCATCCAGCGTATAAGGCGTATCTCCATCCAATGCGAGCTCAGAGCGCTGGAGCACATACTGGTCGCCATTGTTCACCGACATATTCCACGAATCGATGAGTGTGGGCCACGACCCCGACCAAGCCTTGGTGGTCCACTTGAACATTACGAACTGGAGTATTACATCGACATCGACGTCTGCACCTACACGCAGTCGCGGAAGCTGGTGTCCATTTGCCTTTTCGTACCCAATGAACAGCGTGAGGGATGCGGCGCCGCGCACGGCAGACGAAGCGACGCCTGCAACGCCGGCGCCAAAGGTGACGGCAAGCCCGATCTGGATGGTGAACGAGCCCGACGTGTTTGAATAGTCGAGCGAAATGTTTTTAAAAAACGCCGCGCCGCTGCCGTGCGTGTGGGCACCCACGGCGAGCGCCAGTTTTGCCAGCACCCAGGGGTTGACGTTTAGGAAAAATGGCACCGGTCCTAGGGTAAACTGCTCGGTCCAATTGAGGTCGGTTCTTACCTGGAAGAGGGCCTTAATATTGCCGTATGCGGGGTCGTTGTTGTTACCCCAGGTTTTGCCCACCCAATCGTAGGCGAGCGAGCCGTACAGCTGTGTGGCGATATCCATCGTGAACAGCGGCGTGCAATGGTGGCGAAGGAGCTTGGTGTTTCTTGGATCGGTGCCCGAACCGGCACTCATCCTCTTGTACTGATTCCACTTCCCCTCCATCTCGTCGAGGTAGCGGTTTGCCTGCTTGGCGCCCGACTCGCGCGGCGATTTCTTCCAGTATTCCGGATCAGGGTTGCCCGAATCGTTCATATAGCTAGCTGGTTTGTACCCTCCGCCAAACAGCACGTATCCAGCAAACGAGAAATCGAACAGAATGGGAAATGTGGGCATCCAGCACGTGAACTTATTGCCGCCGATACCGGGAAACGCCGCGGGGAAATCAAACGGAGTGATCTCTTGGTCCATGGTGGTGGGAATGATGGTGGTCGAGCCCGATTCCGCCTTTGCGGCCGGCGCGGTGACAACGGCCATAGGGGATGAGAGCGTGTAGGTTTTGCCCTGGTAGTCGAGCATAAAGCGCAGCTTGCACCCTTCCTCCAGAAGGCCCGAAGCTGCATCGAGGAACGTGTCTTCGAGCGTGAACGTCGCCAGATTATCCGCGCCCGATGCGCTGGCCTTGATCTGGCCGATCTGCGTGACGGTTTCGGTTGAGCTGCCCGCAGAGGGCATCACTTTATTGATATGCAACGTTGCCTGCCCGCCCTGCGGCAGATGAGCCTGCACGGTAAAAGCGTGCGTGTCGGGCTGGTCGTTTGCTGCTTCGTCCGCTGGCATTGCCATAAACGTGGCGTCGGCGTACTGGATGTCCCATTCGTCGAACGTGAGCTGTCGAAAGTACGGCTCGCCATCGGAGAGCGGACGTGTGGGTGCGGTAATAGCGGTGCCGCCCTGGATACGCGCAAGGGGAATCTCGACATCGCGGTAGCCTGCCATGCTAATGGAGATGCCGCCGTTAAAGTCGTACGCGTCGAGAAGCGTTGCCTCGTCCGCGTAGCCTTCCGAAAGAGGTGCGATCTCAAAGATGGCCGTGCCTTCGTCATCGGTCGTGGCGGTGAGCTGCTTGCCTGCGGCATAGCGCGATATGAGCGTGACCTGGGCACCCGTGATGGGCGTATTCTTGTTGGCGACGTCGACCACGACCACACCGAACATGGTGCGCGAGAGAACGAGCACCCTGAAGGGGTCTTTTTCGTCGGCATGGGCTTCGGTGGGTGCGAACGGCAATATGAAGGCGTTTGCGCTTCCCGGCACGCGCGGCATCATAATGCTCGCTAACGAGGACGCTCCGGCGACAAGTAACGAACGGCGATCAAGCATCTTGGGCTCCCATCCCGCAAGTATCGGTGGAAATAATCCAATTTTGCGAGAAGGCGCCCCGTGGCGGTAGTGCCGTTCAAGGGTCAAAATGTCCAAATTGATCGAGCGAAGCGCCGGGTTCCGGAACGCGTTCGATGCGCTTGGTAGTCCGGTCGCTAACGTAACATATGCGCGACCAGCTCGGCGCGTGTGCCGATGCCAAGCTTTGCGTATACGCCGGATAGGCGGTTTTTGACGGTGCCCGGCGATACTCCCATATGGCGTGCGATTTCGGCGTTGGTCCACCCACGACAGGCGAGCATGGCCATGGTGAATTCCGTGGTCGTTAGATCGTCGGCAACGTCCTCGCCCGAATCGGGGTTGTGGATGCGCCGCCAGCCGTAGCTGAAGCGGTACGTGATCTCGATGATGCGCGCGAAGTCGTCAGGGTATTGCGTTTTTAGGCATGCCTCGATAAGCCCCTGTAAAAGGCCGTGATGCTCGCCAATGAGCTCAATAAGGCCGTCGGGGCGCGCAATGTTCCAAGCAACTCCGAAGTGCGTTTTTGCGGCGTCGATGTCCTTGAGGCTCATGCATGCCATGGAAGCTGCCAAGTGCAGGAACAGCTCCGAGATGGGATAACTTCCCTGTTTCATGATCAGGGCGTTTTCCGCCATGCCCAGGCTGCGGCCATATTCGCCGCGCAGGTACAGGGCATGCGCCATCACGTAGCTGGCGAACAGGCGCAGACCTTCGGGCAGATGCGCCGCAAGCGGATAAAACTCTTCGGCGGAATACGGGGAAGGCAAGTGCAGCAGGACGCTCGCGGCCGAGGCGAACAGGATATGTGTGGTGTGGACGGCGGGCGACTCCTCGTCAGCCGGCGTATCGAGGATGCCAGCAAGGCACCGGCGGGCGTCGGCGATACGGTTGAGCGACAGGCTGGCGTATCCGCAGATAAAGCATGCGGAATAGCACAGCGAGGGATCGGTGGCGTCAAGATAGGGGCGCGCCGTCTTGGCAGCGAGGGCGGCCTGTCCGCGAAAGTACAGCGCTTCTGCCGTGGCAATGGCGCGCGAATCGGGGTCGGAAATGCCTGCAACCGCAGCGTCAATCTGCCCCGGCACAAAGGCGGTGCACATCAACGGCATGGGAACGCATGGGTAGCCATCGCAGTCCATCTTCCATCTCCCAACAGCTGGCAACAATGCAGCAATTGTACTCCTGTTGCTCGGGACCCCTTTCGTTCTACTGTTCGGTTAACGCTGCGGATCGTTTTGGAAGGCTTGCGAGCATGGTAGTACCGTTCTCGGAACTTTCTTCGACCTCTACTGTGCCACCGTGAAGCGCTGCAATCTCCCAAACGAGCGCTAGTCCGAGTCCTGCGCCGCCATATGCCCTGCTGCGGGATTTATCCAGGCGAAAGAACGGTTGGAAGATGCTCTCACGGTACTGCTTGGGTATTCCCGGGCCCTGGTCTTCGACTCGCAGGAACACGTGGCTGTCGTTGTCGCAGATGGAGACGTTGACAGTCGAGCTGGGGTGGCTGTAACGGATGGCATTTTCGACCAGGTTAAACACCAGCCGATAGAGGAGCGTGTCGCTCCCGATTACTAAAGCGTCTCCAGCACAATTGAGGGCTATGCCCTTATTTTCGGCAAGTGGCGCAAGATCGGTGAGGACCTCTTCGGACAGGGGGCCGAGTTCAACAGCGTCCCCGCAAGGGACACTGCGGAGCTCACTCATCTCGAGCAATACCTTGGTCATTCGAGTCATGCGCTCAGTTTGTTCTTGTAGCAGGCCGAGCAGCTCGGCTGTTTCGGGTTGCAAACCGGAGTGCTCGGAGATGAATAGTTCAATCTGTGCTTGCATAAGGGCGAGCGGGGTGCGCAGCTCGTGTGCGGCGTTGCCGGTAAACTGACGCTGTGCAGAGAACCCTTCGCCAAGACGGGAGATCATGTCGTTGAAAGAGGCGCTGCATCGTTGTAGCTCGGTGGGCACATCTTCATTGAGTCTGATTTCGCTTAGGTTGTCAGGCTGCACACGCTCAACCTGGGCTGCAAAAGCCCGTAGCGGTTTGAGCGCACGACCGCTCACAAAGTATGCCAGCGCGCCGCCAAGGAGTGTGACTCCAGCCGTGATGTACCAGGCTGTCGTGCCAAAAGACTCCTGTGCGTCGTTTACGACGATTGTGACCTTGTCATCGAGGGCCGTTTTCGTTGGGTCGAACACCTGGGGCGAATCCGCGCCGGCAGCGTTAAAGGCCGAGATGTCACTGCCGATGGCATCCATATAGCGCATGCCCGTATAGCCGACCAGGCAGTTCGTCAGCACGCACGCCGCACACGTCAGCAGCGCCGTCATGATCGTTATGCGCCATTGCAGCGAAAGCCTTTTCATTCGCTATCCTCCATAACGTAGCCCTCTCCAATCCGATTGCGAATCGGGTCGTATCCCAAAGCGCTGCGCAACTTTTTTCGGAGCGACGAGATGTGAACGCGGGTTGCGTTGCTAAAGCTGTTCACGGTGCTATCCCAAACGTGCTCGATAAGCTCCTCTTGGCTTACCGGACGCCCCTGATTAAGCATCAGGTATTCCAAGATTCCCGTTTCCTTGCGCGTAAGAGATAAAGCCTCGCTGTCCACGGAGGCGATGCGCGCCTTGGCGTCAAAGCGGAGCTTTCCGCAGGTTAAAACTATGTCGCTTTGTGTAAAGCGTCTGAGGGTAAGGCTGCGGATCCTTGCCGCAAGTTCGTCCAGATGAAACGGCTTGGTGAGGTAATCGTTGGCGCCGGCATCGAGTCCGGCGACTTTATCGGATACTTCGCCACGCGCGGACAGAATCAGTACCTTGGTCTCGCAGTCGGTTTTCCTAAGTTCCCTGAGCACGGTCATGCCGTCGATACGGGGAAGGTTGAGGTCGAGTACCACGAGGTCAAAGACTTCGACGCCCAGCAGGTCGAGCGCCTCCTGCCCGTCGTGGCAGCAGTCGACGCTGTACGCCAAGTTTCGCAAGCTGCGTGCGATTGCATCGCACAGTGCTCGCTCGTCTTCGACAATCAAAATACGCATAACAGTCTCCTTGCACAATCCAAATCGCGCTTAACACGGATTTTATAGTCGATATGGTCCAATGGTCACGTAACGAAAGGAGTGGTTGGGTTGTTCAAAGCGGTAAAACCCATGGTACAGGTCGCTTTGTTGATCGTCGGAATTACCATGGTGTGCTTTGGCGTTATGCGTGGCGAGGCGGATGCCGTGCTGGCCAAAGCGATTAGGCTGTGCTTGGAGTGTATCGGAATTGGATAAAAGAGAAAACACTGCGTCGCATGTTTTGGCCCGATTTCGCGGATTCATTCAGGCGGCGGCAACACTTATTACCAACATTCACCTGCCAAACTTTGCCAAAGGCGGCATCTATCAGGGCGCGGGAAAAACAGTCTGCGTACCTGGACTTAATTGCTATTCGTGCCCTGCGGCATCGGGTGCGTGCCCCATCGGGTCGTTCCAGTCGGTGGTAGGTTCATCCAAGTTCAACTTTTCTTACTATGTTACCGGTACGCTCATTTTGCTCGGCGTGCTGTTGGGACGCTTTGTATGCGGCTTTCTGTGCCCGTTTGGCTGGCTGCAGGAGCTACTTCACAAGATTCCCGGCAAAAAGTTCTCCACGAAAAAGCTTAAGCCGCTCACGTACATCAAGTACGTCGTGCTGCTGTTTGCCGTGGTGCTGCTGCCCGTCTTGGTGGTTAACGACGTGGGCATGGGCGACCCGTTCTTTTGTAAGTACATCTGTCCGCAGGGCGTGCTCGAGGGCGCCATTCCGCTGGCCATTGCCAATACCGGCATTCGATCTGCGTTGGGACATCTCTTTACTTGGAAACTTGCCGTTCTCATTGCCGTGGTGCTGCTGAGCGTTTTGTTCTACCGCCCCTTTTGCAAATGGATTTGTCCACTCGGCGCATTCTATGCGCTCATGAATAAGGTGTCCCTATTGGGGATCCGGGTCGATGCATGCAAATGCGTCTCGTGCGGCAAGTGCTCAAAGGTTTGTCAGATGGACGTTGATGTGGTCCACGCGCCCAATCATGCCGAATGCATCCGGTGCGGAAAGTGCATCGGGGCCTGTCCCGTCGATGCCATCAGCTATCGCTATGGCCTGGATGTGTCGGCGGAAAAGCTCCCCTTGACCGCCGATAAAAAGTAAACAAGCTTCGACAAAACGGAGGAATGACTATGAAGCTTTCTAAGATTGCGGCCCTGTTTATGGTGCCGGTATTGGCCTTGTGCCTTGTGGCATGTTCGGCGCCCGGTGGCAATGCGAGCGAATCTGCGAGCTCCGATCCTAAGATCGCAGAACTCACTGCGCAGAAGCCGGCCAATGCCGACGAGGCCGCCGAGCTGTATGCGAAGCTCATGCAGAAGGAGAACGAGATCTTTTCGAGTGATAACGCGCTGTGGGAAAAGGTATTCAATGCGGCAAATAAAGACTCGACAATGATTGAGGACGGCAGCAATTACGGCGATTTCCTGCTCAAGACCATCGACGGCGCCAAGGATGAGTTTACGGCGGATGAGCTTAAGACGCTCAAGGCTGGTGCGCAGCAGATCAAGGAGATCGAGGACAAGCTCGAGAGCTTGGAGAAGGAGTTCCCCGGCTGTGGAAGCACGCCGAGCGCAGGCGAGAGCGTCGACGCTTCGGCCGCTGGCATGACGGCTGGTGCCAATGCTTCGAGCGAGGCGACGAAGTTCCCCAGCTTTACGGGCAAGGACCTGGATGGCAACGACGTGAACAGCGACGAGCTGTTCTCTAAGAACAAGGTCACCGTCATGAACTTTTGGTTCACCACTTGCAAGCCGTGCGTGGGTGAGTTGGGCGACCTTGAGGACCTGAATAAGGAGCTTGCCAAGAAGGGCGGCCAGGTCGTGGGTGTCAATTCCTTTACGCTCGATGGCAACAAGGGCGAGATTGCAGATGCCAAGGACGTGTTGAGCAAGAAGGGCGTGACATATAAGAACATCTGGTTCAAGTCGGATAGCGATGCCGGTAAGTTTACGTCAAATTTGTTCTCGTTCCCGACAACGTATGTCATCGATCAGAATGGCAACATCGTAGGGGATCCAATCGTGGGAGCCATTAGCTCCGCTGAGCAGCGCGCAGCGCTCGACAAGCTTATTGACCAGGCGATTGCGAATAGCGAGCAGTAAAAAACGCGTAAAGCATGGCGAAGATCGTGCACCGCTGTGCAAAGTAGTCCGCTACCTTTCAAGATAAGCTCCACCATTTAGAGGTCCCACTTGGGGCCTCTTTTTTGGACGTCGTCCCGTTCGTTTTTTGATGCGGTTCCCTACATTCCTCACTGGTGTCGGTGAAAAATGGGGATAGAGTAGGACAAACGCGTCGAATACGAACGGCGGAGGAGAGCGGGCAGGGTGCCTGCGCAGGAGAGGTTGCCGTCCATGCTGGAGCTCAAAGGTATTTGCAAAAGGTACGTTACGCAGTCGTTTACGCAGGTGGCGCTCGACAACGTAAGCCTGGCTTTTCGCGATAACGAGTTCGTGGCCATTCTGGGTCCCTCGGGTTCGGGTAAAACTACGATGCTCAACGTTATCGGCGGACTCGATCACTTTGATTCTGGCGACCTGCTCATCGATGGCATTTCGACCAAAGACTTTCACGATCGCGATTGGGATGCCTACCGCAACAACCGCATCGGCTTTGTGTTCCAGAGCTATAACCTCATTCCGCATCAGACCATCTTGGAAAACGTGGAGCTGGCGCTTACGCTCACAGGTGTGGGGCATGCCGAGCGCCGCCAGCGTGCGCGGGAGGCGCTCGAGGCGGTTGGCCTGGGCGAGCACGTTAACAAGCGCCCGAGCCAGCTATCGGGCGGGCAGATGCAGCGCGTGGCCATTGCCCGCGCCCTGATCAATGACCCTGAGATCGTCCTTGCCGACGAGCCGACTGGCGCTTTGGATTCAACGACATCCGTGCAGGTTATGGATTTGCTCAAAGAAGTTGCGCGCGACCGTCTGGTCATCATGGTCACGCACAATCCCGACCTGGCATACCAATACGCCACGCGCATCGTCAACCTGGCGGACGGCAAGATCACCGACGATTCCGATCCTTTCGATGTCGCTGACGCCACGCGCCGCGAGGCCAAGCCTACGCGCAAAACCTCGATGAGCTTTGTGACGGCGCTGGGGCTTTCTGCCCGAAACCTCATGACCAAGAAGGGCCGCACGGCCATGACGGCCTTTGCGGGCTCGATTGGCATTATCGGTATCGCGGCGATTCTGGCGCTGTCCAACGGCGTAAACGGCTACATCAAAAAGGTCGAGGAGGATACGCTTTCGAGCTACCCACTCACCATTTCCAAGCAGGATTACGATCTATCGTCCATGATGGGCGGGCATGGGGCTGCGGATGATGACTCGCCTGAAAACGTGGATTCGTCCGACGACAGTGCCGGCGGCAAGGCTAAGGGAACCGATAAGATTCCCGTGGTTACGGCCGTAAAGGATATGTTTGCGAGCGTTAAGTCCAACGACATGACGAGCTTTAAGGCATGGCTCGATGCCGGTGGCGACGGCATCGATAAAGAGGTCAACGCCATTCAGTACGGCTACGGTGTATCGCCGGTTGTCTATCGTGCCGGCAAGGGCGATGAGAAGCCTGTCCGGCTGGTGCCCAACGCCATGACTGAGGCCATGAGCGGAGGCGCGAGCTCGGCGGCAACGGTGAGCATGGAATCCATGGGAACCTCGGTCTTTAACGAGATGATCGACGACCAGAGCCTGCTCGACAGCCAGTACGATGTCGTGGCGGGGCATTGGCCTACGTCTGCTAACGAAGCCGTGATGGTGCTTTCGAGCCGTGGCACGGTGGGCGACTACACGCTCTACAGCATCGGCGCGCTGGATATCAATGAGCTCAACGATCTGGTAAACAGCGCTATGACGGCTGACGGTGGGGTCGAAACGCCCGAGACCGGCACCGAATTTACCTACGACGATGCGCTGTCCACGACGTTTAAGGTGCTGTCGCCGGCCGATGCGTATCGCAAAAACGAAGAGACCGGCATATGGACCGATATGTCTGGCGACACCGACTTTATGGCCGCCAAGGTTGCCGACGGTATCGACGTGCACATTGTGGGCGTGGTGCGACCCAACGAGACCGCCAACGCGAGCGCGTTGTCCCCGGGCATTGCCTACACGCATGCGCTGACTCGCCAGCTTATGGAGCGCGCCGCAAATTCGCAGATTGTGCAGGAGCAGCTTGCCCACCCCGAGACGGATGTCTTTACGGGCAAAACCTTCGACGAACTGCAAGGCGAGGCCAAGCAAGGCGTTGATCTGGGCAGCATGTTTAGTGTGGACGAGGCGGCGCTGAAGAGTGCGTTTTCGTTCGATACATCTGCGCTCTCGGGTGCAGCCAGCGGTATGGACCTTTCTGGCATCGATCTGTCGGGGCTGGACATTGACCTTTCGGGCGTTGGCAAGGACATCGACTTCAGCGACATCATGGCAAAAGCGCCAACCCCAGATTTCTCGGGTATCTTTGACGGTCTGGAACTCACGCCCGAGCAAATGCAGCAGGTGGGAACACTGGCCAACCAGCTGTTTGAGGGCTTTTTGCAGTCTGATCAGTTTAAGGCGCTGACACCCGATGATCTTAAGGACGCGTCAAAGCTCGCCGCCGCATTCTCGACGTATCTTGAGGGTGATACGGCAGCCCAGCAAATCCTGGCCCAGCTCAAAGCGCTCGGCGGCGATGCCCTGGCCGAGCGCCTGCAGCAGGCGATGACCGACTATGTGCAAAAGCAGCTGGCTCCGTATCTGCAGCAGGCTATGGATCAGGTGATGAAGTCGATCAGCGATCAGATTGCGGCGACGGTGTCAGCTCAGCTCAGGGCAGGCGCAGCAGGGCTCATGGGCCAGATGGCGACGCAGATGTCGTCGAGTTTTGCTAACCTGGCGAGCGCCATGCGCGTGGATGCGAGTGCCTTTGCTCATGCCATCCATTTCAACATGGACGCCGAGGACCTGAGCTCGCTCATGATGAGCTATGCGAAGGCGTCGAAGCTTACCTACGACAACAATCTGACCACGTTGGGTTATGCGGACGAGGCAGATCCCATCTCGGTCAAGATTTTCCCGCGCGACTTTGAGGCCAAGGAGCGCGTACTCGATCACATCGATGCGTACAACAAGCAGGTCAAAGCCGCTGGCCATGATGATCGGGCAATTTCGTACACCGACTACATGGGCATCATCATGGGTTCGGTGACCGACATCGTGAACACCATCAGCTTGGTGCTCATCGCATTCGTGAGCATCAGCTTGGTGGTGAGCTCCATCATGATCGGCATCATCACGTATATCAGCGTGCTGGAGCGTAAAAAGGAGATTGGCATCCTGCGCGCGATTGGCGCGTCGAAGCGCAACGTGGCCAACGTATTCAATGCCGAGACCTTTATTGAGGGGCTTATCGCCGGTGTCTTTGCCATTGTCGTCGTGGTGGCCGTGAGTTTCCCGGTCAATGCCTGGGCGCTTGCGGCCAAACAGGTCCCCAACCTGATGAGTCTGCCCGTGCAGGATGCGCTGGTGCTCATTGCAATTTCGGTGCTGCTGACGGTTGTTGCCGGCCTGCTGCCGGCCCGTAGCGCATCCAAGAAGGACCCCGTCGAAGCCCTGCGCTCCGAATAATGTGACAAAGGGACAACCCTTTTGTCACGGCTAAAAGCAAGGAAGTCGCAAGGGTTGGGGCGGGGTTGTCGGCGAGTGCCCTCGGATACAATCGAAGCCGTGCTAGAAAGAGGCTTCGATGATTAGAAAATCGTTCTTTAATCCGTTCTCGTCGCTGCTGCTTGCGCTTGCCGGGCTGGCTTTTTTGGTCGATGTCCTGCCGCAGGTGGAAGGCCAGACGGGCGTGTTCGCGCCAGCTGTGCTCTTTTTGATGTGGCTGGTGGGCGGCCTGGTGCGCCTGTTTTACGAAAATGAGGCCAAGCGCAGCTTTGATCGCCATATGTTTAAAGCGAACCACGCGGCCGTTTGGAAACGCGTCGATGCGTGTTGGATTCAAGTTGATGCCGACCGGCTTGTGCCCGGCGACGTCGTCCGCCTATATGCCGGCATGCTCTGCCCGGTCGACGTGACCCTTGCCAAGGGCGACCAGGTCCTTGTCTCGGAATCGTCGCTTACAGGCGAGAGCGGTCAGACCGCCAAGCGGGAAGGGGAGACCGTTCGCGCGGGAACGACCATTGTCGACGGCAAGGCGTCGGCAACCGTCCTCGCCCGCATTGCCGATGAGCAGCCCGTTTTGCGCCGTCGCGCTCGAATGGGCACACAGTTTGGTGCCGGCGCCAAGAGCATCTGCGCCGCCCTGGTAAGATGCATGCTCATCGTACTGCCGTTTGTCATTATGATTCGAGGCTTTGTGCTGGGCGACTGGGCGCAGGCACTGCTGTTTGCCCTGGGCACGGCCGTGGGCCTGGTTCCCGAAATGCTGCCGGTTGTCACGAGCGTTTGCCTTTCGGGCAGTGCCCATCGACTAAAAAACAAGCAGGTCATCGTTAAGAACGTTGACGCCATGGAGTCACTGGGCTCCATGGACGTGGTGTGCGTTGACAAGACAGGCACGCTCACCGAAGATGCCGCGGTGCTCGAGTACTACACCGATATCCTGGGCAACGAAAGCGAGCAGACGCTCAACCTGGCGTATCTGGAGAGCACGAGCCAGGGGGCCGCTGCCAATCAGCTCAATCGGGCCATTGCCGATGCGTGCGCGGCACCCGAGCTGCACCTTGCCGCGAAAGACCTTGGCCACGCCTTTGCACTGCATGCCTCTGACCCCTTCGACCACGTCACCAAGGCTTCGGGTGTCAAGCTCGACGCCACGCCCGGGGCGCTTGGTTGTTTGGGGCTACAGGTTCGCCCCGGCAATCATCTGACCATCGTAAAGGGCGAGGTTGAAAGCGTGTGCACACGCTGCGCCTGGGCAAACTTTAAGGGCGAGCTGGTGCCCATGGATGCCGATGGCCGTCAGAGCGCCTACGAGGTTGCCGAGGACATGCGCGCCGATGGCATCAAAGTGCTCGCCGTCGCCTATAGCACGACGTCGGCGGACTGGGATGACCTGGTGCTGTGCGGCTTTTTGGGCTTTTTCGATCGGCCCAAGGCGAGCGCTCGTGCCGCCGTGCAGGCGCTGTCTAACCTTTCCGTCGAGGTGCGCGTGCTCACGGGTGATTCGGCTTCGGTCGCTCGCTCAACATGCTCGCGCCTGGGCATTCCCGCCGATAGCGTTATCACCGGCAGCATGCTTCAGGCCATGGAGGAATCCGAAGCGCTGATCCGGGTGGGGAAGGCTCGCGTGTTTGCCGAGCTTACGCCCGCACAGAAGGCGCAGATCGTTAGCCTGATTCGCCTCTCCGGCCACATCGTCGGCTATATCGGAGACGGCGTGAACGACGTGCCGGCGCTCACATCGGCAGACGTCGGCATTGTCGTGGACTCGGCTGCGGCCGAATCCAAAAAGGTGGCCGACCTGGTGCTGCTCGAGCGCGACTTGGGTGTTGTCGCCGAGGGCGTCAGCGAGGGCAGGACTTCGTTCGCCAATGCCTCCAAGTACATCCGTATCGCATCGAGCTCCAACTTTGGCAATATCTGTTCGGTTGCCGCCTCGAGCATTTTCCTGCCCTTTGTGCCGGCAACCGCTACCCAGCTGCTCTTGCTCAATCTGTGCTACGACGCCACCTGCCTGGCGCTTTCGTGGGATAACGTTGACGATGCAGAGATTGCCCGCCCCAGGGCCTGGTCGGGTAAGGGGCTCGGCAGCTTTATGCTTCATTTTGGCTTTGCGAGCTCGGCCTTCGACATCATTACGTTTGCCATTCTGTTCTTGGGCGTATGCCCCGCCGTCTGCGGCGCGCCCTTTGCCGCGCTCGACGCGGCGGGTCGAGCGGCCTTTATCGCGACCTTCCAAGCCGGCTGGCTGCTGGAATGCGCATGGACCGAATCGCTCGTGCTCCTGGTGTTGCGAACGCGCAGTGTCCGCGACGGGGATCGTCCTTGCACACCGCTCGTGGTGATGGTTGCCGTCATGCTCGTTGTCACGGCGCTCCTTGCGCTCAGTCCGGTGGCGCAGCTGTTTGGGCTCGCCACGCTGCCTGTATGGTATCTGGGCATCGTTGCGCTGCTGAGCGTGTTGTATCTTGTTGTTGCTTCGACGATCAAGCGGGTCTATCTGGCCCGCTCGAGCAGCTTGTTCTAGGGCGGTTCTATGCGTACCAACAGAACCAACATCGCGATTACGCCGGCCGAGGCCGCCGAGCTCAGCAGCGCGCTGTTCTCGTCTGGCAGCGCTGCCGCCCTGGAGCTCGCGCCCGTGTTTGCCGATATCGCATCGGGCAAGCTGACTGCTATCGAGCTGGCGGTTGCCGGCTCGCAGGCAAGTGCCGCCACTGGACCCATCGTTATCGGCGAGCTTTCGATCGACCTGGCCTCGCGCACCGTCAAGGTGTCGGACGCGCCGGTCTCGCTCACGCCCAAGGAGTTCGACATCCTTGCCTTTTTGGCGAGCAACCGGGGTACGGTCTTTAGCAAAGAGGAAATCTACCGGGCGGTGTGGCAAAACGAGTATCTGCTCGATGACAGCAACATCATGGCCTTCGTCCGCAAAATTCGAAAGAAGATTGAGCCCGAACCAGACAACCCCCACTACCTGCTGACTGTATGGGGCGTGGGCTACAAAATGGCCGAGTAACGCTTCGGGTATTCGCTCCCATCGATCCAAATAGTCACTTTGACAATCCTTGCCAAATCGCAAGAAAGCCGCAAGAAACCAGCCATGTGCTCGGTCTTGCGGCTTTTCTATTCTGTAGACAGTCGCGGACGCGAAAGAGAGGTGAGGACCGTGAGCGGCAGTGACAGTACCAGTAACGCAGGACGAAGTTGCCGGCGCGGGTCCACTTTGATGGGGGCGCGCGGCTGATTCGCCCTGCGTCCGATCGATAGAACGGAGCGAGGCAATTGAAGAAGATGACTATGCGCCATACGCCGTCTGCGGTTCAGGCGCAAAACGAACTGATGAGGCATCGCGCGGAGGGTCGCATCCAGTATGCGGCGACCATTCCGCTGACGGAGGCCCTATCCTGGGTCGGCTCGAATCTCGGCGGCCTTAATCGCGACGAGGTCGCGCACAGCGAAGCCGACAACGGGCGTAACGTGGTCACGCGTGGCAAGAAGAAGTCGATTGCCCGCAAGCTTGCGGACGCGTTCGTCAATCCCTTCACGGCGATTCTGTTTTTCCTGGCCATCATTTCGGCAGCGACCGACATGGTGTTTCCAGCGTTGTCGATGATGGGCAGCACGCCCGAAGACTTTGACCCGCTGACGGTGATCATCATCACCACGATGGTCGTGCTCTCGGGCACGCTGCGCTATATCCAGGAAGCGCGCAGCGGCAACGCGGCCGAAAAGCTGCTCGATATGATTACGACCACCGTGACAGTCACCCGCGAGGATGCCCCTAGGACCGAGATTCCCATCGACGACGTGGTGGTTGGTGACATCGTGCACCTGTCCGCCGGTGACATGATTCCCGCCGATGTGAGAATCATTGAGGCTAAGGACCTCTTTGTGAGCCAGGCAAGCCTGACGGGCGAGAGCGAGCCGGTCGAGAAGGTTCCCGCGACGTGCACCGAGTCCGATTCGGCAACGTCGTTCGAGAACATCGCCCTCATGGGCAGCAGTGTGATCTCGGGCAGCGCGACGGCGCTCGCCTTTAGCGTGGGCGAGCAGACCTTGTTTGGCTCTATGGCATCGAACCTGTCCGAGGATGCCGTAGAGACGAGCTTTTCCAAAGGCGTCAATAGCGTCTCGTGGGTGCTCATCCGCTTTATGATGGTGATGGTTCCGTTTGTCTTTATGATTAACGGCGTCACCAAGGGCGATTGGCTTAATGCTGGCCTGTTTGCCATCAGCATCGCCGTGGGCCTGACACCCGAGATGCTGCCCATGATCGTTACCACGTGCCTTGCCAAGGGCGCCGTGGCTATGAGCAAAAAGCAGACCATCGTTAAGAACCTCAACTCGATTCAAAACTTTGGCGCGATGGACGTGCTGTGCACGGACAAGACTGGCACGCTGACGCAGGACCAGGTGGTGCTGGAGTATCACTGGAACATCGATGGCCAGGAGGATTCGCGCGTTCTGCGCCATGCCTACCTCAACAGCTATTTCCAGACGGGCTACAAGAATCTGATGGATCTGGCGATCATCAAATGCACCGAGGAAGAGGAGCAAAACGACCCGAGTCTCACCGACCTTTCCGAGGCCTATGTGAAGGTCGACGAGGTGCCGTTTGACTTTACGCGCCGTCGCCTTACCACCGTGGTGCGCGATCGAAGCGGCAAAACCCAGATGGTCACCAAGGGTGCAGTCGAGGAGATGCTGTCGGTGTGCTCGCATGCCGAGATTGACGGCGGCGTTCACGTGCTGGACGACGAGGTGCGCGAGCGCATTTTGGCAACGGTCGCCGACCTTAACGACGACGGCTTCCGCGTGTTGGCAATCGCTCAAAAGTCCAACCCGTCGCCTGTCGGTGCCTTTAGCGCCGATGATGAGCGCGACATGGTGCTAATCGGCTACCTGGCGTTTTTGGATCCGCCCAAAGAGTCCACGGCCGATGCTATCGAGGCGCTGCGCAACCACGGTGTAGCCACCAAGATCTTGACCGGCGACAATGAGAAGGTCACGCGCACCATCTGCAAGCAGGTGGGACTCGAGGTCAACAACATGCTGCTCGGCAGCGATATCGCCGCAATGGACGACGCCGAGCTCGCTCGTCGCGCCGAGGACGTGCAGGTCTTTGCCAAGCTTACGCCCGATCAAAAAGCGCGCGTCGTGTCCGTGCTGCGTGCAAACGGTCATGTGGTGGGCTACATGGGCGACGGCATCAACGACGCCTCGGCCATGAAGTCGTCCGACATCGGCATCTCGGTCGATACTGCGGTCGACGTGGCCAAGGAGTCGGCCGATATCATCTTGCTCGAGAAGGATTTGATGGTGCTCGAGGAGGGCATCATCGAGGGGCGCAAGACCTACGCCAACATGATCAAGTACATCAAGATGACCGCAAGCTCCAACTTCGGCAATATGTTCAGCGTGCTTGCCGCATCCGCCCTGCTGCCGTTTTTGCCGATGATGAGCATCCAGCTGATCCTGCTCAACCTGATCTATGACTGCAGCTGCCTGGCGATTCCCTGGGACAACGTGGACGAGGAGTTCCTGCGCGTGCCGCGTACCTGGGACGCTTCGAGTGTTGGCAGGTTCATGATCTGGATCGGGCCCACCAGCTCCATCTTCGACTTTATGACCTATATCTTTATGTACTTCGTTTTCTGCCCCCTGTTCGTGAGCCATGGCGTGCTGTTCAACGACCTGGCGAGCGTCTACTCGGGCGCCGCGCTGGAGCAGATGCAGCTGGCCTACATCGCGCTGTTCCAGGCTGGATGGTTCGTCGAGTCTATGTGGAGCCAGACGCTGGTCATCCACATGATCCGTACGCCTAAGTTGCCGTTTATCCAGAGCCGTGCCTCGGCTCCGGTGATGCTGCTCACGATGACGGGCATCGCGCTGCTCACGCTGATCCCGTTTAGCCCGCTTGGCCCCACGCTGGGTCTGGGCGCCCTGCCTGTCGAGTACTTCTTGTTCCTGATTCCGTGCATCTTGCTGTACATGGCGCTGGCGACAAGCCTTAAGAAGGCCTACGTCAAGCGCTACGGCGAGCTGCTGTAGTGGGGGATTGATGCAGAAAGGAGCGTTTGCATGAACTGGACGCAGATTTGGATGGACTTGTTTGGCACCACGGAGTGGCTCGGCCTTAACATGGGCTTTTGGGTGGCCAACGGCGTGGTGTTGGTGGTTGTCGTGATTATGAACGTTGTCTTTTGGAGCATGAAACCGCTGCCGAGGGATGAATAACAAGCGAGGGGGCCGCCTGCCGGGCGACCCCCTCGCTGTTTATAAGCACCAGTAAATCGAAGGTGAATGGTTTCCCGAGAAGTGAACGACCTAATTTGGACCCCTGAAGCACCCACGTTTTTCGACGCTAAAACCGCAGGATTTGAGTGATAAAACCGCAGGAATTGGCCTTCCCAAAGTGTCGATGCATCGAGGGTCCGATTTCACCCGTTCACTTCGCGGAAAAGCATTCACCTTCGTTGCGTAAGGCGACGGATGGAAGGGTGATTATCGTCAAGCAGCTACCTCTGCCTTGTGAATCATCTGAAGCACAAGGCATAATGCATGTGACAAAGGGGCAGTCCCTTTGCCGCATTGATCTGAGAGTAGATGTTGATGATTCTATCGTTGGCCCCTATGGAGGGGATTACCGGGCATGTGTTCCGTCGCGTGCATGCGGAGTGCTTCGGCGCGCTCGATTGCTATTACACACCGTTTTTGCCGCCGCCGCGGGTGGGAAACCGCTTTGGCGGCAAGGCGTTTAAGGAGATCGATCCTGCCAATAACCAGGGCCTCAACGTAGTGCCTCAACTGATGTCCAAGAACGCGGACGAATTTGTGTGGGCGGCACAGGTGCTCGCCGACATGGGCTACCGCGAGGTCAATCTCAACTTGGGTTGCCCCTCGGGTACGGTTGTCGCCAAGGGCAAGGGCTCGGGTTTCTTGCGCAATCTCGACGAGCTCGAGGTGTTCTTAAGCGATGTGTGCGAGCGGTCGCCGTTGCCGGTATCGGTAAAGACCAGGCTGGGGTTGGAGCGCGATGACGAGTATGAGCGTGTGCTCGATCTGTATTGCCGCATGCCGCTGGCAGAGCTGATCGTGCATCCGCGCGTACAAAAGGACCGCTATACGGGCTCGCCGCGCAAGGAGTTTTATGGCGAGACGCTGGAGCGTGCGCCGTTTCCGGTGGCATACAACGGCGACATTTTTGATCTTGAGGATATGGGTGCGCTGGTGGAGGCCTATCCCGGCACGCGCCATGTAATGCTGGGACGCGGCTTGCTCGCGAACCCCGCGCTGGCTCGC
>ERZ779888.1747-NODE-1747-length-20152-cov-9.386277_pt1 | contig 20152 bp, 9 predicted proteins | sample MGYA00511245_ERZ779888 | MGnify/ENA primary metagenome ERZ779888 (study PRJEB29588, sample SAMEA2155255) | human gut metagenome | biome: human gut; feature: human-associated habitat; material: faeces | place: Denmark | collected 2008/2010 ...
CTATCGCCCCTCATTTCTATTTTATCTTGTTTGTACCCCTTGTACACCGATGTTTCTATGTAATTTGAAACCCCGTCTATGAAGCTCCGCTCAGAAGTATAGTTACGACGATAGGCTTCCTCCTTTTGAACGTTGCAAAGAATGATTCTGCCACTGCATTGTCGAGAGGATTCCCTGGAGCGGAGAAGGACTGTCGGATGCCGAGCTTCTTCAGTAGGTCTGCAAATGCTTTTGCTGTGTATTGTGACCCCTGATCGCTATGGAAGATCAGTTTTTTGGGACAACCCCGCTTTCGGTAGGCATTGAGAAAGGTTTTGCTGACAAGATTCTTGCTTGCCTTTCTTGAAATGTGATAGCTGACAACCCGTCTGGAGTAAAGATCAATGACAACACACAGATATATCCATTTTCCTTGTACTTCAAAATAAGTGAAGTCACTTACCCATATTTTGTTCGGCTGGTCTGTGGTGAATTTTCTTTTCACAATATTCTCTCTGCCCCGTCGCCTGCGAAGTTCGTACTGTTTCTTTGCGCCTGTCCGAATACTTTCCAGCCCCATTTCCTTCATAAACGCGGATATCCGGCTGCTGCAGATATGGATACCTTCTTTCAGAAGAGCAGCACGAATTTTTTCGGCACCATACATCTGTTTGCTGCTATCAAAGATGGTTCGGATTCTGATACTATTTCCTGATTAAAATCTTAATTTTAATCAGCAAGGCATCGCTTGACGGCGCTGCCTGTTTTGTGATTTATAAGGAAAGAAATCACAAAACAAGTCTCATATGAACTCCATGCCCTTCAGGCAATTAACCTCTTTTTTAAAGATTTAAATTGGAGTTCAGTATGAGCTTCATTTGTTTGTTTTCTGCTTCTTTCAGACTGCGGTCAACTCTGCGCTTCAAGTGGTTATAAAAGGTCCCTCTGGGAACCTCCAGCGCTTCACAAAGTCCATAGACAGAATACTCCGGATGTTTCTCGTGAATATCCTCCAGGACAAATAACCGCTGGTGCGGCGGGAGCAGATCGATACAGCCGGATAAATGGATGACTTCCAGCTATCGTTCCAACTTCTTTGCATGGTCAAGGAGACGCTGGTACCCAGTTGGCGTATATTCCCCTTCCTTTCGCGGTATCGTTTTGTATGCTCTGACCCAGCGATAGAGTGTGGATGGGGCAATTTTCAGGGAGCGGCTTAGTTCCTTGATTGATGTTCCTGCCTCAAACTGTTTTACAGTTTGGATAATGAATTCTTCGGGATACTTCATTGGCATTTGATTGTCCTCCAAATATCAGAATGGAGTTATATTATAGTTTAAAAAGAAAGAGCCGAGATTTTCTGTGCTGAAGTTACAGAAAATTTCGGCTCTTTCTTTTCAAAAAACATCTGCTTCACTTTTTACCCGAATTCCTGCCGGAATTGACCTATAACAGAGAAATTCACCCCAAATCTGTTATCAGGTCGGGAATGTCATTGCCCGGAAATGACCACGAAGCCGTAGGGGGCAAGTGTGGTGTGGGTCAGGGCTTCCGAGAGCAGGGGCGTTCCGGTAACCGGCTGGGGAAGCTGGCAGGGATCGGGGCTGAAATTGCACCAAACCGTAATGTCCGCTCCATCAAGGCTTCTGCGGTAGGCAAAAAGCTGCGGGTCATCGGGGACAAGCAGCTGGAAATCGCCCCATTTGAGGATGTCGCTTCCTCTGCGCAGAGCAATCAGGCGGCGGTAGAAGTGCAGGATGGAGTTTTCGTCCTCCCGGGCGTACTGCACGTTGATCTCGGCAGCGTTGGGATTTACGGCGATCCAGGGCGTTCCTGTGGTGAAGCCTCCATTCGCTGTGCTGTCCCACTGCATCGGCGTTCTGGCGTTGTCGCGCCCCTTGTGCTGGATGCCGTTCCACGCCCACGCCTTTTGCGCATCCGTCTTTGCCTCTTTCAGAAGGTTCAGGCTTTCAATGTCCCGCAGCTGCGAGGCATCGGCAAAGGGATAATTCGTCATGCCGATCTCCTCACCCTGATAAATGAAGGGCGTCCCCCGCTGCAAATACATGGCCACCGCCAGCATTCTGGCGCTCCGCTGCCGGAGCGTCTCCGACGTGGTGCAGCCCCAGCGGGATACGATGCGGGGCTGGTCGTGGTTGCTCCAGAACAGCGTGTTCCAGTCCAGTGCGCTTTGCCACGCGGCGGTCAGCGCCTTAAACTTTTTCAGAGAAAAGGGGATCACGTTCCACTTCCCGTTCTCGCCGTCGATGTCCATGATGTCAAACTGGAACAGCAGATCCAGTTCTCTTCCGTCCCCGACGACACTGTTCGCGTTATCCAGAGTGACGCAGGTCGTTTCGCCTACGCACATACAATCCCGGCCGTCAAAGCAGCGTTTGCGCATCTCGCGCAGATGGGAATGCAGCGCCGGCTGGAAGGCCGTATGCTCGCCCGGGAAAGCGTAGCCTGAGCCGCTGGCGTCGGGCAGGCCGGGGGCTTTGGCGATCAGGCTGATCACATCCATGCGGAATCCGTCCACGCCCTTGTCGAACCACCAGTTGATCATGGCATAGACTTCTTCCCGAAGCTTCGGATTTTCCCAGTTGAGGTCAGGCTGCTTCTCCCCGAAAAGATGCAGATACCACTGCTCTGTCGCCGCATCATAGCTCCATGCCGACGGCGTGAAGAAGGATGACCAGTTGTTCGGCTCCTTCCCGCCGCGTCCGTCGCGCCAGATGTAATAGTCGCGGTAGGGATTGTCCTTTGATTTTCTGGATTCGACAAACCATGCGTTCTCGTCCGAGGAATGGTTGACGACCAGATCCATGACCAGCTTAATATCCCGCCGGTGCATTTCCTCCAGCAGTCGGTCGAAGTCCTCCATCGTGCCGAATTCGGACATGATCTTCCGGTAGTCGCGGATGTCGTAGCCCATATCGTCGTTGGGCGAGTCGTAGACCGGGCAGAGCCATACCGCACCGATGCCCAGCCATTGCAGGTAATCCAGCCGGGAGATCAGACCGGGGATGTCCCCGATGCCGTCGCCGTTGGAATCCTGAAAGCTGCGGGGATAAATCTGATAGAACACACGTTCCTTCCACCATGGGCTTTTCATGAAATCGTTCACTCCTTCACAATGAGATCGTCAATAACCGGCAGCGCGCCCCGCGCCGCCGTGAAACAGGGCAGCGACCCACCCAGCAGTACCAGCCAGGGCAGGCTGTAGGGCAGCAGAAGCGCCATTACCGCCGTCAGCGCAAGGGCAAGCAGCAGCCAGCCAAGCGCCAGAGCGGGGCAGCGAAAGGTCAGGCAAATCGCGTTTTTCAGCAGCGCCGGGAGCTTCAGCTCCACCCGCGCCTGCATCTGAAAGGCCAGAGCGCCGATGCACCACAGCAGATAGCTGCCAATCAGGCAGAAGCAGGCCAGCACCGCCCCGACTCCCGCCCCCTCTGTAAGCCGGAAATAGAACCAGCCGCCGTAAAGAATTGCCGCCGGACCGGCGAAAAAAAGCAGCCCGAGAGGAAGCGACGGGAGAAAATTGGCACGGAAGCTGTTCAGAAAGCGGCGGTACGGCTGTTTTTCCTCCAACAGCAGACTCTGGCAGGCGCGGCATAATGCCGTCCATCCTGCAGGAGCCGTCAGCACCGGCAGGCAGGTCAGCAGAAAAAGCAGATTCAGCACCATCAGCGGCAGCAGCTTTTCAAAGCACAGCCGCACGAAGCCGGCGGTTCTATAGTCTCTCTGCATCGCCGCGGTTCCTCACTTCCTTGTAATACTCCGAGGGACTCATGCCCGTTTTCTTCCGGAACAGCTTTGAGAAATAATACCGGTCGTCGATCCCCACCAGGTACGCGATCTCCTGAAACGGCAGATCCGTGGTCGCAATCAGCTGCTGGGCGTTATAAATGCGCAGCGTGTTGAGATATGTAAAGATCGGCGCGTCGGTCAGCTTGGAAAAGGCACGGTTCATGTAGTCGAAATTCATCTCGAAGACGTCTTCGATCTCCTGGCTCGACAGCGGCCGCGTATAATTTTCGTTGAGGTAATGGAGCAGCCGCTCGGCCACGACTTCCGACTTTTTCAGTTTCTTCCCCTGAGCAGCGCCCCGCGCCAGCAGGTGCTCATGTGCCACTTCCAGAAAGAACGAATGCAGCAGCGCGGCGGTGCGGCGCTTGTAGTGCTCCTCCCGGGCATTGTAGCAGTCCAGCGCGGTGCGGAGTATCGTATTGAATTCACTGCCCGGCAGGTGAAACTGCTTCGGAAGATAGGTGATGGGGTCGGTTGGGTCGGCTTCGTCCAGATTGTAGCTCACAAGGCTCAGCCTGCGTTTTTCCGCAAGCATCGCCATGGCCGCGTCCTCATCCTTCATCCGCGCCATTTCAGGGTGGGTGAAATGGGCATAGTAATAATTGCAGGCCGCGCGCTGATAGCCCTCGTGGCACAGCCCCGGCTCAAGCAGGAAGAAGTCCCCTGCCTTGAGGTGATAGAAAATGCCGTCCTCCTGCAGATACATATTCCCGTCACGGATCACATACAGGACATACTCGTCGATCGTCCGGGAAAAGTGAATCCACGGCTCGGTGTAGTTGATCCGCCCCAGCATCCGTACACGGGGAAGCAAATCTGCATTGTAAGACAGAAGCATCGTCATTCCTCCAGTTGCACCCACACGGCAGTCCAGCAGCGCACGTCGGGCAGCTTTACGGTATAGATGCAGCCGTTCTTCGTTTGCTCCGCCGTGTAGGGAAGCTTTTGCGCCGCCAGACACTCGCTGTCCGGCGAGGCACAGTAGATGCCGCGCACCGGCCGGTCGAGGCGGATGGCCGCCGAAATGCCCGCTGCCGGGGTTGGTTCCCGCTTTCCCTCATTCCACATGGCATTGTTGCCGCGCAGGTTGATCAGGTGGAGGGTCAGCCGGTCACGGGATTCGCGGAGGAGCGTCCAGACCGTGTCCGCCTGTCCGTCCGTGGAGAAAGCGCAGGCATCGGAGAAGAAACGGACGTCCTCGTTAATGCCGCCGGAGGCCGTCTTGCCAATATCCATACCGGGATCATTATATAACAAATCCTTGTATCTGACAAGAAAATCGCAATTCCGCTGCACGATTGGAAGAAAGCTTTCCCGCAGGTGGGCGTAGTTGACATAATAACTGTCCCGCAGCAGGCTGCGGTTCTCGCCCAGAACGAGCTGCGTACCGCCGGAGGCAGAGATCACCGCCCACGCAAGACGGAATGAGCGCTCTGCCGCGTCCATATCCTCTCCCTGAAACGCCTTCAGATAGGCGGCAAGGATGACATTCCGGTGGGACAGCAGCCGCGCTTCCCGAATCAGGCGGTAAAGGTCAAAATAGGTATCGTGGGGCGGCCAGACTTCGATATACACTGCATCCTGTGCCGCCGCGGCGACGGTTTCCGTCGGCCAGTTATTGACGGCGTTGAAGATCACGCCGCCGTCGGCCGCTTCCTCGCGGACGGCCTGCGCCGCCGCGTCGATCAGGCGCGGGAACTCGTCCGCCAGTTCCACGGGGCGGTGTTCCGCGTCCCAGATCCGTTTGGGAAAGCCGTAGGTATCCATGTGGATGCCGGAAAAGCCGAAGCGCACGGCACTGCGGAATTCCTCCACAATATGCTTCGCCCAGCCGCAGGAGGACGCCACATTCATATAGTACAGCCACCCGGCAAAGGTCATCGGCTGACCGCCCATCGTGTACATTCCCCACGTTGGGTGCGCTGCAAAGGTGTCCTTTGTTGCTGCGTAAACCGCGCCGTAGGCCAGCGGGCGGATGCCGCAGGCTTTGCAGTGTTCGATCTTCTTCGAGATGACGCTTAAGTCCGTCTGACGCCCCATCGGGTCGTCGTATTGCTCGGTGGGGGGCAGAAGCCGGTCATGCCGGTACATCCAGTCGTAAAACTGCACCGCGTTCAGATGCAGATCCCGCATCCACTCCACGTCCAACCTGTCCCCATCGCCGGAGGAAAAATCAGACAGAAAGCCGTAGCGAATTTCGGTTCTGCGGTTGGAAACCACATCAAACGCGCCTTCCCATACGCCGTCTTCTGTGCTGATGCGCACACCGTAGCCGCCCACCGGCACATCCGTCAATACCAACACGTCGCCCTCCCGGACGGCTCGCAGCGTGACCGGACGCTCCATACGGAAGAACGTCGCTGAAAGAAGCGCCGAATGCGCCGGCAGGATCAGCCGAACCGGCTCGCCGGGCAGATATTGTGCTTTGTCAAAATGACAGGTGATTTTCTGCATTGGCTTATCCTTTCACTGCTCCCTGAGTCAGTCCGCCCACGACCGTTTTCCGCTGGAAAACCACAAACAGAACGATCACAGGGATCAGCGCCATGATCGACGCAGCAAACACCCACTCCCACCGTGTCGCATACTGTCCGTTCAGCCGCTGGAGCAGCAGCGGGAAGGTGATCATTTTCTCATTCGCACCCACCAGAACCTTCGCCGTAAAGTATTCCTCCCAGAAGCCCTGGAAGGCAAAAATGGTCATGGTGCCCACCGCCGGGGCAGAGAGGGGCAGCATTACCCGGAAGAAAATGTCCTTGTGACCGCCGCCGTCCAGCAGCACCGACTCCGCCAGCGAGCTTGGCAGGCTGCGGAAAAAGTTGCGCAGGAAGAAGGTGTGCCCGCAGACATTGGTCGCAACGTAGATCAGAATCAGTCCCGCCCGGGTGCCGATCAGGCCGTTGGGCAGACCGGGAAGCGTAAGCTGCTTAAGCACCAGAAACTGGGGGATGATATTCAAAAAACCCGGCATCATCAGCGTAAACAGGTAAACCGCAAACAGCTTGTCGCGCCCGGGAAAACGGATGCAGGCAAAGCCGTAGGCGGAGAGCGTCGAAACAAATACCGAGATCATAACGGTAATGACGGTATTGATCACACTGTTTGCCAGTGCCGTCGGGAAAATGTCCATACTGAGAATGTGCCGGTACGCCGAAAAGTCCAGCCGCGTGGGGAAAAGCTTCGGCGGATAGGGCAGCACATAGCTGAACTCCTCAAAGGAGTTCGTGATCATAAAGAAGAACGGAACGGAGAAAATCAGCAGCGATGCGATCAGAATGACCCACAAAACCGTCTGCCCGAGGATCTCCGTTGCTTTTTTGCCGCGGAGCTTCATTTCTATCCCTCCTGTTCCACGTTGTCCAGCTTGAAGACGCGATTGAGAATGATCGTCAGCGCAACGATCGTCACGGCGGAGATCATGCCGATGGCGGAAGCCTCGCCGAATTCGAACTGATTGAATGCTCTGTCATACAGCAGGTATTGCAGCACCGAGGTCTTCCCGTTGGGGTCGCCGCCGGTCAGCATCATGACCTGGATGAAGACGTTGAAGGAACCGATGATCATATTGACCATCACATAAAAGGTCGTGGGGCGAAGTCCCGGCATCGTGATATGCCAGAATTTTTTCCACAGACCCGCACCGTCCAGCTCTGCCGCCTCGTAGCGCTCCTTAGGAATTCCCTGCAATGCCGCGAGGTAGACCAGCATCGACCAGCCCACGTTTTTCCAGATGCCCATCAGCCAGATTGCCGCGTTGCCCGACCATTCCCGCAGCAGCCAGGGCACATAGTCGTCCATGACGTGGAGCACATCCACCAGCAGGTAGTTGATCAGGCCGCGGTCGGAGTTATTGAACATATACTGGAACACCAGACTGACGATGACCCACGAGGTGATGACCGGCAGATAAAAGCCGACGCGGAAGATCGTCTGCCCCCGCCTGAGGTTGTTGATCAGGTAGGCAAACAGCATTCCGCCCAGCAGAATGAACGGCACCGTCACCAGCGCGTACAGGAAATTGTTCCGGTAAGCGTACCAGAAGCGGGAGCCGCCGGACAGAACGTTCTTGAAGTTTTCCAGGCCGATGAACGTGATCTCGCCCTGTACGATTTTGTACTCGGACAGTGCGATCCGAATGGTAAAAAACATCGGATAGATGACGAACACCAGCACCAGCAGCAGGCCGGGAAGGACGAAGGGTGCTGCCGCCGCATAGGCCCGAAGGCCCTTTTTGACGGATGATTTTCCACATACCGGGGATGGTTCATGCTGCAGCAGCTTCATTGGCGCTGCCTCCTTTTTTCCAAGGGAGCGCAGAACCCTCCGGCTCTGCGCTCCTGATATTTTGGGTATTCAGAGTTTCCCTTAGGAAAGCTGCCCGTCGATCTTTGCGGCGGCGTCGTGCATCGCCTGCGCAGCGTCAGCGCCCTCTACGAAGATGCTGGTCACCATTTCACTCCAGATCTCCTGGATCGCGGCGTTGTTGGGGGAGGGAATTCTCGCTTTGGCGGATTCCATCTGCTTCATGTAAACCGACCACACGGGGTTATTCTTGACTGCGTCGTTCTCCACAAGGGACTTGAGGATGGGCAGCTGACCGGCCTCCAGCATGGCAAGCTGTACTTCCTCGCTGGTCATGAATTTCGCGAATTCATAGGCGGCGTCCTTCTGCTTGCTGGTGGAGAAAACAGCGATGTCCTCGCCGCCGACAACGGAAGCGCTGCGGCCTTCATAGGTGGGAATGGTCGCGGCAACGATGCCCTTTGCTTCGCAGTCATCATAGGAGCCGAAGTACCAGGGGCCTTCAAAGAACATAGCGTATTCGCTGTTGATGCCGTCCCACGCATCCACGGAGCCGTCCACGTCACGGATGGTGAAGATCTTCTGGTCGTGCAGCTCGATCAGCTTGTTCATGGCGGCGATGCTGGCATCGCTGTCCAGATAGCCGGTCGCCTTCGTAAAGCCGTCGTCGGTCAGCGTGCCGCCAAACAGCCAGAAGTAGGGGTACATATCCCAGTCGCCCACGCCGGAAACGTTCAGACTGTAGGTGCCGCGATCCTTGGCCGCTTCGATGAAGGCTTCCATCGTCTCGGGAACATCATCCAGACCAATTTCCTTCAGCACGTTCTTGTTGACGACTGCGGCCTTGCAGTTGGTGTCCAGCGGCAGGCCGTAATACTTGCCCTGGTAAAGATTGGTGGACAGGGGCGCGTCCAGATAATCGCCGGAAATCTCCGCGAAATCCGCGTAATCGCTCAGGGCAACCAGACCGCCCTGCTTGGCATAGGCCGCGATGTTGGCAATGTCAACACGGGCAACGTCGGGGCTCATGCCGGTGCCGAAGGAGGTGACGATCATCTCGTGGAACTGACCGCCGTCCTGGCGCACCGCGTCGATCTTGATGTTCGGATGAGCCTTCTCCCACAGCGGCAGAACCACGTCTTTAAACTGGGCTTCTTCCGCGTCGCCGTAGGTGTGCCAGAAGGTCAGAGTGATTTCTTCGTCCGCCGGGGTGCTGTCCTTTTCCGGCTCTGCCTTCTCAGTTGCCTCCGCTTTTGCGGGCTGTTCGGTCTTTCCTGTGCAGCCGGCCATGCACGCCGTCAGAAGCGCGGCGGCCAGAAGCAGCGCAAGCAGTTTTGCAAGTTTGTTTTTCATGTTGATCCTCCTTACTTTTGTTGAACGTGTTTCGGCGTACATACAGATATCCGCCGGTGAAGAAGGTCGGACAGCGTCGCGCGATGGTATTTTTCCGCCATCCGGGCTTTGCATCAGAGCTGTCGGTCGTCTATCCATATTGTACAGTTTTTTGGCGGGATTGCAATACGGTAACCCCTGTATTTTGCCTCCGCCGTTGGTCGATATGACCAACTTGCTGTGCTTATTATCCATCTTTACAGTGCATTCTGTAAATGGGCGCCGGCGACTTTATTTGTATTTCAGCGACTTTTTTGTTCCGGCAAATAAAAAAGGGCGCGCCGCAAAACGCACCCGGGAAACACCACATCTGCCTCCCAGGAAGGGGGCTGATGTGGTGCTTACGTCAGAATGGAGTTGGAATGAAGATAGTTAAGGCTAAGGCATGTCGGAATTTGTGAACGGAAATTGCTTTGCTTTTCGCGGATATGTAGACAGAGCCAACCCCCAAAACGTCTGCATCTAAAGTGCTTTTTTGCAGGTAAACATTGAGAATTTGCTGGATAATTGTTTGATTCTCTAGGATAAAATGTTAACACGATTTTTAGCAATTCCATAGATGCAAACACCCTTTGATACGCTTTTTGAACAGGCTCAGCCAGATACGGCGAAGATATTCGCAGCGCCCTTTTTGGTTTCGGACAGAATTTCAAAAAGGGCACTGCTTTTGTCACCCAGCCGGATGGGGAGGAGAATGAAGACTGCGACGGAGCAATTCAGCCCATTGCGTTCGCAGCGAATCAGAGAGACGAAGTCCGGGATTTGCACGATGTTGCCGGGGCGCTGGGCGCACAGCCGGGTATGAAGCAGCAAACATTTATTGCTGCTGGCTTTTCCGCGGGGCAGGGGAGCAAAGCCGGGGGCGCTGGCTATCAGGAGGAATGCGCACCAACCCTGAAGGCGTCTGACAGCGGCACAAATATGGTGCCAAGCATCCTATGCCTAAATGATCAGGGCGGCAGCGTTATGGGGTGTTCCGAAGACGTGAGTGGGACGCTCCGTGCTCAGGAGCATGGACACCAGCCGCTGGTCTACGAGAACCACGGCATTGATGCCCGCTATACTGGCCCTCACAGGGTAGCACCCACTGTGTCAGCACGATACGGTACGGGTGGTAATAATGTGCCGCTGGTGGAGCAGGATACGTCCGTTTACTGTATCGTCGGCAATGCCATTGACCGTCAGCCACAGAACGGCGGTAATGGGATCGGGTATCAGAGGGACATTGCCTATACCCTGACGGCGACAGATCACCACGCGGTCTTCAGCCGCCAACGGGTGGATGTGTTCACAGAGAACGAAGTGGTCAGTACGGAAAGCGCCCGGCAGCACAAGGATGCCACAGATCTGGTAGCGCAGCCTTATCAGGAGGCGGTTGGCACACTGGTTCGGTCAGACCATAAGGGCATCAGCAATCAGTATGTCGGCGACGATAAGTGCATTGTGGAATCCCCAAACTTGATTCGCCGCCTGACGCCCCTTGAGTGCGAGCGTTGAGGCCATCCCATACTTTGTGTAAACCTCGAAGGAGGTGTATAATAGAAGCACCACACAGGAGGTTTTACTATAGTCACGACGTAGGATAATGAACGGGAAAGCTGCCTGCTCTGTGAACCTGCCAAAAAAGACAGCAAGATTTTTGTGCGAAAAATTTAAGGGAAATGGTGGAAATTGCAGTACAGTTGTGTTATAATTAATTTTACAAAAAATTCATGTTTCTGCTGGCGCGGAAACGAAGAAAGAAGGATTTGTAATGAAGAGACGGCTGGTATCGCTTTTGCTGGCCATGCTGCTGGTAACGCAGATGGCTTTGCCCGCGGCAGGAGAAACGGTCGGAGAGGAATCCTTGTCAACCCAGGAAACTCTGGATGAAGAACTGCTGGAAACGGAACCGGTAGTTACCGGGGAAACAGTGGAAGAGACGACCGGGGAAACGGAGCAGGAAGCAGATTTCGAAGAGGATTCGCAGGAGACTACGGAAGCGGAGACCCTTCCGGAATCGGTGGACCCGATGGATGCTCTGCGCAGACTGCTTGAAGGCTATGCGCACACTGCGGACATAGTAGGTGGAGAACCGCTGGAAGACGCGGGCTTTTTCGCCGTTCCCGCAGTGTGCGGAGACTCGGCGGAGCTGCGTCCTCAGGTGAACGCGCCGGAGGGGGCAGAGCCTCTGTACACCTGGCTGATGCTGGGTGAAGACGGGTACGTGGAGCTGGAAAATGAGCGGGGGAAGGCCACAATCACGGTAGCTCCGGAAAGCATGGAGAGGTATGCCTGCCTTGTCAGCTACGGGGACTGCGGCGCCATCGTATTTTTCTATGCCGTAAGTGAGGTCGCGGAGCAGTCTGCTATTTCGGAGGTGCAGCTCAGCAGAGGAGAATGGATAGCCGCGATGGTGAAGACCCTTTCCCTCACCGTGGCAAAGTCCCAGTATCCTGACAACTATTACAGCGACATTTCGGAAGACAGCCCCTATTATGACGCCATCATGACTGCGACCGCCTATGGCCTGATCGCGGTCACTGAGGGAACGCCTTTTGAGCCGGACGCGTCCGCGACACGGAACTTTGCGGCGGAGACCGCCGTATTTCTTGTGGGCTTCCAGAGCAACGGCAGTGCCGATTTCGCGGATATAGGACAGTGTTCCAACCCGACCGCCGCAAAAGTTGCAGTTGAACGGGGGTGGATCGCCCTCTCTGGCGGGAAATTCTGCCCGAATCAGGAGATAACGGCGGCAGAGAAGGACGCCATTCTGGCGGATTGTCTGGCTGTGCGCGAGAGCACGAAGGTAGACCGCTACTACGACAGCCAGTTTAATTTTAAGAAAAACGTTCTGGCCTTTGGCCAGGATACCGCTACGGAGCGCGTTGACGATAACACCGTGAAGATTTACGAGCCGGACGCGTCGATCCGTCCCGGTGACCTGTTCGCGGTGTATACTTGGGAAATCCCCACTGTCTTTAAGGCGGAAACGGTCACAAAACAGGAGGACTGCCTGCTGGTGACCGGTCAGGTTCAGAAGCTGGAAGACAATGTGGACAGCATGGATGCCCAGGGCAGCGTGGATGTAAATCTTCTGGATGTTCAGCCTGCTGAGGGCGTTACGGCCACCTATATTTTTACCGACCGGACGCAGACCAAGAGCCTGAGCTATGCTCGAGCGATGGTTGCCCGCGGGCAAAAGCAGATCAAGGATGTTGTCCTTAACAAAACAGTCAGCATAGGCAAAAATATCAATATTCAGGTCACAGGACTTCTGTCCGAACTGGTTGTTGATTATCGGTTGAATGCTATGCCCGGTAAGGCGGATATTCTGGTGGCTCTGAGCGGAAAAGAGTCCATCACAGTCAGCGGGGATGCTTCTGTAAATTGGAGCGAAACGCTGGCATATCTGCCAATTTATGAAATCGGTTCTTTGGAGATCACGTCGAGTTTAAAGGTGGAGGCCGACATAACTTCGACAACCTCCGGAAGATTCCGCGTCGGTGTTTCCTATACATCCAGCGATGGACTGCAGGCTATTCGGGAATATGTTCCGGAAAGCTTCACTCTGGACGCGGAGACTAAAGGGACCATGAGCGTTCGTGCGCAACTGGGGCTGGCGGATTGGTTCCCCATAGTCTCGGGCTATGTTTACGCGGATGCCGGCTATACGGTCGAAGCGCTCAGAAATACAGTCAGCGGCAGAACCCCGGAGACCTGTATTGAACTCAGCAGTTGGACATTTGTGACGATCGGGTATTACACGTCTGTCTATGATCCATGGGACGGCATTGACGAAACGTACCGCGGCACCTACCCAATCTATGACAAGACCAACAGCCCGGAGCGGGTCATTTTCCATTATGAAGATGGGATCCTTGTCCCGGAATGCACGGTGCCGGATAATGAGTTCTCCCGCTATGGCACGCCCTCCGACTCCCGCTTTGGCAGCGGCAGCTGGAACCTGGGCGGAAACACCGGCCGCAGAAGCAACGGTGAGACCTTCAAGATTTTTACATATACTCTGGACAAGAACGAAAACGCTACTATTACGGGGTATAACGGGAATGCGTCGGCTTTGAGTATTCCGGCAACGATTGATGGGCACCCGGTGGTGACAATTGGGTCCTCCGCGTTCTCGGGACGGACGGGGTTGCAGGCGGTGTATATTGCGGACAGCGTAACAGAAATTGGATACTACGCGTTTAAGGATTGCAAGTTATTGAAAACAGTGAAACTATCCAAATCCTTAACGTATATGTATTATGGGGCCTTTGAGAACTGTGTTTCCCTCACTTCCATAGAGATTCCTAAAAGCCTTCAGGAAGCGGATTGGGGAAGCAGTACACATGGCCCATTTAGAGGATGTACTAATCTTTCTACGGTTACTTTTGAAGATGGTGCAACTGAAGTAGCTAGGGGTTTATTTGAGAGTTGTCCGGGCCTGACAAGTATTGTCATTCCGGATACGGTTACAGCTATTGAAGGAGAAACGTTTGCAAATAGTGCCTTGAAAGAGGTCGTGATAGGGAGCAGTGTAACAAGCATTGGATATAATGCTTTCTATGGAACTGGGATTACAGAGGTTGAAATTCCGGACAGTGTAACAGAAATTGAATATAATGCGTTTAAGGATTGCAAGTTATTGAAAACAGTGAAACTATCCAAATCCTTAACGTATATGTATTATGGGGCCTTTGAGAACTGTGTTTCCCTCACTTCCATAGAGATTCCTAAAAGCCTTCAGGAAGCGGATTGGGGAAGCAGTACACATGGCCCATTTAGAGGATGTACTAATCTTTCTACGGTTACTTTTGAAGATGGTGCAACTGAAGTAGCTAGGGGTTTATTTGAGAGTTGTCCGGGCCTGACAAGTATTGTCATTCCGGATACGGTTACAGCTATTGAAGGAGAAACGTTTGCAAATAGTGCCTTGAAAGAGGTCGTGATAGGGAGCAGTGTAACAAGCATTGGATATAGTGCTTTCTATGGAACTAGGATTACAGAGGTTGAAATTCCGGACAGTGTAACAGAAATCGAATATAATGCGTTTAAGAACTGTAAATCCTTGAAAACAGTCAAATTGTCAAAATCTCTGTCTAGCATGTACTACGGTGCCTTTGAAAACTGTGTTTCTTTGACATCTATAGAGATTCCCAAGAGTTTACAAGTTGCAGATGTCTATAGTGGAACGTCATATGGTCCCTTTAGAGGCTGCAGCAATTTGACAACCGTAACCTTTGAAGAAGGTGCAACAGAGGTAGCTAGAGGCCTATTTGAAGGCTGCCCCGGTCTAACCAGCATCGTTATACCGGATACGGTCACAGTTATTGAAGGGTATGCATTCGCAAACAGTGCCTTGAAAGAGGTCGTGATAGGGAGCAATGTAACAAGCATCGAGTACAATGCTTTCTATGGAACTGGAATTACAGAGGTTGAAATTCCGGACAGTGTCACAAAGATTGAATCCAGTGCATTTATGAACTGTTTCTCCCTCGAATCCGTCACCCTCTCCGCATCCCTCACCAGCTTGGGCACCTATGTTTTCGAGAACTGTGAAAAACTCCAGTCCATCTCGCTCCCGGATCGGCTGACGACCGTTCCCAGTGAAACCTTCCGGGGTTGCTCTGCCTTGGAAACTGTTACCCTTGGAAACAGTGTAACGAAAATCGATACATCTGCTTTCCGGAGCTGTATTGCTCTGCGTGAGATCACGATTCCCGACACCGTCACCACCATCGGCAACAGCGCCTTCCGTAACTGCGATGCACTGGTGAAGATCGTCATCCCCGACAGCGTGACCTCCTTCGGCACCTACGTTTTCTACGACTGCGACAGCCTGACGGATGTGACCCTGAGCGGAAACATGACCAGCATTCCCCAGTATACCTTTGGAGACTGCGATGTTCTGGAAGAGATCGTGGTTCCCCGGCGGGCCACCAGCATCGATGGCTATGCCTTTGCCAATGCGGTAAAATTCCATGCCATCACCATCCCCAGAAGTGTTACTTCCATTGCCTCCAACGCTTTCAGCTATCCTCAGAAGCTGACGATCTACGGCGTGGCAGGCACCTACGCGGAGACCTTCGCAAACGAGAAGGGCATCTCCTTTGTGGACAAGCAGGTAAGCGCCGAATCCGTATCCTTGAATGCCAATGAAATCAGTCTGGCCAAGGGGGCCACGCAAACTCTGCTACTCTCTATTTCCCCTGTGGACTGCACAGACGCGGTAAGCTGGAAGTCCAGCAATACCAGCATAGTAACAGTCGGCGATACTGGCGTTCTGAAAGCAACCGGGATCGGCACGGCGACGGTTAAAGTAGTGGTCGGCAGCAAGAGTGCCAGCTGCAAGGTGACCGTCTACCAGCCGGTGACCTCTATTTCTCTGAACCGGACCTCTTTGAGCATGGGGGCCTTGGATATGTTCCAGCTGACGGCCTCCGTAAGCCCCAGCACGGCGGTAAACCGGGACGTGACCTGGTCTTCCAGCGCGCCTCAGGTCGCTTCCGTTACGGATAACGGCTTTGTGACGGCGCTTGGGAAAGGTACGGCGACGATCACGGTAAAGGCGGCGGACGGCAGCGGCGTTTCCAGAAGCTGCTCTGTCACGGTAACAAACAGCGCCTATATTGCCGGGACTGTTTCGGAACTGGAAAGCCCCCACCCCTACAAGGACAGCTGCACGGACGTGTGGATGTACACCATTCAGAATGCCAAGCAGCTGAAGGTGACCTTTGATAAGCAGACGGAAATGGAGGACGGGTTCGATTACCTTCTGATACAGGACGGAACCGGCAACCTTGTGCTGAAGGCTACCGGCACGGAGCTGGCAGGCCAGAGCATTATCGTGCCGGGGGATACCCTGCGCATCCGGATGCAGTCCGATGACAGCGGCAACGCCTGGGGCTTCAAAGTGACCAATGTGCAGTCCACCAAGCCGGACTGTGCCCACGTCTCGGACAGCGGCACGGTCACAACAGAACCCGGCTGTGAAACTGCCGGCGAAAAGACCTTTGCATGCACAAAATGCGGTGAGACGATCCGTCTGGAGGAGATCCCTGCTTTGGGTCATCAGGAGACGGTCACCAAAGCGGCAAAGGCAGCGACTTGTGGGGAAACGGGTCTGACAGAAGAAAGAACCTGTGCACGCTGCAAGAAGGTCACGCAGCCTCAGACGAAAGTCCCCGCGCTGGGACATGACTGGGCCGAAACGGACTATCGGTGGGAAAGTGAGTATTCCGGCTGCACCGCGCAGGCGGTGTGCAGGCGGGACGGGACGCATGTCCGCTCCGCAGACGCCATTGTGGAAAAGATGGTTGTGGAGCCGACCTGTGCGGAGAATGGCAAGGCCACCTACACTGCCGTCTTCTCTGTGGATTGGGCGCAGTCGACGTCCCATACGGAAATACTGTCGGCTTTGGAGCATATCCCGGAAATTGATGAGGCAGTTGAACCGGGCTGTACGGAAAGCGGCTGGACAGAGGGCAGCCACTGCGCGCTATGCAAGGAAGTCCTGACAGCGCAGACGGAGATTCCGGCATTGGGTCACCGCTGGTCTGAAGGCACAGTTACGGGCAATGATCCGCAAACCGGCTATCCGATTGTCCATTTCGTGTGCGAGGCTTGCGGTGAGGAAAAGGACGAAACCGGTACGGTCGCAGTCATTCAGGGATCGGAACAGCTGCTTTCCGGAACGAGTGGAACGTATACCGCGAGCATTCTGCCGGAAACCGGCGGAAAGCCCAGCTACGTCTGGAGCGTGAATCCGGAGGATTCTGCCTATGTCAAGCTCCAGACAGCGAGAAATAATATTGCGGGTATCACAGTAAGTGCGCTTAAAGGATTGACGGAGAGCCATACCATTACGCTTTATGCCCATTCCGATGACGCCATGGTAGACGCGCAATTCCAGATCCAGCTTGTTCCGCAGGTGGCAGAGCTGCAGATCGTGTCGGAAGCCGGAACGGTGACCGGCAGGTCTGTTTCTGTGGATTTGAATGACGCGCAGGCGAGGGAAGTGTCTTACCGGGCAACTTTCTGTCCGGGGGATGCTCAGGCAGAGATTCAGTGGACCTGCAGTGATGTAAGGGGACAGAAGTGTACATTTGACACGGAAGCGGACGGTACGCTGAACATTCATATGAATGAGAATGCGGCTCTGGGCGTGGTGACCTTTAACGCAAAGGATATATATTCCGGAAAAACCGCTGCGGTAAAGCTTAGTACTACCCGCATTTCCAACGGGGTTACCATTCTGGCACCGGCAGACGGGGACACCATTGGCAGTGGCAAGAATGTAAAATTGGATGCGGTGCTGCGGGGAAATCCGAAGGATAAGAGCGTTGTATGGAGCATTCCGGAGGAATACGGCTCTTACGCAGTGATAAGCGGCAAAACGCTTAAGGCTCTGGACGTGGCGCAGCCCCAGCAAATCGCGGTGGAGGTTCGGGCAAAGGACGGAGGAGCCTCCGAGACGGTATGGCTGACGGTACTTCCCCGTGCAATATCTTTGGGACTGACGCTGGATGGCGAACCTGCTCCGGCGAGCAAAACCATCTATCTGAACGAAACTGCCGGTATTACACTGGAAGCTGAGTCGCGACCTGCCGCCGCCGGGTGTCAGATTAAGTGGAAAGGCCTGAATGAGAGTTTCGCGGATTACGAAACAAACGGGAATGTGTTGGTGGTCCGGAATCTCAAGAAAACCGGAACCTTGACAATTACGGCGCAGAACAATGATTCTGGCACCAAAAAGGCGACTATAAGGCTGATTATTGCCAAGTATCCGGAGAGTGTTCAGATATTGGATACAAAGGGAGGACAAATTTCGGCACCCATATCCGTCGCCGGAAACGGAAGGTACACTTTCAAGGACAGTGCGGCTGTTTCTAAGGATCGGAGCATTACCGAGAAAAATGTGGTATGGAGCGTGGATCAGCCTGAGTATGCCACCATTGACAGGGGTAGGCTGACGGTGAGACCCTTCGCCGGAGAAACTCCGGTTGTCCTGACTGTCACGGCTGCTCTGCAGGTCAATCCGAATATTTCGGACAGCGTCTCCGTAATACTCCAACCGAACCTTCAAAAGGAAGTACGCATTTATCGCGACGGCAAAGATGAGACAGGGTTAACAATCCCGCTTTCAATCGGGGCAAGTGAAATTGATCTGTCCGCCCAAGTCGTTGGTTGTGAAGGGGCGGTACAATGGAAGAGCAGCAATGGAAACATCGCCCGTGTAGATGGAGAAGGCGTAGTGAAACTGCTGAAAACGGGCAGCGTGACCATTACTGCAATGGTCGGAAACACTTCCGTCAAGGCAAACGTGAAATTGAACATCACCAATCCGGCAAGCAGGGTGGACATTATCGGCGCGGAAAGTGTCGGCGGAGGAAAAATGCTGAAACTGACCGCTCAGGTCATAGGAGACGTGCAGGATCTTGCTCCCGCGGCATATAAAGTTCTCTGGTCGCTCGCACCGGGGGACGAAGCATATGCTAGCATCAGTGCTTCCGGCGTACTGAAAGCAGAAAACGTGCTCACACGGCATACCGTGCAAGTTTATGCGGCAGTGAATGGAAGCGACGTGGAACCTGCGTCCCATTATGTAACGATTTGCCCGATTACTACGGGAATAACACTGCAAAGCGTTATCGGTGACACTGTGGATATTCGGAGTACGCAGCAGGTTCTCCTGCGTGCGAACTGCCAGCCGGCATTGGCCAGTCAGAGCGTAGCGTGGTCCTGCAGCAACAAAGCGGTAATCGTTCGGGATGATGGAACATTATTGCTTCCGGCAGATATCAAACCGGGGACAATTACGGTTACGGCGGCAGCTATGGATGGCTCCAATAAGAGAGCGTCCATCCGACTGAATTTGGTTCGCAGAATGACAGATGAGGATCTGATTATTCCGGAAAGGCTGGACATAGCGGGTGGGGCTTCGATCAAAATCCCCGTGTCGATCGCGAATGCTTCCAATAAGCAGCTGGATTGGAGTATTGACAGCACGGCTTGGGCATCCATAAGAAACGGAACGTTGAGGACCCAGAAAGTGACGGGGCAAAAAACAGTGTACGTTACCGTGTCGGCGAAGGATGGAAGCGGCGTAAGCAAGACCTGTCAGGTCGTAATTTATCCCCAGACAATCTCTGTGGGCATATTTAATGGCAGTCAGGAGGTTACAGGAACGACGCTGAAATTCTCAGATGGCATGCAGCTGCGTGTTGCCAGCCGACCCTCTGTGTCTTTGCAGAACTGGACTATCAAAACAAGCAATGCGGCCATTTGCTGTGAAGTCGATGATTATGGAACCATAACGTTCAGCAGAGATCCGAATAAAAAAATATCCTCCAATACCAAGGTGACGGTCACAGTAACTGCGAATGACGGGAGCAGAAAGACTGCCAGAATAACGATTATCGTTTAGTAGCCTGTGTTTGCAGAGTGATGTGGAGAGAAACTTTTTGAAAGAAAAAATGCGGACCAATGGCCTTGGCCATTGGTTCCGCATTTTGTAAGCGCTCAATAACCAACCGTTTGTTAGCGCTCAATAGTAAACGCTTAACCATCGGTACTGATAGATAATGTATAATAAGTTGCGCAAATTGAGAAGAGCAAAAAAAGAAGACATAGCTCGCAGGCTCTGGTAGAATGAAGTTACCACACAAACATTCGAAAGGAGACAGCAAAC
>ERZ779888.1753-NODE-1753-length-20104-cov-6.881241_pt1 | contig 20104 bp, 16 predicted proteins | sample MGYA00511245_ERZ779888 | MGnify/ENA primary metagenome ERZ779888 (study PRJEB29588, sample SAMEA2155255) | human gut metagenome | biome: human gut; feature: human-associated habitat; material: faeces | place: Denmark | collected 2008/2010 ...
TGTTAAGCCTGTCGCTAGCGTTCATCCTGAGCCAGGATCAAACTCTTCGTTGTTGATTGTATCTTATTTTTACTTCTTCTCGGAAATAATGTCTTGAATACGACCGTGCACCTATTATATAAGGTGTCGGACACAACCGATTAGCTGAAACCCGTCTCTCCGGTATTTGAATCGCTGATTTACTGTTTCGTCTTTAACCTGTCATTCGGAATCTTGACGAGAGGCTCGGTTCCTTGTTACCTTGCTTCTCTAATGCATTTGCATTTGTCAAAATCTTCCTTTTCGCAAATATTTCAATGATCTCACGCCACTCACTCGCGGCTGTTTCAGTCTTGCTTTCAGACCCGTTTTGTTTTTGAGCCAAAAGCGATGCAAAGTTACGACCATTTTTTGAACTGTGCAAATTTTCAAGCATTTTTTTTGAAAACTTTTTTCAGCGGTGGGCTCCGTCGGAGCGTCGGCCAGGGTCGTTTTCCCTTTTGCGGTTGCAAAGGTACTGCTATTTGCCGAACTGGCAAAATATTTCACAGGAAAAATTCAAACAAATTTTCACAGATTTTCACACACAGCTGGCGCCCAACCACTTACACCAAAAACTTTTTCACGCACCAAAACCGCCCCAAAAAAGCAATGTGCGAGCCGTCCCACGACCCACACATTATATTATATAGAAAACGAATTTTTAGCTATTTTTTCTCGGTGCCGTTATTTGGCAGTTCTTTGATGTAAACATCTTGCTGCGGGAACGGAATTTCGATGTTATGCTCTTGAAGAGTTTGGTAAATCACCTCCTTCACATGAGCAATAAATTTCACTTTTTCCACAACGAGCACCCAAATGGCAACATTCAAATTCACGCTGCTGTCGCCAAAATCGCTAAAAAGCACCAGCACATCGTGTCCATTGTGCATGTCCATCACATTGCGGCCGTACTTGTCGGTATATTGCAGGCGCAGCACCGCATCACGCAAAATTTTGCGCACTTGCTCCACATTCACGCCGTACGCAACGCCAACAGGTACTTTTATCAACTCGTAGGAGTTGTTGCGCGTAAGGTTACGGAAATTGTTGGCAAATAATGTGGAGTTGAGGAACGACATCACGCAGTTGTCGTTGGTGACCACCTGCACACTCTGGTAAGTGATGCTCTCCACCTTTCCTTGCACGCCATCGCACTCAATCCAGTCGCCCACACGCAGACGGCCAGCCATCAGCGATATGCCATAGAAGAAGTTGTTGAGCAAGTCTTTCATTGCAAAACCGATACCAGTTGCCAAACCTGCCGTGACGAGCGAAATGCCCGATTTCGGAATCTTGAGCAAAATAAATGCCAAAATCACGAAAAGTCCCCACACGATGATACCTATCACATTGTAGCCCAAAGTGAGGTTAATTTCGTTGGGTCGCACCGTTTCTTTGCCCGTCTTGCGACGCAAACGTCGATAACTGAAGAAGCGGAACAACGCCTTGAACAGATAGTTGAAGTAACGGAACAGGAAGAACGCCGCCGCCAAAACCACCAATTTGGCTATTGAGAGCTGGATGACATTCGGAATGTCGAAGAAATTATAAAGGAATATGTCGCGGCACGTTTCCGACAGGTTGAACACATTGGCAGCCAGCCAAATGCTGAGCAGTAGCGTGTAGGCACCGGTGATGGGCACAAATGCCATGTGAATGAAGTCGAAAAACCAAGTGCGATAAATGTAGTCGCCATTACGCAAACCCTGGGCTATCTCGCTCAATTTTGCGCCACCAGCGCGCAGGGTGTCGTAGAGACGCGCCTTCTCGTAGATGTCGAGCAGTCGGAACAACGCAATCACGCCTTGAATGGCTGTGAGCTGGAACAACCACCAAATCACCACCTCTACCGACATCAAAGTGCGGCCAAACCAAGTGAGCAAGGTGGCTATCAGTATCACAGCAAACGAGAGCCACGCATAAATGCGGTCGGTCGGCGGCAGCTGTGGCTCGGAAGTGAGTGGATCGTCGATTTCTGCTTGCGCTGGTGCCTTCTTGCGAACTTTGAGCACCGATGCCAACCCCTTAGCCACAATGGTGTCGTCGGCCACAAGGGCTTCAATCTGCTTTCTGATGGTGCGCTCTTTCCTTCGCTCCTCTGCCTCGTTCACCTCTATCACCACGCCATCATCGTCGTCGGTCTCGTCATCTTCTTCTGATTGCTCTTCAGCATCGGCGGCAATGATTTCGCTCTCACGCAGTTTGCCGGAGTGGCGGCGAACGGCGCGCCATTGCCATACGAGGAAAAACAGCACGATGGGTGGAAACACCAAGTTGACCACGCTATTCGGAATAAACACGATGCGGAAAAGAATAATCACCAAACCAAGCACCAGCATTGGCATATACACGCAGAAGCCGTGCCTCATCTGATTGTAGCGCAAGCGAAGCAGCAGCGAGAAGGTGATGGCTACCAGCAGCACGGCATAATCCACCAACAGGTGCGATGCCATGATGAAGAAATTGTTGTAAAGGCGGCCGCGCAGCAGCATGATGGTGACCACAAACAGCAATGCCGCCATGGCAAACATCACAGCGGGCTTGATTTTGTCCATTTTCGCAAAACGCATCGCACGCACCTCATTGGTGCCGAAGTTAACCCACTTCAACCTCTTCAAAACATAATAGAGCAACTTGGTAAGCAAAAAGCCCAAAACAAACGACAACACAAGATAAAAGACCACAAAGATTACGAAGCCCACAATCACGGAGCCTCGCCACTGGCTCTTGGCAAAGCGCGATTCATTGCCAAGGTTGTATTTGTTGGTCACATCGAGCTTGGCCCGGTCGATGTTGTGGCCGAAATTGCCCAAAATTTCGAAATAAGTGCTGCCGTTGTCACGGAAAATAGAACTTTGAATATCGTCGTAGCGCTTTTGCGCATAGGTGTTCAGTTTCCCCAAAATGGTTGACACGTGCGAGAAAGCGATGCTGTCGGCAGTAATCAGACGCTGCGTTTTCACAATATTGTCGCGAAGTTGCATGGCGCTTTGAATACATGCGGCACGGTCGGCTTGTGCGGAAAGCGAAAGCGTGTCGGGCGTGTGAAGTCGGCGTTTGCCTTTCATTTGAATCAAGGCAGGCGGCAGACATTTCAAACTGAAAATCAGTCCATCGTAACGCTTGATTTCACTGTTGATTCGAGCATTAATCAGGTCGTATGGCTTTTTGTTGACCGTCATAAAGTTGCGATACAGTTCCGTGGCCTCATTGCAGGCGTAAGTGAGGTCGAACACATAATCGGGATTTTGCGAATACAGCATCAGCGACACCTCGCCACACCGGTCCATAGTGGATTTCAGCGTTCTCTTCTGACTCGCGTTATACTGGCGGTACAGCGCCATGTTCTGCTGCTGCTTCTTGATGGCCTGGTCGAGCTCGCCACGAAGCACTACCAGAGCCTCGTCAAGATTTTTCTCGTTCAGTACAGCTTTCGATGGCACCGCCAGCATCAAAGCGCACACCACCAATAATATCTTCTTCATCATGTGATTTACTTTTTTAAATCCTTGACTTATTCAGCCGAGGCGGAAAACTAAGCGGAGACGGCCGTCTTTGTAGCGGGTGCTACTGATGCGGAAAGCACCGATTTCGGCAGTGTGCCTCACATGGTCGCCAGCGCACAAGCAGTGGTCGTAGTCGCCCACGCTCACCACACGCACCACATCGGAGGCACCATCGGGCAGTCGCTTCAGGTCGAAGCGGTCAGCAGCCTCTTGCTGGGTAACGAAACTGAACGTAACGGGCATGTCGGCGGCAATCACCTCGTTGACGCGCGCCTCAACGGCAGCCACTTCCTCGGCAGTGAGTGCGCGAGGGAAATCGTAATCGAGTTTCGACTTGGTGCGCTCCACATGTGCGCTCACGGCACGGCCGCAGCCAAACATCTTCACCATTGTGCCGTTTAAAATATGCTCTGCTGTGTGCATTGGCGGATATTCCGCCTTGTTATGCTGATTCAGTACTGGTTTTTCTTCCATAAAGAAATATTTATAATACTTAGAGTTTATAATCAGATGATACATTGGTCGATGGCATCGAAACATGCCAAAGGCATGTCCCTACGTTTGGACGAAATCGCTATTTCTCCCCCACTACTGCTTCATCAGTTTTTTGGCGGCGGCGAGGCATTTGCGGCGGTCGCGGTCGGTGAACTGGGGGTGACGGAAGGTGCCGGCTTTTTGTATGGTTTTCACCGTTTTGAAGCCGCTCCAACCCAAAATTTCCTTCAATGCGCGCACCACGCCACGAGTTTGGTTGGCGAGGATATTGAAAGGCCACATCGTGCTCGATGCCGTGACTATCACGCAGCGTTTACCCTTGTGCAAGGGTTTTGGCACGGCGAGGCTGTTCTCCCCCATCATGCCATACACGATGCGGTCGAAAAGCAATTTGAGTGTGCCGGGCATGTTGCCCCAATAGCATGGCGCACCCACCACCAGTGCATCACAAGCCTGAATAAAGGCGAGCACACGCTGGGCATCGTCGGCAGGCAGCACGCATTTGAGCGAACTTCGGCACTTCATGCACGCCATGCAAGGCTTCACGCTCAGGTTTTGCACCCATACGCTCTCCACCTCAGCACCCTGCGCCTCGCACTCCTGCTGAATCACTTGAAGCATGGTGGCGATATTGCCGCCAATGCGTGGACTTGCATTCAGAATCAGAATTTTCATTTCCGTATCTTCATCATTAACGTGCAAATGTAATAAAAAAACACGGGATGGCAAATTTGGAGAAGGAGTTAAGACGTTAAGAAGTTAAAGAAGATTTTTTGGGAAGTTAAGAAGATTATTTTGGAAGTTAAGAAGTCAGGAAGTTAAGAAGTTAAGACGATGGCTTTGTGGCATGGCGCGAAAGAACAAAAAAAAGACACCTATTTAATCCATTAAATCCTATTTTCACCTATTTTAATTTTATGGTGATAAATGGATAGGAATGGATTAAATAGGTGTATTGATTTCGAACTTATCGGACTTATCAGACTTATCGGTCCCCTAACTCGTTAACTCGTAGACCTGTTGACTCGTTGACTTTTTCACCCCACGGCACCTTCTGGGCCCCATTGGGCGGTGAGTTCGTTGAGGTATTTCTTTGCAGAGGCATCGGGCATCTCTTGAATGGCATCGTAAAGCACGCTCTTGTCGATCCATTCCTTTGTGATACATTGGTGGAGTGCTTCGATGAGTGCCGCAGGCTTGTGCACCGCAATGTATTGCAGCAACTGCTGAGTGCGGCCTCTCATAAAGTTCATCACCATAGTCATCACTGGCTCTTTGGTATTCTCGCGGTTGAAGTATGTACTTGCCAAATTGTCGAGCGTGGCGAGTGCCTCCATATCGTTGTAGGAGTAGTAGTTCACATCGTAAATCAACTCCACTTCGGGAGTGGGTTCGTAGTATTCACCTGCTTGCTTGCCCTTCAGAGGCTTGACGTCAATTTTGTTGAGTTTGATGATGCCGTCGGCTGTGATTGCAAAATTGTAGTCACGCTCCTGGCTCCATACAGATTTTCCATCTAAATTGCGACCATTTTTGCGATGCAGCACGAAGCCGTCGGCACTGAATGTGGCACGGCAATGGTCGTAGGTTTGAATCTGACCTTCAATGTTTTCGCCGTCCCATTCCTGGGTAAACTCCCACGATGGCGTGGTGGCAATATCGCGCAAGTCGCCCTTTTCGGCATTGTAGGTGGCGAGAATCAACTCGTGTCCATCACCCACTTCGTGCCAGAACACCAGCATCACATTGTCGGCAAAAGCCTTAGCACCCACCACAAATGGTGCGCCGCCCTCGCCCAAGTCGATGAGCGGAGCGCCGCCGAGCAACTGTTTCACCTGCTTGTCGGTGAGCCTCACCTCCTTGCCCTGCCCTGCATCGGTGGCAAAGATTTTGGTATCGTACTCCGTGCCGATAGCCACCTTGCTCACATCCAGCCCCATGGCTTTGAGGAATGGCACTTCGGCAAGATTCACAGCCTGCTGTGGCTGCTCGCTCACTGCATTACTCGCCTCTGATTTAGAACCTTTACATGCTGTTGCCATCATCAAACTACATACGATTAAGGCCAAGATTATCAATCTATTCATAATCATTATTGGTTTTCAATTAGTTAATAATAATGCAAATATAAACATTTTTCCCATTTCCACCAAAAGCCCCCGAAAAAGTGCAAGCATCTTTTTTCGGTTTTAGTGAAAGACAGGGAGGATTATATATATAACTAATGTGGTGCTTCTCTGTTTTTCAGAAGACGCACCACATTGGAAAGGGGTATTATTATTGGATTATTTTTCTTCAGGGAATTTGTTGGGATATTGGAGAGGCTGGCGGGGGCGGCGAAGTGCACGCACTATCAGCCACACGCCAAGGGCGATGAATGGAATGCTCAGCAACTGGCCCATGTCCATACCGCACATGGCGCGCATTTCCACTTCCCATGGCTCTTGCACATTCTTCACAAACTCCACCAAGAAGCGCGCGCCGAAAATGCCGAGCATAAACACGCCGAAAATCAAGCCCGGTCGCTCTTGCTCATTGCGCTTCCAGTAGAGCCACATCACCACAGCGAATGTAATCAAATATGCGAGTGCCTCGTAGATTTGCGTAGGGTGGCTTGGCACAGAGAATTGCGCCTCGGCACCTGCAAGGTATTGAGGAATGTTTTCAATAAATCGAAAGCCCCAAGGCAGGTCGGTGGGTCCGCCGTAAATTTCGTGGTTAAACAGGTTGCCCATACGAATCAGCGCAGCCACCACGCCCACAGGCACCACCACACGGTCGAATGTCCAGAGCATGGAGCGCTTGGTCACTAATTTGCTGTAGAGCCAAATGGCAAACATGATGCCCAGCACGCCACCATGGCTTGCCAAACCGCCTTCCCAGATTTTGGGAATGTCGGCAAGGTGATGGCTGTAGTATGCCCAGTCGTAGAAAATCACATGTCCCAGTCGGGCACCCACCACTGTGGCTACAATCACATATATAAAGAGTTTCGACACCCACGATTCGGGCACGCCTTCGTGGCGGAACTCACGCCACACCACTTCGTAGCCAAACCAGAAGCCGATGGCAAACATCAGCCCATACCAGCGCACGGTCACGAAACCACTATAAATCTCAGGACTCGCAGTCCAAGTAATAAAGTCAAGCATATTTAAAAATTCAGATTTTCAACCAATTTAAAGCCTTTTCTTTTATACCCTCAAACCAAATGCGCTCATCGCCACACTCTGACGCAAGTTTTTCGGAATATTCAAAAAGTTTCTTCACATGTGATGGAGTGGGCGTAAAATCAACATTATAACTATCTTCCACCATTTTTTGAAAAAGATTTAATGGCATAGGAATGATTACTGATTTCCCTCCATAAAAAGAGATGTTCACATTATGGAGTGCGAAAAAATGAGCAATACACGCATCATTAATTGAGGGAGCCACAAACAAACCATAACAAGGCTTATTCATCGCCTTCTTCATTTTTCCCAAATGGCGGCATACAGGTTCTCCTTCCATTTCATATTGTCGTTGCCCACTTGCCATTGTCACTTCCACCGACAGCATAAAATCGCCATAATCACAAACAATATCCGAAATATTGCCTTGTGCGGTGGATAGTGGCTTACCAAAGTCGTCAAAGTTTAAGTTCGCTTTTATCTCTCCACCGTCAAGCATCGTCATCGCACGCCAGGTGTTCCATTCCAGCATCAATGGGGCATCATATAGTTTTCCTTCCACTATTTGCCTAAATGTGCTTTGAATTTCGTCATACAGCCGATAGTCCTTAATTTCCCCTACCTGCTTGATGAGAGTTTCAGATTTTCTTTGCGCTATCAGTTTGTCGAGCATATTTTTCAAGGCAGTGGTATCAGCATCTTGCTTCACGTTTGCATCAGGAAACTCCTTGCGTAGTTTTGTGATAAGCCTTTGTCTATCATCAGTTAACAGCAACGGAGTGTTTGCGTTTCCAAGATATGTGACATAGTTTTTTTCATCATCAACAAAGCAAGGCTCACGGTTTACCGATTGCAAAATGTAGTCCACATCTTCTACACGCTCTGGCACAATGCTTAACGATTTTCCCACATGCGACACATTCACAAGCCCCGTCGCACGCAAATAACGGAAGCACGCATCAGCATAATCTCGCATATTCCCTGCCTGTGTTTTGAGGAATTTCTCCAAAGACGCGTCTTTGCTTTCACGCGTTTTTATGTCACCTCTTGCGATTCTCTCTCTAAAGATATTCGCAAGTTCATCATACAAATACTTGGTTTTAAATTTCCTATAGCTCCCATCGTGTTTGGTTTTTGCTATACGAAACTTTTCTATTTTATGAACTATTTTGTCAAAATCGTGCCAATCTGTGAGCTGCATTCCAAACATTTGCAACTCATCAAACCGCAACATTCCCAATTTTCGCACCAATCGAAGCATCTCTAAATAAGGCTTCACACAAAAAGAGGCAGCTTTTTCTGTGGGTTTATGAAAAGGCGATGGCACTTGAAATTTAAGCATTTGACGCAAAAGCACCTCGTCTTTTCGCGTAGTGCTTAGCAATGCCTTCCCTGCCTGAGTGAGCGAAATGTATGGCGAGAGGTTCACAAGTCCCAACGACTTTGGTGCACGGTTAATTCTGTCACGAGCACTCAACGCTGGATCGTTCTCCCCCTTTCCGTTAAAGAATTGCTCTTCGCGAAGAATGTCCATAAAAGCCAGTTGAGTGCTTTTATTCCATACTTGACCAGAAAAATGCTTAACCAGGAGTTCTATTTCCGGTATCATCTTTTCCGGTGTTCGGGGAGAAGTCGTCAAAAACAATACTTTACTATCTATTCGTGCCATAAGGTTCACTTGCTTCAAACAATCTTAATTGAGAAGGTTCTCTCTCTGGATAGAGCATCGGTGTGGCTTGATTGCGAACGTCGTTCCAAGTCCTTTTATAGTTAGATACCACGATATGCCGAGCGGCAGATTTGAATCTATTTCGAATATTCACCGAATAGTTCTTCTCGTATTCTCCTACAATATATCCCTTGTAAAGTTCTTCTGTCAATGCAGTCCGTCCAATAACCATCAGCGCTTTACATGGCAAGTTGACAAAATCGTTCGCCAATTTCTTGTGGCTCTCCTCACCGAAACCATCTTTGTATTCTTCATTTCCATAATCAGAAAACACACAATCATAAGGAGGGTCAAGAAAAACGAAATCATCTTCCTTGCACATATTGAAAATGTTGCTATAATCCACATTATACAGTTCAGCGCGTTGTAATAGCTCACTGTGATAAAGCGTTACGGATTTGGTGTTAAGATGCTTATAACGACCATAAGGCACATTATACTCGCCAAGAGCATTGTAACGAATCATGCCTGAATAAGCAGTCTTGTTGATGTAATAATACAATAAGGCATCAGAATACTCTTTGTTGCCCTTGCCATTAAACATGTCGCGAAGCCGATAATACAATTCCTCGTTTTTATCCTCCACTCGCTCGTGAGGATGAAGGGCCTTCAGCTCATCAAAACGTTTTCGATTTGCATCATACAACAGTTCCACTTCGTTAAGCTCTTTTCGCAAGGTGGTAAAATTATCGCGTACACCCCTGTAAAATTCCATAAGCTTTGAGTTCACATCATTGATAAGTGCCCGCTGAGGCTCCAAAAAAAAGAACAATGCCCCACCGCCAAAAAATGGTTCAATGTAGCGTCCTGCAAACCAAGGAATATACTCCATAATATGTGGAATTTCCCTTGATTTACCGCCTCGGTATTTTATCATTGGTCTCATATGGTACAATCTATTTTATTTTCAGTTAGTTATAATTCATATTCCTATTGGCGCAAGAGGGGGAATTCACCTTTTGCGGTTGGGGTCGCAGGTGAGCCCCACACCCAACTTGCGAAATATTTTGCGGTCCACCTCGTTGAGCATCACGGTGCTGTGCATCTGGCAGCCTTCAAGTTGTGGAAGCACTTCCAGCGCATGGCGGCAGTCTTCATCTTGGGTGCTGAGCACCGAGAGCGCCACAAGCACCTCATCGGTGTGGAGTCGTGGGTTTCTGCCACGCAAATACTCGATTTTGGTGTGCTGAATTGGTTCAATCAGGCTTTGTGGAATCAACTTCTTGCCATGGTCGATGCCTGCCAAGTGCTTAGTGGCGTTGAGAATGAGCGCCGCACTCGGTCCGAGCAAGTCGCTCTGCTCCGAAGTGATGATGGTGCCGTCGAGCAGTTCGATGGCGGCGGTAGGCATTCCGAGCGACTGTTCGCGGCGTTCGCGAGCCGCAACGGTGGTTTTGCGGTAAGCCGTGTTGATATTCGCCTGCTTAAACAGGAGCGCAATCTTCTTCACCTCGCTATCGTTGCCCTCGCCTTCAGCCAACTCGTTGAGCGCGGTGAAATAGCGACGGATAATCTCGTCTTTAGCGGCTTTGCAGCACACCTCGTCGTCGCTGATGCAGAAGCCAATCATATTCACGCCCATATCGGTAGGCGACTTGTATGGGTTTTCGCCGTAGATGCCCTCAAACAGCGCATCGAGCACGGGGAAGATTTCCACATCGCGGTTATAGTTGATGGCTATCTTATTGTAGGCTTCGTAGTGGAATGGGTCGATCATGTTCACATCATTGAGGTCGGCTGTCGCTGCCTCGTAGGCAATGTTCACAGGGTGCTTCAGCGAGAGGTTCCACACCGGGAAGGTCTCAAACTTCGCATATCCAGCCGTCACGCCACGCTTATGCTCCTGATAGAGTTGGCTCAGGCACACCGCCATCTTGCCGCTACCCGGTCCGGGAGCAGTGACGATGACCAGCGGACGCGTGGTCGGCACATAATCGTTTTTGCCGAATCCCTCATCCGAGTCGATGAGTTCCACATTATTAGGATAGCCCTCAATGGTGTAGTGCACGTATGAGCGAATGCCCAGGCGTTCCAGTTTCTGGCGATAGGCGTCGGCACTGCCCTGCCCATTGTAGTGCGTGATCACCACGCTACTCACCACAAAGCCACGATTCATAAATTCCTCGCGCAGGCGAAGCACGTCCACGTCGTAGGTGATGCCGAGGTCTTGGCGCACCTTATTCTTCTGAATGTCCACTGCGCTAATCACAATCACAATTTCAGCATTGTCGCTAAGTTGCTGAAGCATTGTGAGTTTACTGTCGGGCTTAAAGCCGGGCAGCACGCGCGACGCATGATAGTCGTCGAAGAGTTTACCACCAAGTTCGAGGTAGAGCTTGTTTCCAAATTGAGCGATACGCTCCTTAATGTGTTCGGATTGAATTTTAACGTATTTGTCGTTGTCGAAGCCGTATTTCATAATTTTCAGATTGTGCGAATGCAGATTAAAATACGGGGTACAAATTTAGTATTTTTTTCGCTCATTGCCAATATTCGGCAGAAAAAAAGCAAACCGACCGCACCAAAATCAAGCGCGAAGAAAAAATATTTCCAAAGGAGTGTGGAATTGGCACGATTTATGCTTAATCGTAAGGCGTAAGCGTTTCACGTTTCACATCCAACTTAATTACCCTAATCACACCATTGAAAAGCAACTCAAAACATTCCGCCACGGTGTCGCGTCCCTCCATTAGGCGCAACACCGTAAATTATTTTACGCACGCGCGCGATGCGCAAAGTCAACAAGCCAACAAGCCAACGAGTCAACGAGTTTTCGAGCCTTCGAGTTATCGAAATTTCAAGAGCCAAAGCCATCGTCTTAACTTCTTTAACTTCTTAACTTCTTAACTTCCAAAAATTCTAACTTCTAATTTCTAATTTTTGACCAGTGTTTCGCCAAGTTGTTATCTATCAATACTATTGTCGGTTTTCGGCAATTTTTTGGAGGCGTTGAGTTTGCAAAAATGTACACTATTATTCACATGAAAGAAAAGAAAGTTTTCCAAAAAAAATTTTATTTACTTGATTTTTAATGGGTTAATTTTTTAATTAACAGAAAAAATTTTCCAAAACGAAAATTGTTAATAACTTTTCGGTAATTTTTGTTGCATAATCAGAAAGCTTTAAATACCTTTGCAAATACATAATTCAAGCCCGCAAATCGGTGGGCTTGAATTACGCAAAACACAACAATAAAACAACCCTATCAATATAGCATTTTCCACTATGATTCAAACCGTACTCAAACGCGACGGCCGACAAGTAGGCTACAACGAAGAAAAAATCAAGGCTGCAATTCGCAAGGCGATGATAGCAGCAGAAGTAAACGACGACGAAGCGCTCATTCAGCGCATTGCCGACCGCATCGGTATGCGAGGCAAAAGCCAAATGACCGTGGAGGCAATCCAAGACATGGTGGAAAACGAATTGATGAAGAGCCCCTACAAGCAGGTGGCGCGCACCTACATCAAATATCGCCACTCGCGCAATGTGGCGCGCAAAGCCGGCACCGCCAACGTGTTCAAGGAAATCATCAACGCCAAAAACAACGACATCACTCGCGAAAACGCCAACATGAACGCCGACACCCCTGCCGGCATGATGATGAAGTTTGCCAGCGAAACCACCAAACCGTTTGTCGACGACTATTTGTTGAGCGAGGAAGTGCGCGAGGCTGTAACCGACAATGTGCTCCACATCCACGACAAGGACTACTACCCCACCAAGAGCCTCACTTGCGTGCAGCACCCTCTCAACAAGGTGCTGGAAAACGGCTTCGTGGCTGGTCATGGCGAAAGCCGCCCCGCCAAGCGTATCGAAACCGCAAGCGTGATTGCATGTATCTCGATGGAAACTGCGCAAAACGAGATGCACGGTGGTCAGGCAATTCCTGCGTTTGACTTCTATTTGGCTCCATTCGTCCGCAAAAGCTATATTGAGGAGGTGAAGAATGTGGAAGCCCTCACCGGCAGCGACCTCAGCAGCCTTTACGACGCCGAAATCGACGACTTCATCGAAAAGCCTCTCGATTTCCTCACGGGCGAACAGCGCGCGCAGCAGCACGCCATCAACCGCACCGTGAGCCGTGTGCACCAAGCCATGGAGGCATTTATCCACAATATGAACACTATACACTCCCGTGGTGGCAACCAAGTGGTGTTTAGCTCCATCAACTACGGTACCGACACCAGCGCAGAAGGCCGCTGCATTATCCGCGAACTTCTCCGCAGCACCTACGAGGGTGTGGGCAACGGCAGCACTGCCATCTTCCCTATCCAAATCTGGAAGAAGAAGCGTGGCGTGAGCTACCTCCCCGGCGACCGCAACTACGACCTGTACCAATATGCGTGCAAAGTGACCGCTCGCCGTTTCTTCCCTAACTTCGTGAACCTCGACGCCACTTTCAACCAACACGAACTTTGGCGCGCCGACGACCCCGAACGCTACAACTACGAAATCGCTACGATGGGTTGCCGCACCCGCGTGTTTGAAAATCGCTTCGGTCCTAAGACCTCTATCGGCCGTGGCAACATCTCGTTCAGCACCATCAATATTGTGCGCCTTGCCATCGAATGTATGGGCGTGAAAAATAAGGAAGACCGCGAAAACCTGTTCTTCGCAAAACTCGACAAGGCTCTCGAAGTGACTGCCAAGCAGCTCCACGAGCGCTTCCAGTTCCAAAAAACCGCTATGGTGAAGCAGTTCCCTCTGCTCATGGCACAGCTGTGGAACGGTGCTTCCGAACTCAAGCCTAACGACACCATCGAGAGCGTAATCAACCAAGGCACTCTCGGCATCGGTTTCATCGGTTTGGCTGAATGTTTGATTGCCCTCGTGGGCAAGCACCACGGCGAAAGCGAGGAGGCACAAAAGCTCGGTCTGAAGATTGTGACCTACATGCGCGACCGTGCATTGAGTTTCTCGGAGCAATATCAGCACAACTACAGTATTCTCGCCACCCCTGCCGAAGGCTTGAGCGGCAAGTTCACCAAGCGCGACCGCAAGGATTTCGGCGAAATCCCTGGCGTGACCGACAAGGCATACTACACAAACTCCAACCACGTGCCTGTATATTACAGATGCAGCCCTAAGCACAAGGCGGAAGTGGAAGCACCATACCACGATTTGACCCGTGGCGGTCATATCTTCTATGTGGAAATCGACGGCGATGCCACCCACAACCCTGAAGCCATTGCCAACGTGGTGGACTTGATGGACAAGTACAACATCGGCTACTGCTCCGTGAACCACAACCGCAACCGCTGTATGGACTGTGGCTACGAAGACGCTACCGAAGACCTGAAGGAATGTCCACACTGCCACAGCACAAGAATCGACAAACTCCAACGCATCACCGGCTACCTCGTGGGCACCACCGACCGCTGGAACTCCGGCAAGCTCGCCGAACTCAACGACCGCGTAGTGCATAAATAAGGACAGAGGTTAGATATTAGAGGTTAGAGGTTAGAAGTTAGATATTAGATATTAGATATTAGAGGTTAAAAGTTTTTTACCAAAGGCGATAGTGCCGTCTTAACTTCTTCGACTTCTTAACTTCTTAACTTCTTAAAAAAAATTCGAAACATCACATTTAATGAGATACTTAAAGATAGTCCCGGGGACATCGGTTGATGGACCGGGACTTCGTACATCGGTTTATTTCGCAGGGTGTTCGCACCACTGCCACGGATGCCACAACGAGCATTCGTGGGACTTTATGGGCGGTGAGCAAATCGCCCCAGATGCACTGTTGCAAAAACTGCTCGAAAACGAGGAACCTGTCACCCTGTCGGGCGGCGACCCGCTCCAGCAGCCTCACGACGAACTGCTCGCTCTGCTCAAGGGACTGAAAGCCCACAATGTGAATGTGTGGTGCTTCACAGGCTACACCTTCGAGCAACTGCTCACCAATCCCCAGCACAAGGAACTTCTCGGCTACATCGACGTGCTGGTTGACAGTCCATTCGTCTTGGCGCAGCGCGACACCACCCTACGCTTCCGAGGCAGCACCAACCAGCGCATCCTCGACGTAAAGGCATCCCTCGCCGTCAGCCGCCCCGTCCTCACCCCCTACCAAGAAAGCCCCATATTATAACTGAAATCTGCGATCATTGCTATCGGTAACGCCTCTCTCCATTAATTACGCAGAAATACATTACACAACCACATTCAGACGGGAAAAATGTATTATATTTGCGCATATTCTTAAGGAGTTAAGTCAATATACGGAGATTAACAGAAAATAAAATATGAAATACGGTCTATCTATAGCACTTGCGCTGTTATGGTTTGCGTTCTCCACAAGTTATGCACAAACGCATCTTACCGATTGGAAAAATCTAAACAGTAAAAGCACTATCACGTGCATCACCCACAACACGGACTACCTCTACGCATCTACCATGGGAGGCGGCATAGTACAAATCAATAAGCGCACTGGCGAGCAACACTGCATTGACCATGCACAAGATGGGCTTCCTGATAATTATGTACTTTCAGTCACATTGCATAACAACGAGTTATGGACCACAAACCGTTTTTATGGTATATCGCAACGCGCCAATAACCGCTGGTTCAGCCACACCTCTGCCAATACTGGCTTCCGCACAAACCAATGGTTTCATAGCATCGCCTTCGACGGCAACACTACATGGGTAGGTGGTTTGTTGGCACTCTACGAAATGCGCGATGGAAAAGTAGTAAACACCTACGATGTGAATCCACTAAGCAACCACTGCATTGTAACCGCCATTGCTTTTGACCAAACGAACAACTATGGTTCACGGTCTATGACTACAGACGAAAATACGCCCTTTGCACGTTAGACAAAAGTTCAGGGATGGTGGTCGATAAATGCAACGACTATGGCGACGCTTATGCTTTGGCTGTGGATAACGACAACACACTGTGGGTTGCCACCAAACATGGATTGCTCCACTACACTGACCAATCACAAACCCTATTCAACTCTTCCAACACATTCCTCACAGAGGACACCGTTTCCGATGTAAAAATTGATGAGCGAAACAATATGTGGTTCATAACCGACCATAATTTGTGCTGTTACAACCGCACCACGTTCACTACATACCCTATCCCTTATTCTGACGACTTCTTGCGTTGCTTTGACATCGACGGCAAAGACATTTATGTCGGCACTCATCAACATGGTATGCTCTCCCTAACAAACAATGCCCTTACCCCTATCACCTACACTTTTCCTAACGCTCCAACGTCATCTATGCGTGGTGGTTGCGTGGACAAACAAGGGCGTTTTTGGGCAGGAACTATGACAGGAGCATTTGCCTATAACCCAACTGACGGCACAACAGAAATACTACCTATGCGTCAGATTGACGAGATTGTATCTGATAATAAAGGTAACGTTTGGCTAAAACCTTTCAACACGGGTGACACTTGTCTCATTGAAATAACACCCACCGACACCATAGCATACCGATACGACCAATATCCATTCAACGACAATTACATTTGCCAAATGCGTTTCGACCACACCAATCGCCTGTGGCTTGCCACCACACATGGGTTGATATTTCGCGACAACGGACAATGGCATGTCTATTCCACCACTAATTCAAATCTCCCTACCAACTATATATACAGTATAGACTTCGACAGCCAAAACAATGTTTGGTGTGGCACTTTCGGTGCAGGGCTGACCTGTTTTAACGGCACGAGCTTCACAACTTACACCACCAAACAAGGTCTTGAGTCAGATTTTGTAGTAGCTGTATGTGTAGACAAAAACGATGTCGTATGGTTCAACTGTCGCAGCAGCCAATACCCCGAAATATACGGTTTGGGGTTATCGTCGTTGCATAATGGACAGTTCAAAACATACACTGCCAACAACTCACAGCTTGCAAGTAACACTACATGGGACATAGAGACTGACGCAAAAAACAACCTATGGCTCGCCTCTGGCGACGACAAGGGTGTTACACAGTTCGATGGCACACATTAGAACATATACAATACCGACAACTCTGGGTTGGCACTCAATGAAGCAACACATATAGCACTCGACGAGTATAATCGCCGAATTTGGTTTACATGCTACACTGGTGGTGGCGTAACGTATGCTAATTTGCAATACGACAACTCTGCTGTTACCACTTTTAACGAAAGTAAAGAACTGACCATACGTAATAATCATGTATTATTAGATCTTCCCGCCAATGTTTCTGTGTTCGATACCACAGGCCACCTTATATTATCCGACTACGGTACAAATATCGACCTCTCCAACCTCCATAGGGGCATCTATATCGTTCACACTTCCAGCACAAATTACAGAGCAGCCCGAATAATCATTCCGTAGTTTTTCTCAATCATTAATGATTTCCTCGTATAGATACAAGACACCCCCAATCCTCACCATATTATAATCAACAAACGATTGCATCCCATAACATATTCCCTATTAGTATTTTAGACTTTTGGGGAATATGGGGATTTTTACTATATTTGCAAAAATAATCATTCATTTAATAATTTAATTTTTACGCTATGAACAAACTCTTCAAACTCGTGAGACATCTGACGATGTCGCTGTTTGCAATGGCAACCTTAATTGGCACAACAGCTAACGCCGAGCGTTTGCTCACCGAAAATTTTGAATACGAACTCGGAAATCTGTATTCCCAAGGTGGCTGGCTGAAATACGGCACACAAGCAGCTGGCCCAGTGCAAGTGATTGACAATGCGCTCACCTACCCCGACTATCAAGACAAAGCTGTGGGCAAGGCTGTGCACCTCACCCAAGTGGCATCGGGCGAAGATTTGATGCGCGCTGTGAGCGAAACAGCCATCTCTTCTGGAAAAGTGTATCTGTCTGCATTGGTAAAAGTGAACGCTGTGGCCGACGACCAGTATTTCCTGGCGTTTATCCAGCCCACTTCTGCTGGTATCGTTGACAAAAAAACGCCACCAGAAAACACTCGCCTGATAGCATCTAAAGGCAGTGCCGACGGCAAATTTGTGTTTAAAATCTCGCGCAACAGCGCCACCTTATTCGAATCAACCGAGGAATTCGAACTTGGCAAAACCTATTTGGTGGTGATGAGTTATGAATTTAAGGAAGGCACTAAAAACGACGTGGTTCAACTTTGGGTAAACCCTGCTGTGGCAAGCACAGAACCACAACCCAACGCCGCCATCAATTCTGCCACCCACACTGGTGCCGACATGAAGAGCTTCCAAGCCATCGAACTTCGTCAAGGTTCTTCAGCCACAAAGGTTGGACCAGAAGTGATTGTCGACGCTATTCGCGTGGGCACTGCATGGACCGACCTCTTTGATGTGGCATCTACCGAGCCAACCATGACCGTAACCCCAACCGTGGTTTACGACGGATCTGCTGTGGCAATCGGCTCAAGCACCACTTTCGCCACCTACGCTGTGGAATACGCCAACTTAGAAAATCCTATCGACGTTTACCTCACTGGTGCCAACCGCAACCAATTTGAGGTTTCTGCCGAAACTATTCCTGCTGGCAGCGGCAAAGCCACTATCACCCTCACCTACAAGCCACAGGCTATAGGCAAGCACACCGCACGCATCAATTTTGAAAGCACGGTGAGCACACTCAACACTGGTTTTGCAGCCACAGGTATCGCTTGGGATCCTGAAAATCCTCCAATGATTGTAGCCCACAGCGAAGGTTTGACTCCTTTCACCTGCAAGGCTGGCGAACAGCAAAAGCAAACCATCACCGTCACCACCTCCGACCTCCCCGACTACGGCAAGGCTGCTGTGAAGGGCTTGAGCAACGGCGCATTTATCATCAGCACCGCCACTTTGCTCAAAAACGGCAACACACAAATCAACATCACTTTCAAACCTCTCGTTCCAGGCGACTACGAGGAAGTGATTGAGTTTAGCGGTATCAAGGCTGAAACAGAGACAATCCGCATCACCGGTAAAGCAACCGAAAACGGCACCACCGAGGACCGCGAAGGCGACCGTCTGCCTCTCGACGATAGCAAGCCATTGGCTTCTTATGTGCAAAACTTCGACGGTGTGATCAAAAACAAGCCATTGAGCATCGAGGGTTGGAAGAACCTTGCACAAGTGGGCAATCGCGCATGGTGGGGCTACACTTGGGCTGACGGCAACGGCGCAGCTAAGGTTACTCCTTACGATAGCAAGATGGAAGAAACCACTCCTTGCGTGATGACGCTCGTGAGCCCTGCTCTCGACTTCAAGAACACGCCAAACCCTGTGCTCACCTTCAAGGTGATGGGCACACTCATGCGTGATGGCATGGCCGACCAACTGGAAGTGTGCTACATAGAGAAAGACGGCGAAGGCATGTATGTGCAACCTATCGACGGCCTCAATATCCCTGCATCTCCAGACAAGAACGAAGAATGGGTGCCTTACACCATCGACCTGAAGGGCCTCGACTTGGCTGATGTGTTCTTTATCGGCTTCCGTTTCAACAGTAGCCGTGGCGCAGAAAGCACCACTTCATACTACATCGACGACTTCAGTTGGGGACAAACTAATGTGCCTCTGATTCGTCCAAACATTCGCGAAGGCTCTTTCAAGGCTATTGCTGGCAAGAAAGCCACCAGCCCCGACATTGAAATTGAAGGTATCGCACTCACCAGCGACATCAAGATTTCGCTCTACGGCGCACACAAGGGATTCTTCACTCTGAGCACCACCACCCTGCCTGCTGCTGGTGGCAAGTTCAACCTCGACTTCCTCAACACCGAACCAGGTGAATACGCTGTGGAAGTGGACCTCAACTCTGAAGGTGCACCTCTCACCGCCGTTATCGTGGGCGTGCAAAACGAAACAGCCACTGGCATCACCGATGTGATTGTGGATTTGTCACAACCTGTAAGCGTTTACGACATTCAGGGCCACGCCCTCATCACCAACAAGCAAATCAGTAGCACAAGCGAACTGAAGAGCGCGTTCGGCGAAGGCATCTACATCGTGAAGCAAGGCGAAAAAGCATGCAAAGTGAAACTCTAATCAACAATTCGAAATCTCGATAATTCGACAGTCCGATAACAAAAATGGAGAGATTCTTTTGGGGAATCTCTCCATTTTATTTTTTGGAAATGATATACATGTTGTCCCGAAGAAGATACGATGAAATTCCGTTAGGAATTTGATGTGTGTAGGCAGGTATGCAGAAAAGATGT